>Ga0075435_100000362_pt1 | contig 27706 bp, 23 predicted proteins | sample RhiMethybrSRZTD4_FD_75302 | JGI IMG/M metagenome (GOLD analysis project Ga0075435, IMG submission 75302) | Populus rhizosphere microbial communities from Tennessee, USA - Rhizosphere MetaG P. TD hybrid SRZTD4 | ecosystem: Host-associated > Plants > Roots > Rhizosphere > Soil | place: USA...
CCGGATCGGATGTCGGCGTCGTCGCCCAGGCGGCCGCGGCGCGCCGGGTGCGCTACAGCGGTCCCGCCTGGCCCAACGCCGCGTGGCGGCTGCTGCGCATGGACACGCGGGCGACTGCGCTCGCTTTCGGCGCCCGGCTTTCGCGCGCCGGCCTGCCCCGACCGCCACGCGAGCGAGCCCGCGTCGCCGCGTTCGTGCACCGCGCGTTCTGGCAGGGAGCCGACGGCGGCGCCGAGTCGTACATCGGGCCGGTGCTGCGCGCGCTCGAGTCGCGCGTCGAGCGCGGGCAGATCCGCTACGTCGGGATCGGCGCGCGATCGAATTTCCGCGCGCGCCGCTGGTGGGATCCCCTGCGCCAGCCGCTCGCCTCCCGCACTGCCGGTCGCGATACCGCAATGGTCGCGATCGAGCGCTACGCGCCGGCCGCGGCGCTCGCGGCGTCGCGCACCCTCTACCGGCGGCGTCACCTGATCCGCGGGCAGATGTGGGACAGCGAGGAACTGCGCGCGCACGCGGTGATTCGCGGCTGCGACTGCTGGCCGCTGGTGCGGGCGCAGCTGGCGGGCATCGCGCTGCTGCAGTTCCCCTGGTCGGCACGCGTGATGGACGAGGCGGCCGCGGCGCTCGAGACGATCGGACCCAACGTCGCCGTGACCTATGCCGAAGCCGGCGGATGGGGACGGGCGCTGGCGCTCGAGTGCCGCCGGCGAGCCATCCCGCTCGCCGGCCTGCAGCACGGCTTCATCTACCGTCACTGGCTGAACTACCGGCACGAGCCCGACGAGATGCTGCCCGATCCGCACAACCCGGCCGACACCGGATTTCCGTACCCCGCCTCGACGCTCCTCTTCGACGACTACGCCAGGCAGCACCTCTCGGGCGCGGGGCGTTTCCCCGCGAGCGCGCTCGCCGTGACCGGCAGCGCCCGCCTCGAGGAGCTGATCGCGGCCGTCGGCGCGCTGACCCAGGCGGATCTGGATCGCGCGAGTGCCGAGACCCACGCCGGCGGCCGCAAGGTCGTGCTCTTCGCGGCGAAAGAACGCGAGGCCCGTCCCTTCCTGCCGGCGCTGGTCGCGGCGATCCGCGAGATGCCCGGCGTCCAGCTGGTCATCAAGCCGCATCCGGCCGAGACGCCGGGCGTCTATGCGGCGGCGATCGCAGGCGTGCCCAACGCGCACGTCCTGCCGGCGGCGGCGCCCCTCGCCCCGTACCTCGCCGGCATGGCCGCGCTGGTCACGGTGAATTCGACGGTCGCGGTCGACGCGCTCGCGCTGGGCGCCTCGGCGCTGGTGATCGGACTTCCCAACAACCTGTCGCCGTTCGTCGAGGCGGGACTGATGCTCGGCGCGGGGACGTCGGAGGAAATCCGCGCGGCGCTCGCCAAACTCCTGTATGATAAGGAGTTTCGCGGCATGGCTCGGGCCCGGATGGGCTCGGCGGGTCGAAGCGACGGCGGCTCGGCGGCACGCGCCGCCGCGGTCATCCTCAGTCTGGAAAAATGATGCGGGTATTGATTACGGGCGGCGCCGGCTTCGTCGGCTCTCATCTCGCCGAAGCGTTGCTCGAACGCGGGGACGAAGTGTTCGTGCTCGACGATCTCTCGACGGGATCGATCGAGAACATCGCGCACCTGAAGGGCCAGCCCCGCTTCCACTACACCATCGACACCGTCACCAACGAGCCGCTGCTGGCCGAGCTGATCGATCGCTGCGACGCCGTCGTGCACCTCGCCGCGGCGGTCGGCGTGAAGCTCATCGTCGAAGCGCCGGTGCGGACCATCGAGACCAACGTACACGGCACCGAAGTGGTGCTGAAGATCGCCAACAAGAAAAAGAAGCTCGTGCTCATCGCGTCGACGTCGGAGGTCTACGGAAAGAGCGCGGTGGTGCCGTTCAAGGAGGACGCCGATCTCGTGCTCGGGCCGACCTCCAAGCACCGATGGGCCTACGCGTGCAGCAAGATGATCGACGAGTTCCTCGCGCTCGCCTACTGGAAGGAGCGCAAGCTGCCAGTCGTCATCGTGCGCCTCTTCAACACGGTCGGGCCGCGCCAGACCGGGCAGTACGGCATGGTCGTGCCGACTTTCGTGCGGCAGGCGCTCGCCGGGCAGCCGATCACGGTGTTCGGCGACGGCACGCAGTCGCGCAGCTTCACCTTCGTCGGGGACGTCGTGCGCGCCATGGTAGCCTTGATCAACGAACCCCGCGCCATCGGCCAGGTCTTCAATATCGGGAACGGCAAGGAGATCTCCATGGGCGATCTTGCCGCGCGCATCAAGACGATGACCGGCAGCCAGTCTCCCATCGTCCGTATCCCGTACGATCAGGCCTACGAAGAGGGCTTTGAGGACATGCCGCGCCGCGTGCCGGACATCTCGAAGATCCGCGCGCTGATCGGCTACGAGCCGACGGTCGAGCTCGACGAGATCCTGGGTCGCGTCATCGAATCGCTCAGAACATGATCGGACTCAAGCGCACCGCGCGTCGCACCGCAGAGACGGTGCTGCGCCGCCAGGCGAAGCCGCTGAAGAAGCTGCTGCTGGCGACGGGACGTGATCGCTCGCCCGTGCTGCCCGAGATCGTGCAGATCGAGAGCACCAACATCTGCAACGCGAAGTGCGTCTTCTGTCCGCGCGACGAGATGCACCGGCGGCAGGGCGTGATGAGCCTCGACCTGTTCAAGAAGATCGTCGACGAGTGCGCCGAGCTCGGGATTACGCACGTCCGCGTGCACAACTACGGCGAGCCGTTCCTGGATCGGCACCTGACCGAGAAGGTCCGCTACGCGAAGGAAAAAGGGATCAAGGAAGTCGGGATGATCAGCAACGGTTCGCTGATCACCGAGAAGATCGCGCGCGGGATGATCGAGGCCGGGCTCGACGCCATCAACATCAGCGTCGACGCCGGCGGCAAGGACGTCTTCGAGCAGACGCGCATCGGGCTCAATTACGACAAGGTCATCGCCAACGTCGAGCGGCTCGTCCGTATCCGCGCCGAGCTCGGCAAGCGCCACCCGAAGCTGATCCTGTCGTTCGTCCGCCAGAACAACTCCGTCGACGAGCAGGCGTTCATCGAGCACTGGCGCCGGGTCGCCGACAAGATTCACATCACCGAGCTGCACAACTGGGGCGGGACGCTCAACCACGAGTCTGACGTCAACTACCCTTGCTACCGCCCCTGGCTGACCTTCACCGCGCTCTGGGACGGCCGGGTCTCCCTGTGCTGCGCGGATTTCGACGGCAAGACCATCCTCGGCGACCTGAACAGCCAGTCGATCAAGGAGATCTGGAACTCGGACGCCTACCGGGCGGTCCGCCGCGAGCACCTCGAAAGCGGCGGCCCGGAAGTCTGCCGTTCCTGTGACTTACCGCGAAAAGACTCCCCCCTCTGGGTGACCAAGCTCGCCTGACCTGCCCCGAGCGAGCATAGCGAGTCGAGCGGGGCCATACCCGGCTGTTGTGCTCGCACGAGCGTCCTAAGAGGCGTATACTCGAAGGCGAGCCACCACAATGAAAAAGAACTTCCTGCGCTGCGCGCTTCTGGCGGCCCTGGCCGTTGGCCTCGCCACCCCCGCTTTTGCGGGCGGCCTCAAGCTGACGATGAAGGATGGGCGGGTCACGCTCATCGCTGAAGACGTCCCCCTCCGGCAGATCCTGCAGGAATGGGCGCGCGTCGGCCAGACCCGAATTATCAACGCCGAGAAGCTCAACGGCCCGTCGATGACGTTGCAGCTGATCGACACGCCCGAGAAGGACGCCCTCGACATCCTGCTTCGCTCGGCCAGCGGCTACATCGCCGCGCCGCGTGCAGTCGCCGTCGCCAACGCCGCGGCCTACGATCGCATCACGATCATGGCCACCAGCAAGGCGCCGGCCGCGTCGCCGATGAGCGCGTCCGCCCCGCCGCCGACCTTCCAGCGCCCGCCGATGCCGGTGGTCGACGACAGCGACGAGCCGGTGGTCGGTGTGACGATGCCGGCGCAGCCGGTCATGCCGCAGCCGATGATGCAGGGGCAGCCGATGCCGTTCAACCCGAACGGCAACAACAACAACCAGGTCGTCGTGAACCCGGCCAACCTGGTGCCGCCTGGAGGCTTCAACCCGGGCAACGGACAGCAGCCGGCCGCGCAAGGCCCGATGACCGCGCCGCGCCCCGGCATGGTGATTCCGCCGGCCGGCCAGGGCGGCGTTCCGAACCCGTATCAGCCGACGGTCGTCCGTCCGCCTGGCGGCGGCGGCCCGGGCGGGCACTGAGCGCTCTCGGGGTTCTAAGGTTCTAAAAGCCCCGGTTCCCTTAGAACCCGTTACAATCCAGCCGATGCCCAGCCCGCAGATGGTCCGCCGCGGCGAGTACGCCTCGCGCGGCGACTATCACCGCACTCCCGATCCGTCCTGGGAGTACTACCCGACCTACATCGCGAAGCTGACCGCGGTGCGGCGCTATCTCGACGCGCTGCCGCCGGAGACGCGCGTGCTCGACGCGGGCTGCGGTGAGGGGGTCATCGTCGAGGAGTACGCCGAGCGGCTGGCCATCACCGGCGTCGACGCCAACTACGCCTCCGCGCGCGTGCGGCACGGATCGGTGACGGCGCTGCCGTTCGAGGCGGGCACGTTCGATCGGACGCTGTGCCTCGACGTGCTCGAGCACCTGCAGTACGAGGAGCAGCCGCGCGCGTTCGCCGAGCTCCATCGCGTGCTGCGGCCGGGCGGCGAGCTGCTGGTCTCGGTGCCGAACCTGGCGCACCTGCAGTCGCGCATACATTTCCTGCTGCTCGGGCGGCTCATCCGCACCGCGTCCGAGTTCAAGCATCCGGGCGATCGTCCCGTCGCCGAGTACCTGCGGCTGGCGCGCGCCGCCGGATTCACGCTCGCCGCGCGGCGCGGCATCTTCCCGACCGTGCCGGTCCTCACGCACCTGATTCGCAGGAACCCCCGCGCGCTCGCGCCGCTGCACCGCGCGCTCACGCGCCTCATCCCGATTCCCGGCTGGTGCTTCATGAACCTGCTCACGTTCCGCAAGGCCTGAGCGCGCGCGTTGTTCTCGAAGGTCCGCGAACTCTCGAAGAACATCACCGTCTACGGCCTCGGCGACGTCGCGGTCTCGATCGTCAACTTCTTCCTCCTCGGCGTCTACGTCACCTACTTCAGCGCCGCCGACTACGGCGTGATCAGCGTCCTCGGCGGACTCGAGGTGCTCGCCAAGATCGTCTTCCGCTTCGGCCTCGACGGCTCGTTCATGCGCTTCTACTACGAAGCCGCCGACGACGACGAGCGGAAGCGGCTGGCCAGCACGATCTTCTTCTTCCTGCTCGCGCTCGACGGCGGCGTGCTGGCGGCGCTGCTCGTCGCCTCGCCGTCGCTGTCCGCGTCCCTGCTCGGACACAGCATCTACGCGACGCCGCTGCGGCTGATGCTGCTCAACACCTTCGCCATCGGGTTCACCTTCATTCCGTTCCACGTGCTGCGCATGGAGCAGCGCACCAGGACGTTCAGCCTGCTGACGCTCGCCCGCTCGGTGCTGACGATCGCCGTCCGGTTGGTGCTGGTCACGCGGCTCGATCTCGGCGTCACCGGGCTGTACCTCGCCGACCTGCTGGTGACGCTGGCGATCATGGCCGCGCTCGCCCGTTGGTTCGCGCCGCTGATCCGTCCGATGTTCTCGGCCGCGCTGCTGCGCGAGACGCTCGTGTTCGGGCTTCCGCGGGTGCCGCACGCGGCGGCGCAGCAGGTCACGGCGGTCGGCGACAAGTTCATCCTGCCGTTCTTCACCACGCTGACGGAGGTCGGGATCTACGGCATGGCCGTGTCGTTCGGGCTCACGCAGAAGCTCTTCCTCAGCGCGTTCGAGTCGGCCTGGGCGCCGTTCTACTACTCGACCGTTCGCGAGCCTGACGCGCCGCGCGTGTTTCGTGTGGTGACGACCTACGGCGTGGCGGTGCTCGCGCTGCTGACGGCCGGCCTGTCGGCGGTGGGGCGCGACGCCGCGGCCGCGATGCTCCACGGCCGGCTGTTAGCGCCAGACGATCCACGCTGGAGCGACGTGGCGACGGTCATCGCGTGGACGTCGATCGGCGTGTTCCTGCAGGGGATCTACCTGCTGACGTCGATCGGGCTCAACATCACGAAGCGGACGCAGTACTATCCCGTCGCGACCATCGCCGCGGCCGCGACCAACATCGGGCTCAACCTGCTGTTAATTCCCAGGTTTGGCATCGTCGGCGCCGCCTGGGCCAACGGCGCGGCCTACGCAGTGCAGGCGGCGCTCGGCCTGCGGCTGTCGCAGCGGTTCTATCCGATCGCCTACGAGTGGGGACGCATCGCGCGCGCCTGCAGCTCGGCCGCGGTGGCGTGCCTGGCCGCACGGATGCTGCCCGCCGTTCGCCTGCCGGTCGATCCGCGATCCGTGATGGCGCACTTGCCGGACGTGTTCACCCGGGGCGCCACGGTGGTCGTCGTCTTTGCGGCGCTGCTGGCGGTCACCGGTTTCTTCCACCCGGAGGAACTGGCGCGCCTGGCGCTCCTGCGGCGGCGACTCGGTGTCGCGCCGGCGGGGGCCACGCGCGCGGCCGACAGCGTCGAGATGGCGGGCGAGATCGTTGCGACCGATATGGAAGTACCACAGGAGCCGCCGCCAGCTCGGCGGTAACGACCGATTGAGGTTGGCGCGGAGCGTTTCGAAACGCTACAATGAGAGGTCCCAGCGACACGCTGAGCCTTCCAGTACAAGCCCGGGGTCCCGAGGCCGCCAGCGCTCGTCGGTGCCGGCGCCCGAGGGAGATCTGACACATCGATGGTCCTGATTCGCAAACTAGGCGACCGCCTGAAGACCACGGCACGCGCAGTGCCGGCGGCCCGCCATGCCTGGGCGCGCTATCGCCGGCGACGCTACGAGGAGCGGATCCAGCACTTCATCGAGGAAGGCACCGGCCGCGCCGATCGGCTCCCGATGGGAGCGGTCTACGAGGCCACGATGCGGTGCAACCTGCACTGCGAGTTCTGCTACGTCGGGGATCTGCTCAATGTCGAAGGCCAATGGCGCCAGGAGCTGACGCTGGAGGCGCTCGCCAAGGCGTTTCCGGAACAGAAGGACTTCCAGATCAACCTGACCGGCGGCGAGATCTTCATGCGCAAGGACATCCTGTCCGTGCTGAATCTCTTCCGCGAGAAGGGGTACGCCTGCGGCTACCTCACGACCAACGGGACGATCATCACCGAGGAGCGCGCCGACGCGCTGGCCGAGCTTGCGGCACAGGGCTTCCTGAAGCACATCAGCGTGTCGATCGACGGTCCGAAGGACCTGCACGATGCGGCGCGCGGACTGAAGGGCACGTTCGAGCGGACGACGGAAGGGTTGAAGCGGCTGCAGGAGGCCGCCCGGCGCCGCGGCGCGCCGCTCCGCGTCGGCATCAACACCACCGTCGCGCATCAAAGCCTCGAGGCGCTCGATCGGATGGTCGAGGTGGCCGAAGAGCTGGGCGTGGACGCGATCGGCCTCAACCATTTGATGTTCAGCACCCCCGAGGAGGTCGCCGAGACCGTCAAGATCATCGGCGCTCCCGACGCATCCTCCATCGCCACGTTCGTCACGCCGGATCCGGGGCTCGACGTCGCCCAGGTGCGCGCGAAGGTGGCGGCGCTCGCCGCGCGCTGCCGCGAGAAGAACATCCTGTTCGACTTCAGGCCGAAGGTCCACGCGCCGCTGATGGACAGCTACTACACGCCGGGCACGAAGCTCGACGGCCGCTGCCTCTATCCGTTCCTGCATGCCCGCGTGTCGTTCTCCGGCAAGGTGTACTTCTGCCCGTTCATCCGCGTGGAAGTGGGCGACCTGACGCAGCAGTCGCTCGAGGAGGTCTGGAACGGCGAGAAGTACGTGGAGATGCGCCGCCGCCTGCTCGAACACGGGATCTTCCCGGTGTGCCGGCGGTGCTGCAAGGTGGAGCTCTCACCTCGGCCGGCCGTCGCCACGGCGGATCTGCCGAAGCGGCGCGCGATTCCGCTGACGCCGGTGCACAGCTGATGTCGTCGCCGGAGCGGCTGGGCCGCCGGACCCTGCTCGTCAATCCGCCGCTGGTGAACGGCATCGCCTTCACGCGCCAGGGACGCTGCCAGGAGCGTGAAGAGGTCCTCGGCACGACGAAGCCCCCTTACACGCTCGCGCTCATCGCCTCGCTGCTGCGCGATGCGGGCTGCGACGTGCGCCTGGTCGATCTCACGGCGCAGCGGCGCGACGCAGGCGATCTCATCGCGCAGCTCGATCGCGAGTCGTTCGAGCCGACGCTGATCCTGTTCCCGAGCACGACGCCGACGCTCGACGCGGACGTCGACGCCATGGCGCGGCTCAAGGCCCGCTTCGGGGCGCCGATGTTCTGCTTCGGGCCGCACGCGTCGACGACGCCGGCGACGTCGATGCAGCGGGCGCCGTCGGTGGACGGTATGTTCGTCGGCGAGCCGGAAGACGCGGCGGTGCAGCTGGCGCAGCTCGAGTCGCTCGATCAGCTCGGCGCCATCCCCAGCCTGACGTGGCGCCGGAACCCCTCGACGGGGCTCGGGGCAGGTGGCGCGATCGTTCCGCACACCGCACAGGGGCAGTACGCCGGTTTCCTGCAGATGCCGTATCCGGCGTGGGACCTCGTGCCGCTGCGCTCCTACAGCCTGCCCCTGGTCAACCGCCCCTACACCATCGTCGAAACCAGCCGCGGCTGCCCGTATTCGTGCGACTTCTGCGTCGCGCCGATCCACCAGGGGCACAAGTTCCGCGAGCGCAGCGCCAAGGCGATCGTGGACGAGATCGAGCGCGGCTACCGCGAGTTCGGCATCGATTTCTTCTATCTCTGGGGCGACACCGTCACGCTCAACGTCAAGTCCTTCACCGCGTTCTGCGACGAGCTCATCGCGCGCAACCTGCCGATCCAGTGGTTCGGGAACGCGCGCGCCGACAACCTGACCGACCCGGCGTTCGTGCACCGCCTGCGCAAGGCCGGGTGCTGGATGCTGGCGATGGGGATCGAGACCGAGTCCGAGGACATCCGCAAGGACATGGTCAAGCGCCTGGAGCGGCCGAAGATCCAGACGGCGATCGACAACATGCGCGCCGCCGGCATCCGTTCGTTCGCCTTCTTCATCTTCGGCTACCCGGGCGAGACGCTCGACTCGATCCATCACACGATCGACTACGCGATCGAGCTCAACCCCGACTTCGCGAACTTCTACCCGGCGGTGCCCTATCCCGGCACCGAGCTGTACAACAAGGTCGTGCGCGAGGGGCTGCTGGTCGAGGAGGACTGGTCGCGGATGGAGTACTCTTACTACCTGCTGCGCGGCAACGGGCTCGACGAGCAGGTGGTGATGGACGCGATCAACCGTGCCAAGCGCCGCTTCTTCATGCGGCCGAAGTACATCGCCAGCCGCCTGGGCGACATGTTCAAGCTGGCCACGACCAAGCCGTCGATCTTCGGCCAGATCGCGACACGCACGATTTTCGGCGCGCGGATTCCCGACCCGCCGCGCCCTTCGCCCAAGTCGGTCACGACCGCGAGCTGAGCGGATCGCCGCCCGCGGCGCCGCCGGCTCAGCGCAGGATGAGATGACGCGGCCTGGCGAGTGCGTGCGTCCGCCGGTAGGCGTGAAGATTGCGCAACTGCGCGAGATAGCCGAGCGCTTCGTTCAGGTTCATCTTGCTCTCGCCCGCCGTCCGTCCGGTGAAGACGTAGGGCACTTCGATCACTTTCGCCGGCGCGCTGCGGATCAGCAGCTCGAGGCAGATCTTGAACCCCCCCGCCGAGATTGTCACTCCCTCGGCGAGCTCCCGCTTCATGACGAAGAACCCGGACGTGGCGTCGCGCACCGGGGTCAGTCCGCGCGCCAGCAGGCAGGCAAACTTCGACATCAGCACGCGCGACAGCTCCCAGTTCCGGGTGCCGCCCCCGGGCACGTAGCGGCTGCCGATGACCACGTCGGCCTCCTCGCGCAGCAGCACGTCGACCATGCGCGGCACCAGCTCCGGCGGATGACTGAGGTCCGCGTCGATGACGCCGACGAGGCGCGACCGCGAGGCGCTGAACCCGTCGATGACCGCGGTGCCCAGTCCGAGCTTGCCGGGACGGTGCACGACGGTGATCGGGTAGTGCTCGGCCAGCTCGTCGGCCAGCGGCCCGGTGCCGTCGGGCGAGTTGTCGTCGACGATCACCAGCTCGCCGTGCAGGCCGCCGGCGGCAAAGGCGTCGGCAATGGTGCGCACCAGCTCCGGCAATCGATCGCGTTCGTTGTAGGTCGGCACCACGAGCGAGAGCGTGGCGGCGGAGGCGGGGCGCTCGGGCAAGGAATCAGGCTCGCCAAGCACTATAATTCAAGCAGTTTCGGCTGTCCTATCCCCTGAATGCCCACACGCCTGCTGCTGGCGATCGCCGCCGCGCTGCTGATCCTTCGCCTGCCGTCGCTGGCGCAGCCGATGGGCCCCGACCAGGGACTCTACGCGTATGTTGGCGACCGGATTCTGCACGGCGAGCTGGCCTACCGTGACGCGTGGGATCAGAAGCCGCCGGGCATCCACTACCTGTATGCGGCGCTGCGCGCCATCTCGCATCGCGACGTCATCGTCCCGGCGGCCGATCTCGCGGCCGCCGTCGCGGTCGCGGCGCTGCTCTGGCGGCTGGGGAGGTTGCTCGCGGGTCCGATCGCCGGCGGCGTCTCCGCGGTGATCTTCCTGTTGCTGTCGGATCCCAGCTTTGCCCGCTACGGCGGCGTGCGCGTCCGCGCGCAGTGCGAGACATTTATCGCGCTCGCGGTGGCAGGAGCGCTCGCGCTCGCCGTCGGTGCTAATGGTGCTACGGGTGCGCAAGGTGCTAGGGGTGCTGGTGCCAGGGGTGCTAAGGGTGCGGGCAGGTTGTTTGCGGCAGGAGTGCTGATTGGCGCGGCGTTCGCGCTCAAGTATAACGCCGGGTTATACGGCGCGGTCGTCCTGGCGGCGCTTGCGCTGACGACCGGGGTCACTCTCCTCGAGACCGGGTGGATTGTCGCCGGTGCCGCCATCGTGCCGACCGTGCTCTTCGCGATCTTCTGGTCGGGCGGGGCGCTGAACGATCTCTACCAGGCGACCATTGCCTACAACGTGCGCTACTCGGGGGAGACGTACGCGAGCCGCTGGGACATGGTGGGCTATCTGATCCGCTTCCCCGTCGGGCATGCCCGTGTCGACGCGCTGTGGTTCGTCGGCGGCTTCGGCTGCCTCGTGCTGCTCGCGCGCGGCCGGGCGCAGCGAACCCTGTGGCTGCCCGTCGCATGGACGGCGGCGGCCTGCCTGTCGATCGCGATCAACGGATCGCGCGGCCTGCCACAGTACTTCCTGCAGGCGGCCCCGGCGCTCGCGCTGGCCGCCGGCATCGGCCTGACCGTCGGCCTCGCGCCGCTGCCGCGGCTCATCCGCGCCGGTCTGATCGCGCTGATCGCGATTGGCGTCTGGCGCGCCGGCAGCGATCCGTTCCCCAAGCTCGCCGCGACCGTCTGGCACGACACGCAGTACGTCCTCGGACGCATCGATCGCCGCGCCTACTTGTCGCGCTACGGCGGCGCGCGTGAAGCCGACAAGTACTCGGCGCTCGACAACCTGGATCTGGGCGCCCTTCTCGCGTCGACCACGTCAAGCGCCGATACCGTCTACGTGTTCGGATTCTCGGCGGGCGCCTACGTCTACGCCGATCGGCGGAGCGCCTCGCGGTTCTTCTGGAGCCGGCCGGTGATCCTCGACTTCAATCACGAGGATTCGCGGTACGGCGTCGGCGGGCTCCTCGCGGATCTCCAACGGACTGAGCCGGCGATGGTGATCCTGCAGCAGCACGACTGGTCGCCCGACGTGCAGGACTCGGCGCCGTTCTTCCACTCGCAGCCGGCGCTCGACGGCTGGCTGCGCGGCCATTACCACTCGATCCAGGCCATCGACGGCTTCGAAGCCTGGCGGCGCAACCGACCATGACGCCACGCCAGTTCGGCGTCGCCCTGACCGCCGTCGTCCTCATCGCGATCGTTCTGCGCGGCGTGTTCCCCGCGGCGGATCCGCCGTGGCGGACGACGGTCGGCGTGGTGTGGCACGACGAGGGCGCCTGGGTCCACAACGCGCGCAACAAGGCGCTCTTCGGGCACTGGCGGCTCGACGAATGGAACCCTGTGTTCATCGCTCCGGTGTTCACCGCGATGGAGTACGTCTCTTTCGCGGCCTTCGGCGTCGGCGTGCGGCAGGCGCGGCTGGTGTCGGAAGCGGCCGGCGTCCTCTCGGTCCTGCTGCTCGCGCTGGGCCTGCGCCGGATCGCCGGCACCCCCGCCGGGCTGATCGCCGGGGGCCTCCTGGCGACCAACTACGTCTACGTGATGTACGACCGTGCCGCGATCATGGAGGCCCTGATGACGGCCTTCATCGTCACGTCGTGGTACTGCTCGGCGCGCGCGGAGCGGGAGCCGGCGTGGGGCGCCGCGGCCGGCCTGATGGCGACGCTGGCGTTTTTCACCAAGGCCGCGGCCGCGTTCTACCTCGCGGCGCTCGGCCTCGTGGCCGTCGCGCGGATTGTGTTTCCGCCTGCAGGCGGAAGCCGCGGGACCGAGGGTCAGGAGCAGGTCCGGCCGCGTCGCGCGGCGATGTGGACGCTCGCCGGCCTGGCGCTGTCGCTGACCGCCGTCCTGATCGTCTTCGTGCTGCCGCACTGGAGCGACTATCGCTTCTACAACTGGCAGATGTCGGTGACGCGCAAACCGTCCTACGACCTCAAGTCGCTGTTCGATCGGGTCACGTGGTTCCCCGTGCTGCACGACACGTTCACGCGCATGTGGGCGGTGCTCTGCCTGGGCGTGGCCGGCGCGTGGGGCGTCGCGCTGAGATGGCGGCGCGCGGGCGACGCCGAGCGGCTGCTGCTGGCGTGGGTCGTCGTCGGCACGCTGGAAATGCTGCTGCACGACGTCGGCAACGAGCGCCGGTTCGTCTTCCTGATTCCGGCGGCGGTGGCGCTGGCAACGATGGTGCTCGCCGACGGGCGCGTCCTGCCGGAGTCCGCCGCTTCGACGCCCCGCGCCGGCCTGCTCGTCGCGGCGCCGTTGCTCGTCTACAGCGCCTACGTGATCTGCGGCCCGATCGCGCGCCTGGCGTTCCTCTACGAAGTCAGGCGGCCGGTGCGGCTCGCGGCGGCGTGCGCGATGCTCCTGGCGGCGGCGCTGGTCGTCTCCTGGCCGCGAGTGCGACTGCGGCTGACGCGCCGTACGGTCGGGCCGCCCGTCGCGTTGGCCTTTGCCGCCGTATTGATGAGCGCCGACCTCGTGCAATTCGCACAGTGGGCCGCGGGACGGACCTCGCGCAACTACGAGGCCTCGCGTGCGCTCGGACGGGTCCTGCCGCCCGGCACGCTGGTCCAGGGCAAGCTCGCCAACGGGCTCGCACTCGAGAATCGAATCCGCCCGATCTTCATCGGGCACGGGTTCGGCAATTACGCGGATCGGTTTCAGCGCGACGATGTGCGGTATATTTTGACCTACACCGCGCCCGAGATCGGCTACGAGGGATCCCAGATCGAGGATGTGCTCGCCGCCTACCCGGGCTGGCGGGTCATCATGACGTTCGACGTCGCGGAAACGCCAGGCGGACACGACACCGCAGCCCTGATCGAGAAGCGTGCGCGCCATTGACGACCGCGCCATCAAGGCGCACGCCGACCGCCGGTTCCGTTCCGAATACGATTACGCGCTCTTCGAGTACTACCGGAGCGCGAAGGTCATCGCCTTCCTGGAACGCGCCGGCGTGCGCGTGGAAGGCCGGATCCTCGACGCCGGCTGCGGCGGCGGCGGCATGCCGCTGTCGCTCGCCGAAGAGGCGCGCGAGGTGGTCGGGATCGATCCGATCGACCGCTTCGGCGACGCGGGCGTGCGGCTCGCGCGCGAGCGCGGGATCGGCAACCTGCACTTCGCCCTGGCCGACGGGATGGCGCTGCCCTTCAGCGACGCCGCCTTCAACCTCGTGTTGTCGCACGCCGTCATCGAGCACGTGGCCGACGCAACGCTCTACCTGCGCGAGTGCGCGAGGGTCCTCGCCCGCGACGGACGCGTCTATCTGTCGACGTCCCCCTACCTCTCGTTTGCCGGCGCGCACCTGCCGCGGCTGAAGCTGCAGATCCCGCTGCACTTGATCTTCGGCCGCCGCGTCGCCTTCGCCACGTTCACGTGGCTGGCGCGGCACGCGCCCTGGACCCTGAAGGAGCCGGAGCACGAGAACTCGTTCATCCAGCTGGCGCGCAAGGGGGTCGTCAAGCACGACGACCTGCTCGAGAAGGTGACCGTCAAGAGCCTTCGCGCCCAGATCGCCGCGGCCGGCTTCCGCATCGTCCGCGAAGAGCTGCACGTGACCGCCACCGTGCGCCGGCTGCCGTTCCTGACCAAGGCGCTCAAGGCCGACGGGCCGCTTCGCGACGTCTTCATCAGCAACATGGAGTACGTGCTCGCGCATGCCGGTGCCTGACGTCGATCGCTACCGTCCGGACGATCGCCGCGCGGTCGAGGCGCTGTACCGCCGCGTCTTCGGGACCGACGCGGCCGAGGCGAGCCGCCTGCGCTGGGAGTGGCAGTACCGCCGCAACCCGAACAATCCCGGCGGCGAGCCCGAGATCTGGATCGCGCGCGAAGGGCCGGCCATCGTCGGGCAGTACGCGACGATGCCAGTGCGCCTGGCCGTGAAGGGACGCGAGGTGCGCGGCTCCTGGGGCATGGACGTGATGGTCGCGCCGGAGCGGCAGCGGCGCGGCCTCGGCGAAGTCCTCTTCCGCACGTGGGATCGCAACGTCGGCGCCTCGCTCGGTCTCGGGCTGTCGGATGCCTCCTACCGCCTGTTCCAGAAACTGAACTGGCCGGACGTCGGACCCGTGCCGTGCCTGGTCAAGCCGATGTCGCGCCGCGCCTTCCGCCACCCGCGCTGGCCGGTGCCGATCAACCGGCTGATCTCCGCGCTCACCTGGCCGATCGTCCTCATCGTCTCGCGCACGCGGCCGCTCCGCGCCGAAGTGCGCATCATTCAGCGCTTCGACGACAGCTTCACGCAGTTGTGGGAGAAGCTGGCGCCCAGGTTCGATCTCGCCGTCAGGCGTGATGCCGCCTACCTCAACTGGAAGTTCTCGACCGCGCCGCACGTGCGCTACTCGATGGTCTCCCTCGTGCGGGACGGCCAGAACGCCGGCTACGCCGTCTACCGCCACGTCCACGAGCCGCGCGGCCGCGTCACCCTGCTGGTCGACTTTCTCGCGGACCCCGACGACGAAGAGGGTGTCGAGACGCTGCTGCGCTGGATCGATCGCGAGGCGCAAAACGCCGATTCCGACAAGATCCGCGCCTTCATCCTGCACGAAGGCTTCCGCCGCATCCTGCGCAAGTCGGGCTACTTCGTCGTCAAGTCGACGATGGAGTTCGTGGTCAAGGTGAACGACGCGGCCGTCGGCCCGGAGTTCTACGAGAACACGGACAGCTGGCACGTCACGCTCGGCGACTCCGACCAGGATCGTTGATGCACCTGCTCGTCGGCATCGACACCGAGGGAGACAACCAGTGGGACGCCGCGGCGCGCGCCAACCAGCGGTTCGAGAATCTCTATGCGCTGCCGCGCCTGCATGCGCTGTTCGCGCGGCACGGCGTCCGGCCGACGTATGTCGTCACCCATCCCGTGGCGATGGACCCCCAGTCGGCGCAGGTGCTGCGTGAGCTGAAGGCGGGCGGCGACTGCGAGATCGGCGCGCATCACCACGCGTGGGAAACGCCGCCGTGCACCGAGGAAGACATCCGGCGGCATCCGTACGCGGCCAATCTCCCGCTGCCGCAATTCGAGGCGCAGCTGGCCTCGCTGACCGGCGCGATCGAGCGCGCCGTCGGCGAGCGTCCCGTGTCCTACCGCTCCGGCCGATTCGGGTTCTCCGCGGCGCACGTCGCCGCGCTCGAGCGGCAGGGCTACCTGGTCGAATCGAGCGTCGCCCCGCTGTTCTACGAGGCGCACAAGAACGGCCCGGACTTCGTGGAGGCGCCGCTTCGTCCCTATTACCTGGCCTACGACAGCGCGAGCCGGCCGGGGAGCAGCGGGGTGCTGGAAGTCCCGGTGTCGGCGGCGCTCAACCGCCGGGTGCCGAGGACGCTGCAGTATCTGTATGCGCGCGCGCCGCGCAATTACACGACCAAACGCGTCCTGCGAAAGCTCGGCATCGCGCACGTGCGCTGGCTGCGTCCATCGTATTCGTCACTCGAGGACATGATGGGGCTGGCCAGGGAGCTGGCGTCCGCCGGCGAGCCGGTGCTCAACCTGCTCTTCCACTCGAGCGAAGCGATCGTCGGCGGCAGTCCCTACAACCGCACCGAGGCCGAACTGGCGGCGTTCTGTGATCGGCTCGAGCGGTTCTTCGCGTTCGCGCGGACGACGCTGGGCGCCGAGCCTGCGACCTTCCTGGAGTTCCGGCGCCGCTACGTCGGCGCGGCGCGCTGAGCCCTCGTGAGGATCCTGCACATCACGCCGCACCTGCCGCCCGATCAGGCGGCCAACGCGCTGCTGCCGTTTCAGCTTGGCGAATGGGCGCGCGCGCGAGGGGATGCCGTCGCCTATCTCGCGCATCCGCCGTCGCAGGGAGGCACGCGGGAGCTCACCGGCGTGACCTGGATCCCCCGGACCCGGCGCACCGCGCTGCAGCGCGTGCTGCGGACGGGATCGATTGCCGGCGCGTGGCGCATCCGCCGCGCCGCTGCGCCGCTCATCGCCGCGGCCGATGTCGTGCACGTCCACAGCAACGGCCTGCTCGCCGAGGTCGGCGCGGGCCTGGCGCGGGCGATGCACAAGCCGGTCGTGCTCACGCTCTACGGCACCGAGATCTGGCACTACCGTCCGAAACGCTTCGGCCCGGATCTGTTCACCCGGGCCTACCGCGGCGCGGATGCGGTCACGTTCTACAGCCGGCGGCTGATGGAGCGTGCCGGCGAACTGGGACTGCAGCGGCCTCACTGTCACGTCATCTACCCGGCCGTCTCGGCCTCGTTCGCGTTCCACGACGGCCAGGCGCAGCGCGACGAACGGAAGGCCCTCGGCATCGGCGCGGCCAACCTGCTCGTGAACGTCAAGCGGCTGCACCCGCTGGCGGGACAGCGGTACCTGCTGGAGGCGATGCCCGAGATCCTCCGTGCGCACCCTGACACACAGCTCGCCATCTGCGGCACGGGCGCACTTCTCCCGGACCTGCAGGCTGTGGCACGATCCGCCGGAGTGGAACGCCGCGTCACCTTCACCGGCCTGATCGACAACGCGCTCGTCGCGCGCTATTGCGCCGCCGCGGACCTGTTCGTCCTGCCGTCGCTGCTCGAGGCGCTGCCGACCGTCGCGGTCGAAGCGCTGGCCTGCGGCACGCCGGTGATCTCTTCCGACAATCCCGGCGGAGTCGAACTGAACGGCGTCTTTGGCGACGATGTCCGGGTGGTGCCGAAGGAAAACGCCGGCGCGCTCGGCGCAGCGATCGCCGGCGCGCTGAGCGAACGCCGCCGCACCGCCGCCGCGACGCAGCAGACGATCGAGCGCCGCTGCCGCGCCGACGCCGTCGCGCAGCAGTACTGGGACGTCTACGCCGCCGTGACTGCCCGATGATCGGCGCCATCGGCCGCGCCGCCGCCGCGGCGGTCCTCGCGGCGCTGTTCGGCGCGGTGTGGTCGGCGCTGCTCTACGCATGGCGCCCGGCGATCACCATCGAGTTCGATCGCGACTATCCGAAGAACCTGACCGGCATCTACCCGCCGGAGCGCGACGAGCCGACCGGGCTGACGTTTGCCTGGACCGGCCCCGACGTCACGCTGCGGCTCCCCGGCCTCGATCGCCGCGCCGACTGGACGCTCGACCTGCGCGTCCGCGGCGCGCGGGCCATCGAGGCGGAGAACCCGGATCTGGTCGTCACCGCCGACGGCCTGGCCGTCTCGACCCGGCACACCACGCGCGATTTCTCCGATCTCCGCGTCACCATTCCCGCGCGCGGCGAGCGGCGCGGGCTCGTCCTCGGACTGCAGGCGTCGGCGACGTTCGTGCCCGGTCCGACGGATCGCCGAGCGCTCGGCGCGATGGTCGATCGCCTGACGCTCGCGCCCGATCGTCCGCCGCTGGTGCCGCACGCCGCGATGACGTCGGCGGCGCTGGCCTCGGCGGCGATGGGCGCGGCGCTGGCGCTGCTCGGCGTCACCGCCGGATCGGCGATTGGCGGGGCGGTGCTCCTGAGCGCCGCGCTGGCAGCGATGCTGGCGCGAGGCTTCGGGCCCTTCACCGAGTACCCGCAGCAGGTCACCGCCCTCGCCGCGTGGATCGCACTCGCGCTCGCGGCGCTCGCGCTCGCGGTGCAGTCGTGGCGCGGCCAGCCGCTGCGTAATACGGCGCGCTTTGCCGCCGCGTTCTCGGCCGCCGCGCTGTTGCTCCGGCTGCTGGTGTTGCTGCATCCCGACATGCCGGTTGGCGACGCGATGTTCCACGCCCATCGTTTCCAGGGAGTGCTCGGCGGCACGTACTACTTCACGTCGATCGCGCCGGGCGGCTACGCGTTCCCCTATCCGCCCGGGCTCTACGTCGTCGCGTCGCTCTTCGCCGGCCTGGTGCGCCGCGGCGCCGCCGACATGGCACTGCTGCGCGTCGTCACCGCCACGGTCGATGCGATCGCCGGCCTGCTGCTGTACACCGCCGTCGTGAAGACCGCCGGAAGCTGGCACCCGGCGCATGCACCGGCGGATCCGCAACAGGCGCATGAGAGAAAGGATGCGGCCAGCCGTCTGGCCGCCGCGATCGCGGTCGCGATCTACCACCTCGTGCCCGTGGGATTCGCGACGCTGACGACGGGCAACCTGACCAACGCCTTCGCGCAATCGGTCGCGGTCTTCGCGCTGGTGCAGATGACGCTCGAGGAAACGCGGCTCGATCGGCCGGGCTGGACGATGGTCCTGATCGTGACGCTTGCCGCCGCCTACCTGTCGCACACCGGCACGCTGGCGATCCTTTTCGCCGCGACCGTCGCGATCGCGATCCTGTTCGCTCTTCGCGGCGGACCGGCGCTGCGGCCCGCGGCCGCGGCGGTGGCGGTCGCGACGCTCGCTGCGGCCGCGCTCGCGGTCGCGGTGTATTACGCGCACTTCATGGACACGTATCGGACGGAGTTCGCTCGGATCGGAAACGAAACCGCCAGCGGCGCCGCCGACGCGGGCGGCCGCACGATCGACACCCGGCTGCGCAGCGTGCCCTACGCGCTGCGCCTGTATCTCGGCACCCCGGTGCTGCTGCTCGCCGCGCTCGGCGCCGCCGACTGGTTCCGGCGGAGTCGGCACGATCGACTGGTCCTGGCGATCGCCGGGTGGGTGGTCGCGTGCGTCGCGTTCCTCGTCATCGGCATCGTGACGCCGGTCGACATGCGCTACTACCTTGCGTCGCTGCCCGCGCTGTCGGTCGCCGCGGGCTTCGGCGCGTCCCAGGCCTGGGGCGTCGGACGAGGCTCGAACCGGGTGTTCTGGCGGCTCGCCGCGGCGCTGCTCCTGGCCGCGGCGATCTCGACCGGTGTGCGTAGCTGGTGGGGCGCGCTAGGATAGAACGATGAAGCTCAGTGAACAGATTTCCCAGGACATCGCGGCGGCGATGAAAGCCCGCGATCAGGCGCGGCTCTCACCGCTGCGGATGCTGAAGGCCGCCCTGATGAACTCGGAGGTCGCGAAGGGGCGCGCGCTCGAGGAGCCCGAGGCGCAGCAGGTGCTGGCGTCGATGATCAAGCAGCGGCGCGACTCGATCGAGCAGTTCACGGCCGGTGGACGCACCGATCTCGTCGACAAGGAAAAGGGAGAGATCGCAGTGCTCGAAGAGTACGCGCCGCCGGCGGCCAGCACCGAGCAGATCGCGCAGGCGATCGACGCGGCGATCAAGGAGACCGGCGCGACCAGCGCGAAGGACATGGGCCGCGTGATGAAAGCGGTGATGAGCGCGCTGGCAGGATCGTCAGTCGATGGCAAAGTTGTAAACGAGCTGGTCAGAAAGAAACTCGTTTGAGGCGGATCAAACTTTTTTCGCGCTGGTCCGTCTAATCAGATTGAAAGGCAACGCACAAGCCTCTCATCCATCCTCCATGGGGCCTCCGTCGAAAGACGGGGGCCTTTTTCGTTTACACCTTTGACAACCTGTCCGCTGCCGGGACGCGGTGTTCGGCTATGGTACGCTGACCGGAAATGAGCACCGGCCTGCCTTGAGACGGATACATCCCACCGTGCTGCTGATGGCCAGCGCGCACTTCATGGTCGACGGCTACGGCAACATCTACGCGCCGCTGCTCCCGCTCCTCATCCCCAAACTTCATCTCTCGCTCGCCGCCGCAGGCACCTTGACGATGCTGTACCAGATGGCGGCGTCGGTGGCGCAGGTCGGCTTCGGCCACATCGCGGATCGCTGGCGCCCGCGACTGCTGGTGATGACCGGGCCGGTCGTCGCCGTCAGCGTGCTGAGTTTTGTCGGTGTTGCGCCGACAGTACCGATCCTCGCGGCGGTGCTGATCGTCGGCGGTCTCGGCGGCGCGGCGTTTCATCCGCCGGCCGCGGCGCTCGCGCATCGCCTCGGCGGCAGTCATCGCGGCCTGGCGATGTCGGTCCACATCACCGGCGGAACGCTCGGCTTCTCCCTGGGACCGCTGCTGTTCGCGCCGGCGGCGCAGCATTTCGGTCTCGGCGTGACGCCGCTGCTGGCGATTCCAGGTCTGATCGTGATCGCGTTCTTCCTCACGCGCGTGCCGCCGATCGACCTGCATCCCGGCGCCAAGGCCGGCTTCCGCGCGCTGCGTCCGTACGCGCGGCCGCTCGGGCTCCTTTACGCGATCGTCCTGCTGCGCACGCTCGCGTCGCTGTCGTTCGCGACGTTCGTACCGGTGATGCTGACGCGGCGCGGACTGTCGGTGAGCGAGGCGGGCGCGATCGTCGCGGTCTACCTGTTCGCGAGCGGCGCGGGCGGTTTTCTCGGCGGCCCCGCCGCGGATCGCTTCGGTCCGCGCACCGTGATCGCGTGGTCGCTGCTGCTGTCGGCGCCGTTCCTGCTCGCCGCGCCGCTAATGTCGGGCTGGCCGTTCGTCCTCGTGCTGGCGATCGGCGGGTTCTTCCTGCAGTCCACGCTGCCCGTGAACGTCGTCTTCGGGCAGGCGCTCGCGCCGGTGAGCGCCGCGACGGTGTCGTCGCTGATGATGGGGTTCGCGTGGGGCATGGGAGGGTTCAGCGTGCCGCTGGTGGGCGCGATTGCCGATCGTGCGGGAATCGAACGAACATTGTTCGGGATTGCGTTCGTCCCGCTGGCCGCCGCGGCGGTCGCCATGCTGTTGCCGAGGCGGGCCCCTTCGGCCTGATGTTTGCGTGGTACGATAACGGTCTGGACGTTCGCTGATGCCGCGCCATCCCCGCCTCGACTCGATTGCGTACTCGTTCGGGCCCGGTCCCGTGACACCGGCGGTGCGCGTACTGCTCTGGGCCAACTTCGTTACATATTTCGTCTCGCTTTTTTACAGTCCGCTGACGGACTACCTCGGGCTCGTTCCTCAGCAGGTCGTCGAACGCCACTGGATCTGGCAGCTTGCGACCTACATGTTCCTGCACGCGCGCACGCCGACGCACGTGTTGTTCAACATGCTCATCCTGTGGATGTTCGGGGTCGAGCTCGAGCGGCTGTGGCGGACCAGGTTCTTCGTCAAGTTCTACATGGTCACCGGCATCGGCGCCGGCGTCATCTCGGTGCTGGCGTCGCTGCTGCCCTTCCAGCCGCTTCACCAGATCTACGCCGTGCAGATCATCGGCGCCTCGGGCGCGCTCTACGGCCTGCTCATGGCCTACGCGCTGTATTTCCCCGACCGGCCGATCCTGATGTTCCTGCTCTTCCCCGTGCCGGCGAAGTACTTCGTGATGATCCTCGGCGGCATCGCGTTCGTGATGGCGGCGCAGGGCAGCAGCGGCGTAGCCGAGACGGCGCACCTGGGCGGCCTGCTCATCGGCTATCTCTACCTGCAGGGCGGCCGCGGCGGCTTCACCGCGGAGATCAAGTACCGCTACTTGAAGTGGAAGATGAACCGGATGCGGCGGAAGTTCGACGTCTACTCAGGCGGACGCTCGGAGAAGTCGCACTGGGATCGCAACGTGCACTAGCCTAGAGCCCGCGCGTCCAGCCGCCGTCGACGGGAATCGTGACGCCCGTCACGTACGACGCGGCCGGTGATGCGAGGAACGCCACCACGTCGCCGAACTCCTTCGGCTCGCCCATCCGTCCCATCGGAATCCTGGACAGCATCCGCTGCTCGATCGCGCCGCGCGTCGTCCCCTCGCGCGCCGCCGATTGATCCGCCAGCTCGATGACCCGATCGGTGCGGGTGTAGCCGGGGGCCACGCAGTTGACCAGGATGTTGTCGGCCGCGAGCTCCACCGACAGCGTCTTGGCCAGCGAGGTCACCGCCGAGCGCAGCGCGTTCGAGAGCACCAGCCCTTCGATCGGCTGCTTCACCGAGATCGAGGTGATGTGGATGATGCGGCCGCCGCCGCGCGCGCGCATGTGCGGGATGGCGAGGCGGCACAGCCGGACGACGCTCAGGAGCAGCGAGTCGATCGCCTCGCTCCACGCCTGGTCGTCGAGCGAGAGAAACGGGCCCGAGGGCGGACCGCCGGTGTTGGTGACGAGGACGTCGAGCGCGCCGAACCGCGCGACGGTCGCCTCGACGACGCGCGCGACGTCTTCGGCGCGGCGCAGGTCCGCTTCGAGCGCCAGCACGTCGCCGCCCGCGGCCTCGATCGCGGCCGCGGTCCCGGCCAGCGCCTCCCTGCCGCGCGCGCAGATCGCCACGCGCAGGCCGTCCCGCGCGAGCGCCTCGGCCGAGGCGCGGCCGAGCCCCTTGCTGGCGGCGCAGACGAGCGCGACCCGTGGCACGCCCGACCTGAAGGTCGGGCCAACCGGTGTGCCCTCGCTCAAGCGCTACTTCCTGTGGAAATAGCTGTCGGTGTGATCCAGCCAGTCCTGCCGGATCGGCGCGAAGAGATCGAGCTCGAAGGTGTCGTCGAGCGCTTCCGCCTGGTGCTCGACCCACGACGGAATGTGGAGGACCTCGCCTTCGCGGACGGTGATCTCCTCCCCGGCGATGAGGAACTTCAGCGCCCCCTGCAGGACGTAGGTGATCTGCTCGCTCTCGTGGTTGTGCATGGGCACCACGGCCCCCTTTTTCAGGTAGATCTGCGCGAGCATCTCGCGCTCGCCGGTGACGATCTTGCGCGAGATCATTTCGGTGACTTTTTCCAGCGCGAGCTCGTCCCAGCGGTAGAGCGTGACAGTTTGGGCCATGGCGTCCTCGAGTGGGCGGAGATTATATAATGACGAGACATGAAAGCGACGGCCGCACCCGCTGCAAAGGGCTCATACGAAGGCCTTTCCGCCCAGGATCTGCTGCGCGCGTACCGGACGATGGTGCTCTCGCGGAAGCTGGACGACAAGGAAATCCAGCTGAAGAACCAGAGCCTGATCTTCTTTCAGATCAGCGGGGCGGGGCACGAGGCGGTGCTCACCGCCGCCGGCCTGCTGCTCAAGCCCGCGCACGACTGGTTCCTGCCCTACTACCGCGATCGCGCGCTGTGCCTCGCGCTCGGCATGACGCCGCTCGAGATGCTGCTCAGCGCCGTGGGCGCCAAGGACGATCCGAACTCGGGCGGCCGGCAGATGCCCTCGCACTGGGGCCACAAGGGCCTCAACATCATTTCGCAGTCGAGCCCGACCGGCACGCAGTGCCTGCACGCCATCGGCGCCGCCGAAGCGGGGCGCCTCTACGAGAAGCTCACGAACATCGAGGGGCGCGATCAGCGCTTCGCGTCCGACGAGGTCGTCTACGTCTCGATCGGCGAAGGCACGTCGAGCGAAGGGGAGTTCTGGGAGTCGCTCAACTCCGCCTGCACGCTCAAGCTGCCGGTCGTCTACATGATCGAGGACAACGGCTACGCCATCTCGGTGCCGGTCGAAGTGCAGACGGCCGGCGGCGATCTCTCGAAGCTGGTGGCCGCCTTCCCCGGCCTGTTCGTCCAGAGCATCGACGGCTGCGACTTCCTCGGCAGCTACAGGGCGGTCGCCGACGCCGTGGCCTACGCCAGGGCGCGAAAGGGGCCGGCGCTGATTCACGCGAAAGTGATCCGCCCCTACTCCCACTCGCTGTCCGACGACGAGAAGCTGTACAAGACGACCGACGAGCGCGCGGCGGAAGCCAAGCGCGATCCGATCATCCGCCTCGCGTCGTTCCTGGTCTCCGAGGAGATCGCCACCGAGGCCGAGCTGAAGGCGATCGTCGCCGAGGTCGAGCAGGAGGTGAATACCGCCGCCGATCAGGCGATCAAGTCGGAGAAGCCGGCGCGCGACACTGCGATGCTCTACGTCTACTCGCCGGACGTCGATCCGACGGCGGCGGAGTTCGCGACGCCGCTCGCCGCGGAAGGCAAGCCCGAGACGATGGTGGCGGCGATCAACCGCACGCTGAAGGAAGAGATGGCCCGCGACCCGAAGATCGTGGTCTTCGGCGAGGACGTCGCGGACGCGAGCCGCGAGGCGGCGCTCGAGTCGGTGCCGGGCAAGGGGGGCGTGTTCAAGGTGACGCACGGGCTGCAGCGCGCCTTCGGCAGCGCCCGCGTCTTCAACTCCCCGCTCGCCGAGGCCAACATCATCGGCCGCGCCGTCGGCATGGCCGCGCGCGGCATCAAGCCGGTCGTCGAGATCCAGTTCTTCGACTACATCTGGCCGGCGATGATGCAGCTGCGCGACGAGATGTCGATGATGCGCTACCGCTCGAACAACGCCTTCTCGTGCCCGATGGTGGTGCGGACGGCGATCGGCGGCTACCTGCGCGGCGGCGCGCCGTATCACTCGCAGTCGGGCGAGAGCATCTTCGCGCACTGCCCCGGCATCCGCGTCGTCTTTCCGTCCAACGCGCAGGATGCCGCGGGGCTGCTGCGCACGGCGATCCGCTGCGACGATCCGGTGCTCTACCTCGAGCACAAGCACCTGTATCGCCAGACCTACAACAAGGGAGAGTACCCGGGGCCCGAGTACATGATCCCGTTCGGCAAGGCCGCCGTCCGCCGTGACGGGACACACGTGGTGGTGCTGACGTGGGGCGCGCTCGTGCAGCGCACGCTGCTCGCGGCGCAGCAGGCGGAGAAGGACGGCATCAGCGTGATGGTCGTGGACCTGCGGTCGATCATGCCGTTCGACTGGGACACGATTGCCGCAGCCGTCCAGAAGACCAACCGCGTGATCGTCGCGCACGAGGATCAGCTGACGTGCGGCTTCGGCGCCGAGCTCGCGGCGCGGATTGCCGACGGGCTCTTCGAGTATCTCGACGCGCCGGTCCGCCGCGTCGCCGCGCTCGACGCGCCCGTCGCCTACTGCCCGGATCTCGAGGAAGTGATCCTGCCGCAGTCGGCCGACGTGCTGAAGGCGATCCAGGACATCGCACGCTACTGAGGTGCTTCGCATGTGGCTTCCGCCTTCAGGCGGAAGATCATCCGCCTCGAGGCGGGCGATCGTCGCGGTCACATTGGTACTCGCCGTCACCGGGCCGTCCGCGGGCGCGCGCGTCGAGATCCTGCGCTCCACCGGCGGCCTGCCGGCGCACATCGCCGGCGCGTTCCTGCGCCCCTCCGGCTTCCAGCAATCCGACAGCGGCGTCTACTACGTCTTCGATCGCCGCGGCCACACCGTCTACACCGTCGCCAACGACACCGCGACGCGGATCATGGAGGTCGGGGCGGAAGCGGGGCGCGTGCTCGACCCGACCGCGTTCGACGTCGATCCGAAGGACGGCAGCTTCGTCATCGCCGACGCGCCGTTCCGCCAGCAGCGGATCCAGACCTTCACCGCGACCGGCGGCCGGCTCGGCGGCTTCACGCTGCCGGGGCGGGACATGCCGCGGCTGACGCTCGAAACGATGGTGCTGAACGGCATCGGGTCGATGCAGTACACCGGGCGGACCATCCTCATCAACCAGCCGGAGCGCGGCGCGCTCATCACCGAGCTGGCCTTCGACGGCACGCCGCGGCGGACGTTCGGCGGCCTCAGGCCGACGGGCCAGGAGGCGGATACGAACGTGCACCTGGCGATGAACGCCGGGCTGCCGCTGGTCGATCCGACCGGCGGGTTCTATTTCGTCTTTCTCGCCGGCGTGCCCCTGTTCCGCAAGTACGACGACCAGGGGCAGCTGCTCTTCGAGCGGCACGTCGAGGGGCCGGAGATGGACGAGTACGTGCGGACGCTGCCGACGCGGTGGCCGACGCGGCGCACCGAGGACGGCGACCTCCTGCCGGTGGTCCCGCCGGCGGTGCGCACCGCCGGTGTCGATCGCGCCGGACGCCTGTGGATCGCGCTGACGCAGCCGTTCACCTACGTCTACGACGGCGGCGGCGACAAGGTGAAGACGGTCCAGTTCAAGGGGGCCGACACGCTGCTGCCCAACAGCCTTTTCTTCTCGAAGGACGGCCGCATCCTGGTCACGCCCGGCTGCTACGAGTTCCGCGTGCCCGCGTTCCAATAGTCTTCCGCCTGAAGGCGGAAGCCACGCGATATCATCCACCCGTGGCGAAGAAGAAAGCGGTTCGCAGGAAGAAGGTCGCGCCCGCTACGGTCGGGCTGACGCCGGCGCAGGCCGGCGCCGTCGAGTCCGGCAAGCTCGACGCGCTCGCGGCGCAGGTCGAGGAGGACGGCGGCACGGTCCTCGGCCGGTACAACGATCCGTTCGGCGGGCATCCATTGCTGGTCGTCGCGCTGCCGGTCAGCGCGGTGGAGCCGACGCCGTATCAGCGCGACCCGTCGGATGCGCACGTCAAGCGGCTGATGGGCGTGGTCGAGAAGATCGGCCTCTTCCTCGACCCGATCATCGCCATCCGCCACGAGGACAAGTACTGGACGCCGAACGGCAACCACCGGCTGCAGGCGCTGAAGAAGCTCGGCGTGCGGACGATCGTCGCGCTGCTCGTGCCCGACCCGAAGATCGCCTTCAAGATCCTCGCGCTCAATACCGAGAAGGCGCACAACCTGCGCGAGAAATCGCTCGAGACGATCCGCATGGCGCGCGCGCTGGCCGGCGCGAAGCCGTCGAGCGGTGAGGACGAGCGCGCCTTCGCCTTCGAGTTCGAGCAGCCGGCCTTCCTCACGCTCGGCGCGGCCTACGAGGAGCGCGGCCGGCTGAGCGGCGGCGCCTACCAGCCGATCCTGCGCCGCGTCGACGACTTCCTCGACGAGCCGATGAACAAGGCGCTCAAGGAGCGCGAGCGGCGCGGCCGCAAGATCCTGGCGCTCGACGATGCGGTCGGGGCGGTGGTCGAGAAACTGAAGGCGAAGGGACTGACCAGCCCCTACCTGAAGCCGTTCGTCGTGGCGCGCGTCAACTACACGCGCTTCTCGAAGGCGACGTCGTTCGACTTCGACGAGACGCTCGACAAGATCATCGCGAGCGCGAAGAAGTTCAACACCGAAAAAGTGAACCAGCAGGACGTGGCGAAGGCCGGTGGGGGGGCGCCTCCGGAAGAGGATTGAGTCAGGGCATAAAGCCCTGACCCATACGTGTGGGTCAGCCCTTCAGGGTTGACTACATCAGTTTCCCGATCGGTCCGAGATCGAGGTTCAGTTCGTCGGGAGAGATGTCGAACTGCTTCGCGAGATCG
>Ga0075435_100000363_pt1 | contig 27679 bp, 26 predicted proteins | sample RhiMethybrSRZTD4_FD_75302 | JGI IMG/M metagenome (GOLD analysis project Ga0075435, IMG submission 75302) | Populus rhizosphere microbial communities from Tennessee, USA - Rhizosphere MetaG P. TD hybrid SRZTD4 | ecosystem: Host-associated > Plants > Roots > Rhizosphere > Soil | place: USA...
GTACGAGAAGTCGTAGTAGAAGCCGTTCTCGATCACCGGCCCGATCGTCACCTGCGCGCCGGGGAAGAGCTCCTGCACTGCCTGCGCCATCAGGTGCGAGGTCGAGTGGCGCAGGATGTCGACCCCCTCCGGACTCTTGGGCGTGACGATGGCGAGATCCGCGTCCTTTTCGATCGTCGTCGAGAGATCGACCAGCTTGCCGTCGACCTTCGCTGCGAGCGCGGCGCGCGCGAGGCCGGCGCCGATCGATTGCGCGACCTCGGCGGCGGTCACGGGCCCGGAAAAGGATTTCTGCGAGCCGTCGGGGAGACGGATGTTAGGCATCAGACACGAGAGCCTTTATGCTATCACGATGAAACTGCCCCTCACGCTCGCCATCAACCCCTACGACCATGCGCGCGACTTGAGGGCCGAGGGAATCGATCTCACGGTGCTCGAGCTGCCGATCGAGGAGATCTTCTTCCGCTTCACCAAGTTCCGGGAATGGGATGCCTCCGAGATGTCGTTCGGCAAGACCGTCTCGCTGATGGCGCAGGCCGCGCCCGAGATCATGCCGATCCCGGTGTTTCCGTCGCGCGTGTTTCGCCATTCGGCGATCTACGTCGGGGAAAAATCGCCCATCCGGCAGCCGCAGGATCTCGAAGGCCGCAAGGTCGGGATCCCGGAATGGGCGCAGACCGCCGGCATCTACGTGCGCGGCCTGCTGCAGCACGAGTACGGCGTCGACCTTGCGCGGATCCAGTGGTACCAGGCCGGCGTGCAGCAGCCAGGGCGCGTCGAGAAGGTGAAGCTCCACCTGCCCGAAGGGGTGCGCATCACGGCGGTCCCGGACAAGAGCCTTGCCGGGATGCTGGCCGGCGGCGAGCTCGACGCGGTGATCTCGGCGCGCAATCCCGGAGGCCGGCGGTTGTTCGAAGACTACGTTTCCGTGGAGGAAAGGTATTTTCGGAAAACCGGGATCTATCCGATCATGCACGTCGTCGTGCTGCGCCGGGACAGCTACGAGCGCGACCGCTGGGTCGCGATGAACCTCCTCAAGGCGTTCGAGGCAGCCAAGCGCGAAAGCATGCAGCGCCTGGTTGAGATCGGCCTTTCGCACGTGCCGATGCCGTGGCTTGCGGAGCATGCGCGGCGCTGGCGCGAGCTCGCGGGCGAGGACTTCTGGCCCTACGGGCTGGAGCCGAACCGGCCGACGCTCGAAGCGTTCGTGCAGTATTCGCACGAGCAGGGGATCACGGAGCGCAGGCTGAAGGTGGACGAGCTGTTCGCCCCTGAAACTCGCGGCGAAAGCTACAAGATTTAATCCACCTTCAGGCCGATGTCCTTCACGACCTTCGCGTACTTCTCGTAGTCGCGCTGGATCAGCGCCGCGAACTCCTCGGGGCGCGCGAAGTAAGGATCGAGGCCGCCCGCCGCGTTCATTTTCTGCTTGACGTCCGGCGACTCGAGGACGCGCTTCAGCTCCGCGCGCAGCTTCGCGAGCGTCGCCTCCGGGATGCCGGCCGGGCCGAACAGGCCGAGCCAGATCGAGTTCTCGAAGCCGGGATAGAACTCCGAGATGGTCGGCAGGTCCGGGTATAGCGGCGAGCGGTGCGCGCCCGAGACCGCGAGCGGCCGCAGCCGCCCGGCCTTGATCTGCGCCGCGTTCGAGCTCCCCGACCACACCGCGGCGGTTTCGCCGGCGACCGTGGCCGCCGCGGCCGGGGCGCCGCCCTTATAGGGAACGTGCAGAAGCTTGATACCGGTGCGCTGCTTCAGCATCTCCATCGTCAGGTGATGCTGCGAGCCGTTGCCCCCGGAAGCATAGGCGAGCGGCGGGTCCGCCTTCTTGGCGTACTCGATGAACTCGGGGAAGGTCTTCACCGGCAGCGACGGATTGACCGTCAGCACGAACTGGTTCACCGCCACCGGCGTCACCGGCACCAGGTCCTTCAACGTGTCGATCGGCATCTTCTTGTAGAGATGCGGGTTGATCGCGATCTGGCTGTCGGCGAGCAAGCCCAGCGTGTAGCCGTCGGGCGCCGATTTGGCCACCATCTCGTTGGCGATGTTGCCGTTGGCGCCGACGCGGTTCTCGACCACCACCGGCTGGCCGAGCGTCTGGCCGAGCTTGTCGGCGAGCACCCGCGCCGCGATGTCCGGGGCCCCGCCCGGCGGAATCGGCACGATGATCGTGACCGGCCGCGAAGGGAACTGCGCCCAGGCAAGCGCTGCGGTGAAGAGCAAGGCGAGAAAGACCGGCGCCCGTAACTTCATGCACCGAGATTAGCACGCGCGCCGCGCGCGGGCCCCGCCAGCGGCTCTCTTCCATGAGGTCGCTGATCGCGGCGGAAGCACGAGAGACTGAACTCGGACGCGGGAAATGGTAGGCCGGTCGGAACCAGCGCCCCTGCCATGTGGCCGGTGCGGTTTGATCCGATTGGCGGTGCGCGCGAAGGCCTTGGAGTCGTCCGGATCATCCGGCCCGCGCCACGACGACACGTTCGTGTCCCACATTGTCCCGAGCGATGCGTCGAAAAGGTTACCTATGAAGCGCCACATGACGTGCTTCGGTGTTCTGTTGCTCGCCGGCACGCTGATTTCCTGCGGCGGCGGCGGCGATAGTCCCAGCACCCCCGCCAGTCCTGCGAGCAGCAACGGCGGCAGCCCCGCGAACGGCACCGATCCAGGCAACAAGACCAACCCCGAAAGCAACGGCGGCGGTAGCGTTGCCACGCCGGGGCGTGTCGAGGAAACCGATGCGGCGGTCAGCCTGAGTCCCGGCGATTGGAGTCCGACCGACGAAAATTTCGCCTGGAGCGGAGGCACCGCCATGCAATCCAAGGTGATCGGCGCCACCGCGACCTTCACCTTCACCGGCAGCTCCGTCAGGTGGATCGGTGGACGCAACGACCAGGGCGGAATCGCGCTGGTCAGCGTGGACGGGGGTCCGGCCAAGCGAGTCGATACCTTCGCCCGGCCATACGAAATCCACACACCCATGATTACGATCGACGGCCTGACCGCCGGCCCGCATACGCTGACGATCAAAGTGACCGGCGAAAAGAACCCGGAAGCCCATGCAGACAACCAGGCGATCGTGATGGTGGATGCTTTCGACGTCGACCCGCCGATCGTTTCGCACCTCCAGGAAACGGACCCCGACGTCGTCTACAGCGGCAGCTGGACCCACGATGACAACGCTCACTGGAGCGGTGGCGGCGTCCGCTCGGCGCCCGACCCGGCCTTTGGCGGAGCTCGGTTTACCACGACCACGGGCTCGAAGGTCACGCTGACGTTCCGCGGCACGTCGATCACGTGGCAAAGCGGTCGCAGCTTCGATCACGGCATTGCCCTCGTCACTTTGGACGGCGGCGCGCCCACCGACGTCGACACGTATGGCCCGGCGACGAAGTTTCAGGAAGTGGTGTTCGCGGCAGCCGGACTAGCCGATGCCAAGCACACGTTGACGATCGAGGCGACGGGACGCAAGAACCCCGCTTCGTCGGGTACCAAGATCGTGGTGGACGCGTTCGACGTCACCAGCCTCGGCCGGCGCGTCCAGGAAGACGATCCGGCGATCATCTATACCGGCACCTGGACTCGCCACAACGTGAACCGAGTCTGGAACGAAGGTGCGTGCAACACAACCCCGGTGGCGGGCTCGAAGGCCACCTTCACCTTCACCGGGAGCTCGGTGAGCTGGATCGGCTGCCAGAAGTCGAGCTGCGGCGGGACTGCCAGAATTTCGATCGACGGCGCCTTCGTGAAGGAAATCCACAACTTCAGACCCGAGCCGATCGAGGCCTTCCAGCACGAGATCTTCAGAGCGGACGGGTTGACCCCGGGTCAGCATACGCTCACGATCCAGCAGATGAGCACTAACTCCTACATCGTGGTGGACGCTTTCGACGTGCGGCCGTGAAACAGGCGGAACGCTCGCGATCAGGGCGCCGGGCGCGCCGCGTCCCCGTCGAATTCTTCCGCGATCATCCTGCGCACCCATGCCCAGTGCGCCTCCTGCTTCTTGCCGCCGGCGAAATGCGCGACGTGCGCGTCGGAGGGGAAGCCGTGGTCGGCGGCGCGCATTTTTAGGAAGTTGTAGCGCGGCATTGGCAGCGCCATCACCACCGCTTCGCCGCCCTCCAGCCCGAGCGGGTGGCCGCGGTAATGGCCGTTGTAGAAGTCCGGCGCGAGGCGATAGATGAGGTGTGCGAGCGCGGTCTGCTCGATGGAGAGGTGATGCACCATTTCCATCTCCCGGATCCAGGCGTCGAGCAGCGGGCGCATGCGCGGCGAATGGCGCACGAACATCACGCCGACATTGATTGCAATATGCGGATATGAAGGGCGCTCGGTGCACTCCGGAGGCCAGGGGCCGACGACGACGTCCTTCGGCGCCTCGGCGGTTAGCGCCATGTCAAAGTCGAGGTCGAACACCGCGTCGAGCCGCTTGAGGACGATCGCGTCGGCGTCGATGAAAACGAGGTTGTTGGGCGAGGCCGCAAGCGTGCGTCCGATCACGTGGGGCTTCTGCGCGTAGAGCCGAAGCGTGCGCCGCGTGCGCTCAGTGTGCGCCTTCTTGTCGAGCATCCAGTTCTCGTTGCGCGCGCCGAACAGCGTGCGCAGCTTGCGGCTGTAGAACTTCACCGTCTCGCGCAGATCCCACAGCGGCCAGATGAACTCGAAGTCCATCTTGTCGACCCACGCCGGCGCCGCCCATTCGCGCGGCGGGAAGTGCGTGTAGCGCACGGCGCCACGTCCTGCGAAACTGCGGCGCAAGGCGCTATCGTCGGATTCCGAGAGGTCGTAGAGATAGATACCCGATCCGGGCTGGCGCTGCTCGATCGCGCGCACGCAGAGCTCCACCCAGTGCGCGTAGCCTTCGTTCGCCATGCAGATGAAGTCGATCATTGCAGCGCCTCTACCACCTTCGCCCAGACCGCTTCCACGCCGAGCTCGTCCATCGGGACCTCCGGGCCGCAGGGCGCCGGGCGCGGATGGTCGACCACGTAGCAGCGCGGGCGCTCGAGCGGCCCGATCGCCTGGCTGCTCGAGTGACAGTGGTAGAGCGCGACCATCGGCGCATCGAGCGCGCTCATGATGTGGGTCGGCCCCGTGTCGACGCCGATATAGAGGTCGAGCTCGCCCATCAACGCGGCGCTTTCGCGCAGGCGCAGGCGCCCCGCGATGTTCGCCGCGCGGGGGCCGATGCGCTGCGCCAGCTCGGCGGTGCGGTCGCGCTCCGCCTCGCCGCCAAAGAGGAGGAAGCGCGCCTTCGGCCAGCGCGCGGCGATGCGTGAGCAAAGCGCCGCGAAGTGTCCCAGCGGCCAGTCGCGATAGCTCGTGGCGTGGAAGCCCGCGATCTGCAGTCCTACGAGCGGCGCTTCTCCGGGCCGCGCGATCGCCCCCAGGAAGCGGCGCGCCGACGCCTTTTCGGCCGGCGTGACGACATAGGCGAGCCGCAGGCCGTCGGGCGCGATACCGAGCGTCTGCACCAGCAGCAGCGGAATGCGCGCCGCGTGCAGGCTCTGGAACGCCGGCGCCTCGATGGCACGCCAGAGGCGCGCGTCGAGGGCCGCATCCCCCTGGCGGAACGCCACCACCCGCTGCGCCACGCGCAATGCGTAGGCGACGAGCGGGCGATCGAAGTGGTAGACGAGCGCGAGATCCCAGCGCCTCCCCGGAATCCAGCCGCGCCAGCGGGCGCGGTGCTTGGTGATCGGGCCGGTCGCGGCGAGGAACGGAAGGTGGCGCGCGACCTCGTAGCGCTTCGGATGCGCGAGGTAGGTGATCTCGGCCTGCGGCCAGGCTTTCGCCAGCGCACGCAGCGCCGGCGTCGCCAGAAGGGTGTCGCCGATCCGCGCGACGTTGATGACCAGGACGCGTCGTGGACTGTCGGGCGCCCTCATGCCGGCGGCCTGCGCCGTCCAAGCCCGGCGAACACCGCCGCGAGCCATGTCCGCCACGCGCCGCGCGGCGGCGGCTGAAGGCAGGCGAGCGTATAGCCGTAGCCCGAGGCCGGCGCCGGCGTGTGCCAGCGGCGCTCTTGCGGCAGGCTTTCGGCCACCGCCGCATCGAGCCGATGCGCCACCGCGGCGAACTGCGGATCGTCGCTGTAGAGCGCGTCCGGCATCCAGCGCTCGAGAAAGCCCCGTTCGTCGGTGCCGTGGGGAACGTCGTGGATGAACACCATGCTCACGCGCGCCTGCGCGAGGAGCCACAAGGCGAGGCGCAGGCCGCGCCAGCCCTTCGGCCCGTCGATGAGCGCGACGTCGCCAGGCCGCGCGATCGCCGGCAGGACGCGCGTAGCGTCGCCGAAGCGCAGCTCGACGTTGCGGTAAGGCCGCAGGCGCGCCGCGGCGACCGGGACGTCGGCCGAGTGCTCGTCGTGCTCGAGGCTGACGATCGGCAGCTCGGGAAAGCTGAGCGCGAGCACCAAAGTGCTTTGCCCGCGCGCGCGCCCCGACTCCAGGATCCGCAGCGGCCGCACTGCGCGCGCGCAGAGCGTGAGAAAGAACATCTCGGAATAGAGGATACCCTTGCGCTCGTACGGCACCTCACGGGTGCGCTCGCGAAAGGTCTCGAAGTGCTGCGCCGCCGCCTGGGCGAGCGCCGGCATGCTGAGGCGGAGGGTGCTCATGAATTGCGCGGCTCCAGGCGCCACCACGTCATCCGCCGGCCGCGGCCTTCCGAACAGAGGATCCAGCGGTCGTCGTCGCTCAGCCGGCTCAACTCGCTGAAAGCCGACAGGTCGCGCGCCGAAGTGGTGAGCTCGGTGATGGCGAAAGTGCGCGACGCCCGCTCGCGGAGCCGCGCGAGGCGCTCGGCGCCGTCGGCGTAGAACCAGTCGTGCAACTCGACGAACACGATCGATTGCCGGAACGCCGCGAAAAACGCCTCGTCGAGCAGATCGAACTCGCCGCCCTCGATGTCCACCATGACGACGCAGTCCGACAGCGGATGCGAGATCGAATGCCAGAAGCCCGGCTCCGCCGCGCCCTGGATGCTCACGCGCTGCGCAAGACCGTTGTCTTGGCTCGCCACTCGCAGGATTTCGCGCGAGGCCGGCGAGCGCTCATAGCAGTAGGAATAGTCGAACAGGTGATTGACGAGGGCGCCGAGCCCGTAATAGCCGTTGGCCGCACCGAGATCGACAAGCACGCTGCGGGTGCGAGGCAGCGCCTGCAGCGCCTGCAGGAGCTCCTGCTCATACAGTCCAAGCAACATGCTGCCGACGTCGCCGCCTCCGCCCCAGCGCGTTTGCTCGGGCAGCTTCAGACCACGGAATGGGCCGTAACGAACCTGGTTGTTGAACTCCACGGCGAGCAGCTTGCCCAGTTGAACCCGCCTGCGCAGCACATGGTTCGGCCGATGCTTGCCCCGCACCATGCGCGAGGCAGTCCGCAGCGTTTGGAAAAACGGCCGCACCGCCTGCCGCAACCTTTGGACGCTCGAGTTGCCCGTAGCGGTGTTTTTCTCTGGGTATTGAGTTTTGGTAGGCGCGATTGGACTCGAACCAACGACCCCTACCATGTCAAGGTAGTGCTCTAACCAGCTGAGCTACGCGCCTAATGGCTCCGGGTCCCAGAAGCCGGACCCCTGCTTCAGGTTTTGAAAAGCCGTCACAATTTTAACGTAAACTGCCCGGCCCCATGGACCTGATCCTGTGGCGCCACGCCGAAGCCGAGGAGGGAGAACCCGACCTCGCGCGCGAACTGACGCCAAAGGGCGAGAAGCAGGCGCAGCGCATCGCTCAGTGGCTGCTGCAGCGGCTGCCGGCGAAGTTCATCCTGCTCTCCAGCCCGGCGGCGCGCGCGCAGCAGACCGCCGAGGCGCTCGGCGTCCCGGTGAAGACGGTCAAGGACATCGCGCCCGGCGCTGCGGTTTCGGCGATCCTCAAGGCGGCCAACTGGCCCGAGCAAAAGGGCGCCGTGGTGCTGGTCGGACACCAGCCCGACCTTGGTCACGCCGCCGCGTTTCTCCTGGCGGGCGCGCAGACCCAGGTGAGCATCAAGAAGGGCGGGCTGTGGTGGCTCAACGACCGGGCGCGCGAGGATGGCGCCAAGATCGTCGTCCGGGCGGTCGTGTCACCGGACCTGCTTTAGCACCGAGACCCTCTTGTCCGAGAGGCCCGAGACCTGGAGCCTCATGCCGACCGTTTTCCAGTGATCGGCCTCGGCCTCCAGAGCGGCCGCCGATAGCGGGCTCTCGTCCAGCCAGGTCTGCGGCAGATCGATGGCGAAGCCGCCGGCGTCGGCCGCGACCCGCAGGAACGGCAGCTTCGCGTCGCTGCGGCTGCGCAGGATGAGGGACGCGGTCCGCAGGGCGAACACCAGCTTCCAGTCGGAGCCGTCGAGCCCGGCGTCCTGCATCTTGCGCAGCTTTCCGCGGTGCGCGAGCACGAGGCGCGCCAGGCGCGCCTGCTCCATGCGCGAGAACCCGGGCATGTCCGCGTTGGAGAGCACGTACGCGGAATGCTTGTGGTACTGCGCGTGCGCGATCGAAAGCCCGATCTCCGCGAGCCGGGCGGCCCACTCGAGCATCAGGCGCTCGGCGTCGTCCTCGCGCTCCGAGCCCGGCGTGAGCGCGTCGTAGATCGAGAGCGCAAGCTGCTTCACCCGCTCCGCCTGCGCCGGATCGACGTGGTAGCGCCGCATGAACTGCGCCACCGTCACCTCGCGCATGTCGCGGTGCTCGACCCGGCCGAGCAGGTCGTAGAGCACGCCGTGGCGCAGCGCCGCGGCCGAGACCTTCATCGCCTCGAGACCGAGCTCGTCGAACGCGGCGTTGAGGATCGCGACGCCGCCCGGCAGCACCGGGGCGCGGTTGGGGCGCAGCCCGGCGACGCGGTCCGGATCCGCCTTTTCGCTCTTCAGCAGCAAGGACCTCAGCTTCTCGAGGCCGGCGCGCGTCAGGCCGTCTTCTGCGAAGCCGTTCTCGCGCAGGATGTTCTCGATCGAGCGCGCGGTGCCCGAGGACGCCACCGCTTCGTCCCAGCCTGCCGCCCGGTAGGCGCGCACGATGCCGGCGAGCTCCTGGCGCGCGGCGAACTCGGCGGCGCGCATGCCGGATTTCTCGATCTTGCCGTCGGGGAAGTACTTGAGGCTGTAGCTTACGCAGCCCATGTACAGCGACTCGGTGAGCTGCGGCTCGAAGCCGGTGCCCACGATGAACTCGGTCGAGCCGCCGCCGACGTCGACCACCAGGCGGCGCTCGTTTTTTGCTCCTGAAGGCACGGGCATGGCGTGAGCTACGCCCAGATAGATGAGGCGCGCCTCCTCGCGGCCCGAGATCACCTCGATCGGGAATCCGAGCACCTGGCGGGCCTCGCGCAGGAACTGCGGCGCGTTCTTCGCCACGCGCAGCGCGTTGGTGCCGACGGCGCGCACCGCCTGGCGCGGGAAGCCGCGCAGCCGTTCGGCGAGCTTCGCGAGCGACTCGAGCGCGCGCGCCTGGGTGGCGCGATCGATGCGCTTGTCGGCCGTGAGGCCTCCGCCCAGGCGCACCACCTCGCGCACCGCGTCGAGCGGATAGATCTGCCGATCGACGACGCGGCCGATTTCGAGGTGGAAGCTGTTCGACCCGAGATCGACCGCGGCGAGCGTGTCGTGGCGTGCCATAGGCCGACCGTATCACCCTTGATCCGACATGACAAATTGCTTTGCCCGCTTCTCGAAAAGGGGGCAGAGGTAAAATCGGGTTACCGCCTCTCCACCGGGCGGCTCGATGAACCGCAGAATCCCGCCGCCGACGCAGTTCCTCAATCGCGAGCTCGGCATCCTCGCGTTCCAGCGCCGGGTGCTGGCGCAGGCGGCCGACGACGCGGTGCCGCCGCTCGAGCGCCTGCGCTTCATCACCATCGTCTCGTCCAACCTCGACGAGTTCTTCGAGATCCGCGTCGCCGGTCTCAAGGAGCAGATCAAGCTCGGCCTGCCCGAGCCCGGTCCCGACGGCCGCGGCCCGGCGGAGGTGTTCGCCGACGTGAGCCAGGAGGCGCACGCCATCGTGGCCGATCAGTATCGGCTGCTCAACGAGGTCGTGCTGCCTGCGCTCGCGAAGGAAGGCATCGTATTTCCGCGGCGCGAGGAGTGGAGCCAGGCGCAGCGCCAGTGGATCCGCGACTATTTCTTCCGCGAGCTGCTGCCCGTGCTCACGCCGATCGGCCTCGACCCCGCGCACCCGTTCCCGCGCGTGTTCAACAAGAGCCTGAACTTCGCCTGCGAGCTGGAGGGCCGCGACGCCTTCGGCAGGAGCTCGGGCGCGGCGATCGTGCAGGCGCCACGCGCGCTGCCGCGCGTGATCCGCCTGCCGCAGGCGATCGCCGGCGCCGAGTACGCGTTCGTCTTCCTCTCCTCCATCCTGCACGCGCACATGGGCGAGCTCTTCGCCGGGATGAACACCAAGGGCTGCTACCAGTTCCGGGTGACGCGCAACTCCGACCTCTTCGTCGACGAGGAGGAGATCAAGAACCTGCACACCGCGCTCAAGGGCGAGCTCCTGCACCGGCACTTCGGCGACGCCGTGCGCCTCGAGGTCGCCGACAACTGCTCGCAGCACATGGTGGACTTCCTGCTGCAGCAGTTCTCGCTGCAGGAGTCGGACCTGTACCGGGTCGACGGCCCGGTGAACCTCTATCGCCTGCGCGAGGTGCCCGACCAGGTGGACAAGCCCGCGCTCAAGTACCCGCCGTTCCAGCCCGGCATGCCGGGCTCGCTCGGCCACGGCGATCTCTTCGAGAACCTGAAGAAGAACGACGTCCTGCTGCACCACCCCTTCCAGTCGTTCCTGCCGGTGATCGAGTTCATCCGCACCACCGCGAACGATCCGAACGTGATCGCCATCAAGCAGACGGTGTACCGCACCGGCACGGACTCGGAGCTGATGGAGATCCTGGTCGACGCGGCGCGCAAGGGGAAAGAGGTCACCGTGGTGGTGGAGCTCATGGCGCGCTTCGACGAGGAGGCGAATCTCAACTGGGCGGCGCGCCTCGAGGAGGTGGGCGCGCACGTCATCTATGGCGTGGTCGGCCACAAGACCCACGCCAAGATGGCGCTCGTGGTGCGCCGCGAAGAGGCCGCGGAAGGCAAGGTGCTGCGCCGCTACGTGCATCTCGCCACGGGCAACTACCACCCGCGGACCGCCCGGCTGTACACCGATTTCGGACTGATGACCGCGAACGAAGAGCTGTGCGCCGACGTGAACGAGGTGTTCAAGCAGCTCACCGGCCTCGGGCGCGCCAGCAAGATGAAGCACGTCTGGCAATCGCCCTTTACCCTGCATAAGCGCATCGTCGCCGCGATCCGCAACGAAGCCAAGCTCGCCGGCGAGGGCCAGGAGGGCCGCATCATCGCCAAGATGAACGCGCTCCTCGAGCCGCAGATCATCGAGGAGCTCTACCTCGCCTCCCAGGCGGGGGTGAAGATCGACCTGGTCGTGCGCGGCCAGTGCGCGCTCAAGCCCGGGCTGCCGGGACTTTCGGACAACATCCGCGTGCGCTCGGTCGTCGGCCGCTTCCTCGAGCACTCGCGCGTGTTCCACTTCCGCGCGGGCGGCGCCGACGACGTGTTCCTCGCGAGCGCCGACTGGATGGACCGCAACTTCTTCCGCCGCATCGAGCTGTGCTTCCCGGTGCTCGACCCGGCGCTCAAGCGGCGCGTGATCCGCGAAGGCCTGCAGCCCTACCTCGACGACAACTGCCACGCCTGGGAGATGCGCCCCGACGGCGGCTACGAGCTGCTCAAGCCGCGGCGCGGCCGGCGTCGCTCGGCGCAGGAAGAGCTCCTCTACACCCTCGCCATCCCGAGCTAGTGGAGGCGAGCCGCTACAAGTCGAAGCCGCTCCTCGCTCGCCCGTTCATCGCGCTGCGCGTGGCCGCGCAGGGCCTCGCCGCGGCGTGGCGCCACGAGATCCCCTTCCGCATGGAAGCGGTCGCCTTCGCTTTGCTTTTCCCATTCGTCTTCCTCGTCGGAAAGACGGCCGTGGAGCGCTCTCTCCTGCTCGGCAGCCTGCTGCTCGTCCTGATCGTCGAGCTGCTCAACTCGGCCGTCGAGGCGACCCTCGACCGGGTGTCGCTCGAGCATCACCCGCTCATCGGGCGGGCGAAGGACATCGCGAGCGCAGCCGTCGGCCTGTCGCTCGTCAATGCCGGCGTGGTCTGGCTCTTTATCCTGTTCGGCTAGCGCACCCAGACCAGCGCGCACGCGCCACCGCCCACGGCAAGGGCGTAGACCAGCGCGACGATGGCCTGAGCGATGGCGCTACCCTGCGGAACGGGGAGGCGCACCGCGAGCGGCACGAGCGCGAGCAGCGCGGCTTCATACCACCGCAGTCCCCGCTGCAGCGTCACGGTCGCGGCGAGCGCCGCCCCGATCACGCCGGTCGAAAGGGTGAAAGACGCGCCGGCGACAATTCCCCGGGCAAGGACGACGGCGACGACGAGGAAGCCCGCCGCGCCCGCGGCAAGCCCGAAGCTCCACAGGGCGAGCATGTTGGCGCCGCCGAGAAACGCGATCGCGCCGGTCGCGAGGCCCAATCCCGTTCCGGCCGCCGCGGCGCGCGGCGGCTCATCGTACGAGAGCACCGAGAACGCGACGCCCGCGGCGACCATGCCGCCGAGCCCCAGGGCATAGAGCGCGATCCGCTGCGCCGGCATGCCGCCGATGAGCGAGATGAAGATCCAGCACGCGGCGATGCCGAAGCCCAGGCCGAGCACCAGGCCCGCCTTGCGGGTCGGCCTGAAGGCGAGATCCACCAGCGCTCCGATAAGCGCCGCCGCAGCCGCGAGCAGGAACAGCTTTTTCTCGAATTCGAGCTGGCCGGTCAGGTAGACCGCGACAAAGAAGCCGGACGCGGCCGCGAGGCCGCTCACGCGCACGGGATAGAAAACGAGCGCCGCGGCGATCCCGGCGACGAGCGGCCCGACGCCCCCCTGGATCCAGGGGTTTCTGAGAAGTTCCTCCACTGCCTTAACCGCGCGCGGCCCGGATCACGCCCTTGACCTGACGCACCTGCGCAAGAGCGCGTTTCAGCTGTGCCATGTTGGTCACGTCGAAGCTGAAACGCATGAACGCGAGGTCGTCGCGGCTCTGCGTACGCACCGCCGTGACGTTGATCTTCTCGCGCGCGAGCGCATCGCCGATGTCGCGCAGGAGGCCCCGCCGGTCGGTCGCGGTGACGCCGATCTCGACCGCGTAGCTACCCTCGCCTTTGCCCCATTCTGCTTCGATCAGCCGTTCGGGCTGGCCTTCCGCCAGGCGCTTCAGTGCCGGGCAATCCTCGCGGTGCACCGACACGCCCTTGCCCCGCGTCACGAAGCCGCGCACCGGGTCCGGCGGCACCGGCTTGCAGCAGCGCGCTAGCTGCGTGAGCAGGCTGTCCATTCCCACCACCAGGACGCTGTTCTTCGAGGAAGTCTTTGCGCGCCGTTTTGGTTCTGGATCTTTGATTGACTCTTCGGTGCCGCGCAACGCCGTTTGAAGCTGGCGCAGATTCACTTCGTCGCGCGCGACGGCGGCGAAGAGGTCGTCGGGCTGCTTGAAGCCGAGCTTGGCGGCGAGCTGCTCGAGGTTCGCGTTCAGCGCGTGGCTGCGGCGAAGCTCCTTCTCCACTTGCGCCCGTCCCGCGGCGACGCTCTCCTGGATCGCCTGCGCGTTGAACCACTGGCGGATCTTCTGGCGCGCGCGCGGGCTCTTCACGAAGCCGCGCTCCGCGTTCAGCCAGTCGCGCGAAGGCCCACCTGATTTTGCCGTGACGATCTCGACCCGCTGGCCGCTGGCGAGCGGCGTGTCGAGCGGCACGATGTGGCCGTCGACCTTGGCGCCGCGGCAGCGGTGCCCGAGGTCGGTGTGCAGCGCGTAGGCGAAGTCCACCGGCGTCGCTGCGGCCGGGAGGTCGATCACTTTGCCCTGCGGGGTGAGGACGTAGACCGTGTCGTCGAGGCGCGCGCCGCGCGCCTTGGACCAGTCGGCGACCTCGTCGCGCCACGCGAGGAGCTCGCGCAGCCAGGCGATCTTTTGCTCGAACTGCTTCGAAGCCCTGGCTTTTTCCTTGTACTGCCAATGCGCGGCCACGCCGTACTCGGCGTGGCGGTGCATTTCCTCCGTGCGGATCTGCACCTCGAGCGTCTTGCCGGCCGGACCGACCACCGCCGTATGCAGCGACTGGTACAGGTTTCCCTTCGGCCGCGAGATGTAGTCGTCGAACTCCTTGGGAATCGGCTGCCACAGGTTGTGCACCACGCCGAGCGCGGTATAGCAGTCCTTGATTTCGGGAACGATCACGCGCAGCGCGCGTACGTCGTACACCTGCGAGAAATCGAGGCCCTTGTTGCGCATCTTGTTCCAGATCGAATAGATGTGCTTGGGCCGGCCGTTGATCTCGCCCTTCACCCCGGCGGCCTCGAGCTCGCGCGCCAGCGTGGCGATCGCGTCGGCAATGTATTGCTGGCGCTCCACGCGGCGCTCGTCGAGCATCTGCGCGATGCGCTTGTAGAGCTCGGGCTCGAGAAACCGGAACGAAAGGTCCTCGAGCTCCCACTTGAGCTGGAACACCCCGAGGCGGTTGGCGAGCGGCGAGTAGATGTCCAGCGTCTCCTTCGCGTAGTCGGTCCGATCGGGCGACGGGTTCTTCGCGAACCAGCGCAGCGTCTGGGTGCGGCTCGCCAGGCGGATCAGCACGACGCGTACGTCCTCGACCATGCCGAGGACCATCTTGCGCAGCACCTCGTTCTGCTCGATCGGGTTGGCGCGGGTCGCGACCCGAAGCCGATAGAGCCGCTCGACGCCTTCGGCGAGCCCGGCGATCTCGGCCCCGAACACCTCCTTGATCCGGTCGCTCGCGCCGAGCCGCTTGGGCATGGCGAAGAGAATGCCCGCCGCGCGTCCCGGCGCGTCGAGGCCGATCTCGGCGAGGCTCGACGCAATGCCGAGCGCGTGCGGCCATACCGGCTCGCCCGTGGCGAGGAGCTCTCCGGCGTAGAGCGGCTCGGCGAATTGCAGCGCCCGGGCGACCAGGCCCCGCTCGGCCGGCGGCAGGCCGACGGCGAGCGGCTCGAACGCGGCAGAAGCACTTGCAGGATGAAGCTGGACGACCGTGACCATGCGGTATTTTACGGTCTCATGGGCTGGATCACCGAGTGGCGGCGCAGGCGCGTGCTGCAGAAGCACTCGATCGACGAAGCGCTTTGGCGTCGCGCCACGCGTGCGCTTCCCTTCGTTCCTCAAAACCAGAAACTGAAGGACCTCGTGCTGCTCTTCCTCGCGGAGAAGCAGTTCGCAGGCGTGCACGGCGTCGAAGTCACCGACGAGATGCGCGTGGCGATCGCCGCGCAGGCGTGCCTGCCGATCCTCGAGCTCGGCCTCGACTGGTACGCCGGCTGGACCGGAATCGTGGTCTACCCGGGCGACTTCCGAGTGCGCAGGAGCGAAGTGGACGAGGATGGCGTAGTGCACGAGTGGGACGACGAGCTCGCCGGCGAGGCCATGCCGGGCGGTCCCGTGGTGATCTCGTGGGATGCGGCCGCCTACGATCCGCACATCAACGTCGTGATCCACGAGTTCGCGCACAAGCTCGACATGCTGGACGGCGTCGCCGACGGGACGCCGCCGCTGCATCCCGGGATGGACCGGCGCGCCTGGACGAGCGCGTTCGAGGAGGCCTACGAGGGCTTCTGCGACGCCGTGGAGCGCGGCCGCGACACGTGGCTGGACCCCTACGCCTCGGAGCACCCTGCGGAATTCTTCGCCGTCGTCAGCGAGGCTTTCTTCGAGGATCCGGCCGAAACGCGGCGGCACTACCCTGACTTCTATGATCAGCTCAGGCTTTTCTACAAACAGGATCCGGCATGCAGGTAAGAAAGCTTCGAAAGTACGTGCCGCTCACACGCGAGCAGTTCCGCGCCCGCTTCTACGAGCGTTTCTACGACCCTGCGTTCGACGACGTCCAGCCGGAGCTCGAGAAAGTGTTCGAGCGCGCCTGGGACGGCTACATTAGATACCGCAAATCGCCGCGCACTCAACCCGCGGGCGCCGCCTTTGCTGATCCTTCCTTCGCCTTGCCCGTGGAATGGCTCGACACTCGCCGCCTCATTCAAGAAGCGGAAAAGCAACAGCGCGACCCGGCCTCAAAAAGTCGCATCTTGGTGGTGTGCGCATCGACGCGCAGCGAGCACAGCTGCCCGGGCGAAGCCTCCAAAACCTGGCGGCTCGCCGACCACGCGCGCAAGGCGATCGAATCGCAGTCGGGCTTCGAGACCGATTTTCTCGAGCTCTCGCGCCTCGCCGACGAGCCCTGGAAGGTGATCCACCCCTGCAAAGCCTGCGTCTCGACGTCGATGGCGCTGTGCCACTGGCCGTGCAGCTGCTATCCGAACCACGCCATGGGGCAGACCAATGACTGGATGAACGAGCTCTACCCGCGCTGGGTGGCGGCGCACGGCGTGCTGATCGTGTGCCCTGTGCACTGGTACCAGGCGCCCGCCAGCCTGAAGCTCATGATCGATCGCCTCGTTTGCGCCGACGGCGGGAACCCCGATCCGACCACCACGCACGGCAAGGATCCGCAGAGGGCAAAGGCGCTCGAGCTCGCCGGCTGGCCGTATCCTCGCCACCTCGCCGGCCGGGCCTTCGCGGTGGTCGCGCACGGCGATTCGCAGGGCCACGAAGATCTGCGGCGCAGCCTCACGCAATGGCTGACCGACATCGGCATGAGCCAGGCCGGCGACTCGGCGGCGTTCGACACGCTAATCGGCTATTACGAGCCTTACGCCGTGAGCCACGACAAGCTCGACGCCATGCCGGACGTCTTCACAGAGGTCGAGCACGCGGCGCGCAGTCTCGTTAGCCGCGTGCGCGACATGCGCTCGGGGACGTATAAGGCGCCCGACGCCGGCCTGCGTCATCCGCGGCAGAAATGACTGCCCGGGTCCTCTTCCACGAAGCGGCCATCGCGCCCGCCGCGATGGAAGAGGCGGTGCTGCGAGGTGCGAGCGGCCTCGAGCGGCTCGGCGTGCGGCAAGGCGATGTCGTTTGCATCCTGCTGCACAACAGCCCCGCGTTCCTGGAGGTGAAGCTCGCAGCGCGTCTCCTTGGCGCTTATTGGTGCCCGATCAACTGGCACTACAAGGCCGAGGAGGCGGGCTGGATCCTGCGCGACAGCGGCGCGACCGTGCTGGTCACCGATCCGGCGCTTCGCTCGCAGGCTGCGGCCGGAATCCCGCCTGAGCTTCCGGTGGTGGCCGACTGGAGCGGCTTTGTCGAGCGCGAGGCCGCGTGGAGGGGAGAAGCGCGCGCTCCAGGCGCGTTGATGCCCTATACCTCAGGCACCACTGGCCGCGCCAAGGGCGTGCGCCGCTTCCCGCAGACGCCGGAGCAGATCGCCAGGCTCCAACAGGGTTTCGCACAGGTGCTCGGCATCCAGGCCGGGATGCGGGCCCTGCACCCGGCGCCGCTCTATCACAGCGCGCCGTCGGGCTACGCGGTGCAGGCCGCGCTGCACGGCGAGCTCCTCGTGCTGGAGGAGCGCTTCGACGCCGAGCGCGCGCTGGCGCTGATCGAGCGGCACCGGCTCACGCATGCCTACCTTGTGCCCACGATGTATGTGCGTCTTCTCCGCCTCCCGGAGTCCGCAAGAAAGAAATACGATCTTTCTTCCATCCGCTTCGTCGCCTCCACCGGCTCGCCCTGCCCGGCCGAGGTCAAACGCGCCATGATCGACTGGTGGGGGCCGGTGTTCAACGAAGCCTATGCCGCGAGCGAGCTCGGCTACGTCACCTCCATCAGCTCCGAGGAGGCGCTGCGCAAGCCCGGCTCGGCCGGACGGCCCGCCGGCGAGGCGAGGATCCGCATCCTCGACGAGAGCGGCCGCGAGCTTCCCCGCGGCCAGGTGGGCCTCATCTACGCGCGTCAGCCGGCGTTTCCGGACTTCACCTACAACAACCATCCGGAAGCACGCCGAGCGATCGAGCGCGACGGCCTCATCTCGCTCGGCGACATGGGCTTCCTCGACGAGGAGGGCTATCTCTATGTCTGCGACCGCGCCTCGGACATGGTGATCTCCGGCGGCGTCAATATCTATCCCGCCGAGATCGAGGCGGTGCTCGCCATGATGCCGGGCGTGCGCGACTGCGCGGTGTTCGGCATTCCCGACGAGGAATTCGGCGAATCGCTCGCCGCGGCGGTGCAAGCCGAACCGGGGTTTACCCTAGACCAAACCTCGGTACGGGGTTTTCTCGCTGAACGGATCGCCGGCTACAAGGTGCCGCGCGTGGTGACCTTCCACGCGGAATTGCCCCGCGAGGAAAGCGGCAAGATCTTCAAGCGCCGCCTGCGCGCGCCCTACTGGGAGAAGGCCGGCCGGCGGATCTAGAGGGTGGCGCCGCCGAGGAAGAGCTGACCGACGCGCGGGTCTGCGAGCAGCTCGCTCGCCTTTCCCTGCATGCGCACCCGGCCGAGCTCCAGCACCACGCCGAAGTCCGAGATCTCGAGCGCGCGCTTGGCGTTCTGCTCCACCATCAGGATGGAGACCCCGTGACCGCGCAGGCCCTGCAGGATCTCGAAGGTCTGGCCCACGAGCAGCGGCGACAGCCCGATCGAGGGTTCGTCGATCAGCATGAGCTTGGGGTCGAGCAGCAGGCCGCGGGCGATCTCGAGCAGCTTCTGCTGGCCCCCGGAGAGCGTGGACGCCTGCGTGCCGGCGCGCTCGCGCAGCATCGGAAAGCGATCCATCACCGATTCGATACGCGCGGCCACGCCGACGCGGTCCGCCACCGAGGTGGCGCCGAGCTCGAGGTTGTGGCGCACCGAGAGCTCGGGAAAGATGTTGCGCCCCTGCGGCACATAGGACACGCCCAGCTCGAGCAGCCGGCGCGGAGTGAAGTTGGTCACTTCACGGCCGTCGAACACCACCCGGCCCGCGCGCGCCGGCAGCAGGCCGAACACGGTCTTGAACACGGTCGACTTGCCCGCGCCGTTCGGTCCGATGATGGTGGTGATGGCGCCGCGCGCAGCGAGCAGGCTGATGCCGTTCAGGACGGTGAAACCGCCGTAGCCGGCGACGACCTCCTCCAGCGCGAGGATGCTATCCGCCAAGGTATGCCTCGATGACCTTCGGATCGGCGCGCACTTCCTCTGGCGTTCCTTCGGAGATGATGCGGCCCTCGGCGAGCACCAGCACCCGGGTGCACAGCGACATCACGAATTCCATGTTGTGCTCGATCACCACGAAGGTGGCGCGCTGCATGGCGTTGATCTCGCGCAGCCGCTCGCGCAGGCCGGCGAGCATGGTCGGGTTGACGCCGCCGGCCGGCTCGTCGAGCAGCACGAGGCGCGGGCCAGCCATGAACGCCATCGCCACGTCGAGCAGCTTCTGCTGGCCGTAGCTCAGGCTGCCGGCTTTCTCCTGCGCGAGCGCGCTGAGGCGAAAGAATTCGATCATCCGGTCGGCTGCTTCGCCGAGGCCAGCGTCGCGCCGTCCAACGAGGCGCCCCCACATCGACTTCTGGTGTTCCTGCCCGGCGAGGATCAGGTTCTCGCGCACCGTCAGCTGCGGGAACACCTGCAGCAGCTGGAAGGTGCGGCCGACCCCGAGGCGGTTGAGCTGGCAGGGCCGCATGCCGGTGATGCCGCGGCCGTCGATGCGCACCTCCCCCGCCGACGGCGCGAGCTGGCCGAGGATGCAGTTGAACAGCGTCGACTTTCCCGAGCCGTTCGGCCCGATCAGGCCGAGGATCTCGCCCTCGCGCACGTCGAAGGAGACGCCGTTGACCGCGCGTATGCCGCCGAACGCCTTGGCAAGATCGCGTACTTCCAGGACGGGATTCATCTTTTGAGAACCCGATGGGCGAGCCCGAGCAGGCCCGACGGACAGAACGCCATCAGGACCATCACCGCGATCGCATACATGATGAGGTAGAGCGCGTCGCTGCCGAAGCGCGCCCACTCCGGCAGCAACACCGACACCGCCGCGCCGAGGAACGGACCGAGGAAGTAGCCCGACCCGCCGACCATCACCATCAGCAGCAAGTTGAGCGACAGGTTGAGGTTGAATGCGGTCGGCTCGATGAACTGCACCAGCGGCGCGTAGAGCACGCCGGAGATGCCGCCCAGCGCCGAGCCGATGGCGAACGCCATCAGCGTGTAGCGCCGCGTATCCACGCCGAGCGAGTCGGCGCGGATGGGATTCTCGCGTAGTGCCGTGAAAGCGCGGCCCCACGGCGAGCGCACCAGCCACCATGTAGCCAGCGAGACGAGCGTCAGGATGCCCAGACAGAAGAAGTAGAACGCGATCGGCGCCTTGGCCGCCCAGCCGAACAGCGTGGGCCGCGGGATGCCGGAGATGCCGTAGACCCCCTTAGTGAGCCACTCCTCGTTCCGCAGCATGAGAAACACCAGGGTGGCGAACGAAAGCGTGACGAAAGCGAGGTAGTGGTGCTGCACGCGCAGCGCCGGATAACCGAGCAGCCAGCCGATGGCGAGCGAAAGGGCGATCGCCAGCAGGAACGCCATCCACAGTGGCCAGCCCGACGTGGTGAGCAGCGCCGCCGCATAAGCGCCGATGCCGACGAACGCGCCTTGCGCGAGCGAGATCTGCCCGGCATAACCGAGCGTCAGGTTGAGGCCGATCGCGGCGATGGTCATCACTACCCACAGGCTCAGCAGATAGATGCCATATGGTTTGAGGCCGAACGGCGCGGCGACCAGCGCAATCACAAATAACGCGAGGAGGAATTTCTTCAGACCGTCCGCTCCTCTGCCCGTCCGAGCAGGCCTTGCGGCCGCCAGAGGATCACCGCGATCAGCAGGAACAACGGGATCGCCGCGCGGTACTGCGCCGACCAGTACGCGGCGACGAAGTTGTCAGCTACGCCGAGCAGCAGCCCGCCGACGATCGCGCCGCGCACCTGGTTGAAGCCGCCGACGATGGCCGCGACGAACGCGGCGAGCCCGAGCAGCTCACCGTTGGTGAACTTGGCGAGGTAGATCGGACTCACTAGGAAGGAAGCGAGCGCCACCAACGCCGCGTTGACCAGGAAGGTGTACAGGATCATCCGATCGACCGGGATGCCGAGCACGCGCGCGAGCTGTGGGTTCTGCGCGGTGGCTTGCATCTGCCGGCCGGTGCGCGTGCCGGCGAGGAACCACTGCAGCAGCCCGACGGCGGCAATCGCCACCGCGATGATCACCAGGCTCTGCGCCGAGATCACCGCGCCGAACACCGTGAGGTTGGTGCCGCCCCAGGGCGAGGGAAAGCCCTGCGCCTCCGCCGAATAGAATTCCTTGACGCCTTCTTTCATCAGGAGGGCGAGCCCGAGCGTCGAAATGACGAGCGGCAGCACGCCGTGGCGCAGGATGGGGTCGACCACCAGCTGCTTGAAAAGCAGGCCTAGCACCAGCAGCGCGACCAGCAGGCCCACCAGCAGCGCCCAGGTGAACGACAGCCCGCCGAACTTCATCGCCGCCAGCACGAAGAACGCCGGCAGCATGACGAACTCGCCCTGCGCGAAGTTGATGGTCTGCGAGGTCTGCCACAGCAGGACAAACCCGACCGCGACGAGCGCATAGATGCCGCCCGTCGCGATGCCCGCGATCGCGAGCTGAAGAAAGTCAGCCAGGCTGCTTGCCAGCTTGGCTACTTACCCAACTTGGGCAAAGTCTCGACTACCTTCTGCTTGCCGTTGGTCACCTCGACCAGGAAGCTAATGCGGTCGATGTCGCCCTTCGCGTCCCAGGTGGTCTCGATGAGGATGCCGGGCTCCTGCTGCGGCGTGATGGTCATGCCGTGCAGGCTCTTCGCCAGCGCCTTGCGGTCGAACTTGCCGAGCTTCTCGGTCGCGTATTTCACCGCATACACCGCGGTGTAGCCCTTGATGCCGTTATGGTCCGGCAGATACTTGTAGCGCTTCTGGAACTTGTCGCGGAACTCCTCGACCGCCTTGATCGGCGCGTCGGCGGTGAGCCCGACGTGGCCCTTTACGCCGTTGGCCGTGTCACCCGCAAGCTCGATCACCTTCTGGCTGATGACGTTGGTCTCGCCGATGATCGGCTGCTTGACGCCCTGCTTGCGCGCCTCGCGCAGCACGCGCGCGCATTCCTCCTCGTTGGTGTAGATGAACATCGCGTCTGCGTTCGACGCCTTCATCTTGACGACGTCGGCGGCGAAGTCCACCTGCCCCGACTCGGTCGAGATGTCGGCGATCACCTTGATGTTGCGCGCCTTCATTTCCTTCAGGAACACGTCGCGCCCGCCCTTGCCGTAGTCGTTGTTGACCCACAGCAAGGCGATGGTCTTCGCCTTGAGGCCGTTGGCCACCCACGCGGCCATCTTCGGCATGCTCGCCTGCTGCCCGAACGAGGTCCGGAAGATGTAGTCGTTGCCCATCTGCGTGATCTCGGCCGCTTCGGCGCCGGTCATCTGCGGAATCTCGGCCTGCTGGGCGAGAATCATGTTGACCTTTACCGAGCCGGAGAACACCGGGCCGAGGATGACGTAGGGATCGCCGTCGATCGCCTTCTGCACCTGGGCGCGCGAGATGCCGGCGTTACTCTGCGTATCGCTCACCGGCGCGTTGATCTTGCGCTTGAGGATGCCGCCCTTGGCGTTGATCTCGTCGATCGCCATCAGCGCGCCGTCGCGAAAGTTGGTGCCCGACACCGCGCCGTTGCCCGACACCTCGATCACGATCGGCATGAACACGGTCTGCTGGGCGTGCGCCCCCTGGGTCTGCATCCCAAATGCGAGCAGGCTCGCCGCGACAATCCAGATTGCCCTCACGTTCCCCTCCTGTTTAAAGTCCCTCGAATTGCAGGATATTGAGGCCCACGTTCTGATCGGTGAGATACATCAGCCCGTTGCGGTCGACGTAGCAATCGCCGGACTGCAGCACCTGCGGTCGGTTCGGCCGCGGATCCACCATCTTGGTCGGGTTCGGCGGCACGTAGTACGCCACCTCGCGCGGCTTGGCCGCGTCCTCGACGTCGAACACGCGCACACCCGCGTTGTAGTACGTGGAGAAGACGAGGCGCGAGCTCTGGAAGGCGCCGGGCCGGTTTTCGTGCAGGTTGTGCGGTCCGAAAAAGCCGCCCTTCGCGCAGTAGTCGGCCTCGGCAGGCTCGGGGAAGCGCACGAGGACCGTCGGATTGGATGGGTCGCGCACGTCATAGGCCCAGATGTGGCGCCGCCCCTCCTTGCAGTTGGCGAAGGTCGGCTCGTCGGCGAGGACGAGCAACTTGCGCTCGGGCAGCGGCAGCGGCGAGTGCGTGCCGCCGCCGCCGGGCTGCGGCGTGCGATGAACGAGGATCCTCGGCTTGGCCGGATCGGCCACGTTCATCACCGTCAGGCCGCCGTCGCGCCACGCGCCATAAGCGAGGTCACCGTCGACCAGTGCGTGGTGCAGCGCGTAGCGCTTGCCGGACGGCCAGGTCGGCGTCTCGCCGCCGCCGCTCCACATGCCCGGAATCCAGCAGCGACCGGCCACCTGCGGTTTGGCGGGATTCGACATGTCGATCACGGCGAGGCAATGGTCGGTGACGTCGGCGAAGTGGATGGATGCGTACGCGTAGCGGCCGCCGACGTACCAGATCCGGTGCGGGCCGATGCCGTCCACAGGCATGAAGCCGATCTCGCGCGGCTTTTCCGGCTTGGAGATGTCGTAGACGCGGATGCCGGCGGTAAACCCGGCGCCCTTGAGCCGGTCGGCCGGCGAGCCGCCGAAGTAGTCCTTTTCGGACAACACCTGCATCGTCCAGACACTCGGCGCGTTCACCGCCAGCAACAGATCTTCATGCGTCTGCAGATGGAGCGCTCGGGTACCTTGCGCGCAGGCAATAAAGTCGACGACCTTCGGATTCTTCGGGTCGCGCACGTCGAGGGTCGTAATGCCGTTGCTGTACCCGTGGCCGACATACGCGAAGCCGCGGTGCACCATGACCTGCACGCCGTCGCCCTTCCCGTTCATGTCGGAATGGGCGACGAAGTTGATGCCCCGGGCGGTGGGTTTCGTGTCCGCCATTTATTTCGAGCTCTTCGCGAGGATGTCCGCCTCGACGATCTGCCGCAATTCCGGCATTACCCTGGGGTCGCCGCCGAACCACTTGCGAAAACCGAATCCGGCCTGCTGCAGGAGCATCCCCAGGCCGTCGACGGTGCGGTGGCCGCGCTGCCTCGCCTGCGCGAGAAGCGCGGTCTCCAGCGGCACGTAGACGATGTCGTAGACCACGGCGCTCCTGTTGAGCGGGCCGAGGTCGACCTGCAGCGCCTCCTTGCCGGTCATGCCGAGCGAGGTGCAGTTCACCAGCACGTCGGCCCGGGGCAAAAGCTTTGCCAGGTCATTCCAACCATAAGCCCTCGCGCCGAAGCGCTGCGCCAGCTCCTGCGCGCGCGCCAGGGTACGGTTCACGACGTGCACTTCGATGCCGCGCTGCTGGAACGCATAGACCGCCGAGCGGCTGGCGCCGCCCGCGCCGAGGACCAACGCCCTGCAGCCAGCCACGTTCCAGCCCGGCGCGCGATCATCGAGATTGGCGATGAATCCATGGACGTCGGAGTTGCCGCCCATCAGCTTGCCGCTCTCGAGCCAGAGCGTGTTCACCGCGCCGACCGCCTCCGAGGCGGCGTCGCGCGCGCTCACCGATCTATAGGCGGCCTCCTTGTGGGGCACCGTCACGTTGCCGCCGACGTAGCCGTTCGCGGCGAGATTGCTGATGAACGGAACGAACTCGTCGGGCCTGAGGTCCTTCGCCTCGTAGGCCCCCTCGATGCCGAGGGTCTTGAGCCAATAGCCGTGGATCATCGGCGAGCGCGAATGCGCGATGGGGTGGCCCATGACGCAAGCTTTCTTCATCAGAGCGGCGAGAACGAAGTGGATTTGAGGATGCGGCACTCCTGGCTCTGATGCGCGCCGAGCTCGCGGCTCTTGGCAAGGTATTCCTTGAACGCGGGATCGGCCATGAGCGCATCGCGCTTCTTTTCGCGGTCCGCCTGGCTCGCGTACTTCCACACGTGCACCACCTGGTTCAGCGGTCCGACCTCGGTCGTCGCGTAGAACACCGGCTCGCCGCAATGCTTCACCTGCGTGGGATGGCCGTGCTCCTCGTAGAGCTTGAGCCAGGCGGCAAACTTGTTGTTGTGCAGCGTGTAGATGCGCAGATCGAAGATCATGTTCCCTCCGCGGGGCCGAGTATAGCTTTCGTCGCCTCGAGCGCGCGCCGCGCCCTCTCGAGCGGCGCGAGCTTTTGCGAAACCGGAACCTCGAGGCTGAGCGGCACGGCCGCTGGAAGCGCAGCCAGCAGTCCGCGAAGATCGAGCGCGCCTTCTCCTGGGAAGAGGCGGTCGGAGCGGGCCTGGCGGATGATCTCGTCCATCTGTGCGGGCACGCCCGGCCGGGCGTCGCAGAGCTGCGCGTAGCGAATGCGCTTAGGCGGCACTCCCGAGAGCACGGCCGGCGTATCGCCCCCGCGGAAGAAATGGATCGCGTCCACAAGGACGCCGCTGTTCTCGCGCGCGGCCAGGTCGAGGATGCGCAGCGCGCTTCCGACATTCGAGACGTCGACCCACGGCATCGGCTCCAGGTTCGCCGCGAGCCCATGGCGGGCGGCGATATCGCAAAGGGCTCCGAACATCGTGGCGAGGCGAGCCTCGTCCGGATCGGCGCCGTGCACGAGGAGCTCGCTCGCCTTCAATCGAGCCGAAGCTTCGAGGATGGCCTCGAAATCGCCGACCTTGGTCTCGGGCGTCAGGCGGAAAACTTCGACGTCGAGCACTCGCACATCAAAATCGATCAACGTTCTTTCGACTTTTGAAACATCAAAACTGTGCTCGTACGGTTGGCCCGCTACGGGCACAAGCCGGAGCCCGACATGCGTATATCCCGCCTGCGCCGCGACGCGGATCTGCTCCTCGTGCGGCAGCTCGAGAACCGTGAGCGCGGCGAGCCCGATCCGGCGCCTCATTTTCAGTAAGCGATCCGCGCCACCGTGCGCAGCGCCTGCGCCGTGGCGGTCGGAAAGCCGAAGAACTCCAGATATGCCGGGATCTGCTCGAACAGCATGTCGACGCCGACCTGGTAGCGGCAGCCGCGCGCCTGCACCGCCTTGAGGAAAGGCGTCATTTCCTCCTTCAGCACCACCTCGCCCACGAAAGTCGTCGGCGCAATCCGCGCGACGTCCACCGGCATGGGATCGCCGGCATTCATGCCGAGCGGAGTGGCGTTGACCACCAGGTCGTGGCCGGCGGGGTCCTTCGAGCCGGTCTCCACTTCCATTCGTGGATAGTGCGCAGCGAGTCGCTGCGCCAGCGCCCGGGCAGCATCGGGACGGGAATCGAAGAGCGCCAAGGCGGCCACGCCGGCGGCCGCGAGCGCTGCGGCGACGGCGGAGCCGACGCCGCCGCAGCCCACGACGAGCACCCGCGCGCCCTCGAGCCTGCATCCCCTGTGGCGCACGCCGCGCACGAAGCCTTCACCGTCGAAGAGGTCGCCCTGTAGGCGACCGTCGGGTGCGCGTCGCACGGCGTTGCAGGAGCCGGCGATCTTCACGGCGCTCGTCGCCTCGTCGAGCAGAGCGACGGTGGTCACCTTGTGGGGCATCGTGATGATCGCGCCGCGAAGGTTAGTCAGCGCAAAGACCGATTTCAGGAACACCGGGTACTGCTCGGGCCCGCAACTCATCGGCACCACTACCGCATCGATTCCCGCCTGCTCGAAAAAGGGGTTGTAGATCATCGGCGACTTGAACGTGTGGGTCGGGTAGCCGATGTGGGCGACGAGCTCGGTCGTGCCGCGGATCATGTGCGATTATCCTTACATTATGGGAATGGGCGCGCTAACCCTCTACGACGAGCTCACGGCGAAGCGCACGCGGTTTCTGCGGGTGGACGAGCTGTGCAGCGCGGCGGCGGAGAGAGGTGCGCTGCCATCAGGGCCCGAGCTCGCCGCCGAGGCGCGCCGGCCGCTCAAGGAGAAGCAGGGCCTGGAGAAGGCGCAAGGCGCCTTTCTCGCCGAGATCCTGGCCGACCCCGCCGCCGGCACGCACCTTTGCCACGCGATGCTTCTTCCACATCCGCGCACTGCGGAGCGGCTCGCCGAATACGATCGCACCGGCACGTTCGAGCTGCCGGGGGCCCGCCTCGAGCGCCAGGGCAAGGCGGCGATTCTCACGATGCGCAACCCGCGCTACCTCAACGCCGAAGACGAAACGACGATCGAGGCGATGGAGATCGCGGTCGATCTCGCGCTGCTCGATCGCCAGACCGAGGTCTGCGTCCTGCGCGGCGGTGTCGTCGAGCACCCGAAGTACGCCGGGCGGCATCTCTTCGGCGCCGGCATCAACCTCACGCACCTCTACCAGGGCAGCATCCGCTACCTCTGGTACCTGATCCGCGATCTCGGCTTCGTCAACAAGCTCTATCGAGGCCTTGCGTTGAAGGACCAGGATCCGGAAACGGGCGGCCGCGAAAAGATCTGGATCGCCGCGGTCGAGGGCTTCGCCATCGGCGGGCACTGCCAGATCCTGCTCGCGGTCGACCGCACGCTCGCCGGCGAGGACGCCTACCTCACGCTGCCCGCGCGCAAGGAAGGCATCATCCCCGGCGCGGCGAACCTGCGCCTGCCGCGCTTCGTCGGCGACCGCATCGCGCGCCGGGCGATCATGGCCGAGCTGCGCATCGAGTGCGCGAGCCCGGAAGGGCGCATGATCTGCGACCAGGT
>Ga0075435_100000368_pt1 | contig 27583 bp, 22 predicted proteins | sample RhiMethybrSRZTD4_FD_75302 | JGI IMG/M metagenome (GOLD analysis project Ga0075435, IMG submission 75302) | Populus rhizosphere microbial communities from Tennessee, USA - Rhizosphere MetaG P. TD hybrid SRZTD4 | ecosystem: Host-associated > Plants > Roots > Rhizosphere > Soil | place: USA...
GCCCAGGGCGCCTCGTTCGGAACGGCCCTGCCGTCCTTCGTCGTCGGACCCTACGGCCCATTGACTTCGCAGGCCGCGCAGGTCTCGACCGGTCAGTTCCTGATCGGCCTGCGTGAGGACTCGCTCTACCGCTTCAACATCTCGCTCTTCAACGCCGCGAGCGAAGGAGGGCTGTTCCACATCGACGCCTTCAGCGAAGACGGAGCCGCCGCGGGGAGCAAGGATTTCGCGGTGCCGCCGTACAGTCAGGCCGGCGTCAATCCCTCGGACGTGATTCCCAACATCGACTCGACGAAGCGCTACGTGCTCAAGGCGACCAGCACGACGGGCTCGCTCCAGGCGTACTCGTCGCAGCTGGATCGCCGCAACAACGACCCCGTGCAGGTCTCCGACGACACGCCGAGGGTCAACGCCGCCCCCGACACGACAGTGACGTATTACGTGGCCGGCGTGGGACGCATCGAGCAGGACGGCGCACACTGGCGCACCGACCTGCGCTTCTACAACTCGAGCGCCCTCCAGCGCAACGTGGCTCTGGAGTACCACTACGTGCCCGCCGGGACGACGACGGAGCAGGTTCTCTTCAGCGGCGGGACGATGGGCGCGGGGCAGGGCGTCTCGGTGGACGACGTCATCGCGCAGTTGTTCGCGCCGGGACACCCCGAACGGCCGGAGCTGATGAGCGGCAGCGTGATCGGTCTGCTCAAGGTCACCTATTCCGCACCTCCGGACATCGCCACGGCGCCCATGATCATCGGCGGACGCATCTACCAGGATTTCCCGCAGGGCACCGCGGGCATGCAGCTCTCGGTCTACAGCACGGACAAGAGTGTCGCGTTCAACAACGGAAAGCTGTACATGGCGGGGGCGCAGACGAACCTGCGCTTCCGCACCAACGTCGGCATCTTCGCGATGGGCGATCTGCCGACGACCGTCCGGATCACGGCCATCAAGCAGGACGGCACGACGGGCGGCCAGTACGACTTCCGCCTGAACGACCCGGGCAAGTCCGGAGCGTTCGCGCAGATCCCGGTCACGCAGGACACGTTCCCGCAGATTGACGGCAATCCGATGGCCATGAAGGTCGAGACGCTGGACGGAAGCCCCGTGGGCTCCTACATCGTGACGCTCGACAACATCAGCAGCGACACCGTGTTCGTCCAGGGGACGCCGGTCCGCTGAGGCTTCGAATCGTTCGCAGTTCCGGGCCCCGCGCGTGCGGGGCCCTTTTGTTCTGCGTCATCCCGAGGAGCGACAGCGACGAGGGATCCCGGACTCGATCGGGATTGTCGCGGGTTGAGCTCGGGATGAACGCGCGGGCTTCGCCCGGCGTTGCCTACGGCCGAGGTCTGCCTTCGGTGGACGGCTATCTCGCTGCGCTCGAGATGACGGCAGACTAGAATGGGCGCGACCATGAGCGCCGCCGTTCGCGCGGACCGCGTCTCCAAGCTGTACAAGGTCTACGAGTCGGCGGGAGACAGGCTCCGCGAGATGCTGTTCCGACGCCCCCGACACCGGGTGTTCGCGGCGCTCTCGGACGTGTCGTTCGAGCTGCCGCGCGGCGGGGCTCTGGGCATCATCGGCGAGAACGGGGCCGGCAAGTCCACGCTGCTGAAGATCGTGGCCGGCACGACCCGCGCGAGCTCCGGCGCCGTCTCCCGGAACGGCACCGTGGCCTCGATCCTGGAGCTCGGGATGGGCTTCCATCCCGACTTCACCGGCCGTGACAATGCGCGCATGAACGCGGCGCTGCTCGGCCTGACCGGACCCGAGATCCGGCGCCGTCTGCCCGAGATCCGCGACTTCGCCGAGCTCTCGGACTTTTTCGACCGTCCCGTGCGGACGTACTCCTCCGGCATGGTGCTGCGCCTGGCCTTCGCCGTCGCCACGCACGCCGACGCCGAGATCCTGATCGTGGACGAGGCCCTAGCGGTCGGCGACGGGTACTTCCAGAAGAAGTCGGTCGATCGCATCACCGAGTTTCATCGCCGGGGAGGGACGCTCCTCTTCTGCTCGCACGCCCTCTACTACGTCGCGCTGCTCTGCGATCAGGCCCTGTGGCTGAAGAACGGGCAGATCGCCGGGATCGGTCCGACCCTGCCGGTGGTCCGCGCCTACGAGGCATTCCTGCAGGAGCGCGAGCGCGCGCTCTCGCCGGAAACCGCCGTGCAAGCCGCCGTCCCCGCCGCGAGCAACGGGAGAAAGCCCGCGCGCCTGACCGACGTGTTCGTCCACGACGGCTCGGGCTACGCCCGGACGGAGTTCGCGTCGGGCGAGACGGTCGCCGTGGATCTCGCCTTCGAGACCGACGACCCCTCGCTCGCGTTCCACGTCCGCGTCGGCGTCGACCGCGAGGACGGCGTCCAAGTTTTCGCGGTGGACACGCGGCCCGAGCCCTGGGCGCCACTGACGGGAAGCCGCTCGTACCGGCTTCGTGTGGCGTTCCCCGAGCTGCCGGTCGCGCAGGGAGACTTCCGTGTGTTCGTGTACCTCGGCGACGAGAAGGGACTCCACGTGCACGACCTGCGGATCCTGAAGCCGGGCTTCTCGGTGCTGGCGTCGGAGTACGTCGTGGGCCTCCTCGCGCCGCGCCACGTCTGGATGCCGCCGCAGCGGGGCGCCGCCGGAAAGACGGAAGCCGAAGCGGCGCCGAATCGCGTGGCCGCCTCCTCTTGACCCGGGCGGCGGCTTTTCTCTCGAACCGGCGGCCGCTCGACTACGGCGCGCGCCTGGCGAGACTGCGGTGGAAGCGTGCGGCCCGGGCCGGGATCGTACGCGAGTGGAACGCGGCGGCTCCGGCCGCCGAGGCGCTCGCGTCGGCGCGGGACGCCGAATCCTGGATCGTCGTGCGGGATGCGTCGGCCCTGCCCCTGGGCAACATTCCCGAGCCGGCTTCGGGAGCCGTCTCGCGCGCGACGCCGGTGGATCCGCCCGCGGTCCACACGCTGCGGGAGCTCGAGTCGGCGGTCATCGGCCGCGGCCTGGAGCGTCCCTCTCCGGCGTTCCTTTTCCGGGCGGACTGCTTCCACGCCCTCGGCGCGGAAACCGTCGAGACCTTCCTCGCGCGCCTCGAGAGCGAGGCGAAGCCGAATCTCGGCTTCATGGCGGTGGTCTTCGAGGATCCCTCGGAGCGGGAGAGACCCGAGCTGACGAGAAGGCTTCCCGGCGGGCGCCTGCGCGTTCTGGACGCCGGCTGCGGGGCGGGAGGCGGAATCGGGTTGGCCCGCGTCAGGCATCCGGAGTGGGAGGTCGTGGGCATCGAGCGGGACGCGGATCTCGCGGCCAAGGCCCGGCGGCGCTGCGACCGCGTCATCGAAGGAGACCTGACCGACGCGCTGGGCCTGCTGGCGGGCACGGGCGAGCGCTTCGACGCGCTCGTGTTCGCGGACGTCCTCGAGCACCTCGAGGATCCCGTCGCGGCTCTGACGGAGGCGCGGCGGCTGGCTTCGCCCGAAGCGATTCTTCTCGTCAGCGTGCCCAACGCCGGCCATCTCTCGGTCGTGCGGGATCTGCTCCTGGGCCGCCACGACAGCGTGGCCGCCGGGTTGTGCGACGTCGGCCACCTCCGCTGGTTCACGCGGTCCTTCCTCGAGGAGGCGATCGCGGAAGCCGGCTGGAGGCTGGAATCACTCGAGCCGGAGGGCGGCGCTCCCGCGCCCGAAACGCGGCCCTTTCTCGGCCTGGCCGCGCAGTGGCCCGACGCGGACCTCCCGAGCCTGGCCACCTACCAGTGGATCGCCACCGCGCGAGCGAGATGAAGATCGCATACCTGCTCGAGTCCGCGGAGCCGTATGGAGGAGTCAAGATCGTCCTGATGCAGGCGGAGGCTCTCGCGCGCCGCGGCCATCGCGTGACAGTCGTTTCTCCGCAGACCGGACCCTCCTGGTTTCCGCTGATGCAGGCGCGCTTCGAGCACTCGCCGTTCGCCGCTTCCCAGGCGTTGCGCGAGGCCGACGTTCGCGTGGCCACGTTCTGGCGAACCGTCCCGGACGCGCTCGCGGGCGCGCACGGCCCGGTATTTCACCTCTGCCAGGGCTACGAAGGCGGATTCCCTTTCTACGCGGATGCGCGACACGAAATCGAGAAGGTCTACCGTCTCCCGGCTCGAAAGCTCGCAGTCTCGACGACACTCGCGGAGCGCCTCGAGGCGCTCGGATTCGGGCCCGCCGTAGACATCGGACAGGCCTTCGATCCCGGGGCGTTCTCGCCGGGGCCCGAGAAGCCGATCCAGAACCCTCCCGTCGTCCTGGTGGTCGGCCCGATCGAGATCGACTCGAAGGGCGTGGACGTCGCACTCGGAGGGCTCCAGATATTTCGCCGGCGGGGCGGCGCGTTCCGCCTGCGCCGTGTGTCGTACTTTCCGATATCGGAAGCCGAGCGGCGAATGGGCCTGACCGACGAGTACCACCACAGACTTGCACCGGAGAGGATGCCCTTCGCGTATCGGAGCTCGGACGTTTTCATCGGCGCCTCCCGGGCGGAAGAGGGATTCGGACTGCCCACCCTGGAAGCGCTGGCCTGCGGTGTCCCGGCGCTTCTTTCCGACGTCCCCAGTCAGCGCGAGATCGCCAACGGCGCGGCCTGGCACTTCCGCGACGGGGATCCGGAGAGCCTGGCGTCGGCGCTTCCCGAGCTCTTCACGGAAGGCGCCCGCCGGCGCGCCCGCACGGAGGGGCCCGCGGCCGCGGCCCGTTTCTCGACGGCGCGGGTCGCCGAGCGCCTGGAGGCGGCGTTTCTCGAAGGGCTCGGGACCGTTCTGTGAGGGCATGACGCCGGCCGTCTCCGCGATCGTCGTGAGCCACCGCAGCGCCGCGGAAGCGGCGGCGTGCGTGTCCTCCTTGCGGGATGCGTTCGCGCGTGAGAAGGTCGAGGGAGAGATCGTCCTCGTCGACTGCGGCTCGGGAGAGGAGGAGGTCCACGCCCTCTCGCTCCTTTCCGCCGACGCGAACGTTTTTCTTCCCGACAACCGGGGCTATTCGGGAGGCGTGAACGCGGGACTGGCGCGGGCGCGATCAGCGCGGCTGCTCGTCGCCAACGCGGACGTCGTCTTTCATCCCGGAGCGATTCCGGGACTGCTCGCGCAGATCGACGATCCTCGGATCGGCGCGGCGGCGCCGCTGTGTTTCTGGGACGGGGAGGGGCGGCTGCGTCTTCCGGCGGAGTCTCCGACGCGATTTCGCGCGCACCTCGGGCGCGAGCCCTTCGCGCCCTTCGCGCGGCGCCAGATCGCTCTGTGGGAAAAAGGGGGAGACGCCGAGCATCTCTCGGGCGCGGTGCTCGCCGCTCGCCGGGACGTCTTCGATCGCGTCGGCCGCTTCGACGAGCGGTTTCTCTTCGAGTGGGAGGAGACCGAGTGGGAGGACCGCGTGCGGCGCGCCGGGCTGCGCCTGCGCTTCGTGGCGCAGGCGCGCGTGCGTCACCTCTACGCGCGCAGCTCCGGCCGCAATCCCGAGACTGAACGCCGCCGGGCCGCGTCGCGCCGGCTCTATCGCGAGCGGCGGTGGGGGAGACTGGGCCGCGCGATCCTCGAACGGACGCCGCAGCCGCATCGGGTCGGCTTCCCGCGATTGGCGGAGCCCTCGCTGCCGGCGCGCGCCCAAGCCTGGGCGGCGATCTCGACGAATCCGTCGCTCGTGCCGTTTGCGGGGACACCCCTCGACACGGCGCTGCGGCTTCCCGACGACGTGCTGGCCTCGCTGCCTCACGGCCCGGTCTACTTCCGTGTGTTTTCGGAGGAGTCCGGCGACCCTCTCGAGACCGCCGTCTGGGAGAAGCGGTGACGGTGGAGATCCGGGAGGCGTCGGCCGCCGACGCGCCCGGCATCCGCCGCGTTTTCCAGAATGTCTTCGGTTCCCCGCTGTCCGAAGAGGAGTGGCGCTGGAAGTTTGCGCAGGACCCCGATGGGTGGCGCGGCGTCGTGGCGGTTCTCGACGGCGAGGTGGTCGGCACGTACCTGGGTTGGGGAGCGCGCTTCCTGCTCGACGGAGAGGAGCGCCTGCTCTACTCGGCCGGCGACGTCGCTACCGAAAAGAGGGTCCGCGGGATGGGCGGCAGGCGAAGCGTCTTCGGCACGATGGCCGACGCATTTTTCTCGCTCGTCGCCCGAGAGGTCCCCTTCTGCTACGGTTTCCCCGGCGCGCGCCATGAGAAGGTCAGCGAAAAGATCGTAGGCTCCCGGACGCTGTTTCCGATCGAACTCGTCCACGTACCGGAGAAGGCATTCGGCGCGCCTCCGTCGGACATGGAGTCGGGCGACCTGGCTCCCGAAGGCCACGACGCCCTCTGGGAGGCCGCGCGCCGCACGCTGCGTTTTGCCGCGGTGCGCGATCGGACCCGCGTCAACTGGCGTTTCCACGCGAGGCCCGCGCGACACTACCGTATGGTCTGGCGCCGGCAAGGAAACGAGATCACCGGCTGGGCCGCGCTGTCGGTCTGGCAGGGGGCGGCGACGGTCGTCGACTATCTCGGCCGGGACCCTCGCGGCGCCGACCTGCCCGCCCTCTTCGCCGCTGCCGCGGAAGAGGCCCGCAGGCATGGAGCGCAGACGCTGGTCTTCTGGCGCACGCCGGGAGGCCCCGGGCGCGCCGTCATCGACGGTCTGCCCGGAGAGCGCTCGAAGGCCGGCTTTCCGATGATTTCCCGCGTTTTCGACGAAGAAGCCGTCCGCCGGTTCGCCGCCGGCGTTCACCTCGTGCCGTCCCTCTACGACCTGGTCTAGCTCCCGGCACGGAGCCTGCACGGAGAAGCGATACCGGCGTCGCGGGCTCCGTAAAAGCCGGATAGAATGGGGGTTGGCGCTACAGCCCGGAAAGCCAGCATGAGTGAATCGAGAGCAGACTGCCTTCCCGCGCGAATCTCCTCTGTCGTAGTCGAGCCGGAGACTGTCTCGCCGTTTCTGCACGACCGTGGGGGTGCTGTCTACAACCCATTGACCGGCGGGCAGATAGCGAAGACCGATCACGCTTATACGGCGTTGTCCCGGATCGAGAAGGGCCTCCCGGTTCGGCCCGAGTCCGCCGCGGTCGCGCATCTGAGGGCGATGCGGTTCCTGATCGACGACATCGAGAAGGAATCCCGCCGCTCGCACCTGCTCTACCTCTCGATCGAGACGTGCACTGTCTGCAACCACCGCTGCCCCTTCTGCCCGGTCTCGATCGACCCGCGTGAGCGGGACGTGATGCCGCAGGAGGTTTTCGAAAGAGTCGTGGACGAGGCGGTCGCCGCGGGAGGAAAGGGTCTGGTCGTCTTTCTGTCCAACTACAACGAGCCGACGTTCGATCCCCTTTTCGAGGATCGCGTCCGCTTCCTCTTCGGCAGGGGACTCGCCATCAGCCTCCTGACCAACGCGTCCGGCTTCACGCCCGAGCGCTGCGAGCTCTTTCAGAGCCTGGGAAGGTTTCTCTACATCGGCGTCAACCTTCCCACGCTCCGGCCCGACCGCTACGAAAAGCTCCACGGGACCCGGGACCTCGCCCGTGTGCTCGCGAACATGGACGCGATGCAGTCCTGCGCGCTTTCCGAGGAAATGGCGATCGTGCTCCTGGGGGACGAGGACGACGAGCATCGGCGTGACACCGAGGAGATCCGGGAGCGCTTCGAGCCGCAGGGCTGGATCATCAAGCCGTTCAAGATCCGCAGCCGGCCCGACAGCGGGACGTACGTGCCCGAGCCGCCGGCGTATAAGAACCTCAGGGGTTGCGAGCTCATGGGCTCGAGGCCGTTCGAGCATCTCCACGTCACGGCGACCGGGAGCGCAGTGCTCTGCTGCCAGGACTACCACGAGAAACACGTCATCGGCGACGTGAAGACGCAGAGCGTCGCTGAGATCCTCGGAGGAGACAAGCTCGCGCGCCTGCGTCGCTGGGCGTACGGGGTGGAGGAGGCGCCGGACGATTTTCTTTGCCGGCGCTGCGAGTTCGCGATCGGCAGCTGAGCCGTTCGCAGGTCCGCGCGGACGAGCGCCTAAACGATTCGCGGACTGGCACTTAACAACCGGCGCGGCTAAACTGCACGCAGGTCGATGCCGCGCGAAGACTCCCTGATTCCGTACCAGGCGACCGAGCTGACGGGCGCCAGGATCCTGGCTCTCGCGGCCCATCCCGACGACGAGACTCTCGGTGCCGGAGGCACGATCGCACTCTCCGCCGGGAAGGCCGAGGCGCTGCGCATCTGGATCGCCACCGACGGCACGAGCCAGGAAGGTGTGGAAACCGAGAAGGTGTCCGAGTACGGGAGGCATCGGCGCGAGGAGGCGGCGCGCGCCGCCGCGACGCTGGGCGTGGAACCGCCGCGCTTCGGGGGCCTCGCGGATCGGCGTCTCTTCGAGGAACGATCCTCGCTGGATGCCGCCCTCGCCGCGGAGATCGAAGAGTTCCGGCCGGATCTGATTCTCTGCCCGTCGCCGGTCGAGCTCCATCCGGATCATCGCGCGCTCGCGCGCTCGGTCTTCGAGCGGGTCGCCGCGTCGCGCGCGGGAGATCCGGATCACGACCGCTTCCGCTTCCTCCGGATCGCGTTCTACGAGCTCTCGAATCCGCTGCTTCCCAACACGCTGGTAGACATCGCGTCCGTCGGCGAGAAAAAGGACGAGGCCCTCGCGGCCTATGCCAGCCAGCAGGCCGTCCGCGACTACGCGGGCGCGATGCGGGGGTTAAACGCATACCGCCGTCTCACGCTTCCGGGCCACGGTCCCGTGGAGGCGTTCCGCGTGCTGACGTACGCCGAGGCGTCCACGACGTCGATCGAGGAACTCCGCCGCGCGATCGGGCCGGCTCTCGTGACCGACGGCGAACGCGGGCCCGCTCCGGTCTCGGTCGTGATCCGGACGCGCAACCGCCCCGCGCTCCTGAAGGAAGCGCTCGAGAGCCTGCGCGCGCAGACGGCGCGGCCGCGACAGGTCGTGATCGTCAACGACGGGGGCGCCTCCCCCAAGGAAGTCGCCAACGCGTTTCGCTCCGATTTCGACGTGGCGCTGGAGGAACCCAAACAGCGGCGCGGCCGCTCGGCCGCCGCCAATCGCGGCGTGGCCGTAGCGAAGGAAGAGCTGGTCTCCTTTCTCGACGACGACGACCGGTGCTTCCCGGACCACCTCGAGCGCCTCGTCGCGGGAGCCCGGCAGGGGCCCGAGCCCGTCGTCTACTCGGACGCGGTCACGGTCGTCTACGGGCAGGGAGAGTCGGGCTGGGAGCCGCGCGTCCGCACGCTCCAGTACTCGCTGGACTTCGATCCGGACTACCTCCTCTATGCCAACTACATTCCGATCCACACACTGCTGCTGCCCCGCGTTCTCTTCACGAAAGTCGGCGGCTTCGACGAAGGGCTCGACTACTCGGAGGACTGGGACTTTCTCATCCGGCTCTCGGCCGAGACGCCGTTCCGCCACCTGCGCGCCGTGACCTGCGAGTACCGCGTCTTCGAGGCCGTGTCCAACGACCCGACGCACGTCGCGGCGGGCGCGGCCGCTTTCCAGGACGCGCGGCGCAAGATCTTCGAACGGTATACCGCTCGCCGCACGGATGCGGGCCTCGCGCGCGTCCTGGACCGCATGCGCGCCCAGGTCGCGTTCTGGTACGACCGCGACGGCGTCTCGCAGGGAGAGCTGAAGTACCTTCGCGAAGGGCACCGCCGGGCGACCGAGTCGCTGGCGCGCGCGGAGGCGCTCCTCCAGGGTGAGAAGGCGCGCCTGACCGCGGAGAACGAGCTTCTCCACGCCCGGCTGTCCGAGGTCTTCGCGAAGAACGAGGAGTACGACCACCTGCTCTCGGGCGCGCACGTCGAGATCGAGAGATTGAACAGCGTGCTGAATCAGATCTACGTCTCGCGCACGTGGAAGCTGCACCTGTTCCTCGACCGGCTTCGCGGGAGACGGTGACTCCGATCCGATCGGTGGCGGTGCTCGCGCCCGAGCCCATCCGGCCGCGCATGGCGGGCATGGGTATCCGGGCACTGGAACTTTCGCGGGCGCTGGCGGCGGACTTCGAAGTCCGGCTGCTCGTCCCCAACGACCCGGCGCAGGCCCGCGAAGTCGCCGGCAGCATCGAGGTCGTCGCGGCGCCTCTGGACCGGCTGCCGCAGGCGGCGCGCGGCACGCAGGCGGCCGTCGTGTCGGGTCACGCGGCCAATTCCTGGTTCCATGCCGTTCCCGAGCTCCCCGTGGCTGCCGACCTCTACGATCCGTTCCCGGTCGAGAACCTCCACTACGCCCCTTCCCTCGGAGCGGAGACCGCGCGCCACGACCGGGAAACGCTGGACCTGGCGCTTTCCCGGGCGGACTTCTTTCTCTGCGCGTCGAGCGAGCAGCGCCTGTTCTACGCCGGCGCACTGCTGACGCGGGGCCGGATCGGCGCCGAGAACTTCCCGCAGGATCCGACGCTTTCGAGCCTGCTCGCGGTCGTCCCCTTCGGCGTTCCCGATTCCCCCGCGCGGGGAGACGCCGCGCGAGGCCGCAGGGCGGCCGGTCTGCCGCCGCAGGGCCCCATCGTCCTCTTCGGCGGCGTGTACGACTGGTACGACCCTGGTCTGCTGCTCGACGCCTGGCCGCGGATCCTCCGCGCCCGGCCCGACGCGCGGCTGCTCTTCTTCGAGAACCCCAATCCGGAAACGACGCCGCAGTCGGTATTCGATCGGACGCGAAAGCGCGCGCGAGAGATCGACCCCAACGGCGACTCGATCGTCTTCTCTCCGTGGCTGCCCTACCCGGATCGGGCCGACCTCTATGCCGCATGCGCGCTTCTGGTCTCGATCTCGAACGAAGGTCTGGAGACGGAGCTGGCTTACCGCACGCGGCTGCTCGATGCCGCCTGGGGAGGCGTGCCGGCCGTCGCCGTCGCGGGCGGCTCTCTGGCCCGGGAGCTCGCGGCCGCCGGCGCCGCGGTGGAGTGCGAGCGGGACGCGGCCACACTGGCTTCGGCTGTGATCGGACGGCTATCGGACGCGGCGGGCCGGGATCACGCCTCGGCAGCGGCCCGCGCCTTCGCAGCCGGGCGCCGCTGGAGGTCGGTCGCCGCTCCGCTCCGTTCATGGCTCGAAACGGCGCGTCCGGACCCGGCTCGGCTCCCCCTGCCGGGTCCGCGCCGCGAGGGCTCACGGCTGGCACGATTCTTTCGATAATCTTCGATCGCGTGCTCCGACCCGAAGCCTCCATCGTCGTCGTCCATCACCGCGGCCCCGAGCACCTGTTCGAGGCACTCGCGTCGTTGGAAGCGAGCCTGGCCGAGGGCCTGACCGCCGAGATCCTCCTTGTCGACAACGCTTCCGGAACGCCCCAGGACGAGATCCTTCGGAAGCACCCCAACCTTCGGCGCATCCCCTCCGCCACCAACGTCGGATTCGCCGCGGGCTGCCGGCTGGGCGTGGACGCGGCGCGAGCCCCGATCGTCCTCTTCGTCAACGACGACGCCGCCGTGGAGAAGGACGCCTCGCGGCTTCTGGTGGCGGCGCTCTCGGCCGCGGACGCCGACGTCGTCGCGGTGGGCGGCCAGATGACGGACCGCACCGGCCAGCGAAACGACTTCTTCGACGGGTTCCTGACGTTCGACGGGCACGCCTTCGCGTCGCACGTCGGCCGCCCGGTCGCCGCGCTGCCGGAGGTCACTCCCGGCGAGGAGCGGCTCTTTGCGAGCGGCGGTCTGATGGCCGTCCGGCGCGCCGAGTTTCTCTCCTCGGGAGGCTTCGACGACGACTACTTCGCCTACCTGGAAGACGTGGACTTCGGATGGCGCCAGTGGATCTTCGGCAACCGGGTGATCGCCGAGCCGCGGGCCCGCGCGCGCCACCGGGGAGGAGCCACGGGCGAGGCGCTGGGCGTCTTCTCGCGCGGCTTCCTGTTCGAGAAGAACGCGTTCGCGACGGCCTACAAGAACTTCGACCGCGAGCATTTTCGCGACCTGATGCCCGCGGTGGTCATGGCCTTCACGACCCGGGTCGCGCAGATGCTCGCGTCCCGCAATCCCGGCGCCGCGGAGCTCAAGCGCGATCCCTACGCGTCCAACGGACGCCCGGGAGCGCTCGCGCGCGCTCTGTTCGGCATCTCCGAGGAAGTCGGGGCGCGGGTCGCGGTGGACGATCCGCTGACGATCGCCCACCTGCGCGCGCTCTCCTGGATTCATCGCCACCACGCGGCTCTCTCGGAAAAGCGCCGCGTCGTGCAGGCCGCGCGCCGTCGCACGGACGCCGAGATCTTCGCCAGGTTCCCTCTGCGGATCGTGCCCACGTATCCCGGCGACGAGCGGCTGGCGTCGGACTTCTTCGCGCCCTTCCTGGACGCCGCCCCCGCGCTGGTCAAGACGACGCTCGAAGAGATCTTCGAGGGCGGCGCATGACGTTCTCGGTGGTCATCCCGACGTACCGCCGGCCGGAGACTCTCTTTCCGGTGCTCGACGCTCTCGCCGCGCAGGCGTCGGCCCCGCCCTTCGAAGTCGTGGTCGTGGACGACGGCTCGAGAGACGAGACGCCGACGCGCCTGGCGGCGTTCCGTCCTCCATACCCGTTCCGCTTCTTCTCCCAGGACAACGGCGGACCGGCGTCGGCGCGCAACCGCGGCGTGCGCGAGGCGACCGGCGAAGTGGTGCTCTTTCTCGGCGACGACACGGTGCCGGAGCCACCCCTGCTCGCCGTCCACGCCCGGGCTCACGCGGAAAGCCACGCATATCCGGTGGCGGTGCTCGGCTATACGACCTGGCCGCGGGAGCATCCGGTGTCGCCGTTCCTCCACCACATCAACGAGTACGGCCTCCAGTTCGGTTACGGACTGATTCGCGATCCCGAGCAGGTCCCGTTCAACTTCTTCTACACCTCCAATGTCTCCCTGCCGCGCCGACTGCTGCTGGAGGCCGGGCTCTTCGACACGAGCTTCCCGCATGCCGCATGGGAAGACATCGAGGTCGCCTACCGCCTCATGCAGCAGGGCATGCGCATGCTCTATCGGCCGGAGGCCGTGGCCCGCCACCACCACGACATCACCTTCGCCTCGTTCCGGCGTCGCCAGGAGAAGGCGGGCGAGGCGGCCGCGATCTTCTACCGAAAGCATCCCGAGCTCGGCGAGTTCCTGGCCGTGCCCCAGGCGTTGCGGATGTCGGAGAAAACCACGCTCTCGCAAAGGCTGCTTCCGTACTGGGCGTCGCTCGCGGAGCGGCGAGAGCTGCCGGGAGCACGCCGAGCCCTGGACCGCGTGCTCCGCGACGACTACCTGCGCGGCTTGAAGCGCGGCCTCGCGAACGAGCCGTGAATCACTTCTCGGTGACGTTCTGACACACGCCGAGGTCAGAAAAGCGGATTCCACTTTCGAGGACGGCCCGCGAAATCACGGAGACAAAAGGCACTTGGCGACGCGCGGCCGCGCGTGCTTCTGGCCCCCGAATTGCTCTATGATTTTTCGGAGGTTTGCCCACATGAAGGCCCTTTCCAGGCTCGCGCTCGTCATCGCGGCCTTGTTCTTCGCGGCTTCTCTGTTCGCGCAACACGGAGGTGGTCACGGCGGAGGAGGAGGCTCGCACGGAGGCGGCGGCTCACATGGCGGCGGCGGCTGGCACGGCGGCGGTGGCTGGCATGGCGGCGGCGGCTGGCATGGCGGCGGCGGCTGGCACGGAGGTGGCGGCTGGCATGGCGGCGGCGGCTGGGGCTGGCGCGGCGGCTGGGGCTGGGGTGGTTGGGGATGGCGCAACCCGTGGTGGGGATGGGGATGGGGCTGGGGTTGGGGCTGGCCTGGTTACTGGGGATGGGGTTGGGGCTGGGGTTACCCCGGCTACTGGGGCGGCGGCTATGGCGGCGGCTACGGCGCTCCGAGCGGCTATGTCACGATGGCTCAGGGAACTTGGGGCGTCGTCAACACGGACGTTTCTCCCGAAGAGGCTCGCGTGTTCCTGGACGGCCGCTACATCGGAACGGCCGATGACTTCGACGGCTATCCCGACTATCTGTATCTGAGGCCCGGAAAGTACAAGGTCAGCCTGCAGCTGGAAGGATTCGAGACCCGCGATGTCGACGTCGACATTCGAGCCGGCGTGAAGATCGACGTCAAGGACAAACTGAAGAAGATCCCGGGACAGAAGCAGTACGGTTCGTACGACACACCCGTGCCCGAAGGCGGTCTGCAGCGATTCTTCGGCAAGGACAAGAACGGGCAGGACATCCCGATGGGTCCGGACACGGGCGGTATGGAGATTGCTCCTCGCGGATACGGCAACTATGGATCACAGCCGCCGCAGGGCGGGTACGGACAGCCGCCGCAGGGCGGGTACGGACAGCCGCCGCAGGGCGGGTACGGACAGGGACAACCGGGTCAGCCGCCGGAGTCGGCGCCTCCTCCTCGCGTGGAGTACGAAGGCCAGCCGGCTCCGCCGCCGCCGACGTCGGCGTCGAGGGGCCGGATCCTCTTCAAGGTCGAGCCTCCGGATGCCGCGGTGTACGTCGATGACCGGTTCGCTGGCACCGCGGAAGAGCTGTCGACGCTGTCCCGCGGCCTCCAGATCGCGCCCGGATCGCATCGGATCGTCGTGTCGAGGCCGGGCTTCGGTACCGAGTCCACGCAGGTCGAGGTCACCGAGGGCCAGACGGAAACCGTCGAGATTTCGCTGTCTAAGCCTTAAGTCTTAGGCTCCAGGTTCCAGGTTCCGGGTCGGTTTTAGGCACTCGGAACCCGGAACTCGGACCCTGGAACCTGTAAAGACGGGGTGTGTTGACTCCGCTTTAGTCATATACTGAGCGGACTCGAAGGAATCGATTGGGGGAGCGGAGGGCCGGCGGCGTCTGCCATTCCCAGTTTGCCACACCTTCCGTCATCTTGGTAGCTCCCAGGTCCGCACTCTTCCCAATCCTTCCGAGCCCGCCGGGCCGGAAGCCTCCCCTCGGTTCCTTCGAGCTTTCCTTTTTCGCTAGAAGAAGACGTTAGACGAAAGACGAAGGACAAACCGCTCGATCGTCTAACGTCTCCCGTCCTCTGTCTCCCGGCGTCGGCGTTCGTAAAGTCCCACCAGGACCTTCTCGTAATGCAGCCGCCGGTTGCCTCGCCGGTTGTCCGGAGGAGAGTCGGCGGCGGCGATGGCGGCGTCGGCGAACGCCGAACCTCCTACCCGCCGGGCGACTTCGGCGAGCTTCCCCGCGACGGCGCGGTGCCGCAGCGCCTCCGAAGCGGGCGCCTGGGCTGCCACGGCCCCGTCCGCCAGAAGCTCCGCGAGGAACCGGGCGTCTTCGCGTTCGAGCGAGGCGCAAGCTTCGGCGAGGAGCAGGAGGGGCGCCAGGCGGCCTTCCACGAGACCCTCCTCGAGCGCCCCGACGGCGGTTTGCCGGAGGGCCCGTCCGGCCGCCAGCTGCGCGGCCGGGTCGGGCTCGTCCTCGGCGCAGAAGAGAACGAGATCTTCGGCGTCGGCCTCGGAGAACCCCTTCTCGGTCCAGACACGCCGACGTTCCTCCGGGCCCGGCACGGCGAGGGTCGCGACCGTGCACCGCGAGCGAATCGTGGGCAGCAAGAGCTCCGGGCGCGCCGAGGTCAGGATCCAGCGGAAGCGCTGCCCGGGCTCCTCCAGAGACTTCAGCAGCGCGTTGGCGCCCTCGACGCCGAGCTGATCCGCGCGCAGGATCCGGGCGACGCGCCGCGCCGCCTCGTATGGGCGGCCTGCGCCGAAGACCAGGGCTTCCCGCACGCGGTCCACGCGGATCTGGACTCCCTCCGGCTCGACGGAGAGGAAGTCCGGATGCAGTCCGGAGGCGACGCGCCGGCAGCTTCCGCACTGCTGGTCCGGATCGTCGCCTGGGCACAACAGCCTCGCCGCGAGCCGGCGCGACTCGCGCTCGAGGGCCTCCTCGGAGAGACCGCACAGGAGCAGCGCTCCGGGAAAGCGGTCGGGGTCGGCCGCGAGCTTCTCCAGGACGGCTTCGATTTCGCGGGTCACGCTAGCCGGAACCTCTTTGCGACGGCCTCCCATGTGCGCCGAAAGACGTCCTCGGCGCTCCCGTCGGCGGGAATCACGGTCACGCGCGCCGGCTCCCGGTGCGCGATCGCGAGGAACGCGGCTCGCACGCGTTCGTGGAGGGCGAGGTCCTCGGCTTCGAAGCGGCCTCCGGCGTCGCCGTCGCGCCGCCGCGCGCGGGAGAGACCGACCGAGGGATCGAGATCGTAGAGCAGGGTCGCGTCGGGAGATACGCCGTCGCGCACCCGCGCGTCGAGCATGGAGACGAACCCGGCATCGAGGCCGCGCCCGGCGGCCTGGTACGCCTCGGTGGAATCGGAGAAGCGATCGCAGAGGACGAAGGCGTTGCGCGCGAGCTCCGGCGCAAGGATTTCGCGGACGTGCTGGCGGCGCGCGGCCTCGATCAGGAGGAGCTCCGCCATCGGATCGAGGTTGGCGTGAGACGCATCGAGGAGGATCGCGCGCATCTTCTCGGCGATCGGCGTGCCTCCCGGCTCGCGCGTGGTCACGACGGGACGCGCGGCGGCGCGCAGGCGCTCCGCGAGGAGCGCGAGCTGCGTCGACTTTCCGCAACCCTCCACGCCTTCGAACGTGATCAGCGGCATTCGCGCGAAGAATATCCCGCCGATTGCGGGGCTCTGGAATGACGGGTTCGCGGCATTTTTGGCCCGCGAATCCGATTAACATGAGCAGTCCGCGAGATCGAACTTGAGGGTGGGAAACGGGGGGAACGTACAGCCGAAGGGGCGCGCGAAGGCCGAATCGCGGCCGGGATGGCTCCTCGCCATCGGCTTCGCGGGACTCGCCCTCGCGATCGCCTCGATCGCCGACATGTTCTCGGCCCGGCCCTACGACGGGATCTCGCCGGAACCCTATGTGAAGGACGGAATCGCGGTCCGCGCCGTCGTCGCGGGCGGGCCCGCGGACAAGGCCGGGATCAAGCCGGGCGAGTGCATCCAGGGAATCGGCCAGAAGATCGTGAACACGACCTCCGACGCGTCGGCGGAGCTGCGCCGCCACCGGATCGGGGAAAAGGTCGACTACCTCGTCCGTAACGGTCCGTGCGTGGGGCTGACGGCGCCCAGGCCCGCGGGCTCGGAGCTGCGGACGGTGCGCCTGCAGCTCTCCGCCGAGCGCCTCGGTGGGAAGACCTACCTCTACGCCGTCGTGGTGGGTTTTCTCTTCTTCCTGATCGGGCTCTTCGTCTTCGTGCGCGTGCCGCAGGAACGCTCGGCCCAGATGTTCTTCCTGCTGTGCGTGCTGTTCCTGCTGTTTTTCGTGTGCCGCCTGCGGCCTGCGTCTTACTGGTGGATCGACATCTTCGTGCAGAACACCGGGACGGTCAGCCTCTTCCTGCTGCCCGCGGTGTTCCTCCACTTCTTCCTGATCTTCCCCAGGCCCAAGCGCCTCCGCTTCGCCAAGGCTGACGAGTGGACGGGGGAGCCGCCGGCACGCTGGAAGGTGTGGATGCAGGATTTCCTGTCCACGAGCCCGGGCCTTCTCTACCTGCTCTACGCGATTCCGCCTTTCGTCTACCTCTACGACGTGTTCCGGCAGATCCAGGGTGAGAAGCTGACGGTCCTCTCGGGCGCGCCGCTGTCGTCCTGGATCCTGCTCGGCGACTACCTGGTGCTCGGGCTCGTGGCGCTGGCGCACTCGGCCTTCACGCTCGACGACCCGCGCGAGCGCCGCCAGGCGTTCCACGTCTTCGTCGGCACGATCCTGGGCACGGTTCCCTTCGTGATCTTCTTCATCGTCCTGCCGTCGGCGTTCGGCATCGACGAATACGCCTTCTACGGGATCATCCCCATGATCCTGATCCCGCTGACGTTCGCGTACGCGATCGTCCGCTTCCAGATGCTGAACGTGCGGGTCATCGTCCGGCGCACGTTCCTGTACGCGGCCACGACGGCGGTGCTGCTGGGCCTGTACGCCGGCGTCGTCGCGCTCGCGAACCTGCTCTTCGCGAGCTCCCGGCTCTCGGCCTCGCCCCTGTTCAACTTCGGCTTCTTCCTGGTCGGCATCTCGCTGTTCGAGGTCCTGCGCCGGAAGCTCCAGGCCCCGCTCGACAAGCTCTTCTTCCGGGAGAAATTCGACTACCAGTCGGCGCTGCTCGAGATGAGCGAGGCGATCACCGGGGAGCTGGACCTGGGCCGCATCGCCGACTACCTGACCTCCTCGATCGCCGCGACCATGCGGCTGGAGAAAGCCTCGATCTGGCTCCGCGACCGCGACGGCTGGCTCGAGCGCCGCAGCCGCCGCGAGGACCGGCTCTCGCCGGCGGCCGCGGTGCGCCGCGTGCTCCGGCAGGAGGGCAAGCCCTCGGACCTCGCCGAGATCTCTCTCCACTTCGCCGACGACGAGAGCGAGCAATTCCGCGACCGGTTGGTCGAGGAGGGCTTCCGCCTCCTCGTCCCGCTGATCTACCGCGAGCGCCTGATGGGGATCGTGGCCCTGAAAGAGAAGCTCTCCGGAGAGCGGTTCGACCGCGAGGATCTCTCCCTGCTCTCCACGCTCGCCAACCAGTCGGCGCTGGCGATCGAGACGGCGCTCTTGCACGACGAGATGACGCGCCAGGCCGAGCTGAAACGCGACCTCGAGATCGCCCGCGACATCCAGATCAGCCTTCTGCCGAGGAACCTGCCGGAGATGCCGGGTTTCTCTTTCCTCGGGGGGTCCATTCCCGCGCGCGTCGTCGGTGGAGACTTCTACGACTTCATTTCGTTCGAGGATGGGCGCCTGGGTATGGTCATCGGCGATGTTTCCGGCAAGTCGGTCCCAGCCTCGCTCCTGATGGTGGCCGCCAAGGAGATCGTCTATTCGCGCGCGCTCACGACTTCGGACCCGGGGGCACTCTTTCAGGAGTCCAATCGCCGTATCTACGCGATCAAGCGGCGGATGTTCGTCTCGCTCGGGTTCTTCCTGCTCGACGCCGAGGCGATGACCCTGCGCTACGCGATCGGGGGGCAGCCCCTGCCGATCCTGCTGCGATCGGGCAACGGGATCCCGAGCTTCATCGCCCCCCCCGAGCACCGGCTGCCGCTGGGGGCCTTCAGAGAGGTGCCCTACGACACCTGTGAGCTCTACCTGAAAAAAGGGGATACGCTCTTCTTCTACACGGACGGCTTCACGGAGGCCATGGACGGAGACATGAACCCGTACGGCGAAGAGCGGCTAATGGCCTGCCTCGAAGGCCAGAAAGGGTCGTCCCTGCAAGAGGTTGCGAAGGAGGTCCTGGCGGACATCCGGGACCACGTCGGGGGGGCCGAGCAATACGACGACATGACGTTCCTGTTCTTGAGGGTGGATTGAGGCGGTTTTGGGCGGATTCTGGCCTGATTCTGGGCTGAAAACCCGGGGATCCGCCATTCGTATGAATGGGTTAGGGAAGGTGCAGACATGAAGCGTCGCCGCTGGCTGCTGATCGTTCTGGCTGCCGTGATCCTCGCGGGAGCGGGGGTCGCCGCCGCGCTCTTCATGTCCACCCGGCGGGACGTGACCACGACCTCCGTAGCCGCCTACGACGCCTACAAGGAAGCCATCGCGAACGAAAGACGCTTCTACAAGAAGGAGGCGCGGCTGGGCTTCGCCCGCGCCCTTGAACTCGACCCCCACTTCGCGATGGCCATGCTGGGCCTCGCACGACAGGCCAAGGACGAGGATCAGATGGTCGCGCTGATCAAGCGCGCCTCCCGCGAGGAATCGAGACTGACCGAGCGCGAGCGCCTGCTCGTGCGGATCGAGCTGGCGATGGCCGAGCACCGGTGGGACGACCTCCTCAAGCTCGCCACGGAGATGAAACAGAAGTACCCCGACGACGTGCGGGGCGCCATGGTGCTTGCCGGCTCGGCGCTGCAGCGAGGCGAGACCGACAAGGCGATCAAGATCTTTCAGGAGCTCCTCGAGGTCGATCCCAACAACGCCGAAGCGTACAACCAGATCGGCTACTACAACGGCTGGCGGGGCGACTACGACAAGGCCGTGGAGGCGCTGGAGAGGTACAAGTTCATCTCGCCCGACAATCCCAACCCGTTCGACTCGCTGGGCGAGGTCCAGGCTTATTCCGGGCGCTACAACGAGGCGATCGAAAACCTCAACCGGGCGCTCGCGATCAAGCCCGACTTCGTCGATTCCTACGATCACCTCGGCGTGGCGTACGAAGGCATGGGCGAGTACACCAAGGCGTTCGACAGCTTCGTCAAGGGAGCCGATATCACCGATCAGGATTGGCGACGCCGTGACTACCTCTACAATGCGATGCGCGCCGCTTGCGAGAACGAGGACGCCGCGCGAGTTCAGGAGATTCACGCGAGGCTCGAGAAGGTCCCCTCCAGCTCCAAGGAGACCGAACTCCGCAAGGCCATCGCCGATGCCGCCCTCGACGTCTGCGCGGGCAATCCGGCGGCCGCTATGCCAAAACTGGCTTTCGTAAAGACGAAGGCCGAAGAGCTAACCGCCAAGGAGCCCAAGGGCGAAGGCTACGAGCCCAAGTCTCAGAACGCGGGCCTGATGATGCTGACTGCCAAGGCCCTCGAGAAGCAGGGAAAGATCGACGAGGCGTTTGCGATCTGGAAGCAGGTCGCGGAGCCCAAGTCGCCCTTCAAGACCTTTCCGGATCGCCGCCACATCTACGAGGCCCGCGCCCACGTGGCCGAGGTCCTGGCGCGGCGCGGCGATCTCGACGCGGCCGAGAAGCTGATCGCCGAGAACCGGAAGTGGAATCCGAGCTGGGCGCCGACACGCGCGCAGGAGATGACCGTCGCGGAGCTGCGCCGGGAGAAGGTGCTCGCCGCGGGCAAATGAGAAGCCCGCTCTCCTGATGGAACGGTCCCGCCACTTCGAGACCCAGCACAAGCTTCTCCTCCTCGAGACGCTTTACGACGCGGGTCTGTCGCTGTCGGCGCTTCCCGACGAGGAAGCGCTGGCGGAGGACGTCCTCTCGAGGGTCGTGGGCGTCCTCGATGCTTCGCGCGGATACCTCGCGACCTTCGGCGACGGAGGTGCCCGCCGGGCCGAGGCCCGCGTGGGATTCCCGCGCCGGCCGGCCGAAACCGTCGTCGCCCAGGACGAGTTCCTGCGCGACGTTCTGGAGGCGGAGGGAGCGCTGACACGCGAGAAGTTCAAGCTCCTGGGACGTCCCGTGCTGACCGCCGTAGGGGCCCGGATCTTCGGAGGCGGGAGACCGATCGGCGTCCTGGTGCTGGCGGACAAGGAAGTCCGGCGCGGGGGCCAGGCCGCGTTCGACGAAGAGGACCGGCGGTTCCTGGTGTCGCTGGCGGGCCTCTGCGGCATGGCGATCGAGAACCGACGTCACCTCGAGAAGCTGACGCGCGAACGAGAGCGTCTCGAGGAAGAGAATCGCCGGCTGCGCGACGAGACCGGACGCTCCGCGGCGGGGCGGCTGTTCGTCGGAGATTCGCCGGCGGCGCGGAGGGTGCTGGACCTGGTGTCGCGCGTCGCGGCGTCGCGCATCTCGGTTCTTCTGACCGGCGAGAGCGGAACGGGCAAGGAGCTCGTGGCGCGCATGATCCACGCCCGCAGCGAGAGGGCCGAAAAGCCGTTCGTCGCGATCAACTGCGCCGCGCTGCCGGAGACGCTGCTCGAGTCGGAGCTCTTCGGCATCGAGCGCGGCGTCGCGACCGGCGTCGAGGCGCGTCCCGGAAAGTTCGAGACGGCGCAGGGGGGCACGCTGTTCCTGGACGAGATCGGCGACATGCCCCAGGCGCTCCAGGCCAAGCTCCTGCGCGTGCTCCAGGAGCGCGAGATCGAGCGCGTGGGCGGACGGCGCCGTATGCCCATCGACGTTCGCGTCCTCGCCGCCACACACGCGCGCCTGCGCGACCGCATCGCCCGGGGCGAGTTCCGCGAAGATCTCTATTACCGGCTCCGCGTGGTCGAGATCGATCTGCCTCCGCTCCGTGAGCGCCGCGAAGACATCCCGCGGCTGGTGCGCTATTTCCTGGAGCGCTTCGCGGCGCGCGAAAGCAAGGACGTGCCGACCCTCGAACGGGACGCGTACGCGGCCCTGCTGGCGCACGACTTCCCGGGGAACATCCGGGAGCTCGAAAACCTGCTCGAGGGGGCCGCGGCCCTTTCGCAGGGGGGCGCGATCCGGCGGGAGGACCTGCAGTGGCTGCCCCGGCCGGGGCTGCGACTGGCCGAACCTCCGGCCCCGGGCGCTAGCGACGAGGAGATCGCCGACCTGCGGGAGCTCGAGGATCGCCACATCCAGCGGGTCCTGAGGATGGCCGGCGGGAACAAGAGCCGTGCCGCCAGGCTCCTCGGAATCAGCCGCCGTACCCTCTATCGCAAGCAGCTGGGCCAATAAGTCTCTGTGACAGTCAGTCACATATAATCAACAATTAACTTCAGATAAGTAGTTTACGCATGTGCGCCATATGGCGTCACACTGCTTGTGTGTCATTGTGTTACGATATGTCACGATGCGGGCAAATGGAGCAGTAAGTTCTAACTGTCGCCTTCACAGGCATTTAGGTGGGATCTACCTGCTGGGCTCGATTGGCAGGACTCTTGCCCCTTGGGAACCCCGCAGTGATGAGAAAAGCCCTCGCGATCGGACTTGAGGCTTTCGAGCCGGCCAACCTCCTCTGGGGGCTTCTGGCCGGCGAGCTTGCGCTGACGCTGGTGCTGGCGGCGTCCGATAAACTGCCTTCCGTCTTGATCCGGTCACTGCAACTCTTCCTTCGCTTCTAGGAGCGGTCCCATGTCGCAGGGAGGATCCGCTCCGCCCGGGCGGGAAGTTTCCATGACCATCCCGGTCGCTCCGGAGATGGAGATCGTGGCCACCGCCCAAGCGGCCGCTCTCGGCGAATACCTCGCGATGACGCGGGATAAGATCGACGAGGTCAAGCTCGCGCTCGTGGAAGCCTGCATCAATGCATTCGAGCATGCCGACTGCCGCGACGAGCAGCTGCACCTGACGTTCCGTCTGGGCCAGGAGCCGAAGGGCAGGGAGTGGCTGGAGGTGGAGGTCTTAGACAAGGGCAAGGGATTCGACTCGCAGGCCGTCGAAAAGCCGAGCCCCGAAAAGACGTTCCACAACCATCGCAAGCGCGGCTGGGGGCTGCAGATCATCAAGAGCCTCATGGACGAGGTCGAGATCACGTCCGGGAAAACGGGAACGCGGATCCTGATGAGGAAATACAAGTGAGCGAGTCCTGCAAGGTGTCGTCGGAACGCCGGGGCGACGTCGCGATCCTCTGGACCGACGGCTACATCAACAACCAGGGCGGCGAGGAGATCGCCAAGGAGGCGTACGCCCAGCTCGACCGGGGCGCCCGCGCCCTGGTGTTGAACCTCGAGAAAACCCGCATCGTCAACTCCATCGGCATCTCGATCCTGATCGAGGTGCTCGAGAAGGTGATGGACAAGAAGGGCGTGCTCGCTTTCTGCGGCCTGACTCCCACGATCGACAAGACGTTCCGCATCATGGGCCTGGCGCAGTACGCCGAGATTTACCCGACGCAGGAGGACGCCGTCCGCAGCGTCACGACCCACACCGCCTAGAGAGGAACATGACCGTCCCGGGACCCGCCTCGTCCACCGTACGCCTCGACGAGCTCTGGAAGAGAGTCGGCGCGATTCTGGGAAGCGATCAACCCCTGTCCTCGCGCATCGCCGAGGCGGCGGTGCTGGCAACCGGCGCGCAGGAAGCGACGCTCTACCTGCGGGATCGGGACGCCTGGATCCGCACCGGCGAGAAGAGCACGCAACCGCTCTCACCCGGGGAGATCCCGGAGCCGCTGCCCGAGGGGATCTTCCGCCGGCAGGGCGAGCTCTGGCTCCCTCTCTGCGCGGAGGGCTCGGTGCACGGGGCGCTGCGCCTGCTGGGCGTCTCACCCGACCATCCGCCGGAGGACGAGGCGAACCTGCTCGCGTTTCTCCTCGGCGCGCTCGTGGGAGCGCACGGACTCGCCCGGCAGGTCCGTGAGGCCGAGTTCGAGCTGAAGGCGCGCCTGCTCGAGCTCGAGTCGCTCTACGACCTGGGTCTCTCGCTCGGAGGCCAGCTCGACCTCTCGGCGCTCGCCGACGAGGTGCTGTTCCGGTCGATCTCGCTGACGGACGCCGGCAAGGGCTCCCTGGTCCTGTTCGACGACGCGGATCGCGTGCTCCTGGAGCGCAGCGTCGGCGGAGAGATCCTGGTGCCGAAGGACTGCCTGGAGTGGACGCTGCCCGAAGGCGGCCTTATCAACAACGAGGCGCCGAGCGACGGCATGCGCGACGGCGGCTGCCGCAAGTATCTCGCCGTCGGGATCTCCGTCGCGGAGCGCCGTCTGGGCGTCCTGGCGGTGGCCGACAAGGAATCGCGCGACGGGCGCGTGCTCGATTTCACCCCAACCGACGCGAGGCTGCTCTCCCTCTTCGCCAACCAGGCCGCGGCAGCCATCGAGACCGCCCGCCTGCACCGCGACGCCCTGGAGAAGGAGCGCATCGAGCGGGAGCTCGAGCTCGCGTCCGCGATTCAAAAGCAGCTTCTACCGCGGGATCTGCCCGTCGTCGCGGGCCTCGAGATCGCGGCGAAGAACGTGCCCACGCGCCAGGTCGGCGGCGACTATTTCGACTTCTTCCCGCTCTCGCGAGGGCGTCTCGCGTTCCTCGTGTCCGACGTTTCTGGCAAGGGCATCCCCGCGGCGTTGCTCGTGTCGACCGTGCACGCCGCCGTACACCTCCAGATCGACGAGGCGAAGACGGTGGCCGACCTGATCAGCCGGATCGATCGCCACCTCCAGCGCTTCGCGGGGACGCGCAAGTTCCTGACGTGCTTCTTCGGGCTTCTCGAACCGGACACCGGCGTGCTGCGCTACGTCTCCGCGGGCCACAACCCGGCGCTGCTCTGGCGCAAGTCCGGAGGAATCGAGAAGCTCAGCGCGACGGGCGTGCCGATGGGCATGTTCCCGAACGCCTCGTGGAAGGAAGAGACGATTTCTCTCTCGGCGGGTGACCTGCTCTGCGTCTACACCGACGGCGTGACCGAAGCCCTCAACAGCGCCGAGGAGGAATTCGGCCTCGACCGTCTCTCGCGGATCCTGGCGAAGGACGGGTCTTCCTCGCCGGACGCTCTCTGCCGGATGATCTTCGACGAGGTCGACGCCTTCGTGGCGGACGCCCCTCAGTACGACGACCAGACGCTGCTGCTCGCCCGACTCGTCGGCTAAACCGCGGCCGGAATCGATCGCGAACGAGGCGGGTTAAACTCTCCGCGTGTTTCTGCTGCTGACCCTGCTGCTGGCGGGAGCCCCGCCGGCGGCGGATCTGCTCCTGGAAGGCGGCACCGTTTACCTCGCGGCCGACGCCCCACCGCAGAAAGCCTCGATCGCGATCGACGACGGCAAGATCGTCTTCGTCGGCGAGCCCGCGAAGGCGGCCCGGCTCGTCCCCGGCGCGCGCGTCGTCGACCTGAAGGGCGCGTTCGTTTTCCCCGGCTTCGCCGACGCGCACCTGCACCTTCTGGGCATCGGCAAGGCGCTGGAAAACGCGAACCTCCGCGGCGCGCCCGACGCCGCCGCGGCGGCGGCCCGCGTCGCACAAGCCGCGGCGAAGCTGCCACCGGGCGTCTGGGCCGAGGGGAGGGGCTGGGACCAGAATCTCTGGCCCGGGAAACAGTTCCCCGATGCTCGCGATCTCGACGCCGTCCTGCCGGATCGGCCGGCGGCGGCGCGCCGGGTCGACGGCCACGCGCTCTGGGTCAACACTGCGGCTCTTCGAGCGGCGGGAATCGGCGCGGACACGAAAGACCCCGACGGCGGCCGCATCCTCCGCCGGGCCGACGGGTCGCCGTCGGGCGTGCTCGTGGACAACGCGATGGAGTTGGCGGTCAAAGCGATGCCGGAGCCCACTCCGGCCGACCGGGAGCGGTGGCTCGCCGCGGGCGCGAACGCGTGCGCGCGCGTCGGATTGACCGAGGTCCAGGACGCCTCGGGCTACGACGCGAACGGGATCGCGGCGCTCGAGCGCCTGGCCGCGCGCGGCGCGCTTCCCATCCGCGTGTACGCGACGGTGTCGCCCGACCCGGCTCAGCTGCCCGCGTTTCTCGCGAAGGGCCCTCATATCGGCGGGGGCTCGAACTTCTTGACGGTCCGCGCGATCAAGGCGTACGCCGACGGCGCGCTCGGGAGCCGCGGCGCGGCGCTGCTCGAAGACTACTCCGACGAGCCCGGTCACAGGGGATTGCTGGTGACTCCGCCCGAGAGGATCGCCGCCGTGGCGCTCGACGCGCGCCGGTCCGGCTGGCAGCTGTGGGTCCACGCGATCGGCGACCGGGGCAATCGCATCGTGCTGGACGCCTACGAGCACGCCGCGGCCGCCGCACCCCGCGCGCCGGAGGGAGGACAGCGCCCCCGCATCGAGCACGCGCAGGTCATCGCACCGGAGGACTTCCCGAGGTTCGCGCAACTCGGTGTGATCGCTTCGATCCAGCCCACGCACGCGACGTCCGACATGGTCTGGGCCGAGGCGCGCCTGGGCCCCTCGCGCATCGCAGGGGCCTATGCGTGGCGGCGCCTCAAGAACGCGGGCGCGCGCCTGGCCGGAGGAAGCGACGCTCCGGTGGAATCCGAGAATCCGATCGAGGGGCTGTACGCGGCGGTGACGCGTCAGGACGCATCGGGAAAGCCTCCTGGAGGGTGGCACGCGGATCAGGCGCTCTCCCGCGCCGAGGCCGTCGCGCTCTTCACGTCCGACGCCGCCTACGCGGCATTCGAAGAGAAGTGGCGCGGCCGGATCGCCGTCGGCACCGCCGGAGACCTGACCGCTCTCTCGGCAGACCCGCTGACGGTGCCGGTCGAGAAGATCCTCGCGGTTAAGCCGGTCATGACGGTGGTCGGGGGCCGCGTCGCGTACGAGGCCGCGGCGCCATGACCTCGCGGCTGGCGGCCGCCGGCATGGCGGTATCGTTGCTCTCGCTGGCGCTCGCCGCGGCGGGCGGCTGTGGCTCGCGCCGGGAGGGTAAGGGGGTGCAGTCGACCCGGGACGACGCCGACGCCCGCCGCCGCGCGACGATGGTGGAGACGCAGATCGCGGCGCGCGGCGTCCGCGATCCGCGCGTGTTGGCGGCGATGCGCAAGGTGCCGCGCCATCTCTTCGTCGAGCCGCCGGAGCGCACGCGCGCCTACGAGGACCATCCGCTGCCGATCGCCGGCAGCCAGACGATCTCGCAGCCGTACATCGTCGCGCTGATGACGGAGCTGCTCGCTCTCCCCGAGCACGCGCGGGTACTGGAGATCGGAACCGGATCGGGGTATCAGAGCGCGGTGCTCGGCGAGATCGCCGACGAGGTGTACTCGATCGAGATCCTGCCGGAGCTGGCACGCGCGTCCGCGCAGAAGCTCGCGGAGCTCGGCTACAAGAACGTCACGGTGAAGGAAGGAGACGGGTACCGCGGGTGGCCCGAGCACGCTCCCTACGACGGCATCATCGTCACGGCGGCGCCCGAAAGCGTTCCGCAGCCGCTCATCGAGCAGCTCGCACCGGGTGGCCGGATGGTCATCCCCGTCGGAACGTTCTTCCAGGAGCTGAAAGTCTTCACGCGCGAGCCCAATGGACGCATCAGCGAGCGGAGCATCATCCCCGTGCGCTTCGTCCCGATGACCGGGGAGATCGAGAAAGAGAAGACGCCGTCGAATCAGTGAGCAGTCGACAGTAAGCAGTAAGCGGGGCTT
>Ga0075435_100000370_pt1 | contig 27562 bp, 27 predicted proteins | sample RhiMethybrSRZTD4_FD_75302 | JGI IMG/M metagenome (GOLD analysis project Ga0075435, IMG submission 75302) | Populus rhizosphere microbial communities from Tennessee, USA - Rhizosphere MetaG P. TD hybrid SRZTD4 | ecosystem: Host-associated > Plants > Roots > Rhizosphere > Soil | place: USA...
CGCGTGGCGCGACACGCAATCTGACGCCAGGCAGCGGATCGCCGAGATCGAGCGCAAGCAGAAGGCGATTCGCGCGAAGCTGGACCGTTTGGACGCCGCGTTTCTCTACGAGCGGACGATCGACATCGACACGTACGACCGCCATCGCGACAAGCTGCGCGAGGAGCTCACGCTCGTGCAGATGGACCGCCACTCCTCGGAGCTCGAGGAAATGGACGTGGAAGGCATCCTGGCCTTCGCAGAGCGCGTTCTACCGAGCGCGGCGAACTTCTGGGTCCAATCGTCGCTCGCTCAGAAGCAGCGCCTACAGCAGGTGTTCTTTCCGGACGGGATTCGCTTCGACGGGAAACGGCTTGTTGGAACCGGCATAACGCTGCCGGTTTTCAACTACTTGAACCCCGTTTCGGGGTCGAAAAAAGATTTGGTGGACCAGACGGGAGTCGAACCCGTGACCTCATGAATGCCATTCATGCGCGCTCCCAACTGCGCTACTGGCCCACATGGTTGGGACTTGCGGGAACGAACGAACCTCGATCGTAGCGCGCTCAGCCGTCAGCGTCAAACTCGGCCCGGAACGCTTCGATGGTTACAGGCAGAAGAAGCCGACCGCAAGGTCGGTGAGTTGTCGTTCAGTCCTGCGCTTGTTGCGGCCACGACGGCGGAGAGTAAACAGCTGCCCGCGGTCCGCATCGGCCTGAAGCCGCAACGCCCACGGGTTTCAGGACCCGTGTCCGCGGCTGGCACGCGGCATGACAGTCCATCCATCAGCACGCGCCGAACCGCGAGGGAACCGCCAGAAACCCTCATACGGCGGCCTTTCTGAGGCCACGGTCGTGGCGCTGAGGCCGTCGTCCGTGGAGCAACTCCGATCGGCCGGAGGCGACTCCACGGTGCGGCGATGCGAGCGCATAGGAGGCACTCGTGGCGGCTCGGATTCTGACGGTTCTCATCCTCGCGCTGGCGACGCCCTGCGCCGCGCAGCAACGTCCGCTCGCGACCTCGGATCCCCTGGACCGGGTGAACCAGGCGATCGACGCACTGACCAGGAAAGTCTGGCCCAGCGTCGTTCAGCTGCTGGTGACGAGTTACGGGGCCGCGGACGACGATGCGCGCGGCGAGGCGAGCGCGGTGGTCGGCCGCCAGCGCTCGATCGGGTCCGGCTTCGTCATCGATGCCGACGGTTACATCATGACCAACGCCCACGTGGTGAACGGCGCGCAGCGCATCCAGGTCGTGCTGCCCCCATCGGGGGCGGACGGATCGCTGGCGACGGCGCTGACCAGCCGCATGACCGTCATCGCCGCGCGGGTCGTCGGCATCACGACGGAGCTGGATCTCGCGCTGCTGAAAGTGGACGGCGTCAAGCTGCCGCCGCTGCCGCTCGCCACCTACAGCCAGGTGCACCAGGGTGAAACCGTGTTCGCGTTCGGCAGCCCGGGCGGTCTGCGCAACACGCTGACGCACGGGATGGTGTCGGCGGTGGCCCGCCAGACCGATCCCGATTCGCCGCAGATTTTCATCCAGACCGACGCGCCGATCAACCCGGGCAACTCCGGCGGACCGCTGGTGAACGTGCGCGGCGAGGTCGTCGGCGTGAACACGTTCATCATGTCGCAGTCGGGCGGCAACGAAGGGCTCGGGTTCGCGATTCCGTCGGCGACCGCGCGGACGGTGTTCCGCCAGCTCAAGGAATTCGGCCAGGTGCGGCGGCAGGATGTCGGCATGAGCATGCAGACAATCAAGCCGGGCATGGCCAACGCGCTCGGCCTCGCGCAAGATCACGGGGTCATCGTCGCGGACGTGGTGCCGCGCGGGCCGGCTGACGCCGCCGGACTGAAAGTCGGCGACATCCTGCTCTCGGTCGACGGTCAGCCCGCAGAGAACGTGCCGACCGTCAGCTACTTCTTCCGGCTGCGCGATTCGGCCGAGCAGGTGCAGATGGTGGTGCTGCGCGGCACGAGCGAGCAGACGATCCGCGTCGCCGCGGTGGAGGAGAAGAGCGAATTCGACCGCGTGTCGGCGATGGCCGATCCGCAGCAGAATCTGGTGCCCGAACTCGGCATCCTCGGTGTCGAGATCGACGCGCGGATCGCCGAGGTCGCCAAGGTCCTCCGCGATCCGTACGGCATCGTCGTCGTCGCGCGCACCGCCGGGGCGACGATCGACGTGCCGCTGCTGCCACGCGACGTGATCCGCAGCGTGAACAACCGGCCGGTATTCACGCTGATATCGCTGCGCGAGCTGATGCGATCGATCAAGCCGGGAGCGGCGGTGACGCTCCAGATTCAGCGCGAGAGCCGGCTGATGTATGTCTCGTTCTCGCTCGACTGATCGCGGAGCGGTGGTGCCTTGCGGCAGCGTGTGCGAGGTGCCTGAGCCGGCCGGCTCATGCCGCTCGCAAGCCCGCCGACGATCGCCGCGGCGTTATAGTGGGCTCATGCGGACGCGATGGTTACTGGTGATCACTGTAGCGGCGGCGTTCGCAGCGCCGCGCCCGCTCCAGGCTCAGCAAGGATCGATCGGGACCCGCAGTGCCGCACCGACGCGGCCCGGCGGAGTACGCCCCACAGCGCGCCAGCCCGCGACGCATATTCGAATCCGCCCTGGCGCGATCGCGCTGTCGGCGTCCCGCGCGCGCGCGCACAGCCGGCTTCGCGTCTGTGTGTTCCGATCGACCGCCGTCGGGTTGTTCGCACTCGATCCGTACTGGTGGCTGGCGCCAGACGTGATCGACGACGACGTTGACGTTGCCGCGCTGCCGGTGGAGACCCCCTCACCGGGCTCGCGGCCGAAGGGCGGCCTGCAACTCGACGTCGAGCCGCGCCGTGCCCTGGTCTATCTCGATGGTGTTCTCGCCGGCACGGTCGATCAGTTCAAGGGCTACTTCGACCACCTCGAAACTACCGCCGGGTTCCACGTCGTCGAGTTCGTCGCGGCCGACTACGACCCGCTGATTGCCACGGTCACGGTCGCGCCCGATCGAACGACGACCTACCGCGCGTTCCTGAACCGCGCCGCCGGCCGCTGAACCGGCAGCATCGACCGGAGTGCACGGTTGCGCGGCGCCATCGTCGATCAGTACGCGAAGCGCACCTCCCCGACGATCGACCGCTTGATGATGTCGCCGAACACGTGCTGCTGGATGTCCTGGTTCAGCAGGTTGGTCACCTTCACCATCGTCGTCACGCGACCGCGCATCCACTTCACGCCGAAGCTGCCGTTGACCATCGTGTAGGCGTCGCTGTAGCCGTGGTACGGGCTCGACAGGACGTCGCTCCAGAACGCCTTGTCGGCGTACTGCACCGCGCCGCTGCCGAGGAACCGCGCGCCGTCGTAATTGGCGCCGACGTTGAACCGGTTGGTCGGCGGCAGCGCGAGCTCCTCCGCCGGGAACGGCGTCGCGCTGTCGAGGACGGTCGGCTTCGCCTGCCACGAGTAGTTGACGAACGCCGAGACGCCGCGAGCGAACCGCTGATCGAGCGACAGCTCGAGCCCTTTCTCCCGCACCGGACCGAGATTGAGATACGTGAACGCGGTCCGCGGCAGGAAAATTCCCCGCGCCGCCAGCAAGGTGAGGACTGCTGGCGGCAGCGGCCAGCCGGGCGGCGGATTCTGCGCGGTGTAGGGATCGAGGTTGTTCGGCAGCTGAACGAAGTTGATGTTGTCATCGAGATCGTTGACGTAGAAGGCCGCGGTCGCGGTGGTTCGCGCGATCGACGCCGTGTAGGCGACCTCGTACGCGGTCAGCGATTCCTCGGCCAGCTCGGGCTGCGCTGAGCCGTTGATCGGGACCTTGCTGCCGACGGCGCTTACGACCAGCGGGAACGGCTGCGCGATGCCGAGCGGGCTCAGATCGGTGAGCGTCACGATTTGCGTGTTCAGGTAGTTGTTGATCACCGACGGTGATCGGAAGGCGCGGTTGAACGACGCGCGCACCGTGTGCTCCGGCGCCACCTTCACAATCGCGGCAATCCGTGGCGAGAACACCGGGTCGGCGAGGTTGCCGAACTTGTCGACGCGGCCGCCGATCGTGAGCCGCACGGGATCGACGAAGATCTCGTCCTGCGCGTAGGCGCCGAGCTCGGTGCGATTCTCGGCGGCGGGCGCGATGGTGATGTCGAAGTTGTTGCGCCGCACGTTGCCGCCAAACGTGATCACCTGCCGCTGGCCGACGCGCACGGCGTCGCCGGCTTCGAAGTCGTAGGTCTGCGTCGAGAAGTTCAACTGCAGCGGCTGCCCGGTCGACGGGTTGACCAGCAGCAGGTTTGGCGCTTCGGCGCTCACCAGGTTGGTGAAGGCGTTCAGCTTCAGCGCCCCTCTCATGTAGTTCACCTTGCCGTAGCCGATGTACGAACCCTTCTGAATGTCGAACGGGCCGATGCCGGTATGAATGATTCCCTGGCTCCCGCCGATGCCGCCGGCGTAGGTGATCCGGCCGCCGCTGATTTCCTGATCGACGCGCATGTCGAACTTCGGCTGGCTGGTGCCGCGATTGGTGAAGGCGGTGCCGGTCGCGCCCGGGCCGTCGGTCGGATAAAAGGCGCCGCCGACGGTCGTGCCCGAATTGCGCGGATCGGTAATCACCGGGATCTGTCCGGTCGGACGCGGGAACGCGTCGGAGTCGAAGTAGCCGGCGGACACGCGATACGACCAGGTGCTGTTGGGCGCGTCGGCATACGTCGCATTCGCGCCGAAGATTCCGCCGGCGCCTTTGCCGACGCCCGATCCCGCGTCGCGGCTGAACCCGCCGGCGCTCAGCACGACGTTCGTGCCTTTCTGCTCGCGAGGCGACTTGGTGATGATGTTGACCACGCCGGTGAGCGCGTTCGCGCCCCACACCGCCGACGCCGGACCGCGGATCACTTCAATCTGCTTCACGTCGCCGAGATTGCTCGGCACGAAATCCCACAGCACGAGGCCGAAGAAATCGAGATACACCGACCGGCCGTCGACCAGCACCAGTTCCGAGTTCGAGAGCGTCGTCGTCGCCTGGCGGCTGGTCAGGTTGATGTCGCGCGCGGAGAGTTGCACCGCGTTCACGCCGGGAACGCCGCGCAGCAGATCGGCGTAGTTCTGCGCCGGCGTGCTCGCCAGCGTTTCGCTGGTGACGACGCTCATCGTCGCCGGTGCGTCGGCGAGCGCGGTGTCGATCCTGCTGGCGCTCACCACCACCGTTTCGCCCAGCGTTCCGAGCGCGAGCGTCACCCGAGGCACAGCGACGTTTGCTGACGCCACCGTGACGTTTTGCGTGGCGGGTGCGAAGCCGGCGAGCGTCACCGTCACCTGGTACGTTCCAGCGCCGACATTCCGGAAGCTGTATTCTCCTTCCGCGCCGGACACCGTTGTCTGGCTGCCACCGGGGCCGGTTAGGACGACAGTCGCGCCGGGAACGACACCGCCCGAGGTATCGACGACAGCGCCCGAGACGGTGACAGACTGCGCGAACACCGATGCTGGCAACAAGAGCAGCAGGCACACGAAGATGAAGAAATGTCGGCTCATGCGGACATGATAGTACGTGGAGCGGTGCATCCAACACGTCCGCCGGGCGAGCTCCTCGAGTTCCTGCACCGCTATCCGCCTGCGGTGCACTCACTGGTACTCAGCCTACGGAAGCTGATCCATGAAGAGCTCGCGCCCTGCCACGAGCACATCTTCAGCATGCCGCGCACGGTGGTCCTCGCCTACAGCGCGACCAGCAAAATGATCGCCGACGGCGTCTGCGTCGTCACTGCGTGGCGGCAGCACGTGACGCTGGGTTTCTCGCGCGGCGTCGACCTCGCGGATCCCGCCGGCGTCCTGCAGGGAGCGGGCAAAGCGATGCGCCACGTCCGTCTGCAGTCGCTCGAGGATGTCGGCCGTCCCGAGATTCGCGCGCTGTTGCGGCAGGCGCGAAAGAATGCCGGGATCACGCGGAAGCGGGGCGTCACACCCGAAGTCGTGACGACGGTGAAGAAGAAAGTCGCGACGACTACGTTCCCGTGGCCAAGGTTGCCGTAGTCACGACGTCACGGTCCGGCTAAGCCGGACACTACCGCAGCACAGCGACGGCGGACGGGAAAATTTCCGTTACGTCGCCTTCGAGGCGCAAGGTGACGCCGGGATGATCGTCATGCTCCGTGGGACCGCGGTTGACGATCACGTACGGCGTGCCGCCTTCGGCGGCGAGCAGCGGAATCGACGCCGCCGGATACACCGACAGCGTCGATCCCAGCGCGACGACGAGATCGGCGCGGCGTGCGCTGGCGGCGGCGCGATCGAGATCGGCGGCGTGCAGCGACTGCCCGAAGCTGATCGTCGCCGCTTTCAGCAGGCCGCCGCATTCGCAACGCGGCGAGGCGCGCGTCGCCTTGAACTGTTCGAAATGCGCGTCGGGCGCGCTCCGCGCGTGACACGTCTGGCATTCCACGAACAGGTCGGTGCCGTGCAGTTCGATCAGGCGCTGCGGCGACGTGCCGGCACGGCGGTGCAGGCCGTCGACGTTCTGCGTCACGACGGCGAGCACTTTGCCTGCCTGCTCGAGCGCCGCGACGGCCTCGTGGACGGCGTTCGGCTGCGCGCGCTGGTAGATGTCCCAGGTCTCGAGCTTGTAGTCCCAGTACTCCACCCGCGCCGGTTCCGAGGCGAGGAACTCGTCGTAGTAGACCGGGCGGCGCCGCGTCCACACACCGTTGGGGCCCCGGAAATCGGGAATGCCACTCGCCGTCGAGACGCCGGCGCCGGAGAAGATCAGGATCCGCTGCGCGCCGCGCAGCAGTTCGACGAGGCGTGGATCGGACATGTGCGCACACAGCATATCCGCTGGCGCCCGCGCGGCCGCGCTGGAAGGGCGGCCCTACGACTGAAGCCTTCGCGCTCCACCCGCCCGACGATACGATCATGGAGTATGAAGCGTGAGCAGAAGCTGCCGAAGATCGTCCGCGGGCGATCGGGGGTGCACGGCTATGGCGTGTTCGCGGGGGAGCGGATCAACAAGAACGCGCGCATCATCGACTACGCCGGCGAACTGATCCACAACAGCGAAAGCGAGGAGCGCGAGGAGCGGTATCTGGCCGCGGGCTGCATCTGGGTGTTCCGCGTCAACCGCAACTGGAGCCGCGACGCGAACGTCGGCGGCAACATCGCGCGGTTCATCAACCATTCGTGCACGCCGAACTGCTGGTTCGAGGTGGTCGACAAGACGATCTGGATCCGTGCCAGCCGCGAGATTCGGAAAGGCGAAGAGCTGACCTACGACTATTCGATCATCGGCGACCGGACGATTCCCTGCCGCTGCCGCCCCGGCTGTCCGAACAAAATCTGAATCATGTCAACTTAGAAGTGAGAAGTGAGAAGTTAGAAGTACGAGCTCTCGGAGGCTCTCAGCATCTGGTGGTCCCCATCAGAACACCTCGCACGTGAGTCGACGACGGGAACCACCACATGCGGAGATCGCCCGAGAGCCCGTACTTCTCACTTCTCACTTCTCAGTTCTAACTTTTCAGGGCAAGCTGATATGGTAACGAGCCTTGGACCGCGCGCTCGCCCGCGTGCTCAACCTCCGCGACCTGACCCTGATCGTGATCGGCACGGTCATCGGCTCGGGCATCTTCCTCGTACCCGGCGGCGTGCTGCGTCAGGCCGGCGGCTACCCTGGCCCTGCGCTCGTCGTCTGGGTCGTTGGCGGCATCCTCTCGCTGCTCGGCGCGCTCGCCTACGGTGAGCTCGGCGCGATGAACCCCGCGGCCGGCGGTTTGTACGTGTACTTGCGCGACGCGTTCGGGCCGCTGACGGCGTTCCTCTACGGATGGACGTTCTTCCTGGTGATCGCCACAGGGTCGGCGGCGACGCTGGCGGTTGCGGCGGGGTCGTACGTGCAACAGTTCGTGGCGCTCGGACCGCTCGGACAGAAGGCGACCGCGATGGTCCTGCTGGCGGGCGTGGCCGCGATCAACGTGCGCAGCACGCGGCGCAGCGCCGATGTCCAGAACTGGAGCACGACCATCAAAGTCGGCGCGCTGCTGCTCATGAGCGTCGTCCTGATCGCGTTCGGCGGCGCGCATCCGCAGCAGGCGAAGCCCTTCTGGCCGCCGGCGCTGACGCCGTCGATCGCGTCGGGCATGGGGCTCGGCATGATCGGTGTGCTATGGGCCTATGAAGGCTGGCAATACGTCACGTTCTCGGCCGGCGAAGCGATCGATCCGCAGCGCACGTTTCCGCGCGCGATCGGAATCGGGACCGCGTCGCTCATCGGCATCTATCTGCTCGCAAACGCCGGCTACCTGGCCGCGCTCGGCGCCGACGGCGTCGCCACCTCCGACCGCGTCGCCGCCGAAGCGGTGAGCGCCATCGCGGGCGGCGCGGCGGGCAAACTCATCGCCGCGGCGATTCTCGTGTCGATTTTCTCCGCCACCAACGGCCTCACGATCAGTGCGCCGCGCGTCTACTTCGCGATGGCGCGCGACGGGTTGTTCTTCCGGACGCTTGGCGACGTCCATCCGCGCTTCGGCACGCCGGCGGTCAGCATTGTCGCGGGCACGGTGTGGGCGATGGTGCTGGCCGCCTCCGGCACGTTCGAACAGCTGCTCACCTACGTCGTGTTCGTCGGCTGGATTTTCTACGGCCTCGGCGCCGCCTGCGTCCTGGTGCTGCGCCGAACGCAGCCCGACGCCGAGCGTCCATTCCGCCTGCCCGGCTATCCATGGTCCGCGCTCCTCTTCATCGTCGCCGCCGCGGCGCTGGTCGCCAACACGATCGTCACGCAGCCCGGCCGGGCCGCCGTCGGCATCGGCGTGGTGCTGCTCGGCCTGCCGGTGTACTTTCTATGGCGTATGCGAACGACGTAACGCGAAAGCTTCAGCCGAGCGACGGTCCGCGGGCGCGGGCTGGACGCTCGGCTAAAGCGTTCGCGCTACAGTCATGCTGATGGCGGGCACACCAGACAAGGAACTGCTGACGATCGCCGGACACGAGATTGCGATCACCAATCCGCAGAAGATCCTGTTCCCCGAGGCCGGCTACACCAAGCAGGATCTGGTCGACTACTACCTCGCGGTCGCGGACGGCGCGCTGGCCGGCTCGGGCGGCCGGCCGAACGTGCTCGTGCGTTATCCGAACGGCACCGGCGGCGAGTTCTTCTACCAGAAGCGCGCGCCCGAGTCGCGGCCCGACTGGATCGAGGTCGTGACGCTGAAGTTTCCGTCGGGCCGCACCGCCGAAGAGGTCGTCCCGCGCGACGCCGCGGCGCTGGCCTGGATGGCGAACCTCGCATGCCTCGAGCTGCACCCCCACCCGGTCCGCGCCGAGGATCTCGATCATCCCGACGAACTGCGCGTCGATCTCGATCCGGTGCCGGGCGTGCAATGGGACCAGGTCCGCGAGGTCGCGGGTATCGTGCGCGCCACGCTCGACGACTTCGGCCTCACCGGCTGGCCGAAGACCTCGGGATCGCGCGGCATTCATGTCTACGTGCGCATCGAGCCGCGCTGGACCTTCGACGAGGGTCGCCGTGCGGCGCTCGCCTTCGCGCGCGAGGTGGAGCGCCGCGCGCCGGCACTCGCGACCAGCAAGTGGTGGAAGGAAGAGCGCCACGGCGTATTCCTCGACTACAACCAGAACGCCAAGGACCGGACGATCGCCGGCGCGTTTTCGGTGCGGCCGACACCCGACGCGCGCGTCTCGGCGCCGCTCGCCTGGAACGAGATCGACACCTGCGATCCGCGCGAGTTCACGCTGAAGACGATGCCGGCGCGCGTGCGGTCGACGGCGAATCCACATGCGGCGATGAACGATCGTCCGTGCCGGCTGGAGACGCTGCTCGAGCTCGCCGAGCGGCACGCGCGCGAAGGCCTCGGCGACGCGCCGTGGCCGCCGCACTATCGCAAGCAGAAAGGCGAACCGGCGCGCGTGCAGCCGTCGCGCCGGCGCACCCCGACGCATCCGCTCGTCGAGATCGCGCGCTCGGCGAAGAAAGCCGACGCGCTCGCCGGCGTGGAACGATGGAAGGCGCGCCATCCGGACGCGGCGGCGCATCTGCAGCCGGCCGACGTGCTGGTCGACGCGATGCGCGGACGCTTTCACACCTGGACACGCATTCGCATCAACCTGCAGCACGTCCCGGAGGATCTGCGGCCGCCGCAGGAAGCGCTCGACCCGGACGAGACCCCGGACGACTGGGCAAACGTCAGCGGCGAGCGCCCGCGCCGAACACCTTCTCGAGCTCGTAAGGGGTCGTGACCTCGAGCTGATCGTACCGGCAATCCTGCGGCGGCTTGTCGGGGCGCCAGCGCAGGAAGTTGGTCGCGTGGCGGAAGCGATCGCCCTGCATGTGGTCGTACTTCACCTCGCAGACGCGCTCGATGCGAAGCGGCTCCCACGATAGATCCTTGCCGGCGCTCCACCGGCTCTGGCCGCCGGGCATCCGCGTCGCGCCGGCGGCGTCGGCCTCCGCCCAATCGCGCCACGGATGTTCGTCGAGCGCGCGCGCACGCAGCGGTTCGAGCTCGATCGCGAGCTCGCGGCGCCTCGCCATCGTGAACGACGAGGTGACGCCGACGTGATGCAGCGTGCCGCGATCGTCGTAGAGCCCCAGCAGCAGCGAGCCGATCCGCTCGCCTTTACCGTCCTTATGCCAGCGAAAGCCGGCGACGACACAATCGGCGGTCCGCGCATGCTTCACCTTGATCATCGTCCGCTTGCCCGGCTCGTACACGCCGTCGTCCGGCTTGACGACGACGCCGTCGAGGCCGGCGCCTTCGAATCGCGACAGCCATTCGGCGGCGACGTCGCGATCGCGGGTGGCGGGCGTCAAGTGGATCGGCGGCACGACGTCCGCGAGCGCGCGCTCGAGACGGCGGCGCCGCTCGCGCTGCGGTTCGCCGCGCAGATCGATGCCGTCGAGCGCGAGCGCGTCGAAGGCGACAAACGACGAAGGTGTCTCCTTCGCCAGCTTGGCTGCGCGCGAGGCAGCCGGATGAAGGCGCAGCTGCAGCGCGTTGAAATCCAGGCCCTTGCGCGTGGCGATCACGATTTCGCCGTCAATCACCGACCGATCGGGAAGGCCGGCGACGAGCGCCTCGTGCAGTTCGGGGAAGTAGCGATCGAGCGGCCGCAGGTCGCGGCTCTGGATGAACAGCTCCGATCCGCTGCGAAAGATGATCGCGCGGAACCCGTCCCATTTCGGTTCGTAGAGAAATGCGCCTGCCGGCGGCAGTTCGTCCGCCAGCTTCGCGAGCATCGGTTCGACGGGCGGCTCGATCGGGAAACTCACGGCTGTGGCGGCAGGTGCTCGAGCAGATAGCGGCCAATGAGATGGTAAATGTGCGCGGTCGTACCCGGCCCTTCACTGATCGCATGCGTGCGGTTCGGATACACCATGAGATCGAACGGCTTGCCGAGCTCGACGAGCCGATTGACGAGCCGTTCCGTGCCCTGGTAGTGCACGTTGTCGTCCCCGGAGCCGTGGACGACGAGCAGCCGGCCTTGCAATCCGTCCGCGAAATTGATCGGCGATCCGATCCGGTAGCCATCGGCGTTGTCCTGTGGCAGCCCCATGTAGCGCTCCTGGTAGATCGTGTCGTAGAGGCGCTGATCGGGGACGGGCGCGACCGACACGCCGACCTTGAACGTGGCGGGAAAGCGGAACATCGCATTGAGCGTGTTCGAGCCGCCGCCGCTCCAGCCCCAGATGGCGACGCGGTCGCGATCGACGAACGCGAACCGATCGGCGAGCGCGGAAACGGCTGCCGCCTGTTCGCGCGACGACAGATCGCCGACGGTGCCGTAGATGATCTTCCGCCACGTCGCGCCTTTTGGCGCCGGCGTGCCGCGGTTGTCGACGCTGACAACGAGGTAACCGGCCTCGGCGAGCGCGCGGTGAAACAGGTTCCGGCCACCGCCCCATTGATCGGTGACGGTCACGCCGGCCGGCTCGCCGTACACGTAAACCACTACCGGGTATTTGCGCGACGCGTCGAACCCTGTCGGCTTCAGCAGCCAGGCGTCGAGCACGACGCCGCCGCCAATGTCGAGCGCGAGGAAGTCAACCGGCGGAGTGACGATCGGTTCGAGTCTGCTCACGAGAGGTGCGGTGTCGGTCAGCGGCCGCAGCGCGCGATGATCCGGCAAGTCGATCACCTCGATCGACGGCGGCCGATCGAAACGTGAGGTTGTATGGAAAGCCAGCCGCCCGCGAGGCCCGATGTCGTAGCCATGCGTGCCGCGTTCCGCCGCCGGCGTGACCCGCTGCGGCACGTCGCTGCCATCGAGCTTCGAGCGGTACAAATAGCGGTCGGTCGCCCGTTCCGGTGACGCGATGAAATACAGCCACCCGCCGGCTTCGTCGATGCCCGCGATGTCGATGACGTCGGCATCGAATCGGGTGAGCAGCGCCGCGTGCCCGCCGTCGCGCGGCACACGATACGCGTGCTGCCAGCCGTCGCGCTCGCTCAGCCAGATGCACGCGCGGCCGCCGTCGATCCAGTGCAGATCATCCATCACCTCGACCCAGCTCTTCGCCTCGTCGCGGAAGAGGCGTCGGGTGTCGCCGCTGCGCGCGTCGGCAAGCAACAGGTCGTTCCGGTTCTGAAGCCGGTTGAGCTGTTCGATGACGACCGTCTGCGCGTCGAGCCAGTCGAGGCGCGCCAGGTAATCGTCGCGCGGATCGCCCGGCGTCTTCATCCACTCGACGTGATGGTCTTCGTCGGCGGTGACCACGCCGATGCGAACGGCCGAATTCTTCGTGCCGGCTTTCGGATACGGAATGTGCGTGATCGTCGGATACAGCGAATCGGTGTCGTCGATCAGCATGAAGTCGCCGACGCCGGTCGTATCGAACTGCCAGAAGGCGATCTTCGTCCCGTCGGGACTCCAGCGGAAGCCGTCGCGGACGTTCAGCTCCTCTTCGTAAACCCAGTCGGAGGTGCCGTTGATCGTCGTCGCCGAACCATCGGCGGTGAGCTGCACGGTGCGGCCGTCGTCGACCGACTGCACGTAGATGTTGTTCTGCTGGACGTACGCCACGCACGAGCCGTCGGGGGAGAACTTGGCGAACATCATCGACGCCGCCGGCGCGCGCAGCTGCCGCATCGTCCGCGCGGCCACGTCGAAGACCCAGTAGTCGCCGCGCGTGTTCTGCCGCCACACCTTGCGCGTGTTGGTGAACAGCAGGAGCCGACGGCCGTCGGCGGACCAGCTGTAGTCGGCGACGTCGGAAGGTGCGCTGGTTCCCTTCGGATCGAACGACGAGCCGGGCACCAGCACCGTGCGCGCACCGGTCCGGGCGTCGTAGCGGACGATCTCGGGCGCGCCGCCCTGGTCGGCTGACCGCTCGACGATGGTGTACGCCGCGCCGTCGGGCAGCCATCGCGCCGGCCCGAAACGCGGCGCGTCATATTCACGTGCAGCGAAGATGCGGTCGATCTGCGCGTCGAGCGCACGGGCGCGCTCGTTCTGCTGTGCGCGCGGTGCGGCGACGGCGAGAAAAACGGCAACGAGGACGGCGGCACGACGCGACATGCACGGAAGCTTACGTCATACTGAGTCGGAGCTCACGTTGGACGTTTACCTGATCGACGGCACCTACGAACTGTTCCGCCACTACTACGCGGTTCCGCCGGCCCGCGACGCGCAGGGCCGCGAGGTGGGCGCCGTCCGCGGCGTGGTGACCTCCGTGCTCGGCATGATCAACAGCGGCACCACGCACCTCGGCGTCGCCACCGACCACGTGATCGAATCGTTCCGCAACCGGATGTGGCGCGGTTACAAGACCGGCGAGGGGATCGATCCCGAGTTGAAGTCGCAATTTCCGTTGCTCGAGGAGGCGCTGACAGCGCTCGGCGTCGCAGTCTGGCCGATGGTCGAATACGAAGCGGACGATGCGCTCGCTGCCGCAGCGGTGACCGCGGCGCGTTCACCAGAAGTCGACCGCGTGGTGATCTGCACCCCCGACAAGGACTTGGCGCAGTGTGTCCGCGGCACGCGCGTCGTGCAGATGATCCGCCGCACCCGGACGATCCGCGACGAAGCCGGCGTCCGCGCGAAATTCGGCGTTGGACCCGAGTCGATCCCCGACTACCTCGCGCTCGTTGGCGATTCGTCGGACGGTTACCCGGGGCTGCCAGGGTGGGGCGAAAAATCGGCGGCGGCCGTGCTCGCAAAGTTCACGCACCTCGAAGCGATTCCCGATGATCCGGCGACCTGGCGCGTCAATGCCGCGAACGCCGGCGGGCTGGCGCGCACGCTGTCGGCGAACCGCGAACTCGTCCTGCTCTTTCGTGATCTCGCGACGCTGCGTACCGACATCACGCTGTTCGACTCGATCGACCAACTCCGCTGGAGCGGTCCGACGGCCGCGTTCGCCGCGCTTGCCGCGCAGCTCGACGGAGCGGTTTCGCGCGCCGTCGATGCTCGACCGCGGCCGATGAATCGCTCGGCCCCCTCGTAGCGATCGGAGCGTAGCGATTCGGTACTGTGTTTGCTGCCGACAACTGTGTGAAGGTCCGCATCAGGTGCACTCCACGCGAGCATGAGGTGGACGGAGTGCGGCTGGACAAGCTGCAACCCGGCGCGGTGCGCGAAATGTCGCCTGTTCTCGCGTCGTGGTTAGTGGCTGAGCGCTATGCCGACGTCGAGATGCGACACGACGCGCGAACGTACGAGGACGATTTCTGCGACATGAAAGACAGCCCGGTTCCTACTATGGCCGCTGACGCACCCCACCGCCGTTTCAACGATCACTGATCAATCGCTCGTACTCCTCTGCCGTATCGATGTCGGTGAACGCCCCTTCGTCCGCGATCGGGAGATCGCCGGCGGGCGACGCGTGCGCCCGGACGATCGGTTTCGGGCCGGCGACTGGATCAGCCTGGCGGATTCGATCGAACAGGACGCGATCGATGAGCAGCGGGTGGCCGTGCCTCGTGCCAGAGGTTGGCCGTACGACCGGAACGTGCACCGCGCGATAGCGATCGATCACGGCGCGCACGGTCGCGGCCGAGACGAGCGGGACATCGACGAGCGTTACCAACGCCGCGACGACACCGGGGCGATCGATGGCGTTGATGCCTGCAACGAGCGACGATAGTTGGCCGCGATCGTACTCGCGGTTGTTCACGAAGCGCGCCGCGAGGCCGCTCGTCGCGAACGCGCTGGCGATCGTCTCCGCGTCGTGCCCGACGACGACGATCACGTCATCGACATCAGCGTCGCGAAACGTGCGCACGATGCGCGTAAGGAAAGTGTCGCTCGTGCCAATCGGCAGCGTCGCTTTGGCGCGTCCCATGCGCGACGAGCGTCCGGCGGCGAGCACGATCGCGGGGATCACGACGCCATGTTATAAAATCGCCGCCATGAGCGACGTCGATCTCCATATCCGCTGCATGCGCTGCGGTGCCGACATGGAGTTGCGCGACCCCGGGCCGGGCATGCCATGGACGCCGGATCAGTTCTGGGTGTGCAACCGATGCGGACGTCATTTCTGGACCACGTACCCGCCGCCAAACCGCGACAAGCCGAAGCCGGCGACGGAGCCCGCATCGTGACATCCGTCGACATTTACCGTGTCAATTACGTTCTTGATGACGACGATCCCGACGACGACGAAGACGAGGAGGACTTCGACGAGGACGACGACGACCCGGAAGATGATGAAGATGAAGAGGATGAGGACATAGAGACCTGGCAGGTGGCCGGGGATTGATGCTCGCCTAAACTCGCGCGATTTCTTGACTTCTGGGTCCGAAGTGCCTAGACTGCTGCGAATTTCCAGCTCAACCGAGCTGGTAAGACTCGGCCGGACTCGCGTCCCGACGGCGTGTGACTTCACAGGCGCCCGCACCGGCTGGGTTCCCTTGGGATTTCCCTAGGGGTTCGGAACGGGGAGGGCTTGGGGTTATGCCAACCGGGACTATCGCGCGGCTCCTGATCGACAAGGGTTTCGGCTTTATCCGCGACGAAGGCGGCATCGAGCACTTTTTCCACCGCAGTTCGGTGCGGGGTGCGGTGTTCGAGCTGCTCCGCGAGGGCCAGCGCGTGGAATTCACACCTGAGGATTCTCAGAAGGGACCGCGCGCCGGCGACGTCCGTCTGATCGAAGGATAAATCCACGCGGAGCCGATTGCGGGTTTCCTGGGAATCCGCAATCGCTCTGCGCCCGCTCACCCGCAGCCGCGCCAGAGAATCGCCACGACACCAGTACAATTGATTCGGAAGTGAACGGGGCCCGGTGGCCCTCCCGGTCTTCAAAATCGGTCGCTCCCCGTTTGCGCGGGGAGGCTGGGTTCGACTCCCAGGCGCTTCCGCCACCCTTCGCACGCGGCCTTCCCGGCAGGCTTCCGCGAACGATGAAACCGCGTCACGTAAGGCACGCCTTCAGGCCTGCCAACGCGCCGCGCCGGCAGCCTTGAAAGGCTGCGCTACGCGAGATTCAGCGCACGCAGGACAGCCTGCGTGTCAGTGAGATCCTCGAATACGTAATCGGCCCCCGCAGCGCGCAGTTCGTCGACGCTGTGCCCGCCGGTCGCGACGCCGATCGAGCGCGCCGACGAATGCGCGGCGCACGCGACGTCGAGCGGCGTATCGCCGATGACAATCGCATCGGCCGCCGCGAACGACGGTCCGCCGCACGCCGCAATCGTCTCGACCGCGCGCGGCAGCAGCCCATTCCGATCCGGCGCATCGTCGCCGAACGCGCCGCACGAGAAGTACCGCCACAGATCGAAGTATTCGAGCTTCATGCGTGCGGCCGCCTCGTAGTTGCCGGTGAGGAGCGCGAGATACACGTCGGGACGCCCGTGCAGCGCGTCGAGCAGGTCGCGCACGCCAGGCATGATCGCTTTGCGCGAGGTGCCGGGCTTCTGAATCTCGGCGGCCAGACGCTGGAGATAGACGTCGCGAAAGCGCGCCAGCGCTGCGGAGCCGGCGGTTACGCCGTGCGCCGCCGCCGCGTCGGCGAGAATCCACGAGTCGGTGCGGCCAGCCATCGGCATCCCGCGAAACGCGTCGCGGACGCCGAGCAGGTCCTCGAACGCGAGCGACATTGCGCGTGCACCGGCGCCGCCGGTGAGCACAAGCGTACCGTCGATGTCGAAGAGGATCAGGGAGGCGCGGGGCCCGTCGGTCGACAGTCTAGCCTTCGCTGCGCACGTTACCGGCGCGTGGTCCTTTCGCTGATGGCTCTTCCTCGAAGTTGACGCGCTGGCCTTCGTTGAGCTGGTCGAAGCTGCCTTGCACCGAGCTGCGGTGGAAGAACCACTCCTGTCCGCCGTCGTCGCGAATGAAGCCGAAACCCCGATCACGCACGAGTCGCTTGATGGTGCCACTCGACATCCGAGTCTCCTTGAGCACGCGCGGGTGCCCGGACCCGGAATATCAATTTCCGTTCCACGGACTCCGATAACGAAAATCGTGATTTCGCGCCCACGAACGCGAGCTCAAGCAGTACAACAGTCGAAAAGGACACGGCTGTGTACAAAACGTACGGAAAACTGATCCGCGTTTAGGGAGAAGCGTTGCCGCACGCCTCTCCCTGTCGGCCGCGGATCGCGCGTTCGCTACTGCTTGACGTTGACTGTAATGACCTGACAGGCGCCCGGCATCGTGTTGTGAAGATCATCGCCGAGCTGCAGCGCAAGCTTGTGCTTCCCAGGGGAGAGCTGACTGTCGAATACGTCCTTGCCGTCGCCGAAATGCACCCACGACGGCGTCCCCTTGACAATGTTCTTGCCGGCCGGGAGGCAGTCCTGATCGATGCCGACGTGGTAGTGCGCCACGCCGGGACGCGTCTCCTTCGGATCACCTGGCGGCACCGGCGAGATCTCGATGCCTTCTGCGGCGAACTTCATGTGGACCGGGCTGGTCACGGTCGCGTTGTTCTTCGGCTCGACGAAGTAGACGCGGAGTTTCTTTCCTTTCGCCGGCTGTTTCGCCTGCGCACCGAGGAAGGCGCCGAACGCCGTGACGATGACGAGGACCGGCAGCACGAGCTGCGTCCTGAGTTTCATATGCGATCTCCTTTCGCGGCTGCCATTGTAGTCGCAGTCGGAGGCTTGCGGCTTGCGGCGTGAGGCTGGCTTGAGGCTTGAGGCGTGAGGCTTAACGTCGGCGGCCGAACCACCCGCGGCCGCTTTCCTTGAGCCGCCCGGTCGCCGGCTCATGCGCGAGCACGGTCGCGCCAATCCCGCGCGCGAACGATTCGTCGGCCGTGAGCGCGATCACGGCGAGCTGGCGGCGGTCGGCGACCGCGCGCACCGACGCGGCGAACTCGCCGGACGCCTCGCGCGAGAGTGATGCCGAGGCGTGTTCGAGCAGCACGACCGCAGGATCCAGCGCGACCGCGCGGCCGAGACGGACGCGCATCGCCGCCAACGGGTCGAGGCCGGCGAGCGGCCTCGTCCACTGGGACACGGCGACGCCGACCTCCTGCGCGAGCGCCTCGGCGCGGACCCGTTCAGGCGGCGGCGGCGGCTCGATGTCGAGCGTGAACGGCATCGCGAGGTTCTGGACGACCGTCAACTGCTCGAGCAGCACCGCGCGCTCGCTCACGATGCCGACGCGATCGACCGTCGTCAACCAGTCGCTGCTGTCGGTGATCGCGGAGGTCGCGCGATCGAAAATCGTGACCGTGCCGGAATCGGGAAGCGTGGCGCCGGTGGCGAGGTTCACGAACACTTCCGCGCCTGGGCGATCGAACCCGATGATCGCCGTGCGCTGCCCGGCCTCGACCCGCAGGTGCGCAACCCGCAGCGGCCGCAGGCTGCCATAGTTCTTGGCAACCTCGGCGAACTCGAGGACGCTCGCCGTCACAGTCCGATCTGCCGGTTGACCTCGTCGACGATGCGGCTGGAGGCGGTCAGCGCATCGATCTCGATTTTCGCCGCCGCCAGGTTGCACGCGATGGCGCCGTAGGCAAACATCGCGTGGACCATCGGCGGCAGGACGCCGGTGTCGACGCTGGCGCCGACGATTGCGGTCACCATCGTGACCGCCATCGCGAGCGTCGCGATCGAGAAGACCGGCTTGCGCGCGAGCGCGATCCGGCGGTAGTAGTCGCCGGCGACGCTGTGCTCGGCCATCGCGTCCTTGACCGCTTTGCCCTTGCCGATGAGATAAAACATCATCATCGAATGGGCGAGCAGCGTGATCATCGTCGAGAAGATGCCGAACGAGATGTGGCGCGTGATGTCGGTGCCGCGCAAACCGAACACGGCCGTCGTCACGAGACCGGTGAGACCGACAAAGACCGCGGTGAGAAGAGCCTGAGCCACGACGCGGGCTCGATTATGTCACCTTCGCCGTTCGTCGTGGAGTGGGTGGCACGGGTCGCGCAGGCGCTCGGCGACGAGCCGGAGCGACGGCGAGCGCTGGACGTTGCGATGGGACGCGGTCGCCACGCGGTGCTTCTCGCCCGTGCGGGCTTTCACACGTTCGGCGTCGACGTGAAACTCGACCCGCTTGTCAGTGCATGCGCCGCGGCACGGAACGACGGCGTCGCGATTCACCCGTGGTGCGCCGATCTCACGCAGCATCCGCTCCCAGCGGCGCGGTTCGACCTCGTCGTGGTCACGAGGTATCTGCAGCGTGACCTCTTCGACCCACTTCGGCGAACAGTAAGACCGCGCGGGTTCGTCCTCTACGAAACGTTCACCACCGCGCAGCGAGCGCTGAACACCGGTCCGAAGTCGGCCGACCATCTCCTCGAACCCGGGGAACTGCGCGCGCGATTCGACGTCGCCGGCTGGACGACAGTGTTTTATGAGGAAACGCGCGAACCGAAAGCGCTCGCGCGGGTGGTCGCCGTCCGGGGCAATTAAGAATTGGGAATTAAGAAATTAAGAATTCGTGGAACCCGTGTACGCATTCTTAATTCTTAATTCCTGATTCTTAATTGCCGGCGAGCGGCGCAGCCGCTCGTACTCCGAGCGTGGCAGGGACGTGCTGCCGGGACGAAGCGCGCCGTGCGATTCGTCGGCGTGGTAATCGGATCCGCCGGTGACGGCGAGGTTGAGCCGCTCGGCCATCACGCGGTAGTGCGCCGTCGCCGCCTCGTCGTGGTTGGTGTGGTAGACCTCAATCGCGTCGAGGCCGACGGCGACGAACTCCGGGATCCACGCGTCGCGGCCAATCAGGCCGGGATGCGCGATCGAGGCAATCCCGCCGGCGTCGTGGATGCGTGCGATCACGTCGGCAGGGGCCGCGCCCTCGCGCGGCACGAAGGCGGGCCGCTCCCGTGCGAGCCACAGATCGAACGCCTCGCTGGTGGTCGCCACATGGCCGGCGGCGACGAGCGCGCGCGCGATCCACGGACGGCCCACTGCCGTGTTCGGGTTCGCGATCGCCGGCTGGAGGATCGCCTCGGCGTCGAGCGAGATGCCGAGCGCGCGAAGCCGCTCGATCATCCGGCGGATGCGCTCGACGCGCTGTTTCCGCTGCGCCGCCAGGAACGCACGGAGCGGCGCAGACTCCGGATCGATGAAGTAGCCGAGGACATGAACGTCGGCCTCGTCGCGGACCGCGGTGATCTCGATGCCGGCGACGAACTCGATCTGCGCGTCGGCGCACGACGCCCGGGCAACGTCACAGCCGGCGACGGTGTCGTGGTCGGTGACGCTGAGCACCGTGACGCCGGCGTGCCTTGCGCGCGCGACCAGTTCCGCCGGCGTGCAGCGGCCGTCGGAGGCGGTGGTATGCGTGTGGAGATCGATCATCGCCGCGGCACGCCGCGACGCGAGGCCGGCGTCGAACCGCCGGAGGCTGGCGCGGTGCGGCGGCCACGCCGTCCGGGCGGCGGCCGCCGCGCGCGCAGCGCACGATATTCGCGAATCAGCAGCTCGAGGTGCACGCGCTCCTCGTCGGCGAACTCGAGGAACACCTGCTTGCCTTCGGAATCCTCGAATCGTTCACCGTAGCGCTTGAAGAACTGATGCGATCCGCGCTCGCAGCGGATCCCGATGAGCAGCGCCTGTTCGTCGTCGACGCCCTCGCGCAGTTCCTTGGTGCCTTCGGCGAACAGGCCGCTCGCCGCGCCTTTGAAGAAAAGGAACGTCGGCCGCGATTCGAGCTGCGGATCGAGGGCGGAGAGCTCCGCGTAGCGCCGCTCGAGCGTCGCCAGGTGCTCCTTCTCCTCGCCGGCGAGCTTCTCGAACACCGATCGGCCGCGCGGATCCTTGGTGAGCGCTGCCGCCCGCGTGTAGAACTCCAGGCCGCTGCGCTCGGTCGCGATGGCCATGCGCAGCGCGTCGCGCGCGAACACGAGCTCGGTGGTTGCGCCGTCGAGCGGCGCCGCCGCCGTTCCGGTGCGGCAGGCGTCGCAGGTGCCGTAAATCTGCACCACCGACTGGGCGGTGGTGAATTTGCGCGCCGCCGCAATCTCTTCCATCAGCGACTCGATGTCGGAGCTGAGGAACTCGGAAGAGGAATGACAGGTGTTGCAGATCAGATGGAAGTGCCGCGGGTGGCGGTAAGACGGCTCGTAGCGCGACCGCCCCTCCCCAAAGTCCACCTTGCGCGCGATCCCCGCTTCGACCATCCACTGCAGCGTCCGGTAGACGGTCGCGCGACCAATGCCCGACGCTTCGCGCCGAATGCGCTCGAACAGATCGTCGGCGCTGGTGTGCCCCTCCTGGCGGAGAAACACCTCCACGATCTTGTCGCGTTTCGACGAGCGCTTACCGCCTTCAGGGCGCAGCGAGGAGAGATCCGGAAGAGGACGATCCATCTGGTGAAAAGAATGGCGACGTGGTGATTGAATCACCAATTCACCAAATCGCCAACTCGCCAGAATTCAATCGCGTAGGTGCGGGCCTTCAGCGCGCACGGCCGCCCTGAAAGGGCGGCCCGACGATTCATTTTTGGAGGGCGGTCTCTTAGTCGACCGAGAAGGACTGACCGCAGCCGCAGGTCGAGGTCGCGTTCGGGTTCTTGATCGTGAAGCCGCCGCCGGTGATGGTGTCGACGAAGTCGACCTCGGCGCCGTTCAGATAGCGGATGCTGATCGGATCGATGAAGAGCTTCACGCCGTGCGACTCGAACACCTGGTCGCCGGAACCCTGGCCGTTCTCTTCGATCATGAGGCCGTACTGGAAACCGGAGCAGCCGCCGCCCTGGACGAATACGCGCAGGCCACTGCCGGCCTTGTTTTCTTCGGTTAGCAACTTGTTGATCTGGGATGCCGCCGTTTCAGACACGTTGATCATGCCCACATTATAGCAAGGAAGGCGGTTGATATACTGCACCGCTGGCTCATGCCGTACGTCCAGATTCCGGTGATTTTCCGTGAAAAAGTACTCATTTCGGCCGAGGCGCGGTGGCAGCGCATCGCCGGGGGGCGGCCGGACCTGGCGCCGGCGCTGGCGCTCCAGCGCGAGCTGCTCGGCCGCGTCCTCGAGGCCGCGGCGGTCCTCGACGGCGGCCGTCTGCCGAAACTCTCGCTGCCGCCGAAGTATCTCGCCGCGAAGCTGACTCGTGGCGTCCCGGCATTCGCCGGCGAGCCGATCCCGGTGCCCGTCCCGGTGCTGATGCCGACGCTCCTGCAGCTCTGCGACGCGTTGGCCGCCGGCGGCGCGGGCGCCGCGGCCGAGCACATCAAAACCGCCCTCGCCACCAAGACGATGGACGCAGGATCGCTGCTGACGGCGTCGATGCATCGCGATCAGGGCGCGCTGCGCACCGGCGCCGTTCACCGGGGGCTGTCGCCCGATCTGTTGTGGCTTGTGGCCGAGCTCGCCGTCGGCCCGTTCGTGCACGCGCTGCAGCGCTTGATCCTCGGCGGCGCCACCGGTGATCTCGATGCCGCACTCGATCGATGGAATCGCGGCCACTGTCCAGCGTGCGGCTCGTGGCCGGCAGTGGCCGAGGTCGTCGCCGGGCACCGCGTCATGCGCTGCTCGTTCTGCGCCGCCGGCTGGGAGCTCACGGCCTACGCGTGCATCTATTGCGACGAGAGCGGCGAGAAATTCGTCACCGCCGCGCCAGACGAAGAGCGAAAAGATCGGCGGGTCGAACTCTGCAGTACCTGCGGCGGCTACTTGAAGACGATCGATCTCCCGGAACTGTCGCCATTTCCGCTGTTGTCGATCTCGGATATCGAGACAACCGATCTCGATGTCGCCGCGATGGAACACGGGTACATACGTCCACAGCTGAAAGATCTCGCGCGCAGAAGCTAACCGCGGATTCCGTAGGTGCGCGATTGATCACGCCCCGATAACCTCTAAGTGTGCGCCTGATTCCTGCTCGATGTCCTTGTGCAGCGAGTTCCCGTGCGCGTCCATCGTCACGATCGCCGGGAAGTCTTCGACGGCCAGGTGCCACATCGCTTCGGGCGTGCCGAATTCCATCAACGAGACGCCGTCCACCTTCTTGATGGCGCGCGCGTAAAACTGCGCGGCGCCGCCGATCGCGTTCAGGTAAACGGCGCCCTGCTCTTTCATCGCCGCGAGCGTTTTCGCGCCCATGCCGCCCTTGCCGATCACGGCGCGGACCCCGTAGCGTTTGATGATCTCGCCCTGGTACGGCTCCTCGCGAATGCTGGTCGTCGGGCCGGCGGCAGTGACTCTCCAGTTGTCGCCTTCTTTCACGACCACCGGACCGCAGTGGTAGAGGACCGAGCCGCGGAGATCGACCGGCGGTTCGTGCTTCATCAGGTGTGAGTGGACGGCATCGCGCCCGGTGAACATCGGGCCGGAGATCATCACGACGTCGCCGACCTTCAGCGCGCGAACCTGCTCCTCGGTGAGCGGCGCGCGCAGCGCCACTTCGCGCCCCGTGCGCGTGAACCCCGATTGATCGAGCATCGGGATGATCGGGTGCGACGGATCGCGGTAGAGCCACTTCTCGATCGCGCCGGTCGCAGCGTTCAGTTCGACGCCGAGGCGGCGGAACGCCCAACAGTCGTACGCGACCGAGACGAAGAAACTCGCCGGCAGCCGATTCAGCGCGCCGATCTTGCAGCCGATCAGAGTCACCTTGCCGCCGAAGCCCATCGTGCCGATCTCGAGATCATTGACGGTCGCCATGATCGACGCTTCCAGCTCGGCGAGCCGCGGATCGGGATTGACGTCGTCGAGGGTTCGGAACAGCTGTTCTTTGGCGTGCGTGTAGCCCGACGTCCGGTCGCCGCCGACACAGACGCCGACGGCACCCGGCGCGCAGCCCTTACCCTGAGCGTTCCACACCGCGTGCAGGATGCACTTGCGGACGCCGTCGAGCGTGCGATCGGCGCGGCCGAGATGCGGCAGTTCGATGGGCAGTGCGTACTGGGCGTTGGTGTTCTCGCAGCCGCCGCCTTTCAGAATCAGCTTGATCTCGATCGCGTCGCGCGCCCACTGGTCGAAGTGGATGATCGGCGTCCCCAGCCCGAGGTTGTCGCCGGAATTCTTGCCGGTGATCGAATCGACTGAGTTCGGCCGCAGCTTGCCGCGGCGCGTCGCTTCGGCGACCGCTTCGCGAATCTGCTGCCGCATCCAGATCTGGTTGGCGCCGACCGGCACGTGCACGTCGAAAGTCGGCATGCCGGTGTCCTGGCAGATCGCGCCTTCGTTGTCGACCGCCAGGTCGATGTTCTGCGCGATGATCGTCAGCGCCTGGGACGACCGCGTCTGGGCCGGCTCGGCCACGAGCGCGTGCTTCATCGCCGCGCGGACATCCGGCGGCAGTTCGGTCGATGTCTTGACGATGAGGTCGAGGACGCTGTCGAAAAACGTGGGCAGCATAACGGGTCAGTATACTTTCGGTGAGGGGGCTGGGGGCTAGACGAGGGGCTGGGGCTAGGGGCTAGCCGTCAAGAAAGCCGATGGCAGACTTCCGCACTGAGCGCGATCCGCTGGGCGAGCTGAAGGTGCCGGCGGCGGCGTATTACGGCGTGCAGACGGCGCGCGCCGTCGAGAACTTTCCGATCAGCGGTCTGCGCGCGGCGGCGGATCTCGTCACCGCCACCGTACTGATCAAGAAAGCGGCGGCTGAAGCCAACGCGGAACTCGGGCGGCTCGATCGCGATGTGGCCGACGCGATCGTGCGCGCCGCCGACGAGATCCTCAACGGCGCGCTTCGCGATCAGTTCGTCGTCGACGTCTACCAGGCCGGCGCCGGCACGTCGCACAACATGAACGCGAACGAGGTGCTGGCCAACCGCGCCGGGGAAATACTCGGAACGGCGCGCGGCGCCTACACGCGTGTCCACCCGAACGATCACGTGAACATGGGACAGTCGACCAACGACGTGTTTCCCACGGCGACGCGGCTGGCGCTGCTGCTCGGCGCCGAGCCGCTGGTCGCGTCGGCGCGTGCGCTCGCCGAGACGCTGGCGCGAAAAGCCGACGAGTTCGCCGGCGTTCTGAAGACCGGCCGCACCCACCTGCAGGATGCCGTGCCGATCACGCTCGGGCAGGAGTTCAGCGGCTACGCCGAATGCGTGCGGCGCGGCGCCGACGATGTCGCGTCGGCGTCGCAGCAGTTGCAGGAGCTGAACATCGGCGCGACCGCGGTCGGGACGAGCCTGAATGCCGGCGACGATTACCGGCGCCTCGTCGTCGAGAACCTCGCGCGCTACACGCGCCTGCGCCTCCAGCCAGCGGCGAACCTGTTTCGCGTCACGCAGAGCATGGGCGACGTGCTCGCGTACTCGAGCGGGATGCGGCGCCTCGCAGTGGAAGTTGGCAAGGTCGCCAGCGATCTGCGGCTCCTCAGCATGGGCCCGCGGGCCGGGCTCTCGGAAATCATGCTGCCCGCGGTCCAGCCCGGGTCCTCGATCATGCCGGGCAAAGTGAACCCGTCGGTGCCGGAGATGGTGAACCAGGTCTGCTTCCAGGTAATGGGGTGCGACGCGACGATCGCGATCGCGTGCGAGGCCGGACAGCTCGAGTTGAACGTGATGATGCCGGTGATCGCGTGGAACGCGCTGCACGCGTCGACGATCCTTCGCGAAGCGATGAAGGTGCTGCGGGCCCGCTGCGTCGACGGCATCGCGGCTGACGAATCGCGCGCGCGCGAGCTGCTCGAGCGGAGCACGGCGGCGGCGACTGCGCTGAGTCCATACATCGGCTACGCCGAGACCGCCGCGATTGCGAAGGAGGCCGTGAAGACCGGCAAGACGATCCGCGAGCTCGTTCTCGCGCGCGGCCTCCTCGACGCCGCCCAGCTCGACGCGATCCTGTCGGTTGACGCCATGACCAGGGGCGGCATCGTGGGAAAGGCCAGGTAGGCGCGATGGGCCGGGCGGGTCAAGCAGGTCGGGCAGGTCAGGCGCCTCGGATCGCGGCAGTATTTGTGTGCGCTCTTCTCGCGGCCGTATTTTTCGACCTGCCCGATCCCCGCGACCTATCTGTCCTGCGCGCCGGAGGCGCCGGTGCGCAGCAGGACGCGCGGGGCGCGCCGCCGGCGAAGCCGGCGAAGGGCCGTCTGTTTCAGGCGCAGGATCTCGGGCTGCTCGAATCGCCGGATCGCGATCAGTGGCAGAAGCCGGATCAGATCATGGACGCACTCGGCGTCGCCGAAGGCAACGTCGTCGCCGAACTCGGCGCGGCTGGCGGGTGGTTCACGCAGCAGCTGGCACGGCGCGTCGGACCAAACGGCGTGGTCTACGCCGAAGACATTCAGCCGGCGATGCTCGAAGCGATCAGCCGCCGCATGCGGAACGAGAACCTCGCCAACGTGAAGACCGTGCTCGGCACTGCCAACGATCCGCGGCTGCCGGTCGGCATCGACGCGATCTTGATCTCGGACGCCTTTCACGAGATGGACGAGCCGTCCGATCCGATGCTCGTCGTCGGGCTGCTGAAGAATGCGGCGCAGTCGTTGAAGCCGCAGGGCCGGCTCGGCGTGGTGGACTGGACGCCCGGCGACGGCGGCCCCGGTCCCGCGGCGAATCAGCGCGCGAACCCCGACGTCGTCATCGCCAAGGCACGCGCCGCCGGACTGCAGCTACTGCAGCGCGAGGATATTCCGCCGTTTGTTTATCTGCTCGTGTTCGGCCGCTCGGCGTCGTAGCGCTGCCGCCAGAGAGCCGGCATCACCGACGCGGCGACGAATAGCTTCACGAGATCGGCAAGCACGAACGGATAGAAACCGGCGGCGAGCGCCGCACGGACGCTGTGCGCCGGTTGGATCACGGTCAGCCAGCCGACGCCGCAGGCGAACACTACCGACAGACCGGCAGCCATCGCGAGCACGAATGTGGTGTAGCGGCGATCGAACCCACGTTCCGCGAGGTACCCCGCGATAAACGCGGCAACCGGATAGCTCATGAGATAGCCGCCGGTCGGCCCGAGCAGCCGGGCGATGCCCTGCGGCAATGCTGGCGAGGCGGCGAACACCGGCAATCCCACCAGGCCGAGCGCGAGATAGAGCATCTGGCTCGCCATTCCGCGCCGCGACCCGAGCGCGGCCGCGCCGACGAGCACCACCATCGGCTGGAACGTGAACGGCACCGGCGTGAACGGCAGCGGGATCGCAATCTGCGCCGCCGCGGCCGTGAGCGCGGTGACGGCCACTACGGCGCCGGCCTGTTCGACCGCACGCACGCGCGCATCAGCGCGGCTCGTCAGCGCGTCGACAAATGTGGGATACATAGGTGCGCATGTTACACGTATGC
>Ga0075435_100000371_pt1 | contig 27544 bp, 26 predicted proteins | sample RhiMethybrSRZTD4_FD_75302 | JGI IMG/M metagenome (GOLD analysis project Ga0075435, IMG submission 75302) | Populus rhizosphere microbial communities from Tennessee, USA - Rhizosphere MetaG P. TD hybrid SRZTD4 | ecosystem: Host-associated > Plants > Roots > Rhizosphere > Soil | place: USA...
ACAACCGGACGGTGTTCATCGGCAACGACGGCGGCGTGTTTCGCGCGTCGAATATCCGCACGGTTGCGCAGACCGGCTACACCGCGCTCAACAACAATCTCGGCGTGACGCAGTTCTACGGCGGCGCCGGCAGCGCGACGACCGGCGTCATCGTCGGCGGCACGCAGGACAACGGGACGCTCGTGCGCCAGCCGCAGTACGCGACGTCGTGGAAGAGCACGCTCGGCGGCGACGGCGGTTTCGTCGCGGCGGATCCGACCGACGCGGCCTACTTCTACGCGGAGACGATCTACCTGCAGCTGTTGCGCAGCACCGACGCGGGCGCGACGTGGAGCGGCATCGGCGGCGGCATTGCGGACGCCGGCCAGTCGGCGAACTTCATCGCGCCGTTCGCGCTCGATCCGAACAACCCGAACCGGATGTACGCCGGCGGCGCGCGGCTCTGGGTGAGCGCGAACGTGAAGAGCGCGGCGCCGGCGTGGAAGGCGATCTTCGGATCCGCGAGCGCGAACCACGTCAGCGCGATCGCCGTTGCTCCCTCCGTATCCGACGTCGCGTGGATCGGCCTCACCTACGGCAACGTGTACCGCACGGCGAACGCGACGGCGGCGGCGCCGTCGTTCACGGCCGTGAACGCGCCGACCTACGGCAACTTCGTCACGCACATCACCGTGAGCCCCTTCGATCCGAACGTCGTCTACGTGACGATGGGCGGGTTCGGATCCGAGAACGTGATCAGGACGACCAACGGCGGCGCGACGTGGACGGACGCCACCGGCGGCGACACGACGGGGCTGCCGAACGTCCCGGTGAACGATCTCGAGATCGATCCGCAGGACGCGGGCACGCTCTACGCGGCGACGGAGGTCGGCGTCTTCACCAGCCACGACGGCGGCGTGACGTGGGACGTGCCCCAGAGCGGGCCGGCGAACGTCGCGGTCGACGATCTGTTCTGGATGGGGACGACGCTCGTCGCGGCGACGCACGGGCGCGGGATGTTCTCGGTCGACGTGAACGGCGCCGGCATGCCGGCGGTGTCGGCGAGCCCGACCTCGATCGATTTCGGGTCGCAGCCGCTGGCCGCGTCGAGCGCCGGGCACCATGTCACCGTGACGAACACCGGTCGCGCGCCGCTGACGATCTACTCGATGTCAATCGGCGGCGCGAACGCGCGCGACTTCACGATGCGCACCTCGACCTGCGCGGGGACGATCGCAGCCGGCGCGAGCTGCGGCGCCGACGCCCTCTTCACGCCGGCGGCGGCCGGCGCGCGCGTCGCGACGATCACGCTCCAGAGCAACGCGTCGAACGGCGCGCTGGCGATCGCGCTGCGGGGCAGCGGCGCCGCCGTCTCGTCGCCGCCGCCGACGCCGTGGACGTCGCAGGACGTCGGCGCGGTCGGCGTCGCCGGCAGCGCGACGTACTCGGGCGGCACGTTCACCGTCAGAGGATCCGGCGCCGACATCTGGGGAACCTCCGACGCGTTCCAGTTCGTGCGCGAGACGATGACCGGCGACGGGTCGATCGTCGCGCGCGTCGCCGCGATCGACAACGTGCAGGCGTGGACGAAGGCGGGCGTGATGATCCGCGACGGCACGGCCGCCGGCGCGCCGAACGCCGCGATGATCGTGTCGGCCGCCAGGGGCGCGTCGTTTCAATACCGCAAAACCGCCGGCGGCACGACGGCGAATCGGCCCGCGTCGGGCGCCGCGCCGCAGTGGGTGCGGCTCACGCGCACCGGCAGCGTCTTCGTCGCCGCGATCTCCGCCGACGGCGCGGCATGGGCGCCGGTCGGCAAGGCGACGATCGCGATGCCGGCGACGGTGCAGATCGGCCTCGCCGTCACGAGCCACAGCACGGCGCTGAGCGCGGCGGCGACCTTCGATCACGTGGCGATTGCCGCCGCAGTCCCCACGCTGCCGGCCGGATGGCAGACCGCCGACGTCGGCGCCGTCGGTAAGAGCGGCAGCGCGTCGGAAGCCGGCGGCACGTTCACGGTGGCCGGCGCCGGCGCCGACATCTGGGGGACGGCCGACGCGTTCAGGTATGCGTACCGGCTGCTCGCGGCCGACGGGTCGATCGTCGCGCGCGTCGCCACCGTGCAGAGCGTGAGCGCGTGGACCAAAGCCGGCGTGATGATCCGCCAGAGCCTGTCGCCCGCGAGCCCGCACGCGTCGCTCTTCGTGACGCCCGGCAAGGGGATCGCCTTCCAGCGCCGCACCGCAGCCGGGGGCGCCTCGCTCAGCACCGCGATCGCCGGCGCGGCGCCCGCCTACGTCAGGCTCGCGCGCGCAGCGGGCATCGTCACCGCATCGACCTCAGCAGACGGCGTGGCGTGGAAGCTCGTCGGTCAGGAGACGGTGGCGGGGACGGGAGCCGTCTGGGTAGGGATCGCCGTGTCGAGCCACGATGTGACGCAGCGTGCAACCGCGGCGTTCGATCGTGTCGTCGTCAATTAAGAATTTGGAATTAAGGATTAAGAATTCGTGAAAGCGGTCGTGACGGCGTGGCGACGAATTCTTAATTTTGAATTCTTAATTCCTAATTCTTGATTTCTCCCGTCAGGCAACCCGCCAGCCGTCGCCGCGCAGGGAGTTCATCAACTGCACCGAGCGCTCGATCAACTCGGTCGGCTCGTCAACCTCTTCGACCGATTCGGTGCCGTCAGGCCGGGTGATCACGACGCGGTACCGGCCGGCGAGCCGGTCGTGCGTGATCTCGTAGCGAAGCTTCTCGCCGTTGCGATCGAAAAACCAGATCATGGAGACTTCTAAGATTACAACATCGAGGCGTGGCGTTGCTACGCGCGGCGAGCGCGCAATCGTTCGTGCTTGTTCGTTGCGTGACGTTCGTGTCGTAAACGGCGCCTCATCGTCCTGCGGCAAAAACTGCAGCGCCAAGCAAACCGGCTTCGGCATTCAAAATGATCTTGACAGGCATCGATCGCAGCATCGCGTCGAGCGGCGGCTTGGCGCGGAACGCCCGCATGAATCCGCCGGCCGTGATCGCCGGCAGGATCTTCGGCGCGATGCCGCCGCCGACGAAAAGGCCGCCGGTCGAGACCGATCGCAGCGCGAGGTTGCCGGCCTCGGCGCCGTACGCGTCGACGAACATGTCGAGCGTCTCGACGCAGCCGGGGCACGTGCGATCGATCGCCGCCTGCGAGATGACGGCGGGCGCGTCGGGCGCGTCGAGGTCCGCGACGGCGCGGCACGGCGCCGCGTGCGCGACGCGGTGGATGTTGATCAGGCCGCGTCCCGAGATCACGTGCTCGACGTCGGCGCGGCCGTAGCGTCCGGTCAGGTCGCGCATGAGCGCGATCTCGCGGTCGGTGCGCGCGGCGAAGTCGGCGTGCCCGCCCTCGGAGGGTGACGGCGCGAAGCGGCCGTCCACCGAGTGGAGCAGCGCCTGGCCGAGGCCGGTGCCGGCGGCGATGAGCGCGATGTTGCCGCCGCGGAGCGCCTCGCCTTCCTGCAGCACGTGCACCTCCGTGTCGCGCAGCACGGGCACGGACCACGCCATCGCCTCGAGATCGTTCAGCAGGAAGACGTGCCGCAGGTGGAATGCCGAGGCGACGCCGCGCCCCTCGACGCGCCACGGCACGTTGGTGAGCGTCGCGCCTTCGTCGATCACGGGGCCCGCGACGCCGAACGACGCGCGATCGATCGCGTCGGCGCGCGTGCCTTCGGCGCGCAGGAACTCCGCGATCATCGACGGCAGATCGTCGTAGTCGAGCGTCGCGAACGATCGCGTCGCGATCGCGCGCGGGCGCACCGTCGCGGCGTCGAACAGACCGAGCAGCGTCTTGGTTCCGCCGATGTCGCCCGCGAGAATCATGTTGACTTCGATCTTAATCTCGATCATCGTGAGGCGAGTCGCCCCCCAGCGATTCTGCGAGGCCGGAGTGCCTTCACCGTCGCTCGATCAGCCCGCGCGCCCGAAGGCGCTCGCGGGAGAGCTCGTGGTCTTCACCGGCAAATTGAGCTCGCTCGGCCGCCGCGAGGCGCGCGCCCTCGTCGAGCGTCTCGGCGGCGCCACCGCCGACGAGGTGAACGCGAAGACGACGCTGCTCGTCGTCGGCGCGGAAGGGATCGGATCGGCTGGCGGCGACGGCCACGAGCCGTCGAACAAGCTGAAGCGCGCGCAGGAGCTGAACGCGCAGCAGGGCGGCGACGCCGCGCCGATCCGGATCGTCGCCGAGGACGAGTTCTGCCGGCTCGCCGGCGTGCCGACCGCCGACGCGCTGCGGCGCCAGTACCACGCGCTGCGCGACGTGCTGGCGCGCTACCGCGCGCTGCGCGAGGATCACGTCCGGTATCTGGTGAAATGCGGCGTCCTCCGGCCGGTGCTGCGCACCAACGCCGACACGTTCTTCGCGTTCGCCGATCTCACCGTGCTCAAGCAGGCGAGCGATGCGCTCGCGCAGGGCATCGCGTTTCGCAGCGTGGTGAAGGCGCTCGTCGCCGCGCGGCAGGGGCAGCTGGAGTTCGACTTCCGGCTCGACGCCGAGCCGGCGAAGATCCTCACGCTGTACCGTCCGGCGGGGACGAAGCCGGCGCCGCGGGGCGCGGCGCCCGTGAGCCTCGACAACGCGAGGCGGGCGGAGGATTTCTTCCGCATCGGATCGGCGCTCGACGAGGGCAGCGAGTCGACGCGCGACGAAGCGGCGGCGGCGTACCGCAAGGCGCTGGAGCTCGATCCGTTTCTCGTCGCCGCGCTCATCAACCTCGCGAACATCCACTACAGCCGCGACGAGCTCGTGGAGGCGCAGGCGCTCTACGAGCGCGCGATCGGGCTCGAGCCCGACTTCTTCGAGGCGCACTTCAACCTCGGGAACATCTACCACGACCTCGGGCGCTTCCCCGACGCGCAGGCGTGCTATCACGAGGCGCTGCGGCTGAACCCGTCATACGCCGACGCGCATTTCTATCTCGCGGTGACGTTCGAGAAGATGGGGCGCTCGCAGGAGGCGCGGCCGCACTGGCGCGAGTACCAGAAGCTCGCGCCGCACGGCGAGTGGGTCGAGCTGGCCAAGGAATTCTCTGAATAGCGCGGACGCGCTCGAGGATCTTTTCAGTACCGATAGTCCGACGGTTCGCGCTTCTTCGGGGTGCGCCGGAGCTTGTAGAAGGTGCAGTCGGGGCACCAGGCTTCGGGATCGAAGCCGGTGGTGCCCGCCATCGGCAGCACGTCGCGGTGGCCGCAGCACTCCGGCCCTTCCTCGGGCGGGCGGCGCCAGCGGCACGACTTGAAGCGGGAAACCGCGGCCGACACGGCCGGCGCCTCGGCCGCGGGCTGCGCGGCGGGCGCCGCGGTCGGCGGCGGCACGATCAACGGATCGGACATTCCTGAGCTCATTCTAAATGAAGGCCAACGGCCTTGGCGAGCATCGCGAGGCCGCGCCGCTCCTCCGGCGAGACCAGCGTGATCGCCTGTCCGACGGCGCCGGCGCGGCCCGTACGCCCGACCCGGTGCACGTAGGCGTCGGCAGAATCCGGAACCTCGTAGTTGACGACGGTGTGGATGGCGTCGATGTCGAGCCCGCGCGCCGCGATGTCGGTCGCCACGAGCACTTTGTATCTGCCGCCCTTGAAGCCCTCGACGGCAATCCGCCGCTGATCCTGGCTGCGATCGGCATGCAGCGCCGTGCAGCGCACGCCCGCCGACGCGAGGCGCCGCGCGAGCCTGTCGGCGCCGATCTTGGTCCGCGTGAAGATCAGCACCGGCCCCTCGGGGCGCTTCAGGTGATCGATGAGCCACTCCACCTTGCTGTGCGCGGGCACGTGCTCGGCGCGGTGCGTGATCGTGCCGGCCGGCGCGCTGCGGCGCCCCACCTGCACGTACTTCGCGTCGTGCGTGATCTCGAGCGCGTCGCGCACCACCTCGCCCGGCATCGTCGCCGAGAAGAGGAGCGTGTGCTTCCGCGCCGGCAGCGCCGTGATGATCCGCCGCACGTCGGGCCAGAAGCCCATGTCCATCATGCGGTCGGCCTCGTCGAGCACGAGCAGCTCGACGCCGCTCAAATCGGCGTTCTGCTGCCGCATGTGATCCATCAGCCGCCCCGGCGTGGCGACGATGATGTCGACGCCGGCCTTGAGCGCGCGCTCCTGCGGCCCCATCTCGACGCCGCCGTACACCGCCGCGCTCGTCACCGTCGTGTGATACGCGAGGCCGTGGATCTCGTCCTCGATCTGCACGGCGAGCTCGCGCGTCGGCGCGAGCACGAGCACGCGCGACTTCGCCCCGTGCTCTTTTGACGCGAGCAGCCACTGCAGCGTCGGCACGACGAACGCCGCGGTCTTGCCTGTGCCCGTCTCGGCGCACGCGATGAGATCCTGCTGCGCGAGCGCGAGCGGGATCACCGCGGACTGGATCGGCCGCGTCTCCTTGAAGCCGAGATCGCGAATCCCTTCGAGCAGCCGCGCGTCGAGCCCGAGCGACGTGAACGCGACGGGCGTCGTGTCGCACGCGATCGGCTCGAGCGAGGGAACGCTCGACGCCGTGATTTTCGGTGTGTGCGCGTGCGGGCTCCGGCCGCCGCCGCGCCGCGGGCCCCCGCGCGTGCGGCCGCGTCGACCGCGTTGTGTGTGTCCTCTGTCGGTTGTGTTCGAGTTCAAACCTTGTTTTTTTCGGCTAGCGCGCGCGGAAGGTGATGATGCCCCGGACCGGATCGTACGGCGAGACGCCGACGGTCACGCGATCGCCAGGAACCACCTTGATGCGGAAGCGGCGCATGCGGCCGCTGAGCTGGGCCAGCACTTCGTGGCCCGCGTCGCACTGCACGCGGTACAACCCGCCGCTGTGGACCGCCACGACCGTGCCCTGCATATCAATCAGATCGTCCTTGCTCAACTGCTAGCGTGTCCTTTCATTCAAACAACTATTATGCCATACGACTATAACGCCCGTACGGCCTGTTCGACCTCGGCCGCCAGCGCCTGGTAATCGTGGCCGGCCAGCCGCATCGGCCGGCCGAAGGCGACCCTGACGCGTCCGGGCCGCGCCATGTGCGAGCCGACGCCGAGCACGTGCTGCAGGCCGTCGATGCGCACGGGCACGACCTGGGCCTCGAGCCGCGACGCGATCATGCCGATCCCGGGGCGAAATGTGTCGATCGCGCCGGTTTCCGACCGGCGCCCTTCCGGAAAGATCAGGACCGACGTCCCCTCGGCCAGCAGATCGCCGATGTAGCGCAGCGTCTGGCGGGCGCCGGCCTCGCGCTGCGGCAGCGGGAAGGCGTTGAAGAAGAGGACGGCGAGGTAGTAGTTCAACGAGTTGGTCGCCCACGCGAGCCGGCCGTGCTCCGCGGGGAAGAAGTGCGGCGCGAACATCTCCTTGCCCATTGCCGGCGCGACGCGGTAGCGCCAGCGCCGCGGCATGGCCGCCATGATCACCGGCCCGTCCATGAAGCTCTGATGGTTCGCCGCGAAGACGACCGGCCCCTCGAGCGCGCGAAGGTTCTCGCGGCCTTCGACGCGCATCCACGCGAAGAGGCGCGCGAGCGGCATCACCCAGAGCGGCAGGTTGACGCGGCGGAACAGGCGCGCCGGCAGGCGGCGCGTCCACGTGGGGAAGTCCACCGGCTCGGCGATCCGGGCGTCGGTCTTCGCGGCGCTCTCGACGAGCGATCGCAGCTGCGACAGATCGCGCGCGGCGGTGAACGACGCTTCGTCGACGCGCGTCTGGAACGCGTCCTCGAGCGCGACCATCAGCTCCACGCGGTCCAGCGAGCTGAGGCCGAGCTCGTCGATCGTCGTGTGCGGCGAGAGCTCGCCGCCGGCGGCGTACTTCGCGAGGAGCTCGGCCACCTTGTCGCTGCCGGCCGCGGCGGCGCGCGGCTGCGCGGCGCCGCTCTTCACCCACTCGGCGATCGCGGCGCGCTTCAACTTGCGCGTGCCGTCGGTGCGCGGCAGCTCCGCCTCCGGCCAGACGAGCGCGCGGCGGATCTTCTGATGATCCTCGAGCTTCGCGTTCGCCTGCCGCACGACGGCCTCCATGTCGGCGCCGGGCTCGAGCACGAGCACCGCGTGCACGCGCTCCTCCGACCCGATCCGCACGCCGACCACCGCGGCGTCGCGGACGCCGGCGAGCGCGTTCAGCACGCGCTCGACGTCTTCCGGAAAGACGTTCAGCCCTTCCGGCGTGACGATCATTTCTTTCTTCCGCCCGCGGATGTACAGCTGGCCGTCCTCGCCGATCTCGCCGACGTCGCCGGTGTGGAACCAGCCGTCCTCGAAGGCGCGCGAGGTTTCTTCCTGCGCGCCGTAGTAGCCGCGCGTGACGTTCTCGCCGCGCACGAGGATCTCGCCGTCGGGCGCCACCTTCATCTCGACGCCGGCGATCGCCTTGCCGACCGATCCTTTCTTCGTGCCGAACGGATGGTTCAGCGTCACGATCGGCGCCGTCTCGGTGAGCCCGTAGCCCTGCACGACGACGAAGCCGAGCTCGCCCCAGAACGCCTCGAGCGACGCGTCGAGCGGCGCCGCGCCGACGACGAACGCCCAGAACTTGAGGCCGAAGGCGCGGTGGATCGCGCGGTAGCGCCACCAGCGCTTCGTGAAGTGCTCTTTCGGCGTGCCGGGCAGAAGCCGCGCCGCCGCGTCGGCGTGCTCGGCGGCGAACGCGCGCGACACGTGGTCTTTCAGCACTTCGAGGATCTTCGGCACCGACACGAGCACCGACACGCGCCGCTTGGCGATCTGCCCGACGATCTCGCCCGGGTTGTAGCCGCGCATGAAGATCACCGTGCCCGGCAGCATCGGCGGGATGAAGGTGGCCATCGCCTGGCCGAACATGTGGCTGAGCGGGAGGAGGTTGAGGAAGCGCAGCGGGAAGAACAGCCGTCCCCATGTGCGGTACTTCAGCACCTCGCGCTCGACGGGGACGATGTTCGCGAGGACGTTGCGATGCGTGATGACGACGCCCTTGGGATCGCCGGTCGCGCCCGACGTGAAGATGATTTCGGCGACGTCGTCGCGCGCGGCGGTGTGCGGCGGCGGCTCGCCGTCGCGGAGCTCCAGTTCGTGCAGCTTCCACACGGGCGCGTCGATCGGCGAGATGAACGAAGGGACGTCCTGGCCGATCAGCACGATCTTCGCGCGGACCAGCCGCGCGACGCGCGCGAGGAACTCGGCCGACGCGCGATAGTCGATCGGCACGACGACGGCGCCGCACAGCAGGCATCCCCAGAACGCGACGATCCATTCGGGACGATTCTCGCTCCAGAAGACGACGTTGTCGCCGGCGCGCGCGCCGGCGGCGTGGAGCGCGGCGGCGAAGCCGCGCGCGCCGCGCGCGATCTCCGCGTACGAATAGCTGCGGCTGCGAAATCCATCGTCGTGCACGAGGAACGTTCCGCGCGCGCGGGAGAGATCGTCGAAAAAGTCAATCAGCGTGCCGCGGACCACGTGTGAACTATGATATACGCCCGCGATGCGAATTTTTCTGACGGGCGCCACCGGCTACATCGGCGGCGCCGTGCTCGACGCGCTCGTGCGCGGCGGACACGACGTGACCTCGCTCGTGCGGAACAACGAGAAGGCGCGGCTCGTCGCGCGGCGCGGCGCGCACCCGGTGATCGGATCGCTCGAGGATCTCGAGTCGTTCCGCGGCAGCATCGACGCGCAGGACGGCTACGTGCACGCGGCCTACGACGGGCGCTCGGGCCGCGGCCCCGCGATCGAGCAGGCGGCGCTCGAGGCGATCATCGCGGCGGCGAGACGGCCGCGCACCACCGGCAATGCCACGGAGACGCGGTTCATCATCTACACGTCGGGCGTCTGGGTGCTCGGCAAGACGCCGGAGCCCGCGGCGGAGGACGCGCCGATCAACCCGATCGCGCTCTCCGCCTTCCGCCCCGCGCACGAGAAGATGGTGCTCGACGCGGCGGGCGATCGTCTGCGGACGATCGTCGTGCGCCCGGGCGTGGTCTACGGGGGCGGCGAAGGGCTCGTCGGCGAGATCTTCAAGTCGGCGAGCAACGGGCTCGTGCGCGTCATCGGCGACGGCAACAACCACTGGCCGCTCGTCTACGATCGCGATCTCGCGGATCTCTACGCGCGCCTCGCGGCGCATGGCGGCGCGTCGGGCGTGTACCACGCGAACGACGAAGGCGACGAGCGCGTCAACGACATCGTCGCCGCGATCAAGCCGTATTTGCCGGTGAAGCCGGACGTGCGCTACGTGCCGATCGAGGAGGCGCGCACGAAGATGGGCGCGTACGCCGAGGCGCTGGCGCTCGATCAGGTGGTCCGCAGCCCGCGCGCCCGCGCGCTCGGCTGGACGCCGTCGCTGCACTCGGTGGCCGGCAACGCCGCCCGGCTTCTGGAAGAGTGGAGAGCGTCGCGGAATTAGGTCGAGCGGGTCGCGCGGGCCGGGCGGGTTTCGTTCTCTTACGTGGGTTTAGCCGCGCGAGTGGAAGAAGGCGTTTCCGACGCGCCCGGCCTGCCAGACCCGCCCGACCCACCTGACCCGCCCGGTCCGCCGTTCGATCCACCGGGGCGCTCCTGCGCCGCTTCGGCGAGCGGCGGCGCCACCGACTGCACCGGCGGCGGCTCCTTTGGCGTCTCGACCGCGAGCGGCTTCGGCTCGGGCAGCTCGCCGGCGACGATCGCGTCGATCAACCCGTAGTCGAGCGCGCTCTGCGCGTCGAGGTAGAAGTCGGTGCGCTTGGTGTCGCGGATGATCTGCCGCAGCGGCTTCCCCGATCGCGACGACAGGATCTTGTAGATCTGATCCTGCATTTGCTTCAGGCGCTCGAGGTGCTGCGCCGCGGCGCTCGTCGACTGCCAGCCGGCCCACTTCGCCGGCTCGTGAATCATGATCCACGAGTGGGGGAACGCGAGCCGCCGCCCTTCGCTCGCCGCCTGCAGCACGATCGACCCCATCGAGTACGCCATCCCCTGCACGATGATCGTGACCTCGATGCCGCGGCTGATGATGTGGCGCACCGCGTCGTGGATCGCCAGGCCGTCGGTGACGTTGCCGCCGGCGCTGTTGATGAACAGGGTGATGGGCTTGCCGTTGTCGTTCGCGAGGTCGCGCAGCCGCTCGATGCAGGCGCGCGCCGTGTCTTTTTCGATGTCGCCGATGAGATAGACGTCGCGAAGACGTTCGACCTGCTCCTTGCGGAGCTGCGCGCGGACCGCGTCCACGAGCTCGGCGATCAGGCGATCGCTCAGTTCTCCCATCCCGCCGTTATTATCGCATTGGCGCCCGCGGCCCGGGGAGCTCAACCGCCTGCCGGTACGAAATAAAACGCCAGCGCGAGGATGAGATAGACGGCGAGCAGCTGCATCCCCTCCACCCAGTTGCTTTCGCCGTCCACGACGACGATCGACGTCGCGAGCACCGACAACGCGATCGCCGTGATCTCGAACGCGTTGAAGAGCAGCGACATCGGCCGGCCGATCGCGAACGAGTAGAGCACGAGCGCCGGCGCGACCAGGAGCGCGATCTGCGCACTGCTGCCGACGGCGATCTCCACCGCGAGGGTCATCTCGTCCCGCCGCGCCGCCGACACCGCCGAGTAATGCTCCGCCGCGTTGCCGATCAGCGCGACGACGATTACGCCGACGAAGAGCTCCGTGAACGCGAAGCGCGCAAGGGCGGGCGCCATCGCGCCGACGAGAATCTCCGCCTGCACCGTCGTCAAAAGCGTGGCGATCGCGAGCACCGTTACCGCGCCCGCCGCGGACATGGTCAGGTGCGCGCGCGCCGATCCGCCGCCGGGACGGAACAGGTCGCGGTGCACGCGGAACGAGTACACGAGGCTGCCGCCGTACGCCGCGATGAGCACGATCGCGCTCCAGAAGCTGAGGCGATCGATCGCTTCCGGATGCGCGCGCAGCGTGCCGTACAGCGAGAGGTCGAACACCGCCGGCATCACCAGCGCGACGACGGCGAGGAAGAGCATCGCCGCGGTGTTAGTGGCCGCCGTGCGGTGGAATTTCTGCGCCGTGCGGCCGATGCCGCCGGCGAAGAACGCGAGCCCGAGAACGAGCAGCAGGTTGCCGACGATGCTGCCGGTGATCGATGCCTTGACGAGAGCGACGTGGCCGCTGCGCAGCGCGACGAGGGCGATGATGAGCTCGGCGGCGTTGCCGAACGTCGCGTTGAGGAAGCCGCCCCACGCCGGGCCCGAACGGATCGCGAGCTGCTCGGTGCCCAGGCCGATGAGCCCGGCGAGCGGGATGAGCGATGCCGCGGCCGTCACGAACACCCACGACGATCCCGGCGTGGTGGCCTCCGCGATCCACGAGGCCGGCGCGGCGACGAGCAGCAGGTTGAGAGGCGATGAGAGGATCGCGCGCAGCATGCGGCCGGGCCGGTGCCGCTAGTCGCCGAACTTCTCGACGTCTTCCTCGTCCGCGCCCGGCAGCAGATCGAAGAACGCGTCGAGGCTGCGGTCGAGCGAGCGCCGCAGTTGCGGGATCGTGCCGTCGAAGGTGTGGAGCGTGAGGCCCGCGGTGGATCCGTCGGCGAGCTTCAGCGTCGCTTCGTCGACGCCCTTGAGCGTGCCTTCCGGGATCAGGCGAACGCCGTAGACCAGCGTGTAGCGCATGGGGAGATCATACAGGCCGGGCGGGTCGGGGCAGGTCAGGCAGGTCGGGCGGGTCGGGCAGGTCGGAACGCAGCAGGTGGAAAAGATCCGACCCGCCAGGCCCGCCCGGCCGGCGCGACCCGCACGGCTAACGGTGCAGAGTGTCGGCGCCGCTCACGGGCGTGCTGCACACCGTGCCGGCATACGTGACGTTGAGATCCGACGCCGTTGCGCCAGGCACCGCGGTGCCGTTCATCGTGAAGGGGCAAACGGCCGCGTTGCCGTTCGTCGTCCAGTTCATCGTCGTCCCGTTGAGCGTGCCGTTGGCCGTGCCTGTCACGGGAACACCGGCACACGTGGCGGTGTAGGCGATCGTCGCGGTGGTCGCGCCCGTCGGGGTTACGGTCCAGTTCATCGCGCTGCACGCGCCGGACGTCGCGGTCGAGCGCCAAGTGCCGCTGAACGCGCTCAACGCGCTCGGCGTCGGCGTCGGAGTCGAGGGTGTCGGCGTGTGATCGCACGCCGCGAGGGTCAGCAGTATGCCGAGCAGGCCGAGGAATTTCAGCTTCACGATCTCATGATACGACCCGTGGCGAGCACGACCGTTCGGCGAGCTCCTCAGAAATCAGGTCCGTAGGGAGAGATAGCGCTTCGCTTCGGCGATCGCGTCCTCGAGCGTCGTGATCGTGCCGTCCATCTGCAGCTCGTAGACCGCCTTGAGAATCTCGCCGACGCGCGGGCCCGGCTTCATGCCGAGCGCGAGCAGATGGCGGCCGAGCAGAATCGGCGCGGGCGGCCGATGCTCGACGCCGAGCGCGCGGGCGCGCTCGAGAAACCAGTCCATCGCGGAGCAGTCGAAGCGGCCGGGCCGCCGTCCCTCGCAGTCGGACTTCGCGACGCGCGCGAGCAGCTCGAGGTCCACCTTGTGCGCGAGGCGGCGGAACGCGCCGTCGCCGACCTCGTCGCGCACCTTGTACCAGGAGCCCGGCTTCAGATGCTGCGCGGTCATGCCGAGCACCTGGCGGCGGACGTCGTAGCCGTCGATCGTGTGGACGTTGAGCCGATCGAGCAGCGAGGCCGCCGGCGCGACGCCCTGCTCCTCGTGATCCATCGATCGGATGCGGCCGTCGATGAACGCGGTCGTCGCCGGCTTGCCGAGATCGTGCGCGACCGCGCCGAGCATCACCGCGAGCTGCTGCGGCCGCGGCAGGTCGTCGATGCGCGCGCGCGCCTCGTCGATCACCTGCAGCGTGTGCACCCAGACGTCGCCTTCGGGATGCCACTCCGGCTCCTGCGCGCAGCCGGCGAGCGCCTGCAGCTCCGGAAACAGCCGGGCCACGACGCCGAGATCCATCGCAAGCGCGAAGCCGATCGAGGGCCGGCGCGCGAGCAGCAGGAGCTTCTCGATCTCGCCCCAGACGCGCTCGGCCGGCAGATCGTCGAGCGGGATGGTGCGGCACAGCGCCGCCGTCGCCTCGTCGAGCGCGAGCTCGAAGCGCGCGGCGAACTGGATCGCGCGCAGCACGCGCAGGCTGTCGTCGGGGAACGTCCGCGCGTCGACCATCCGCAGGAGACGGCGCTCGAGATCCGCGCGTCCGCCGAACGGATCGAAGTGCTCGCCGGTGAGCGGATCCCACGAGATCGCGTTGATCGTGAAGTCGCGGCGCCGCGCGGCCTCCTCGATCGCCATCCCCGGATCGCCCGTGACGACGAAGCCGCGGTGGCCGCGGCCCGCCTTCGAGTCGCGCCGCGGCAGCGAGACGTCGACGTCGCCGACCTTGTAGACCTGGAAGCTCTCGCCGACCGCCTCGACGCGTCCGAACGCCTCCAGCAACGCGCGCAGGCGCGCCGCGTCCACGCCGAACACCTCGAGATCGATGTTGCTCTTGTCCGGCTCCGGGAGCCCGAGGATCCGATCGCGCACCCAGCCGCCGACGACGAGCGCGCGCCCGCCCGCGTCGCCAACCGCCCGCGCAATCGCCTTTGCGTCCTTTGCGGCCTTCGCCTCCTTTGCGGCCTTCGCTTCCTTTGCGGTCTCTGCTTTCATCGGATCGGCCTGCGCCCGAACCGCTTCACGAGTCGATCCGTGACGCCGGGCGCGATCGCGTTCAGGACGACGAGGAAGCGCGAGTTGAAGTGCGGGTAGACCTCCGGCGTCGGATGCTCGATGGCGCGCGCGATGGCGTTGGCCACCGTGTCGACGTCCTGTCGCGGGCCGAAAGCGCGCGCGACCTCGACGCCGGTGCGGCGCGTCATCACGTCGAAGAACTCGGTGTCGGTCGAGACGGGATACACGACGCTGACGAAGATGCGCGAGCCGGCGACCTCGGCCCGCAGGCACTCGGCGAGCCCGACCTGCGCGAATTTCGTCGCCGCGTACGCGCCCATGTACGGCACGCCGCGCTTGCCGACGATCGACGACACGACGATCACATGCCCGTGGCCCTGGCGGCGGAAGACGCGCAGCGCCGCGCGCGCGGCCAGATACGTGCCGGTGTAGTTGACGTCGAGCAGCTCCTGCATCTGCGCCGGCGCGATCTCGTCGATGGCGCCGGCGACGCCGAACCCGGCGTTGCAGACGATGACGTCGAGGCGCCCGAACCGATCGACGGCGCCGGCGACGAACTGCTCCATGTCCGCCTCGCGCGTCACGTCGGCGGCGATCGCGAGCGGCTCGCCGCCCGCGGCCGCGATCTCCGCGGCGACGCGGCCGAGCCGATCGGCGCGGCGCGCGCAGATCGCGACTGCCGCGCCGTCGCGCGCGAGACGCAGCGCGGTGGCGCGCCCGATGCCGGACGAGGCGCCGGTGATCGCGATCACGCGCTTGGTGGCCATCCCGAGCGAGGATAGCATTCTGGTGCCATGGATCCCGCCATCGCGCTCCTGCGCGATCTCGTCGCCGTCAACTCGGTGAACCCGACGCTCGTGGCCGGCGCGCCGGGCGAAGCCGCAATTGCCGATCTCGTCGCCGCCGCGCTCGGCCGCGCCGGCCTCGACGTGACGATCGAGGCCGTCGCCGACGGCAGGCCGAACGTCGTCGGCGTGCTCGAGGGGCGCGCGAAAGGGCGATCGCTGATGCTCTGCGGCCACACCGACACCGTGGGCGTCGCCGGCATGCGCGATCCGTTCACGCCGGTCGAGCGCGGCGGCCGGCTGTACGGCCGCGGCGCGCAGGACATGAAGGGCGGCGTCGCGGCGATGATCGCCGCCGCCGCAGCCATCGCGCAGCACGGCGGGCTGGCGTCAGGGCGTCTCGTCGTCGCCGCCGTCGTCGACGAAGAGCACTCGAGCATCGGCGCCGACGCGCTCGTGACACGCTGGCGCGCCGACGCGGGCGTCGTCACCGAGCCGACCGATCTGGCCGTCGCCGTCGGGCACAAGGGCTTCGCGTGGGTCGAAGTAGACGTCGCCGGCCGCGCCGCGCACGGGAGCCGGCCGGCGGAAGGCGAGGATGCGATCCTGCGGCTCGGGCGCGTGCTCGCGCGGCTCGAGGCGCTCGACCGCGCGCTGCAGGCGCAGCCGCCGCATCCGCTGGTCGGCACCGGATCGCTGCACGCGTCGTTCGTCAGTGGCGGCCGCGAGTTGAGTAGCTATCCCGATCGCGCGACGCTGCAGATGGAGCGGCGCACGCTGCCGGGCGAGCCGGAGTCGACTGCGGTCGCGGAAGTCAACGGGATCCTCGATGCGCTCGCGCGCGAGGATCCGACGTTTCGCGCGTCGGCCACCGCGATGTTCAGCCGGCCGGCGTACGAGGTCGCGCGCGATCACCCGCTGCCGCGCGCGCTGTGCGACGCGGTGCGCCGCGCCGGCGGCGAACCGCGCATCACCGGCGCGAGCTTCTGGACCGACGCCGCCGTCCTCGGCCACGCCGGGATCCCGTCAATCCTCTTTGGCCCCGGCGGAGCGGGCCTGCACTCGACGGAGGAATACGTCAACGTCGCCGACGTGATCGTCTGTCGTGACGCGCTCGTGGAGTTGGCGAAAGCGTGGTGTGTCTAATTTCGGCGCGCGGCCGCGGAGGGCGACTTTCGGCGCTGCCAGGCGAGGCTGAAAGCCTCGCCCGACAGGAATGAAACCGTCTTATTGCGCTACGCGATCCTCCGCGCCCTGATGAGCTGCGGCCGCGCCAGCGCGTGCCGGCGAGCATCTCCCCGAATCGTGACCGTCGGCCTGGTCTCGTTCAGCTCCCAGCCGGGCGTCTCGTGGCCGCAGGAAACGCATCGCAGGAACATCCGCTCCTGCTCGAAGGACAGCAGCGTATCGTGGCCATGCAGCCCGCAGAACATCTGCCGCAACCGATCGATCACGCGGCCGCCAAGCCCGTCCGTTGTGGGATCCCCGACCGCCGCTCGCAGCTCCTCCTCGGAGTGCGACGCGATCGACTGGGGGTAATTGGTGACCATGGGCTCCTGCTCCTCCTGCCGCAGCGCTCCTCATTTGTAGGACGCGGCGCGGCATGCTGCGGTTCAGCTGAAGTTCAAGAGCCATGCCGAGATCGGCAATTTGTCCGTAAGTGCTGAGCCATCGGCAAGTTGCCGAGCGAACGATGCTTGAGGGTTCCTCTTTCGTGGTGTTCGGCTAGGCAACATCCTGCTGAGCGACGGCAGTCGATCAATGCAGTCCCCGAGCGATTCGAGGAAGGGGATTACCCACTCTCGCCGAGGATGCTGCGGAGCACGAAAAACGCATTTGCCGGCCGTTCGCCCAGGCGGCGCATGAAATAAGGAAACCATTCCCGGCCGAAGGGAATGTACACGCGCACGCGGTAACCGGCGTTCACCAGCATCGCCTGCAGGTCGCGGCGAATCCCGAACAGCATCTGGAACTCGAAGCGGTCGGAGGCGACACCGTGCTCTCGCGCCCACTCGCGCGCCAGCTCGATCATCCGCGGGTCGTGCGTCGCCAGCGCCGGATAGTTCCCGTCGGTGATGAGCCGCCGCATCATCCGCGCGTACGCGGCGTCGACGTCGGCCTTCTTCTGGTGCGCGATGCTCCGCGGCTCCTTGTAGGCGCCCTTCACGAGGCGGATGCGCGCGCCGAGCGCGATCACGCGCGCGAGGTCGCGCTCCTCGGTGCGGTAGAGCGCCGCCTGCAGCACGACGCCGATGCCGCGGTAGCCGTGGCGCCACAGCGTCTCGAAGATCTCGAGGGTGACGTCGGTGTAGGCGGAGCCTTCCATGTCGATGCGCACGAAGAAGCCCGCGGGCTCGGCGCGCTCGAGGATCTTGCGGATGTTGTCGATCGCGGTCGCCTTGTCGACGTCCAGCCCGAGCTGCGTCAGCTTCAGCGAGATGTTCCGTTCGATGTCAGCCGCGATCATCGCCTCGACGACGTCGAGGTACTCGCGCGTGGCCGCCGCCGCTTCGTCGAGGTTGGTGACGCTCTCGCCGAGCAGGTCGAGCGTAATCAGCACGCCGCGCGCGAGGCAGGTGCGCGCCGCCGCGATCGCTTCGTCCGCCTCCTCGCCGGCGATGAATCGGCGGCCGAAGCTCGCCGGCCGGCGCATGCCGTAGCGCGAGGCCATCTTCTTCAGCGTGCGGCTCTGTGCGACCAGGTGGAAAAAAGCTTTCGACGCCGCGTCGAGCATCAGTGGGTCCGGCCCGTCGTCACCAGCAGGTGCTCAATCGTCCGCGCGTAGTAGCGGAGCACCGTTCGCTCCCGCACGCGGAACCGATTGCGCTCGGCGACGACGATGCCGCGCGTCTCGAGCGGCTCGGCGGCTTCGTCGACCGCCTGGCGGCCGCTCGTGACGCCGAGGTTGGCGTGCCGCGCGGCGAGCTCCTCGATCAGGCGATCGATGCGCGACTCGAGATCGCGCCGCGCGATGTTCGGCCGCATGGCGGCCGCGAAGAGCGCCGTGGGCAGCACCTTGTAGAGCATGCCGATCCGGTTGCGCACGAGGCGCGCGAGCTCGAGGACGTCGGTCCGCGAGTGGACCTCGCGATCGCCGATGCTGATCGGCGCGCCGAAGGTGGTGAACGCGCGCGAGCGGTAGCCGACGGCGTAGCGCACCATCTCGGCGACCTCGCGGCGGAACGGCCGCTGCCGCTTCTTCTCGCGCTGGTGCGCGAGAATGTGATCCTCGAGCACGAGGTCGTACGCGATTGCCACCGGGATGACGACGAGATCGGAGCGGCCCGACTCGATGACGGCGTTGTACAGCCCGGTCTTCGCCTGCTTGAGTTCGCCGCTGTAGCTCCTGCCGCCCTCCGGGTAGAAGAAGAGATCGTGTTTCTTGACGATCTCCGCGACGTACGCCTTCAGCGTGATCAGGTAGGCCGGATCTTTCATGTTGCGGCGGATCGGGATCGCGCCGGTGACGTGCTTGTTGATCAGGCCGAGCGGGCCGCCAAAGAGGTTGATGCCCGCGGCGATGAGCGGCGGGCGGATGCCGTTGTCGTCGAGCACGAGCGGCTCGACCAGATAGTCGGTGTGGCTCTTGTGGTTCGACGCGTACACGATCCGGTGGGAGCGCACGGCGCCCGTCACGTAGTGCAGGTTCTCGTGGAGGCGCTCGATCTTGCGGAGGATCGGATAGAGCGGATGCTGCAGCGCGCGGTAGAACTTGTGGCGCTGCGTCGTACGCAGCTCCTCCAGGTACGCGCTGACCTGTTCGCGCGGGTACTTGAGAACCTCCTCGCGCGAGAGCACGGCCTCGGAGATGTCGTCGTGCATGCGAGCCGGCTTGGACTATACCACGCTACAGCGCGCCGGCGACCGCGTCGGCGAACGCCGTCGTCGACGCCGAGCCGCCGAGGTCGCGCGTGCGCACGCGGCCCGCGGTGAGGACGCCGGCGAGCGCTTTCATGATCCGATCGGCCGCGTCGTTCTCGTCGATGTGGCGCAGCATCAACACCGCCGAGAGCAGCAGCGCGATCGGATTCGCGGCGTTCTTGCCGGCGATGTCCGGCGCGCTGCCGTGCACCGCCTCGAACACGCCGATGTCGGCGCCGAGGTTCGCGGCGCCGACGACGCCGAGGCCGCCGACGAGCCCCGCGCACAAATCCGACACGATGTCGCCGTACAGGTTCGGCAGCAGCAGCACGTCGAAGCGCTCGGGAAACATCACGAGCTGCATGCACGCCGCGTCGACGATCCGCTCGTCGTACTTCACGTCGGGGTACTCGCGCGCGACGCGCCGCGTGCACTCGAGGAACAGCCCGTCGCCGAGCTTCATGATGTTCGCCTTGTGAATCGCCGTCACCCGTTTGCGGCGATGGCGCTCGGCATGGCGGAACGCGAAGTGCGCGATCCGCGTGGACGCGCGCTCCGTGATGATCTTCAGGCTCTCGACGACGCCGGGCACGACTTCGTGCTCGAGGCCCGCGTACAAATCCTCGGTGTTCTCCCGCACGATCACGAGATCCACGCCCTGGAACCGCGCGTCGACGCCGGGCAGGTTCCAGACCGGCCGCAGGTTCGAGTACAGATCGAGCGCTTTGCGCAGGCCGACGTTGACGCTCGTGAACCCTTCCGCGATCGGCGTCGTCACCGGCCCCTTGAGCGCGACCTTGTTGCGGCGGATCGACTCGATGAGCGCGGCAGGCAGCGTTTCGCCGGTGCGCTCGACCGCCACCACGCCCGCGTCGTGCGGCTCCCAGTCGATCGCGACGCCCGTCGCCTCGAGGATTCGGACGACGGCGGCGGTCACTTCGGGACCGATGCCGTCGCCGGGGATGAGCGTGATCGTGTGTGTCATTCGCGGACGTACCACGTGAGGAGAACCAGGCCGAGCGCGATCTCGAGCGTCAGCAGGGCCGCCGCCGCTTCGGCCGACACGCGCGTGAACGCGGAGCCGATCGCGATCGCCAGCATGAGGAACGCGATCACCGCGCGCGGGGCGAAGCCGTGCGGCGGCGGGCCGACGAATTTCATGACGAACAGCCCGACGATGGTGACCGTGCCGCAGGCGTAGGAGACGAGATCCGGCCGCCGGAACAGGTCGCCGAAGCGCCACGCGATCATCGCGCCCAGCCAGAAGACCAGCGCTGCCAGCGTCGCGAACCGGACGGCGATCATCGGGTCATTATAATTGGCGCCTTGCAGGAACCTTCCGCCGCGGATCTCGACGCCATCGCGGCGCGCATCGTCGATGCGCTTGGCCGCGACGAGACGCCGTCGCCCGCCGCCGCGGCCTTTCTGCTGCGCCATTACAGCGCGACCGGACGCGACGATCTGCGCGAGCCGCTCGGCCTCGCGCTCGCGCACGCGCTCGCGCTCGCCGCCGGCGACACGGGCGTGCGCGGCCGCGCCGCCTGGCTCACGGTGCTCGTCGACGCGTCGCCGATCGCCGACGACGATCGCGTGATGCCTGTGGCGAGCGCGCTCGTCGACGCGCTGAGCAGCGAATGGCCGTCGGCCGACGGCCTCGGCGACGGCATCGCGTCGGTCGAGGCGTGCCTCCACGCGTCTGCCATCGTCGGCGCCGAAGCGATCGTGCCGCCCGCGATCGACGAGCTCGAGCGGATCGTCGGCGCCGCGTATCGTCCGGGCGCCGGGCTCATCGACGCGGCCGCGGGCCGCCAGGCGACGAGTGGCGAGCACGTGCGCGCGGCGTCCGCGCTGCTGACGGCGTTCGACGTCACCGGCCGCCTGCCGTACTCGATGCTCGCCGAGGAGCTGATGCAGACGGCGCGGCGCCTGCCGGCGAGCGCCGAGGACATCGCGACCGAGTGCGCCGCGGCGCGCGCGCTGTGCCGCCTCGCCGCGCTGCACGACGACGCCGGCTACCGCGCGGCGGCGACGATCGCGTCGGGCGCCGACTATCGCGCCGACGCCGCGCGCATTCTCGCGGCGCAGGCGCCGCGCGCGCGCACCGCGTCCACCTCGGATGCGGCGCTCATCGGCGTCGCGCAGCACGAACTGATGTCGTTACGATAAAATCGCGGCGTTATGGCTACCGATCGCGCATCTCTCGTTCCTGCTCTCAAGAACATCGCCACGCGCCTGCGGATCGATTCGGCGCGCGCCACCACGCAGGCCGGCAGCGGCCACCCGACGAGCTGCTTCTCGATGGCCGAGATCATGGCGGCGCTCTTTTTTGCCGAGATGCGCTTCGATCCGAAGAACCCGCATCTGCCGGACGCCGATCGCTTCATCCTCTCCAAGGGCCACGCCGCGCCGATTCTGTACGCCGCGTGGGCGGAGGCGGGCGCGTTCGATCGATCGGAGCTGCTGACGCTGCGCGAGCTCGGATCCGATTTCGAGGGCCATCCGACGCCGCGCCTGCCCTTCGTCGACGTCGCCACCGGATCGCTCGGGCAGGGCATCTGCGCCGCGATCGGATCGGCGCTCAACGCGCGCCGCATCGGATCCGACTACCGCACCTACGTGCTCGTCGGCGACGGCGAGTCGGCAGAAGGATCCGTCTGGGAGGCGGCGAACGTCGGCGCCCGCGACAAGCTGGACAACCTCTGCGCGATCACCGACGTCAACCGGCTCGGCCAGAGCCAGCCGACGATGTGGCAGCACGACATGGCGCAGTTCGAGCGCCGGTGGACGGCGTTCGGGTGGCACGCGATCGTGATCGACGGGCACGACGTGGCGGCCATTCTCGACGCGCTCGACGAGGCGCGCCGCACGAAGGATCGGCCGACGATGATCCTCGCCCGGACCGAGAAGGGCAAAGGCGTCTCGTTCACCGACGACAAGGACAACTGGCACGGCAAGGCGTTCAAGAAAGAGGAGCTGCAGAAAGCGATCACGGAGCTCGAGCAGCAGTTCGTCCCCGGCGTGCAGGTCGCCGGCGCCGCTCTGGTGCGCAGGGTGGACGCGAAGCCGCGCGCCCCCGAGTCCGCGAGCGGCGCGATTGCCGCGCCGAACTACAAGATCGGCGACGAGGTCGCCACGCGCGAAGCCTTCGGCGACGCGCTCGCGAAGCTCGCCGCCGTCGATCCGCGGGTCGTCGCCCTCGACGCGGACGTGAAGAACTCGACCTACACGGATCGGTTCGAGAAGGCGGCGCCCGGCCGCTTCTACGAGAACTTCATCGCCGAGCAGGTGATGGTGGGCGCCGCGATGGGGCTCGCCGCGCGCGGCGCGATCCCGTTCGCGTCGACGTTCGCGTGCTTCCTCGAGCGCGCCGCCGACTTCGTCCGCATGGCGGCGATCGGCCACAACAACGTGAAGCTCGCCGGCACGCACGCGGGCGTGTCGATCGGCGAGGACGGCCCGTCGCAGATGGCGCTCGAGGATCTCGCGATGTGCCGCGCCGAGCCGGGGTTCACCGTGCTGTACCCGTGCGACGGCGTGAGCGCCGAGCGGCTCGTCGTGCTGGCGGCGCAGACCAAGGGCCCGACCTACCTCCGGATCAGCCGTCCGAAGACGCCGGTGATCTACCCGAACAGCGAGACCTTCACGATCGGCGGACTGAAGGTGCTGCGCGAGAGCCCGAACGACGTCGCGACCGTAATTGCCGCCGGCGTCACCGTGTTCGAAGCGCTGAAGGCGTGCGATCAGCTGAAGGCGAGCGGCACCGCGATTCGCGTGATCGATCTCTACTCGCTGGCGCCGATCGATCGCGACGGCCTCGTCGCCGCCGCGCGCGCGACCAAGGGACGGCTGATCACCGTCGAGGACCACTACGCGGCGGGCGGCGTCGGCGACGCCGTCGCCGAAGCGGTCGCCGACGCCGGCTTCACCGTCCACCGCCTCGCCATCCGGGAGATACCGCGCAGCGGGAAACCGGAGGAGCTGCTCGACCGTTTCGGAATCTCCTCCGGACACATCGTGAGCGCAGTAACTTCGCTCGTGGGCGCCGTGGCTGCGCGCTGACGGTTCACCGCGCGCGGCGATCGTGCACCCGCGCGCGAATTTCCTTCAGACGGCCCCGCTGATCGGGAGTAAGGATCTGCACGAACTGCGCGTACGCGTGAGCGCGGGCGACGGCGATGTCCGATTCCACCATCGCCGCTTCCGCGCTCTTCTGCCGCACGAGACCTTCGTCGACGGTGTCCGCGGCGACCGCCTCGTTCAGCGCGATCCGCGCGGTTCGTTCGCGATCGAAGAGCGCCTTCCACTCGTCCTTGTGCGCGTCGGCGATCGCCTTCGCCTGCGTCCGCTGCGCGTCGGTGAGGTTCAGCTCGCGGGCCATCATCGGCAGCATCCCCATCGGCCCGCCGGGGCCGCCGAGCCACCCCCCGCGTCCGCCCGGCCCGCCGGGTCCCCTGAACGGCCGCGCCGGCGGAGCGGCGGTCTGATCCTGCGCGTGCACGAACGCGCCCGCGCCGACGCCGATCGCGAGCAGCCCCGCCGCTGCGCCAAGTGCGATACGTTTCATACTGGTCTTCATGGTGGCCTCCTCTTTTCTGGCTCTGGTCCTCTGTGTCACCCTCTGTGTCCGCCTCTGTGTCACCCTCTGTGTCCGCCTCTGTGTCCGCCTCTGTGTCCGCCTCTGTGTCCCCCTCTGCGTCCTCTGTAACCCTCTGTGTCCTCGTCAGGCGCGCACAAGAGCCACGCGCGCACTCTGTTCGACGGCGCCGCCGTGAACCGCTCATGACGCCATGGTGAAAAAACCGTGACGGCCGCTCCGCGCGTCCTCGTCGTCGAAGACGAGCGCAACATCCGCGACCTCGTGTGCCTGCACCTGGGCCTCGAGGGCTACACGTGCGAGGGTCTCGCGAACGGGCAGGACGCGTTAGCGCGCGCCGAGCGCGAGCGCTTCGACCTGCTCGTGCTCGACCTGATGATCCCCGGCCTCGACGGCGTGGCGCTCTGCCGCGCCGTGCGGCGCGGCGGCCCGAACCACGACGTGCCCATCCTGATGCTGACGGCACGGCGCGAGGAGAGCGACAAGGTTGTCGGCCTCGAGAGCGGCGCCGACGACTATCTCACCAAGCCGTTCGGCGTTCGCGAGCTGGTCGCGCGCGCCCGCGCGCTGCTGCGGCGGCCGCGGCTGCCCGCCGCCGCGTCGTCGGAGGCCGCGGAGCCGCCGCTCACGATTCACGGCGTCGAGATCGATCCGGCGCGCCGCCGCGTGCGCGTCGAGGGGCGCGACGTCGATCTCACCGATCAGGAGTTCCGCCTGCTGCACCTGCTCGCGACGCATGCCGGGATCGTCTTCAGCCGCGAGGCGCTGCTCTCGAAGATCTGGCGCGGCGACACGTACGTCACGGTGCGCAGCGTCGACACGCTCGTGAAGCGGCTGCGCCGCAGGATCGAACCGGATCCGGCGAACCCGCGTTTTCTGCTGACGGTGTGGGGAGTGGGCTACAAGTTCGCCGACGTCTAGGCCGCGCAGGTCAGGCAGGCCAGGTAGGTGTGTCGGTAGAACTGACGAAGGTCGCGCAGGCCAGGCAGGCCAGGTAGGTGTGTCGGTAGAACATCGATCCTCTGTGTGCTCAGCGACGCACCTGACCCACCTGACCCACCTGACCCACCTGACCCACCTGACCTATCTGACCTGCCCGGCCCGCCCGACCCGCCCGGCCCGCCCGACCGGCCCGGCCCATTAGAATGCCCCGATGCCTACGGCTGAAAGAATCGCCGCGTGGATGCGACAGCAGTTGACGGCGTCGGGCGCGCGCGGATTCGTCGTCGGATTGAGCGGCGGCCTCGACTCGGCCGTCGTCGCGCGCCTCGCGCAGCTTGCCGCGCCGGGACGCGTCGTCGGCGCGATCCTCCCGTGCCACAGCGATCCCGACGACGAGCGCGACGCCGCCGCCGTCGCCAAACATTTTTCGCTGCTGACGACGCGCATCGATCTCGGCGAGACCTACGACGCGCTGGTGCACGCGGCGCAGCCGGCGCTCAACGCGCTGCCCGAGCAGGTGCGCGCCGTCGCGCCCGCCGATCCGCTGCGCGGCCGCGTGCCGCTCGCGAACATGAAGCCGCGGCTCCGGATGACGGCGCTCTACTTCCTCGCCAACAGCCTGAACCATCTCGTCGCCGGCACCGGCAACCGATCCGAGGTGTCGATCGGATACTTCACGAAGTACGGCGACGGCGGCGTCGATCTTCTGCCGATCGGGCATCTCGTGAAGAGCGAGGTGCGCGCGCTCGCGCGCGAGCTGAACGTGCCGACCGCGATCATCGACCGCGCGCCGAGCGCCGGCTTGTGGATCGGGCAGAACGACGAAGAAGAAATGGGATTCCGCTACGCCGATCTCGAGCGATACCTCGACGACGGACCGCAGGGCGTCTCGCCCGCGCTCGCGATGCGCATCGAGCGCCTCACGCGCGTGAGCGATCACAAACGGGCGATGCCCCCGATGCCGGACGATTAAGGTCGGGCGGGTCGGGCGGGTCGGGCGGGTCAGGCAGGTCGGGCGGGTCAGGCAGGTCAGGCGGGTCAGGCGGGTCGGGCGGGTCGGCGAACTACTCGGTTCATCAACGTACTGCGCAAGCGAACGGCGTCGCGCGGCGCGTGCCCGCCCGTGTCGTTGTTGAAGTACGCGTAGATCGCGCGTCCCTCGGCGGCGCGCGCCGCGAGCCAGTCGGCCCACGCGTGCAGCGCGGCGTCCGTGTAGCTGCCGCTGTATTTCTGCGTGCCGTGAAACCTCACGTAGACGAACGGCCCGACGGCGATCCGCTCCGACGCCGATCCCGCCATGTCGTGGAGGCAGAGCGCCACCTTGTGCCGCTCGAGCAGCGCGTAGACCTCGTCGCAGTACCACGTCGGCTCGCGGAATTCGATCGCGTGGCGCCGCGCGCGCGGCAGCGCGCTGAGAAACGCGGCGAGCCGTTCGAGGTTCACCGGCCATCGCGGCGGCAGCTGATACAGCACCGGACCGAACGCGCGCGCGAGCCGGGACGCGCGAGAGAAGAAGAGGCGAACCGGATCGACCGGATCCTTGAGCTTCTTCATGTGCGTCAGATAGCGGCTCGCCTTCACGGCGTAGACGAAGCCGCGCGGCGCGCGCCGGCGCCACGAGGCGAACGTCGCGGCGTCCGGAAGCCGATAGAACGTGTTGTTGATCTCGACGGTATCGAACCGCTGAGCGTAATAGGCAAGCCAGTCGGCCTGGCGGAGCTCAGCCGGGTAAAAATCACCGCGCCAATGCGTATATTGCCAGCCCGAGCAACCGATACGTATGTTAGGATTTAAGAACATTTCCGCGCCCCCACGCGGGAATCCCTCTTCCAACTCAATGCTTTAGCTCCGGCGGAAGCCGGCGCAAACGGAGCACCTCGTGTTTGCTCGCAAGTTCTCACGCCGTTCGATCGTCGTCGCCGCCATCGTCGCGTTCATTGCGTTGACGACGGGGGGCCTCCTGATCACGCGCGCGCGCGGCGCGGCGGTGGTCACGCCGGTGCCGTTCTCGGATCTGTTGCAGCACCTCGACGGGGGCGCCGTGAAGGCGGTCGTGGTGAACGGCGACGCGCTCGAGTTCACGCTGGCGAACGGACGCGAGTATCGGACGATCGTTCCCGCCAACTACGTGACGGCGAATGCCGCATTCGTGCCGGAGCTCGCGAAGAAGGGCGTGCGCATCGAGGTGCAGACCGTCCCGGAGCAGTCGGCGTACAGCTACGGCGCGCTCGTGCTCGGCCTCGGCTTCGTCGCGCTGCTGGGCTTCGCGATGTACCGCGTGACGTCGGGCCGCATTCCGGCGCTCGAGAGCAAGACGCGCGAGGCGGGCGCCGAGACCAGCACCATCACCTTCGCCGACGTCGCCGGCGTCGACGAGGCGAAGGAAGAAGTGAAGGAGATCGTCGACTTCCTGCGCGACCCCGGCCGCTTCTCGGCGATCGGCGGCCGCATCCCGAAGGGCGTGCTGCTCGTCGGGCCTCCGGGCACCGGCAAGACGCTGCTCGCGCGCTCGATCGCGGGCGAAGCGAACGTGCCGTTCCTGTTCGCGAGCGGATCGGATTTCGTCGAGATGTACGCGGGCGTCGGCGCGTCGCGCATCCGCAAGCTGTTCAAGGACGCGCGGCGCCACGAGTCGTGCATCATCTTCATCGACGAGCTCGACGCCGTCGGCCGCAGCCGCGGCGGCAACTCGCTCAGCCACGAAGAGCGCGAGCAGACGCTGAACCAGCTGCTCGTCGAGATGGACGGCTTCG
>Ga0075435_100000379_pt1 | contig 27161 bp, 23 predicted proteins | sample RhiMethybrSRZTD4_FD_75302 | JGI IMG/M metagenome (GOLD analysis project Ga0075435, IMG submission 75302) | Populus rhizosphere microbial communities from Tennessee, USA - Rhizosphere MetaG P. TD hybrid SRZTD4 | ecosystem: Host-associated > Plants > Roots > Rhizosphere > Soil | place: USA...
AGGAAGAAGCCGTTCGGCCCCTGGATCATCCGCTCCATCGTCACCACGTCGAACACCGGCAGATCCGGATCGAGCGCGCGAATCTCGCGCGTGACGAGTGGGGCCAGCGCGGCGGGATCGCCGGCGGTTCGCAGCTGCAGCGCGCGCAGCGACTTGTAGTGCTGCGCGAGCGGCACGTAGAAGTACGGCTCCGGATCGCTGAAGATGCCCTGCACCTTGGTGTTCTGCATGACGCCGATGACTTCGAGCCACTGGTTCTCGAGATCCGTCGAACGGAAGCGCTTGCCGATGGGATCCTGATCGGGCCAGTAGCGCTTCGCCATCATCTGGCTGATGACCGCCACCTTGCGCCCGCGCTCGTCGTCCTGGGCCGAGACGAAGCGCCCCTTCATCAGCCGCGGGCGCATGGTCTCGAGATACTCGGGCGTGACGGTGTTGTAGCCCGCGAACGGGCGAATGGACTTGCCGGACGGCGGCTGCCCTTCGACCTCGATGTAGGCGTTGACGCTGTAGTAGCCGAGCGGGACCGAGTAGGCCAGGCTCGCGCTCTGCACGCCGGGCAGCGCCTTGGCACGGCGCAGCAGGTCGTCGAAGAACGCGCGTCCCTTCGCTTCGTCGTATCCCTTCTGCGCCACGTCCACCGACACGTTGAGCACGTGCGACGGATCGAACCCGAGATCGATCGATTCCGCGTTCTGCACGCTGCGCACGAACAGCGCGGCGGCGACGAGGAGCACCATCGACACCGCGACCTGCGCCACGACCAGGACGCTGCGGGCGCGCTGCCGTCCCGCCCCTTCGGAGGTGCCGCGGCCGCCTTCGCGGAGCACGGTGTTGAGATCGGCGCGCGACGCGCGCAGCGCCGGCAGCAGCCCGACGCCGACGCCGGCGGCGAGCGCGATGGCCGCGATATAGCCGAAGACCCGCCAGTCGAACGACAGGTCGAAGCGGAACGGCAGATCGCCGGGCAGCTGGATGGCGGCGATGAAATAGGCGAGCGTGCGGCCGACGATCGCGCCGGCCGCGCCGCCGAGCAGCGCGAGGATGACGCTCTCGGTGAGCAGCTGGCGGACGATCCGTCCGCGCGCCGCGCCGAGCGCGCCGCGCACCGCGATCTCGCGCTGCCGCGTCGTCGCGCGCACCATGATCAGGTTGATCACGTTCACGCAGGCCACGAGCAGCACGAGCCCGACGAGGACGAGGAAGATCCCGGCGATCGCCGGCGTCTGGTCGGCGCCGTTGGCCTCGGGGCGGGCGAGGCGCTCGGGAATCACGCGGGCGCGCACCGTCTTGTTGGTCTCCGGGTACTGCGTCTCGAGCTGCGTCGCCAGCACCGCCACGGCCGCCTGCGCCTGCGTGCGGCTGACGCCGGGCTTCAACCGTCCGATCACGTGGAGCGAATGCTCGTCACGCTTGGTGATCATCGTCTGGTACTCGTCGGCCGGTTTCATCGTCAGCGGCAGGTAGGCGTCGAACTCGACGAGCGCATACACGCCCTGGAACCAGGCGGGCACGACTCCCGCGACGGTGAACGGCCGCCCGTTGATCAGTACGCTGCGGCCGACGACGGCGGGGTCGCCGTTGAACCGCTTCTGCCAGTAGCTGTGACCGAGGACGATGACGGGATTGCGCCCCGGCTCAGTCGGCTCACCGGGCTGCAGGACACGGCCGATCGCCGGCGGCACGCCCAGCATCGAGAAGTAATTGCCGGTGACATGGGCGATGGCGATGCGATCGGCGCGGGTGGCGTCGCTGAGACCGACGAAATCCACGTCGTAGGCGGCGAGATCCTCGAAGGCGCCGCTCTTGTCGCGGTAGTCCTGGTAATCCAGCCACGACAGGTTGTGGGGCTCCTCGTTGCCCTCGTGCTGAATGGCCATTACGTAGAGCCCGCCCGCATCGTGGACCGGCAGCGGCTTGAGCAGCATCCGGTTCACGATCGTGAAGACCGCGGCGTTGGCGCCGATGCCCAGCCCGAGCGTGACCACCACGGCGGCGGTGAACAGCGGGGCCTTGAGCAGCGTCCGCAGGCCGAGCCGGGCGTCCTGCCAGAGTGAATCCATACCCGGCTGGAACGGACGCGGGCACCGCAAAGTTCCACCAGATGTTAGAGTTTCGCGATTCGATGATCCCCCGAGGCGGTCCCCCGTGGCACGTTCGCGCGGCGCGAGGCCTGATGCGGCGCATGCCGCGCGGCCGCTATCACGTCCTGGCCAGGCTGGCGCCGGCCAGCGGCCGCTTCATCGGCCGGCTCGCCGGCGAGCTCGGCGCAGCGCGGTTCGACTGCGATCTCGCCGACCTGATCTCGCGCGAAGTCTGCTTCACCGGACTGTACGAACCTCCTGTCACGCGGATCTTCGCCCACTATGCGCGTCCGGGCGGCGCCATCGCTGACGTCGGCGCCAACTGGGGCTACTTCACGCTGGTCGGGGCGCCGGCGGTCGGGCCGTCGGGGTCGGTCGTCGCGCTCGAGCCCGATCCGCGCCAGTTCGAGGCGCTTTCGCGCAACGTCGCGCTGAACGGGTTCGCGCAGGTCCAGTGCATCGAGGCGGCCGCCTCGTCGAGCGACGGCCGCGTCACGCTGGCGGGATTTGCTGACGAGGGGGCCAACCGCGGCGTCTCGCGCATCGCTGACGGCGGGCAGGGCGGGCCCACGTTCGACGTTCGCGCGGTCCGGATCGACGCGCTCGTGCCGGGTCCGGCAGCCATCGACCTGGTGAAGATCGACGTCGAAGGGGCCGAAGACCTCGTGCTCGAGGGCATGCGCGACGGACTGCGCTCGCGGCGCTATCGTGCGCTCATCCTGGAGCTTCACCCCGATCAGCTGCGCGCCCGTGGCGTCGACCCGGCGATCTGCCTGCGCGGACTGGCCGATCTCGGGTATCGTGGGTGGACCATCGACGTGTCTCCCGCGGCCTACCGCCGCGCGCTCGACCCGGGGACGCCAATCGACGACCTGCTGCGGCCGCTCGACCACTGGCGGGAGACGGCGTGGCCCCATCTGCTCTGGCTCTGCTAGAGTACGGATCGAGGTTCAGTGCGGCGATCGATACTTCCACCTTCCTATGAGCAGAATTACGGGCACGCGGAGCGGATCGAGCTGGCATCCGATCGCCAGATCCGCGAGCGCAACAAGATTTCCTACCGGCTGAACCACTGGCCGATCTGGATCTTCGTCTTCTTCATCGCCCCCGGGCCGATGACGTTCACGCTGTTCGAGCACGGGTTCGACCGCCGCATGATCGCCTGGATGGCGATGGTGCTGATCGGCACCGGCATCGCGGGGCTGTTCGGCCGCCTGCCGGGCGTCGAGCCGCGGCCCTACATCATCCGCTTCACCGAAGATCGCCCGAACCCGCTCTATCGGCGGATCTGCTACACGCTGGCGTGGAGCGAAGCGATCGCCTTCGCCGTCCTGAACATCGCGGGCCTGGCCTGGGCGATTGCGACCGGCGAGTGGCGGCTGCGGCAGTTCTACGAGACGGCTTACTTTCCGATCGCCGGCACGATCTGGGTGCTCGGCGCGCTCGGCCAGCTGCCGCGGGTCAAGGCGTCGACGAAAGGCGAGGGGCACGAGCGCCGCTACTTCTACGGATCGGTGTGGGCGGTCTGCGTCGCGCAGCCGATCCTCTGGTTCATGTGGCGGGTGCTGCCGCGCACGCGCACCGCGGACGCGCTCAAGCTGGCGGTGTTCGTCGGCATTCTCGTCTGGATCGGCAACCTGGCGCGGCGCGGCCTGCTGCCCCGGACGCGGCCGATCGTGCCCGGCGAAATCGCCGTATCCGACTGACGCGGTCCCCTCGACTGCCATGACGCCGCGCGTGGCGTTCGTCAACGGCGGCATCCTCGGCCTGCTGTCGTACGCGAAATGGCTGCGACGCACCTTTGCCGACGACCGCGACATCCACGCCGAGCATTTCGTTCTCACCGACCAGCTGTCGCTGCCGGAGCGAATCACGCGGCGCGTGCTGTGCCAGCGGTTGTGGCCCGATCCGCGCGGCTGGCGCAACGTCGACCTCGCACGCTTCCGCCACGAATATCACGCCGGGCTGCAGGCACGCCGCCGGCTGCTGGCGCGCGGCCTCGAGCACTTCGACGTACTGCACTTCCACCGGCAGGCGACCGCGTACGCCAGCCTCGACCTGATGCGGCAGCGCCCGTCCATCGTGTCGATCGACTGCACGCAGCGCTGCGCCATGCAGTCGATGGCGAGCGCAATCGAACGGCGAACGCTCGCACCCAACATCCGCCGCGACGGCCGGATCCTTCGACGCGCTGCCGCCGTCGTCTCGACCTCGGAATGGGCCGCGCGCGACGCGCGGCGGATGTATCCCGATCTGCAGGCGCCCATCCACGTCATGCCGCAACCGGTCGCGCTCGATCTGTTCGACGAGAGCTGGGTCGACGAGCGCCGCACGCGAACCGCGGCCCGGCCGCAGTGCCTCTTCGTCGGCGGCGACTTTCCGCGCAAGGGGGGCTACGACCTGCTCGAGGCCTGGACGGCGGGACGCTTCGCCGAACGTGCCGATCTGACGCTGGTGACCGACTGGCCCATCGGACGGACGCTGCCGCCGGCGGTGCGGCAGGAGTCCGGCATCGAAAGCATCAGTGCCAGGTGGCGTGACGCGTGGCACGCCGCGGATCTCTTCGTCATGCCGACCCGCAACGAAGCGTTCGGGCTCGTCTACCAGGAAGCGGCCGCCGCCGGGCTGCCGGCGATTGGATCGCGGCACAACGCGGTCCCCGAAATCATCCACGAAGGACGGACGGGCCTGCTCGTGACGCCGGGGAACATTGCCGAGCTGGTGTCGGCGCTCGACACGCTCATCAGTTCGGCAGACCTTCGTTGTCGCCTCGGCCGCGCCGCCAGACGTAAGATCGAGATCGATGCGAGCCCCGACGCGCATCGGCAGCGCCTCGTGGCCTTGATTGATCAGGTGATGCGGCATGGCTGATCTCGACAACAGAGGAGCGATCGTCGCCTGTCCGTCGTGCGGGCAGCGCAACCGGCTTCCGTTCGTCAAGCTCGCGGCGGAGACGCGCTGCGGCAAGTGCCAGGCGGCGCTCGGCGCGCCGGGGGAGCCGATCGAAAGTCCGTCCGCCGACGTCTTCGACGCCGCCATCGCCGCGTCGGAGCTTCCGGTCGTCGTCGACTTCTGGGCGCCGTGGTGCGGACCGTGCCGCATGGTCGCGCCGGAGCTCGAGCGCGTCGCCGCGTCCAACCGCGGGCGCTACCTCATTCTCAAGGTGAACACCGACGCGATCCCGGAGCTGGGCGAGCGGTACCGCGTCCGCTCGATTCCGACGATGGCGGTGTTCAGCGGCGGCAGGGAAGTGGGACGCACCGCGGGCGCGCGCCCCGCCGCCGACATCGAGACGTTCATCCGCTCGACCCTCAGCGCACACGCCTGATCGCTCCGCGCAACGGCGGACGGGCGGGATTCTGTATTAGCCTTATCGGCGTGACTTCCTCTGCCCTGGTGCGCCCGGCGATCGCGGCGCGGTTCGCCGCGTTCGTGCTCGAGCGGTATCCATTCGCCGCCGCGGCGGCCGCGCAGGCGCTCCGCGCGGTCAAGGGCGGCGATCTCGCCGACGCGGCGTCGATCGCCCGCGCGCGGACGCAGCTGCCGCAGGCGTTGCGGCGCGCGCTGCCTGCGCCGCCGCCGGAGCTGCCGGAGACGACGCCGGCGGTGGCGGCGGGCGATCGCTGGGCGGCCGCGGTGGACGAGCTCATCGCCGCGTGTGACGGCTTCCTGCGGCGCGCGGAGCTCGAGCTGTCGCTCACGCCCGACGAGCGCCGCGAGATCCTGCGCGGCATGGCGCTCACGCGCGCGACCGACAACCGGCTGAAGGCGCTCTTCAGCGGCGGCGAAGTGCGCTACGGCGACGCCGCCTTCCAGGGGAAGGGCTTCCGCTCGCTCGGCCAGGAAGCGATCTATGCGGCCGCGATCCGCCTGCGCCGCGGCGATTCCCACCGTACCCCCGAGGGCTGGCGCGGCGACGTCGTCGGTCCGCTGATCCGCGACCTCGGCGTCGCGCTGGCGATGAGCCCGACGCCGCACATGGTGCGGATGGTGCTGTCGGCGCAGATGGCCAAGGCCGGCCCGCCGATGCACGGCAAGGATCTGCACGTCGGCGACTTCGACTCGGGCGTCCTGCCCGCGACCGCGCCGCTGGCGATCAGCACGATGTCGGTGGCCGGCATGGCGATGGCGTTCGCGCAGCAGGGTGGCGGGCGGGTCGCGCTGTCGTTCATCGGCGAAGGGGGCTCGTCGCTCGGCGAGTGGCACGAAGCGATCAATCTGTGCGCCGCGCGGCGGCTGCCGGCGATCTTCTGCGTGCAGAACAACCAGACGGCGCTGTCGACGCCGGTGCGGGACCAGTCCGCCGTGCGCGTCTTCGCCGACAAGGCGATCGGCTACGGCGTGCCGGGCATCACCATCGACGGCACCGACCCGGACGAGATCGCCGCGGCCTTTGCCTGGGCCGTCGAGCGCGCGCGCGCCGGCGACGGACCGACGCTCGTCGAGCTGGTGTGCATGCGCATGTGCGGCCACGCCCACCACGACGACATGCTCTATCTCGGACGCGATGCGCAGCCGTCGTGGGACTATCCGGCGCTGACGGAGCAGGGCTACGCCAATCGCGAGCTGTATGGCTACTGGCTGTCGCGGGATCCGCTGGTCACCTACGCGGCGCGGCTCGAGTCCGACGGCGTGATCGGCGCGGGCGACGGCGAGCGCATTCGCGCGGAAGTCGAAGCCCTGGTCGAGGAGCAGGCCAGGGCCGTCATCGACGCGCCGTGGCCCGACGCCGCCGACGCCGGCCGCGGCGTCTTCGCCGGCGAGCCGCCGCGCCGCCGCATCGAGGTGCTCGAGCCGTCGGTGCGGAACGCTGTTGACGCGGCACCGGCGCTGCCGCCGCTCGAACCCAACGCGCCGCGCGACGGCAAAGGCAGCACCTTTCTCGATGCCGTCATGCTCGGCGTCGGCGACGCGCTGCGCGCCGATCCGCGCGTGTTCGTCTACGGCGAGGACGTCGGCGGCAGCTACGGCAACGCCTTCCTGCTGCTGCGTCCGCTGCTGAAGGAATTCGGATCCCGCATCGTCAACTCGCCGCTCGCCGAGAACGCGGTGATCGGCGCCTGCGTCGGCGCCGCGCTGGCGGGGCAGCGGCCGATCGGCGAGATGCAGTTCAACGATTTCGTCGCGACGGGGTTCAACCAGCTCGTGAACAACGCGGCGAAGATCCGCTACCGGTGGGGCGGATCCGTGCCGATGGTGTTGCGGATGCCGTGGGGCGGCCTGCGCCACGCCGGCCCGTACCACAGCCAGAACACCGAGCCGTGGTTCTACCGCACGCCCGGCCTGAAGATCGTCGTCCCCTCGACGCCAGGCGACGCACGCGCGCTCATGGCCGCGGCCGTCGCGGATCCGGATCCGGTGCTGTATTACGAGCACATCGCGCTCTACCGCGATCCGCGGATCAGGCAGAAGCTGTCCGAGGAGCCGCCGCCGGCGCTCCCCATCGGCAAGGCGGCGCTGCGCCGCGCCGGAAAGGACCTCGCCATCGTGTCGTACGGCGCCTACGTGCACACCGCGCTGTCGGTCGCAGAGCGGCTGGCCGCGGACGGCATCGAGGCGTCGGTGCTCGATCTGCGCTCGCTGGCGCCGCTCGACAAGGACGCGCTGCTCGCCGTGGCGCGGCATTGCAGCCGCGTGCTGATCGCGCACGAAGACACGCGCACCGGCAGCATCGGCGAGAGCCTCGCGGCGATCGTGCAGGAAGAGGCCTTCGAATGGCTCGACGCGCCGGTGCGGATCGTCGGCGCGCTCGACACGCCGGTGCCGTACTCGCCGCCGCTCGAAGCGGCGTTCCTGGCGGGCGACGCGGAGATCGAACGCGCGGCCCGCCTGCTCGCCGGGTATTAGCCCGATGCCCGGACCAGTCGCCGCGTGGCGCCGTCTGTCCATGCATCCCGCGGTCCGGCCGTTCTCCGAATGGCGGATCGGCCTGCAGTGGCGGCTCGCCGGCCGTCCCGTTCCGCCGCCGCCGCTGGTCAAGCAGGCCATCGTGAAGGACTACGGTCGGCGGTTCGGCCTGCGCGCGTTCATCGAGACGGGGACGTTCGCCGGCGAGATGATTGCCGCCGTCCAGGACCACTTCGATCGCATCGTCTCGATCGAGCTCGATCCGGCGTGGCACGCGCGCGCGATTGGGCGCTTCGGCCACCGGGCGCACATCACGTTGTTGCAGGGAGACAGCGGCGCGCGGCTCCCGGAAGTGCTGGCGACACTGAGCGAGCCGGCGCTGTTCTGGCTCGACGCGCACTATTCGGGGCCGATCACCGCCCGCGGCGCGCTCGACAGCCCGATCGTCGCGGAGCTGGCCGCCATTCGCGCGCATCCGACGGCCGGCCATGTCGTGCTGATCGACGACATGCGGGACTTCAACGGGACTGCGGGCTACCCGACGGTCGACGAGCTCGTGCGGTGGATTCGCGGCGTCGCCCCGTCGTCAGTGGTCGACGTGCGTGACGATATCCTCCGCTGGCATCCACCGGGGCCTCCCGCGACGCCCCGCCGCGCGGGTGAGACGTGATCGACATGCTGCAGGGCACGGCGGTATCGGGAAAATGAGGCAACACCGCGGGGCGCGACGCGGCGGCGCAGGCGGCGCTCGCGCAGCGCACCGCCGAAGGGACGGCGATCCGTCGGCTCGGCGTCGCGACGCCGCCTGGCGGAAGGCGAAACGGATGGCCGGTGCCTGAACTGCCCGACGTCGAACTGTATCTGAGCGCGCTGCGGCCGCGCGTGCTCGGCCGCGCGGTCGAGCGGGTGCGCGTGAGCAGCCCGTTCTTCGTGCGGACGTTCGATCCGCCGCTCGCGTCGATCGAGGGGAAGGAGATCCGCGCCCTCACGCGTGTCGGCAAGCGCCTCGTCTGGGCGTTCGACGCGGATCTGTTCATCGTCGTCCACCTGATGATCGCCGGACGGCTGCGGTGGAAGGAGAAAGGCGCGGCGATCCCGGCCAAGGTCGGGCTCGCGGCGTTCGACTTCTCCGACGCCACGCTGCTCTTCACGGAAGCGGGATCGCGCAAGCAGGCGTCGATGCATCTGGTCAGGGGCGCGGAGGCGGTGGCGGCGATGGACCCGGGCGGCGCCGAGATCTTCGCGATGTCGCCGGCGCAGTTCGCCGCGGCGCTGCGCAGCGGCAACCACACGCTGAAGCGCTCGCTCACCGATCCGCATCTCTTCAGCGGCATCGGCAACGCCTACTCCGACGAGATCCTGCACGCGGCGCAGCTGTCGCCGGTCAAGTTGACGCACGCGCTCTCGGACGACGAGATCGCGCGGCTGTTCGACGCCACGCGCTCGGTGCTGCAGTACTGGCTGCAGCTGCTGCAGGAGGAAACCGGCGACGCCTTCCCTGAAAAGGTGACGGCATTCCGGCCCGGCATGGCGGTGCACGGCCGCTACGGAAAGCCCTGCCCGCGCTGCGGCGCGCCGATCCAGCGCATCGTCTACGCGCGCAACGAATCCAACTACTGCGCCGCGTGCCAGACCGGTGGACGCCTGCTCGCCGACCGCGCGCTGTCGCGGCTGCTGCGCGACGACTGGCCGAAGACGCTCGAGGACCTCGAGCGGGCACGCCGCCGCTGAGGTCGGCAGGGCCCGGCGGATTCCTTGTATCCTTCTGGATGCCACAGGCGTGTCACATTTGACACAACCGCATCGAAACCCCTACAATTAAAGGGATTTTCAATCCCAGCTCTGCCGGTCTTTTGCCTCACGGGACGGCCCCTGCCGGCCCGTCGTGTAACTGACGGGGCGAAGCTGTCTCCAGCCACACCCATGCATACCACTGCAACCGTTCGCACCCGGGGGCGGCGTTTGGCGGCGCCGGCGCCCGCACCGGGCCCGGCGCTCCCGCTGGCGTTGATCGGCGAATCGACGGCGGCGCGGCGCGCGCGCGAGGCGCTCGATCGGCCGGGCGCGGCGCCGCTGCTGATCCTGGCCGAGGACGGCCTCGATCCCGCCGACGCCGCGCGTTACGTGCACGAGCGCTTCCGCCCCGCGGAGCCGTTCATCCACGTCGACTGCGCGCGGCAGGACGGGGAGGCGATCGAGGCGGCGCTCCTCGGCGGGCGCACCCGCACCGGCGGCGGCGACCTCGAGGCGCTCGGCCCGGGGTCGGCCGTCGCGGCGGCGCGCCGCGGCACGCTGTTCCTGGAGAACGTCGGCGAGCTGCCGGCGGCGGTGCAGCGGCGGCTCGCGCGCCTGCTCCGCGACGGCGAAGCGCGCGTCGGCGGGCGCGATCGGGTCCGGCTGTCCGCGCGGGTGATCGCGTCGGCGCACCCCGGGCTCCAGGCGGATGCGCGTGACGGACGGTTCCGTGCGGATCTGCTGCGCCGGCTGGGGACCGCGCCGGCCTTGCTGCCGCCGCTCCGCCTGCGACCCGAAGATCTGCCGGCGATGGCCAGGCGCGTCGCGGAGGACGTCTCGGCCGCCTCGGGCACGCCCGTGGCGGCGTTCACCCAGCCGGCGCTCACGGTGCTCGCCGCGCTGCCGTGGACCGGAAACGTCGCGGAGCTGCGGTCGACGCTCGGGCGCGTGCTGCGCGACGTGCCCGGCGCGCTGGTGCGCCAGGAGGACGTGCTGCACCTGCTGCCGATCGCGCCGTTCCAGGGGAGCGCGGCGCGGGTCAAGCCGATGCTGAGCCTGCGCGAGGCGCGCGAGCGCTTCGAGCGGGACTACATCGCCGCGGTGCTCGAGCAGCACGACTGGCGCATGAGCGACGCCGCCCGCACGCTCGGGATCGAGCGCGCCAACCTGTATCGCAAGACGCGCCAGCTCGGTATCGCGCGCAGCGCGCCCGCGGAAAGGGGGCGGCCCTGATCATGACCCTGATCGTGATGCGCCGCGCGCTGACGGCCGCCGTGCTCCTGGTCCTCGCGGCGGGCTCGACGGCCCGCGCGCAGACCGGCGCCGCGAACCCGACCGTGCTCAAGGCCGGCGTGTTCTCGCTGAAGCCGATGTTCGCGATCAAGAACATCGGCCGCGACAACAACGTGTTCAACGAGGCCGAGAACCCGAAGAGCGATTTCACGATGACCCTCGCCCCCTCCGCGGAAGTGGGGCTCGAGCCCGGACGCTTCAAGTTCACGCTGCTCGCCGGCACCGAGTACATGTATTTCAAGCAGTACGCGAGCGAGCGCGGCACCAACAACTCCGCGTCCATCCGCCTCGACGTCGATCTCGGGGTGCTGCGGCCCTACGCCTCGGCCGCCGGCGTCAACTCGAAGGAGCGCTACAACACCGAAGTCGACGCCCGCGCGCGGCATCACGATGAGGCGTACACCGCCGGCGTCGGCATGAAGCTGTTCACGCGCACCCACGCCAGCGTCGGCTTCAGGCACGCGCGCACCGCCTTCGACCAGGACGAGACCTTTCGCGGCGAGAACCTCTCGCAGGCGCTCGACAACCACACCGACGCCATCGAAGGCATCCTCGGGTTCGATCTGACGCCGCTGACGTCTTTCGACGTGAACGTGTCGCGCGAGGAGCAGCGGTTCGACCACGCCGTCGAGCGCGACGCCAACTCGATTCGCGTCATGCCCGGGCTGCGCTTCAGCCCGACCGGCGTGATCAACGGCTCGGTCGCGATTGGCTACCGGCGCTTCACCGCGCTCGATCCGCGGACGCCCGACTTCTCGGGCCTGGTGGCATCCGCGGCCGCCGGCGTCACGGTCTACGAGCGGCACCGCTTCGACGTCACCTTCAATCGCGACCTCACCTACTCCTACGACCGGATCACGCCGTACTACATCGCGACCGGCGGGTCGGTGACCTGGACGTGGCTCTTCGTCGAGCGCTTCGACGTGAAGGCGTCCGCGACCCGCACCCGAATGAGCTATCAGGCGCTGGCCGACGCGTCGGCGTCGACCAAAGACACCCATTCCGGCTACACGGCGGGCGCGGGCTATCGCCCGACGCGCAACCTCCGGCTCGGGATCAACGGCGACTGGTACCGCCGCGAGTCGCAGACATCCGCCGGGCGCGGCTTCGACAACAACCGGATCTACGGCACGCTGACGTGGGGGATCTAGCAATGACGACGTGGTTACTCGCAGTGATGCTGGCGGCGCCCGCGCTGCAGACGGCGCCGCCGCTGCCTCCGGCCCCGGTCGCCGCCAGCTACAAGGTCGGCCCGCAGGACAAGCTGAACATCAACGTCCTGGGCATCAGCGAATTCAGCGCGCAGAACGTGCTGGTGGACGGCGACGGCAAGTTCGACTACCTGAACTTCGGCCGCATCGACGCCAAGGACAAGACGCTGCGCGAGATCGCCGCCGCGGTGCGGACGCTGCTGATCGAGCGCAAGCAGCACAACGATCCGACGGTCACCGTCGACGTCGCCGAGTACCGCTCGCAGATGGTCTACATCAGCGGCGCGGTGCGCGAGACGCGCTCCTACCGCATCACCGGCGCCGAGACCCTGATCAGCGTGCTCGCCAGCGCCGGCTTCCTGCCCAGCTCCGGCTCGTACGTCGAAGTGATCCGCAACAAGCCGGTACCCGGCACGAAGTACCGCTTCGAGCGCAAGGCGCTCGAGATGGGGACGGCGGAGCCGTTTCCGTTGCAGGACGGCGACTCGATCGTCGTGCCCGAAGCCGAGAAGGCGTTCGTGCGCGGCGAGGTCAAGGCCCCCGGCGCCTACGAAGTGACCTCCGGCATGACGGTCCTGCAGTTGATCGCGAGCGCGGGGGACTTCACCGATCGCGCGTCGAAGAGCAGCGTGAAGATCGTCCGCACCGAGGCCGGCGGCAAGCCGCACGAGATCAAGGTGCCGAAGGATCTGTCGACCCGGGTCCAGCCCGGTGACACGGTGGTCGTCGGGAAGCGGATCTTCTGATGCGGGTGCTGCACGTCGCCGCCGGCAATCTCTACGGCGGCGTCGAGCGCATCCTCGAGGAAATCGCGCGGCACGTGCCGCCCGGATCGCGCCACGAGTTCGCGCTGTCGTTCGAGGGACGGCTGTCGTCGGGCCTCGACGCCGCCGGCGCCACCCGCCACGATGTCGGCGCGGTGCGCTTCAGCCGTCCGCTCTCGGTGTGGCGGGCGCGGCGGCGGCTGCGGCGGCTGGTGGCGAGCGAGCGCTACGACGCGGTGATCGGCCACGCGCCATGGGCGTTTGCGCTCGCGGCGCCGGTCGTGCGCGGCCCGCGCAAGGTGCTGTGGGCCCACGACGCGTCGCCGGGCACGCACTGGACCGAGCGGCACACCGCCCGGCAGCACCCGGACGTGGCCATCTGCAACAGCCGCTACACCGCCAATGCCGTCGGCGCGTGGCTGAACGGCGTCCGGCGCGAAGTGGTCTACGCGCCGGTGTCTGCCGCCCCGCCATCCGCGGCGACGCGCCGCGAGGTGCGGCAGGAGCTTGGCGCGGCTCCCGACAGCGTGGTCATCGTCATGACGAGCCGTCTCGAGCGGTGGAAGGGGCATCTCTCGCTGCTCGGGGCGGCGCGGGCGCTCCAGGGAAACTGGACGATGTGGATCGCAGGCGGCACGCAGCGGCCGCACGAGGCGGATTACTTGCGGGAGCTGAGTACGTTTGCCGAGGGGCTGGCCTGCCATGAACGGATTCGTTTCGTCGGGGAGCGCCGCGACATCGGACGGCTGCTCGCGGCGGCCGACATCCACTGCCAGCCGAACACGGAGCCGGAACCGTTCGGCCTGGCGTTCGTCGAAGCGTTGCATGCCTCGCTGCCGGTGGTGACGAGCGATCTCGGCGGCGTGCGGGAAATCGTCACGGCCGAGTGCGGCGTGCTGGTGCCGGCCGGCGACGAAGCGGCGCTTGCGGCCGCGCTGCAGGCGTTGATCGACGATCCGTCTCGACGCGCGTCGCTCGGCGCGTCCGGTCCCGCGCGCGCCAGGGCGCTGTGCGATCCCGCGACGCAGGTGGCCGCGCTGGAGCGTGCGCTCCGATGAATGCCATCGATCTCGCGGTCGAGTCCCGCGCGCGGCTCAGCCTGGGGCGCGGGCACGATCGCATCCACCAGACGGTCGCCTCGCTGCTGGCGGAACGCGGCGCGGCCGGAACGCTCGTCGACGCCGGCTGCGGAACCGGCGATCTGTTTCGCGCGACCCGCGGCCGTTTCTCCCGCTGCGTCGGTCTCGACGCGGTCCACTATCCCGGCCTGCCGGCTGACGTGATCTTTCACCAGGTCAACCTCGATGGACGGCTGCCGGTCGCCGACGCGATCGCCGATGCGACCGCCGCGGTGGAGACCATCGAGCACCTCGAGAACCCGCGCGCGTTCGTGCGCGAACTGGCGCGGATCACGAAAGCCGGCGGGTGGGTCGTGGTGACGACGCCCAACCAGCTCAGCGCGCTCAGCCTGATGACGCTGCTCGTCAAGGGGCGGTTCTCGGCCTTCCAGGAACGGGACTATCCCGCCCATCGCACCGCCCTGCTCGAGATCGATCTGCGCCGCATCGCGGCCGAGTGCGGCCTCGACCAGATCGAGATCGCCTACACGCGATGGGGCCGCCTGCCGCTGACCGGGCGGCATTACCCCGATGCGATTGCTTCGCTGTCCCCTCGGCGCTTTTCCGACAACGTCGCGATGATCGGCCGAAGATGCGCGTAGCCTTCCTCAGCGTCTCGGCGGAAATGGGCGGCTCCGAGGCCGTGCTGCTCGAACTGATCCGCGGGCTGCGTCGCCTCGCGCGCGACGTCGATCCGGTGATCGTCGTTCCGCGCGACGGCCCGCTCGCCGCGCGCGCGCGGCAGGCGGGCGCCGGGGTGCGCGTGCTGCCGATGCCGGCGGCCCTGGCGGGATTCGGCGAGTGGTCGCTGCAGCGGCACGCCGGGCTCGCCCGGCGCAGCGCCGCGCTCGTGAGCGCCGCGGCCGCGGCCTCCGCGTATCAGCGTGCGCTGGGCGCGCTGGTGTCGGAGATCGCGCCCGACGTGATTCACACCAACGGCTTCAAGCTGCACGTGCTGGGCACGCGCGCCGCGCCCGCCGGCGTGCCGATCGTGTGGCACATCCACGAGTACGTCGCGGCGCGGCCGCTCAGCCGCCGCCTCCTGCGGCACCACGCGTCACGCGTCACCACGATCGTGGCCAACTCGCGCAGCGTCGCGGACGACGTGTCGGCCGCGGTCGCGGCACGGGCGCCGGTCGTACCGATCTACAACGCCGTGGACCTGGACGCCTGTTCGCCGGAGGGCGACCGCCTGGATCTCGATCGCCTTGCGCAGATGCCGCCGGCGCCGGACGGCACGATCAGGGTCGGCCTGGTCGCCACCTTCGCACGCTGGAAAGGACACGAGACGTTCCTGCGCGCGCTGCAGCGGCAGCCGGCGCCGGGCGTTCGCGGCTACGTGATCGGCGGCCCGCTCTACGACACCGCCGGCAGCCAGCACACGCTCGACGAGCTGCGCGCGATGGCGGCGTCGCTCGGCCTGCAGGATCGCGTGGGCTTCACGGGCTTTGTCGCGCAGCCGGCCGCCGCGATGCGTGCGCTCGACGTCATCGTCCACGCCAGCACCGAGCCCGAGCCGTTCGGGCTGGTGATTGCCGAAGGGCTCGCCTGCGGCAAGCCGGTCATCGTCAGCGCGGCCGGCGGCGCGGCGGAGCTGGTCGAGCCCGGCGTCGACGCGCTGACGTTCGCGCCCGGCGACGTGGCGGCGCTGGCCGCCGCGACGGCGCGCTGCGCCGGCGACGGGCCGCTTCGCGAGCGGCTGGGCGCCGCGGCGCGGCAGACGGCGCTTCGCCGCTTCGATGCCGCGGATTTCACCCGCGCGTTTCTCGATGTCTACCAACGCGCCGTCGAGCGCACGAAGGCGGTGACGGCGTGAATGCACGCGCGAATGTCATGAACGGGCCGCCGCAGTCGGTCGCCGGCGCGGCGCCGGCCCGGATTCCGTGGGGGTTCGCCGAGCTCTTCATCCTCAGCCAGACGGTCCTGCCGGCGATCCTGATCCTGCCGGGCACGCAGGGGATGCGCCTGCCGATCCGCGCCTCGGCGTTCCTCCTGCCGCTGGCCGCGTTCGTCTGGTGGAACATCAATAGCGAGATCAACGTCCGGCCGTCGCGCGCGCAGAGCTGGCTCTTCGCCGTGATGTTCCTGCTCTCGGTGATGCTCTTCCACCCGCAGACGCCGTCGTTCGTCGGCGGGCTCGCGCACCTGGCGGTGTACTTCGCGGTGATGACGCCGCTTTTCTGGGCGCCGGCGTTCGTCAAGTCGCCCGAACACCTGGCGCGGATCCTCTGGCTCCTGCTCGTCTGCTCGGGGATCAACGCCATCGTCGGCGTGCTGCAGGTGTACGACCCGCAGCGCTGGATGCCGGCGGAGTTCTCGCGTGTGTCGCTGTCCGGCCTCGGCCTCGGCCCGGTGTCGTACGTCGGACCAAACGGTCGCGTGATCGTGCGGCCGCCCGGGCTGTTCGATACGCCGGGCTCGGTGGCGGGCCCCGCCGCGTACGCGGCGCTGCTCGGCCTGGTCTTCGCGGTCAGCGCCATCCCGGCGTGGAAGCGGTTGCTGTCGCTCCTCTTCGCGGGCGCCGGCCTGGCCGCGATCTATTTGAGCCAGGTGCGCATCAGCCTGGTCATCGCGCTGGGCATGATGGTCGTCTACGCGCTGGTCGCGGCGCGGCAGGGACGGGTCGGGCGGGCGACGCAATTCTCGGTACTGGCCGGCTCGATTGTCGTCGGCGCGTTCATGCTCGCGGTGGCGCTGGGCGGCCAGTCGGTCGTCGAGCGCATCAACACCCTCACGGCCAGGGATCCGCTGTCCGTGTACCACGGCGCGCGCGGTGCGCAGCTCGAGGTGACGTTCGGCCAGATGCTGACGGACGCGCCGCTGGGCGCCGGGCTCGGGCGCTGGGGCATGGCCGGCGGCTACTTCGGCACGGTGGCGGGCAAGGGCATCTGGGCGGAGATCCAGTTTACCGGCTGGATGATCGACGGCGGCGTGCTGATGATCGCGCTGTACGTCGGCGCACTGATCGTCACCGCCTTCGCCCAGTACCGCGTCGCCAGAGCGCTGCAGTTCAGCCGGCTGGCGCAGTGCGGCGCGGTCATCCTCGCGGCCGATCTCGGCACCGCCGCGATGATCTTCAGCTTCACGCCGTTTGTCGCGCAGGTCGGCATTCAGTACTGGTTCCTCGCGGGGGCGCTGCACGGGGTCGCGCAGCGCTACGGCATCGAAGGGGCATGACGCGCTGGGTGCTCGCCACCGGCGACTTCACGACGTGGGGCGGGATGGACCGCGCCAACCACGCACTGGCGTCGTACCTTGCGCGATCGGGACGCGAGGTGCACCTGGTGGCGCACCGCGTCGCGGCGGATCTGGCGTCGGCGCCCGGTGTTCACGTGCACCGGGTGATGCGGCCGGCCGGCGCCCACCTGATCGGCGCGCCGCGGCTGGCGCGCGAAGCCTCGCGCCAGGTGCGGCGGACTGGCGGAGCGGCGCTGATGAACGGCGGCAACGGCGCGATCGGCGTGCCCACCTGGATTCACTACCTGCACGCCGCCTACGAGCCCCGGGTCGCTTCATCGTGGCGGACGCGCCTGTCCGCTTCGGCCGGCCGCTGGTACTACCTGCGCCGCGAACGCGCCGCGCTCGCCGCGGCGCCGCTCGTCATCTGCAACAGCGAACGCACCGCCGATGACGTACGCCGGCACTACCAGGTGCCCGACTCGCGGCTGCGCGTCGTCTACTACGGATCGGACGCCGCCGCCTTCAATGCGCCGAGCGCGGCCGAGCGCGTGGAGGCGCGCCGCGCCCTGGGCGTGACCAACGGACGGATGGTCGCGGCCTTCATCGGCGCGCTCGGCGATCGGCGCAAAGGCTTCGACGTCGTCTTCGACGCCTGGCGGGCCCTCTCGGCGACGCCCGGGTGGGATGTCGATCTGGTGGTGGCCGGCGAAGGGGCCGAGGCGGACGCATGGCGCGCACGCGCGGCACAGGCAGGACTGAACGGACGCATGCGTTTTCTCGGGTTCCGGCGCGACGTGCCGGCGCTGCTCGCCGCCGCCGACGTGCTGGTGCACCCGGCGCGCTACGAAGCCTACGGACTTGGGGTGCACGAAGCGGTGTGCCGAGGCGTGCCGTCGATCGTGACCGACACGGCCGGTGTCGCGGAGCGGTTTCCTCCCGCGCTCGGCAGTCTCATCATGTCGAGCCCGCCGCGCGCCGAGGCGCTGGCCACGTCGCTGCGCGCGTGGCGTGCCTCCGCCGAGACCTGGCGGGCCCGCGTGGCGCCGGTCGGGGCCGCGCTGCGCGCGCGCTCGTGGGACGACATGGCGGCGGAGATCGTCGCGGCCGTCGAGGGCCGGGCATGAACGCGGGATTCTCCGCCGTCGATCGCTGCTGGATCTGCGGCGGCGGCGCCCTGCACGCACTGCACGGCGCGCGATTCGAGTTCTCCGAGTACGCGCGGCAGGATCCGCCGCTCGCCGAGTACTCGGGGGCGCGCGTCGACATCGTCGAGTGCCGCGACTGCGGGTTCGCGCAGCCGGCGGCGCTGCCCGCGCTGCCGTCGTTCTTCGATCGCATGTACGACCAGCGCTGGTCGGACGACTGGATCGCGCGCGAGCATCAGGCGGGCTACAAGGACGCGATCTTTGCCGACGTTCTCGCGGCCCTGGCGCGGCGCCTGCCGCGCGAACGGCGCCGGCTCCTCGACGTCGGCGCACACGCGGGCCGCTTCATCGCCACGGCCCGCCGCGCCGGCTGGCAGGCCGAGGGGCTCGAGCTGAATCCCAAGACCGCGGCGTTCGCCGCGACCGCGACGGGTGCGCCGGTACACCAGGGGAACGTGCACACGTTCGATGCCGAGGCGGCGTACGACGCCGTGACCCTGACCGACGTGCTCGAGCACATTCCGCAGCCGCGCGCGGTCCTGCGCCGCGTCGCCCGCTACCTCGCCCCCGGCGGCTGGGTCGCGGTCAAGGTGCCGAGCGGCCCGGCGCAGCGTTTCAAGGAACGCACCCGCGCGGTCGTTCAACGAGGGTACGAGGCGCGGCTCGCCGACAACCTGGTCCACGTGAACCACTTTTCCCCCGCGTCGCTCCGGCGCGCGCTCGAAGAGGAAGGATTTCGCGACGTCGCCATCCTGGCGGGCGCGCCCGAGTACCCCGCGGGCGCGTTCGGACGGCTCGTCCGCCGACTGGCGTTTCTGCCCGCGCGGCTCGTTCCCGGGGCGGTGCACACGCCGCTCGCCCTGAACCTGCAGGCCTATGGCCGTCGCTGAACCCACCGCACCGCGTCCGGCGCTGAGCGTGGTGATGCCCACGTTCAACAACGAAACGGTGCTGCGCCGTGCCGTCGAGGGATGGCGCCGCTTCGGCGGCGACGCCATCGAACTGATCGTCGTCGAGGACGGCTGCAAGGATGGGACGGCCGCGTATCTCGAGCGCGAGCGCGAGACGCCGTGGGGGCGCGCGCATCTTCGCTGGGTGCACGAAGACGACGCGCATGAACTGCGATGTACGAACCGCGGCTTCACGGAAGCGACCGGCGATCTCGTCGCGGCGTGGCAGGACGACATGTTCCTGCAGGAGCCGTGGTTCGTTCCCGAGATCGTCGCCACGTTCGCCGCGTACCCTGACCTCGGTCTGCTCAGCCTGAGCCGCGGCCTGCAATGCGTGCCCTGCGACGACCCGATCGAGCGCTGGGAAGATCTGTGGGACTGGCGGCGGCTGCAGAGCACGATCGGGCACGGGCCGGCGAACTGGATCCGCCTGCAGGAAGTCGACGCGGTGATCCGCCCGTGGATCGTCCGGCGCGGGTGCCTCATGAAGGTCGGCTTGCTCGACGAAGCCTTCCGGCCGACGGAATGGGATGAAGCCGACCTGGCGTTCCGCATTCGCGAAGCCGGCTGGAAAGTCGCGGCCTGCGGCTACGAGCGGCTCGGCGCCTATTCGCATCTCGGCAGCACGACGATCGGCGTGCCGTCGGACGCCTACAAGCAGCGCGTGCTGAAGAACGGCCGGCTGTTCCACTCGCGGTGGGACGCGGTAATCCGCCGCGATCACTCGCGGCCGCGGCGCACCTGGCGGCGGAAGGCGACGCTGCCCGGCTGGCTGGCCACCGCGCGCCGCGCCGCCCGCCAGGGAGCGGCGCGCCTGTTCAACGCCGAGCGGACATCATGAGCCGCACCGTCCGCGCCACGATCGCCGCGCTCTTCGGCTACGCCCGCTTCGTCTCGGCATTCGCGATCGGTCTGGCGCTGGTGCCGTTCATCCTGCACCATCTCGGCGCGACGATGTACGGCTATTGGCTGGCGTCGGGCGAGCTGATGGCCTATGCGGCGCTCGCCGAATTCGGCGTGCTCGTCACGCTCCCGTGGCTGATCGCCGAAGCCGACGGCCGCGGCGACCGCGATCGCATCCGCGAGCTGGTCACGACCGGCGGCGGCGCCGCGCTGCTCAGCGCCGCGGTCTGCCTGCTCGTCTCGGTCGTGCTGTGGTTCGCGCTGCCTCGTGTGCTGCACCTTGCGCCGGAACTGCGTTCCGCGGTGATCGGCCCCGTCCTCGTGGTCGCGCTCCTCGGGGCGGTGGCGCATCCGCTGCGCGTGTTCGGGTGCGTGCTGGCCGGCCTGCAGGACGTGCGCTACACGGGCGTCGTCGATCTGCTGGTGCTGCTGCTCGGCCCCGCGCTCACGGTCGTGTTCCTGCTGCAGGGCTACGGACTCTACGCGCTGGCGTTTGCGACCGCGGTGCCGCAAGTGCTCGCCGGCGTGTGCAACCTGCTGCGCGTCGGTGCGCTGGCGCCCGATCTGCTCCGCGGCTGGCGGCGCCCCGCGTGGAGCGCGATCCGGCGGCTCTACGTCGAGGGCAGCGGCGCGTGGATGGCGGGCTGGGGCTGGCGGCTGATCAGCGCGAGCGATGGTCTCGTGCTGGCGGCGCTTGGCCGTCCCACCGCGGTCGCGGCGCTGGCCTTCACCAACAAGCTCGCGCAGGCGCTGACGCAGATGTCGTGGGTCCCCTGCGACAGCGGACTCCCGGGACTGGCCAGCCTCGCGGGCGAGACCCAGGGGCTGCGCCTGAAGCAGACGATTGTCGTCATGGTCCGCGTCTACCTCGCGCTGGCCGGCGCCGTGGCCTGCGTCATCCTGGCGGTGAACCCGGCGTTCGTGCGCGGCTGGCTGGGCTTGAACTTCTACGCGGGCGCGAACGCGAACCTGCTGATCGCGACCCTCATCGTGACGATGAGCTTCGGGCACGCGATCTCGGTCGTGTCGTCGGTCCTGGGGCAGCGCGTCCAGATCGGCGTCGCGACGTTTGCCGCCGGCGTGATTCACGTCGCGCTCGCCTTCGGCCTCGGCCTGCGTCTCGGCATCGTCGGGATCCTGGCCGCCGGCGTCCTCAGCCACGGCCTGGTCTTCACGGCCATGTCATGGCGTCCGTTCGCGCGCGCGACCGGCATGCCGGAAACGGCGCTCTTTGACGATGTCGTGCGCCCGTGGCTGTTCCGCATGGCGCCACTCGCCGTGCTGTCGCTGGTGATCCAGAAGCTGATCGGCACGCCGCCGCTGGCGGTCACGATCGCGCTCGGCGGAGTGGTCGGGATGGTGGCCGTCTGGCACATGCGGCCGCTGTATCTGTCGTTCGGCCCCGTGCGGGCGCTCTACGATCGTGTCTTCCGGTGGCTGCCGATCCGCGCCGCGAGCGGCGCATGACCATGCAGGTTGGCCGCGGCGAACATTTCCGTGAAGGCAGCTGGCTCGAGCGCAGGATCGCGCGGCTTCGCGGCGCGCGCACGCGGCCTGCGCCCGCCGCCCTGCGGCGGCTGCACGAGCTGATGCTGGATCTGCTGCCCGGCGATCATTTGGTCTCGACGCTGCCGGGAGGCGAGCGCGTGCGCGTGGCGGCCAGGCACCGGCACCTGAGCTGGAATCCCGAGGAGTATGCCGCCTTCAAGTCGGCGGTTCGTCCAGGCGCCACCGTGCTCGACGTCGGCGCGAACGTCGGCGCGTACACGGTGCTGTTCGCGCAATGGGCCGGCGCCGCGGGCCGGGTCATCGCGTTCGAGCCTTCGCCGGAGACGATCGCCGGCCTGCGCGAGCACGTCAGGATCAACGCCGTCGCCGATCGCGTGGAGATCGTCGATGCGGCGGTGTCGAGCGGTGAGGGCACCGCGTCATTCGACTGCGCAGGGGCCAGCGGCGCGAATGCGCTCGTTGCCGCCGACGGCGGGATCGCCGGCGCCATCACGGTGAGGACGATATCGCTCGACCGCTTCTGCGAGTCGAGGGGGCTGCGGCCATCGGTGATCAAGATCGACGTGGAGGGCGCGGAGCTCGACGTCCTGCGCGGCGCCAGGCAGACGCTGGCGCAGCCGGGACTCGACATTTTCGTCGAGTTTCACCCGTCGATCTGGGCCGCCCGCGGCATCACGCGAAACGAGATCGCGTCAGAGCTCGAGCGGCAGGGACTGCACCCGCAGCCGCTTCACCCATCGCTCGACGTCTGGAACACCGAGGGCATCTCGGTGCGCCTTCTGAAGAACTGATGCGCATTCTCATCGCCAACGAGGGACGGCAGGGCGGAGGCGGCGTGGAGACGTATCTCTCGTCCCTCGTGCCGCATCTCGAATCACGCGGCCACGCCGTGGCGCTTCTCTACGCGAACCCGTCGAGTGAAACCGGGCCGACGCGCGTCGTGACCAACGAGGCGTGGAGCGTGAGCGACCTCGGCCTGGACGAGGCGATCGCTGCGGTGCGGGGCTGGCATCCCGACGTCTGCTTCTCCCACAACATGGGGCGCCTGGATGTCGACGGCCGGCTCGCCAGCTCGTGGCCGACGTTCAAGATGATGCACGGCTATTTCGGCACGTGCGTGAGCGGCCACAAGGCGTTTGCCTTTCCGTCGCCCGAGCCCTGCACGCGGGTCTGCGGCATCGGCTGTCTCGCCTACTACCTGCCCCGGCACTGCGGCCAGCTTCGCGCCGGCCTGATGATGGAGCAGTACGCGTGGGCGCGGCGCCAGCAGGATCTGTTCGGTGAATACGCCGGCATCATCGTCGCCAGCGAGCACATGCGCCGTGAATACGTGCGGCACCAGGTGCCGCCGGATAGCCTTCACACCATTCCCCTGTTCACGCTGCCGCCCGGGCAGGTGCCGGCGGCCGGCGATCCGGCGCGCGCCGACGTGGTGTTTCTCGGACGGATGACGCTGTTGAAGGGGGGCGACGCGCTGGTGCGAGCGATCGCGCACGCGGCGCGATCGCTCGGCCGGCCGCTGCGTGCGATCCTCGCCGGCGACGGGCCCGAACGCGAGCGGCTGCGGCACCTGTCGCGCGAGCTGGGCCGCGACGGCACCTTCACCGTGGAGCTCCCCGGCTGGATCAACGACGCGCAGCGCGCGCGGATGCTCGCCGGCGCGTCCATCGCCGTCATACCCAGCATCTGGCCGGAGCCGTTCGGTCTGGTCGGTCTCGAGGCCGCGCAGTTCGGCGTGCCCGCCGTCGCGTTCGACGTCGGCGGGATCGCGGAATGGCTGGCGCACGATGTCAACGGACGCCTGGTCAGCCCCGAAGGGGGCGCGGCCGCCCTCGGCGACGCCATCGCCGCGGTGCTCGGCGACGCCGCCGTCCACGCGCGGCTGTCCGCCGGCGCGCGCGCCGCGGCCGCCCGTTTCTCCGCCGACGCGCACGTGTCGAAACTGGAGCAGGTCCTGCGCCTGCGCCTGCAGGAACCCTCGAGCGCCGCATGATCTGGCACCTGCTGACCGGCGAGTTTCCCCCCGACTGCGGCGGCGTCGGGGACTACACCTTCGATCTCGCGCGCGCCCTCAGCGACGCCGGCGACGCGGTTCACGTATGGACGCTCGCGCGTCCGAAGGGAGAAGGCCCCGACGTTCGCGGGATGACGCTGCACCAGCTGCCCGACGCGTTCGGCTCGCAGTCACGCGCGGCGCTCGAGCACGCGTGGCGCGAGACGCCGGGGATCGTGCTGCTGCAGTACGTGCCCAACACGCTGGGCGCGCGCGGCGCGAACCTGCCGTTCTGCCGCTGGCTGCGCCGGATGCGCCAGCACGGCGCCGACGTCCGCGTCATGTTCCACGAGCCGTACTTCTATTTCACGCTGACGCGGCCGTGGCGCAACGTCCTCGCCGTCGTGCAGCGGACCATGGCGGCGACGCTGCTGCAGGCGGCGGGCACCATTTACATGTCGACCGAGACCTGGCGGCGCTACCTGGAGGCGGTCGGCTCCCTGCCGAGCGCCACCTCGTTGCCGATTCCGTCGAGCATTCCCAACGGCGCCTCACCCGACGAGGTGGCGGAAAACCGCGCCCGCATTTCTCCCGCGGGGACGCCGGTCGTCGGCCACTTCGGGACCTACGGCGACCATGTCGCGACGGAGCTCTTCGCCCTGCTGCCGGCCATTGCCGCGCAGGCGCCGATTGCGCGATTCGCGTTCATGGGCACCGGCAGCCGGGAGTTCCTCGAGCGCCTTCGCGATCGCCACCCGCAGATTGCCTCGCGCGCGTGGGCGTCCGGACGCCTGGCGGCCAGCGACCTGTCGGCCGTTCTCGGCTCGTGCGATCTGCTGATCCAGCCGTATCCCGACGGCATCACCACGCGCCGCACGTCGGCGATGGCCGGCCTGCGCAATGGCGTGGCGACGGTGTCGACGAGCGGGACGCTCACCGAATCCGTCTGGAAGGACACCGGCGCGGTCGCGCTCGCGCCGGTCTCCGATCGCGCCGCGTTCGCGCGCACGGTCGCGCGCCTGCTCGACGATCCCGATGCCCGTCGGCTGCAGGCCGCGCACGGCGCGCGCGCCTACGAGCGGCACTTCTCGATGCCGCACACGGTCGCCGTGCTGCGCGGGACATCGGCCGAAGCCGCGTGACGCTGTCGATCCTGCTGGTCGGCGACTACCCGTCCGAGCCGACGCTGGGCTCCTCGAAGGTCTTCTACAAGCTGCAGGAGGAGTTCGCCGCGCTCGGCCATCGCTGCGACGTCGTCTTCGGCGAAGAGATCGGCGCGCCGCGCTTCCGGCAGATCGGCCAGCTCGTCGCGCCGTGGCGCGCCGCCAATGCGATCGTCCGCCGCATGGAGGCGGGGAAGTACGACGTGATGGACGTGGCCAGCGCCGAAGGCGCCTGGATCGGTGTGCTGAAGAAGATGGGCGCCTACAAGCGCACGCCGCTGATCTGCCGCTCGAACGGCCTCGAGCAGTTGAACTATCGCCGCATGCTCGACGACCACGCCGCCGGCCTCACGCGAAAGGGATGGACGCGGCGGATCTGGTACCCGCTGACGCGCCTGTCGCAGGTCGAGGCCGCGGCGCGGCTGTCGGATCGGCTGCTGCTGCTCAACGAAGGGGATCGGCGTTATGCCCTCGATCACGGCTGGAAGACCGAACGCGAGATCGAGGTGGTGCCGCACGGCGTTTCCGAGCGATACCTCTCGGCCGACGACGACGCGGCGGACGCGCCGCGCGGCGACGGACTGCTGTTCTGCGGCAGCTGGGACCGGGTCAAGGGCATCGACTACGTCGTCCGCGCGTTCGAGCGGCTGCACGAGCGCGGACGGCCCCTGCGGCTGACCGTGCTCGGCCCCGGCGTGCCGGACGCGGACGTGCTCGCGGACTTCAACGCCTCCGTCCGCGACTTCGTGCGTGTCGTGCCGCGCCTCGCCGAATGCGACGTGATCCGGATGTACCGAAGTCACGATCTTTTGCTGTGGACGCCGACTTACGAGGGCTTTGGTCTCGTCCTGCTCGAAGCCATGAGCCAGCGCCTGCCTGCGGTCGCCACGCCCGTCGGCTGCGCCCCGTCGATCGTGCGCGACGGCCAAAACGGCGCCCTGGTGGCGGTGCGCGATCCCGACGCGGCCGCGTCTGCGGTGGAGCGCTTGATGGCGGACGCCGCGCTGCGCCGCCGCATGGGAGACGCCGCTCGCGCCGCGGTCGCGGGCATGACCTGGCGCGCGACCGCTCTACGGACGCTCGACGTCTACGAGCGCGCCGGGGCGGAGGCCGCGTGACGCGCACGCTCACGGTCGGCATCACGACGCGGAACCGCCCCGACTCGCTGGGCGCCTGTCTCGAGTCGATGCGGCTGATCGCGCCGCTGGACCCCGAGATTCTCGTGTTCGACGACGGATCGACGCCGGCGGCGTCCGGCGCGACCGGAGCACCCGCGCTGCCGGTGCGCTTCATCCGCGACGGGTCCGCTCCCGGCTACATCGTCGGGCGCAATCGGCTGGTCGCCGAGGCGCAGGGTAGATTCGTCCTGCTGCTGGACGACGACACCCGCCTGCTGTCGCTCGAGAGCGTCGAGTCGGCCATCCGCGTCATGCGCAGTGACGCCCGCGCCGGCGCGGTCGCCTTCGCCCAGGCGGAAAGCGACGGGCGCCCGTGGCCGGAGCGGATGCAGCCGTCGCCGGTGCGCGCGCCGTCGGTGGTTTCGAGCTTCATCGGCTTTGCGCACCTCGTCCGGCGCACGGCGTTCCTCGCGTTATCGGGCTACCGCGAGTCGTTCGAGTTCTACGGCGAGGAAAAGGACTTCTGCCTCCGCCTGATCGACGCGGGCTACCAGACGATCTACCTGCCGCAGGCGCTGGTCGCACACGTCGTTGACGGCGCGTCGCGCGATCGCCGCCGCTACTTGCGGTGCGTCTCACGCAACGATTGCCTCAACACGCTGTACAACGATCCGCTGTGGCGCCTCGTGTGGATGCTGCCGGCGCGCTTCGCGCTGTACTTCCGCATGCGGCGGACCTGGAAGATCGACGATCCTTGGGGTGGCGCGTGGCTGGCCCGCGACCTCGTCTCGCGGATTCCGCGCGTCTGGAAGGAGCGGCGCCCGGTGTCCCGGGCGACGCTCGCGCGGTGGCGGGCGCTGCGCAGCCGGCCGGCCGCCTACGAACTGCCGCGCGTGCCGGCGGAGAGTCTTCCTGGCCGCTGAACGGCGCCTGATCACAATCGGCCACTCGTACGTCGTGGCGGAGAATCGCCGGCTCGCCCACGAAATGGCGCTGTGGAGCCGCGGCCGGTGGCAGGTGACCGCAATTGCGCCGCGGTCGTACGCGGGCGATCTCCGCCGTATCGATCTCGAGCCGATTCCCGGCGAGGCGGCACAGGTCCTGCCACTCGACATGGCGCTGGACGGCCGCGCCCACGTGATGTGGTAC
>Ga0075435_100000383_pt1 | contig 27116 bp, 24 predicted proteins | sample RhiMethybrSRZTD4_FD_75302 | JGI IMG/M metagenome (GOLD analysis project Ga0075435, IMG submission 75302) | Populus rhizosphere microbial communities from Tennessee, USA - Rhizosphere MetaG P. TD hybrid SRZTD4 | ecosystem: Host-associated > Plants > Roots > Rhizosphere > Soil | place: USA...
GAGCCCGAACACCGCATACAGGAGCGTGAAGACCGTGCCGAGCAGTCCGAGCGCCGTGTCGCTGAGACCCCATTCGCGCCTGATGCCTTCACCGACGCCGCCGATGATCTGGCGGTCGAAGAAGTTCATGAGATTGATCGCGAAGAGGACGATCAACGCGTAGAGGGCGGATGGCGACATTTTTACTTTCGCGTGGGGCCCCACTTTTCTTAATCGCGCGGGGCCCCACCCCCGCGCGCAGACGCGCTCGCGGCGTAAACCGCTCGCGCGTTTCCAGAACAGAACGTCACCCTCGCGTTTCGCTGCAGCAAAGCCTTGCCAGCCTTCCTGACGTCCGGCCTTGCCCGCCCGTCCTGCCCTTCCCGCCTCTCCTGCCCTTCTGCCCTCTCCTGCCTGTCCCGCCGTCAGAACGGATGTCTGCCCCTCTCGATCACCGCATCGGCGATGCGGCGGCGCAGCGCAATCGTGTCGACGCCGCAGTGAATCGCGAGCCGGTGGACGCTGGGGCCGTAGGCTGAATCGACACCGCGCGCGGTCAGCGCCGTCGCGACCTGCCTCGCCGCGGCGGCGATCCGGGTCGACGCTTCATCCGTGTAGACGCGCGCGGCGTCGGCGGCGAGGTTTGCGCGAGCGTCGCCGCGCGCGGCCATCTTCTCCGCGCGCGCGACCGCGCTCTCGATGGCGTACACCTCCGTGACGACATCGGCGATCTGCGCCTGGACTTCCTGCGCCTCCTTCAAGTCGTCGCCGTAGCTGTCGGTCGCCTGTCCGAGCAGCGCGACCGCGATGCGCTTGGCGCGAACGAGGAAGTCGCGCTCGGCCGCCACCGGTCCGCGCGGGGAAGGCGACGGCCGGTCGGCGAGCGCATCGCGCGCCGCATCCGCGCCGAAGAGCGCCGGCGACTGCTTCTGCAGGCGCGCGGGAATCAGCAGCCGGTTGATTTCGTTGGTGCCCTCGTAGATCCGCGTGATGCGCGCGTCACGGTACATTCTCTCGACGGGAAATTCGCGCGAGTAGCCGTTGCCGCCGAACACCTGCACCGCCTGATCGACGGCCCACGCGAGCGCCTCGCTCGTCCAGACCTTGTTGATCGAACATTCGACCGCGAACCCTTCGATGGTCCTCATCACGCGGGCGCCGTCGTTGCGATCGATTGATTCGAGCGCGCGATCGACGTCGCCGAGCGCGCGGTACGACATCGCGTCGCCGACGAACGCGCGCACCGCCATGCCGGCGAGCTTCTGCTTGATGAGGCCGAACTCCGCGATCGCCTTGCCGAACTGCCGGCGCTCCTTCGCGTACTTCACGGAGTGGCTCAGCGCGAGCTTCACGCCCGACATGTTGCGCGCGCCGAGCTTCACGCGGCCGAAGTTGAGGACGTTGAACGCGACCTTGTGTCCCTGCCCGATCGTGCCGAGCACGTTCTCGACCGGCACGTGCACGTTGTCGAGCATCACCGCCGTGGTCGAGTTGCCGTCGAGTCCCAGCTTGATCTCGTCCCGCCCGCTCACCACGCCCATCGAGCGCTCGACGAGGAATCCGGTGAACTTGTCGCCGTCGACCTTGGCGAAGAGCGTGAACAGATCGGCGAACTGACCGTTCGTGATCCACATCTTCTGGCCGTTCAGCACGTAGTGCCGGCCGTCGGGCGTCAGCGTGGCGGTCGTACGCGCGGCGAGCGCGTCGGATCCCGATTGCGGTTCGGTGAGCGCGTAGGCGGCGACGAGCTCACCGCTCGCGAGCCGCGCCAGATACCGCTGCTTCTGTTCCGGCGTGCCGAAGTACACGAGCGGCAGCGTGCCGATCGACGTGTGCGCGCCGAGCGATCCGCCGAACGAGGGATTGACGGCGATCTGCTCGCCGACGTACGCGGCGCTGATCAAATCGAGTCCGAGTCCGCCGTAAGCCGGCGGGATCTCGAGCCGCAGCAGATCGAGCGCCGCGGCCTTTCGCAGCAGCTGCCGCGTCAGCTCCCAGTCGTGTTTGTAGAGACGATCCACGACCGGCAGCACTTCCTTCTGCATGAATTCGGCGGCGGTCCGGCCGAACATCCGCTGTTCTTCGCTGAGATCCTCGCGGACGAACATCTCGTCCGCGCGCACGTCGTTGGTGAGAAATTGACCGCCGGCCACCGGAGCGTGTGTGTGGGACATCGGTGTTATTTGACAGTGCAGCGGCTCGGAAGTATAAGCCTGACATCGTGCCGACCATCAACGATTTATTCTCTCTCGCCGGCCGTGTTGCGATCGTCACCGGCGGATCGCGCGGCCTCGGTCAGGAAATGGCCGAAGGGCTCGCCGAAGCCGGCGCGTCGCTGATGTTGTGCGCGCGCCGCGAGCAGTGGCTGACGCCGACGATCGACGAGATGCGCGGACGTGGATTTCGCGTCGAAGGGATGCTGTGCGACGTGTCGAAGCCGGGGGACGTCGCCGCCGTCGTCGACAGGACGGTCTCGACGTTCGGCAAGGTCGACATCCTTATTAATAACGCAGGCGTCACGTGGGCGGCGGAGCCCGAGGACATGCCGATCGACAGGTGGCAGAAAGTGGTCGACGTCAATCTGACCGGCGCATTTCTCTTCGCGCAGGCCGCCGGGCGCGAGATGCTGAAGCGGAAGTCGGGCCGCATCATCAACGTGGCGTCGATTTCCGGAATGCAGGGGTCGGTGAACGGACCGCACTTCGCGCCGTACGCCGCGACGAAAGCCGGACTCATGGGCCTCACGCGCGAGCTCGCGGCGTCATGGGGACGCCAGAACATCCGCGTCAACGCGATCGCGCCCGGCTACTTCCACTCGCGGCTGGCGGACGGCGCAATCGAGATCGCCGAACCGGCAATCAAGGCGTCGAGTCCCATCCCGCGCGTCGGCGCCGCCGGCGAGCTGAAAGGCGTCGCGGTGTTCCTCGCGGCCGACGCGTCCAACTACATCACCGGCCAGACGATCGTCGTCGACGGCGGGCGGACCATCTCGTGAGTGCCTCATCGCCGTACGCCGCGCGGCCCTGGCAACAGCACTACGACTATTGGGTGCGGCCGCATCTCACCTATCCCGGACGGCCGCTCGCCGACATCCTCAACATCTCGGCGATCGAGAAGCCCGATCGCACCGCCACGCATTTCCTCGGCGCCGAGTTGACCTTCATCGATTTGAAGCGACGTGCGGACGCGTTCGCCGCATCGCTCGCCGGACTGGGGATCGCGAAAGGCGATCGCGTCGGGATCATGCTGCCGAACTGTCCGCAGTATATTTTTGCGGCGTTCGCAGTGCTGCGGCTTGGTGCGGTCGTCGTCAACATCAACCCGAGCTACACCGCGCGCGAAGTTCTGACCGTGCTCACCGATTCGGGCGCGCGGGTTGTCGTGACGCTCGATCTGCTGGCGCCGCTCATCGACACCATTCGCGCGCAGACAGCGATCGAACACGTGATTGTCACGTCGCTCGCCGAATACTCCGCGGCCGCAGCGGCGCCGCCGCGCATCGACGGCGCGCTGACACTCGCGACGCTGCTGAAACCGGCCGCGCCGGCGGACCTACCGCGCGTGCACATCGAGGCCGACGATCTTGCCGTCCTGCAATACACCGGCGGCACGACCGGCACGCCGAAAGGCGCGATGCTCACGCACGGCAACATCTGGGCGAACGTCGTGCAGACCGAAGCGTGGACCAATCCGGCGTATGTGATTGGCGGCGCCGAGCGCTATCTCGTCGTCATCCCGTACTTCCACATCTACGCGTTCTCGGTCTGCATGATGGTCGGACTGCGCGTGGGCGCGCTGCAGATCATCCATCCGAAGTACGATCCGGAGCAGGTCCTGATCTCGATCCGCGATCTGCGGCCGACGTACTTTCCGGCCGTGCCGACGGTGTTCGTCTCGTTGCTCACGCATCCGAAGGTGTCCGAGTACGGCCTCGAGCGCGTGCGCGTGTTCAACAGCGGCGGCGCGCCGTGTCCGGTCGAAGTGATGGAGAGCTTCGAGCAGCGCATCGGCCGGCCGCTCAACGAGGGCTACGGGTTGTCGGAAACGTCGCCGGTCACGCACTCGACGCCGCAGCTCGCGCGCCGCAAGATGGGCACGATCGGCCTCGCGCTGCCCGACACCGACATGAAGATCGTCGACGTCGAGACCGGCACGCGCGAGATGCAGCTCGGCGAACCGGGCGAACTGTGCATCTCGGGCCCGCAGGTGATGAAGGGCTACTGGAATCGTCCTGATGAAACCGCCGGGGCGCTCCGCACGGACGCAACCGGGCGCGTGTGGTTCCACACCGGCGACATCGCGACGATGGACGCGGACGGCTATACGTCGATCGTGCAGCGCAAGAAGGACATGATCATCGTCGACGGCTTCAACGTGTATCCGTCAGAGATCGAGGCCGTGCTCTACGCGCATCCAGCTGTGCGCCTCGCCGCGGCAATCGGTATTGCCGACGCATATCACGGCGAAGTCGTGAAGGTGTGCGTCGCGTTCAAGCCCGGCGCATCAGCGACGGCCGAAGAGATCGTCACGCACTGCAAAGCGAACCTCGCCGCGTACAAAGTGCCGGCGCAGGTCGAAGTGCGCGACACACTGCCGATGAGCGCCGTCGGAAAAATTCTGTACCGCGTGCTGCGCGACGAGCACGTGAGTCACGCCGACGCTGGACGCATGGAGCCGCGTCCGGCGAAGGCGGTCGCCGAACCGGGATCGACGATTGGACGGCACAAGGGATGACAGTCACAGATACGCGCCACGGCCTCAGCGGCCTCGACTACTTCCGCAAGATGATGGCCGGCGAGTTGCCGCCGCCGCCGATGCTGGAACTGTTCGGCATTCGACTCGTCGAGGTCGACGCGGGCCGCGTCGTGTTCACCGCAATCGCCGACGAACGCTTCTACAACGGAACCGGCGTGGCGCACGGCGGCTTCGCCGCGACGCTGCTCGACACGGCGCTCGGATGCGCGATCAATTCCACGATGCCGGTCGGCCGCCGATTCACCACCCTCGAGCTGAAGGTGAATCTCACGCGGCCGCTCACGCGCGAGGCCGGCGTGCTGCGGTGCGAAGCGCGCGTGGTTCACGTCGGCGGACGCACGGCCACGTCGGAAGGCCGCATCGTCGACGCCAAAGGCAAGCTCTACGCGCACGGCACGACGACGTGCATCGTCGTCGAGCAGGTCAGCGTGCCGACAGGCTGAAGATGCTCGCCCTGAGCTTGTCGAAGAACGCTCATCCTGAGCCAACTAAAAACGCTCATCCTGAGCCATCCAGAACTGCATGTGAAGAACGCTCGCCATCGACGCGCTCAGGGCGAGCGTGAATCGATTCGCTGATCGCATGATAGGCTACGCCTTCCTTCCGTAGGAGCTGCAATGGGCGATCTTGTGCAATACACCGTCACCGATCGCGTCGCCGTCGTGACAATCAACAACCCGCCGGTGAACGCGTTGAGCCCCGACGTCTGGGAGGGCATCGACGCGGCTGTGGCGCGAGCATCGGTCGATCCGGCGGCCGACGCGATCGTCCTCATCGGCGCGGGAACCACGTTCATCGCCGGCGCAGACATCAAGGTATTCGACACGTTGAACACGCGCGAGGATTCGCTGGCGCGATCGGCGAAGACCCATGCGATGCTCAAGCGTGTCGAGGACACGCCCAAGCCGCTCGTCGCGGCGATTCACGGCAACGCGCTCGGCGGCGGCCTCGAAGTGGCGCAGGCGTGCCACTTCCGCGTGGCGGCGAAGGATGCAAAAGTCGGGCAGCCCGAAGTGCTGCTCGGCATCATTCCGGGCGCCGGCGGTACTCAGCGTCTGCCGCGGTTGTGCGGCGCGCAGCTCGCGCTCGAAATGTGTACCTACGGCAAACCGGTCCCGGCCGCGACGGCCAAGGCCGCCGGCATCGTCGATGAAGTGATCGACGGCGATCTTCTGACCGGCGCGATCGCGTTTGCGACGGCGAAGGCGCGCGCGCGCGAAATCCGGAAGAGCCGCGAGATCCCGCACACCGCGGAGTCGGTCAAGAGCGGCGTCGAGGCGTGCAACGCGATGCGGCAGTCGCTCGCGAAGACCGCGAAGGGAGCGCGCGCGCCCTTTGCCGCCGTCGATGCGATCCAGGCGGGCCTCACGCTCGGTTTCGACGACGGCTCGATCCGCGAGCGCGAGCTCTTCGCCGACTGCGTCGTGTCGATCGAATCGAAGGCGATGCGTCACCTGTTCTTCGCCGAACGCGAGGTCGCGAAGGTTCCCGACGTTCCAAAGGACACACCCACACGAGACATCCGTCGCGCAGCGGTCGTCGGCGCGGGAACGATGGGCGGCGGCATCGCGATGACCTACGCGAACGCGGGCATTCCCGTACTTCTCAAAGACGTCGATGATGCGGCGCTGCAGCGCGGGCTGACGACGATCCGCAAGAACTACGACGTGACGATGTCGAAGGGCAAGATGACGCCCGAGCAGCGCGGGAAGACGCTCGCGCTGATCACCCCGACAACGACGTACGACGGCTTCGACGCCGTCGACATCGTCGTCGAGGCGGTGTTCGAGAACATGGAGCTGAAGAAGACGACCTTCGCGGAGCTTGCGAAGGTGACGCGGCCCGACTGCGTCCTCGCCTCGAACTCGTCGACGCTCGACATCGACGAGTTCGCGCGCGCGAGCGGCCGGCCGGCGCAGGTTCTCGGGCACCATTTCTTCAGCCCCGCGAACGTCATGAAGCTGCTCGAGATCGTTCGCGGACGCGAGACGAGCAAAGAGGTCATCGCAACGTCGTTGAAGCTGGCCAAACGCCTGGGCAAGGTCGGCGTCGTCGTCGGCAACTGCTTCGGATTCGTCGCGAACCGCATGCTCGCGTACTACATGCGCGAAGCGTACCTGCTGCTCGAAGAAGGCGCGAGCGTGCCGCAGATCGATCGCGCGCTCACCGACTTCGGCCTGCCGGTCGGACCGTACGGCATGCAGGACATCGCCGGCATCGACGTCGGCGCGCGCATCCGTCAGTACCTGAAATCGATCGGCAAGACACGCGCCGAGGGACCGCAGTCGGAGATCCCGGATCAGCTGTTCGAGATGGGACGATACGGCCAGAAGACCGGCGCCGGGTGGTACAAGTACGACGCGCCCGGCAGCCGCAATCGGACGCCGGATCCGTTGATCGATCAGCTCGCCGAGCAGGCGGCGGCGAAGCGCGGCATCAAGCGCCGCGCGATCACCGACGAGGAGATCATCGCGCGGATCACGACCGCGCTCGCGAACGAAGGCGCGCGCGTGCTCGAGGAGGGCTACGCGACGCGCGCGGGCGACATCGACATCGTCTACGTGTACGGCTTCGGCTTCCCGCGGCATCGAGGCGGTCCGATGTTCTACGCCGACACCGTCGGCCTCGATACCGTGCTCGCGCGCGTGAAGGAATACCGCGCGAGGTTCGGCGACTACTGGGAGCCGGCGCCGCTTCTCGAGCGGCTCGTCGCCGAGGGACACGGGTTCACCGGATCGAATCCCGAGTACTTCCGCAGCGGCGTCGGAGAAAAGATCGGGATCTGACACGATGATCACGGTCGACGTCGGGACGCTCGCCGGCCGCGTCGGCCAGGAAATCGCGGTCAGCGGCTGGCTCGAGGTCACGCAGCAGCGCATTCAGCAGTTCGCCGATGCGACCGGCGATCATCAGTGGATTCACCTCGACGCCGCGCGCGCGGCCGCCGAGTCGCCGTTCCGGACCACCATCGCGCACGGCTTCCTGACGCTGTCGCTTCTGAGCACCCTCATTCGCGACGCGATGCAGTTCACGCGGCTGCGGCTGGCGGTGAATTACGGCGTCAACCGCGTTCGCTTCGTCGCGCCGGTCCCGTCGGGCTCCCACATTCGTGCCCGCTTCACCCCCGCCGCCGTCGAGGAAACCGGCGGCGCCATTCAGGTGACCTGGCAGGCCACCGTCGAACGCCAGAACAGCGACAAACCGTGCCTCGTCGCCGACTGGCTCGTGAGGTATTACCTGATCGGCTAATGGTTCAGTCCCGCCGAACGGCGCTAAAATAGGAGCGCCAGCCAAGCCGCTTGAGAACTCAGGACTGCCATGAACTACACCAGAATTTTCACAGTGACCGTCGCCGCGACGGCGTTGTGCCTTGCGGCGACTGCCGCCAGCGCGCAGCACCGCGGCGGCGGTGGCGGACGGCCGATGGGAGGCGGCGGCCACGTCGTGACGGGCCGCGCCGTGCCGGTCGTCCGCGGTGGCGGCCACGTCGTCGTGGCGCCGCGCTTTTTCCCGGCACGTGTCGTCGGGTACTACCCGTACCGACCTTATTACTATCCGTACCGCGCGGGATTCACTGTCGGATTCTTCGCCGGATTCGGCTACCCGTTCGGATTCGGCGGGTACGGCTACCCATATAGGTATCCGTACTACTACCCATATCCCTACGCGTATCCCTACGCGTATCCGTACCCATATCCCTATCCATATGCCGCGTCCGGATATCCGCTGCCGCCGGCCGGATACGTCAGCGCGACGCCTGGCGTTGCGTATGGCGGCGTGAGAATCGAAGGCGCGCCGCCCGACGCACAGGTGTTCTGCGACGGCTACTACATGGGTGTCGTCGACGACTTCGATGGACCAACGCAGCACCTGAACCTGCAGGCGGGCTCACATCGGGTCGAGATACGCCCGCAGGGCGCTCAGCCCGTCGCCTTCGATGTGAACGTTCAAGCAGGTCAGACGATGTCGGTGCACGCCGACGTGCGCTGAGGCGTCCGTGACATGGTGAGGGATTAGGGATTAGGGATTAGGGATTAGGGATTAGGGATTAGGGATTAGGGATTAGGGATTAGTGGTGCCACAGCCTCCGATCCCTAATCCCTGACTAGTCCCTGATCCCTGATCCCTGACTGATCCCTGATCCCTGATCCCTGATCCCTGACTGATCCCTGATCCCTGATCCCTGATCCCTGACTGATCCCTGATCCCGGCGCGGGCCGCTAAGCCCAGTCCGAGGCCATCTGAAGGGCGGCGCGCGGAACGCGCGGGGCCGCTCACCGTCCAACATCCTCGTTCCACAGCATCGGATGTGCGGCAATGAAGTCGGTCATCAGGCGGATGCAGCGTGCGTCGTTGACGACATCAACACGCACGCCCCGGTCCCGCAGCAGTTGCTCCTCGCCCATGAATGTCTGATGCTCGCCGATGACGACGTGCGGGATGCCGTACAGCAGGATCGCTCCGCTGCACATCGCGCACGGTGACAGCGTCGTGTACATGATGCTCTCGCGGTACACGCTGGCCGGCTGACGTCCGGCGCGCTCGAGCGCATCCATTTCGCCGTGGAGCACGGCGCTGCCCTGCTGCACCCGCCGATTGTGACCGCGACCGAGAATGCGGCCGCGATGAACGAGAACGGCGCCGATCGGGATGCCGCCTTCGGCGAGTCCACGCTCCGCCTCCTCGACTGCCGCGCGAAGAAACTCGTAGTTCATGCGTTCACCGCGCCCCATCCGTAACATGCGGCATGCGTTTCGCACCTCTGATTCCCGGAGGTTGAGGTCATGCTCCACATGGCGTTCGTATTCCTGGTGATTGGAATCATCGCCGCGCTGCTCGGGTTCACGGGGATAGCAGGCGCGTCGTTTGCCATCGCAAAGTTCCTGGCCGGCCTGTTCCTGTTGCTCTTCCTCGTGTTCCTGATCATCGGCATCACCGCCGCCCGCCGCATCATCGACTGATACAATGGAGGACCTCGGGACGCCGAGATCCTCCATTGAACTTCCGATCGCTTTCGCTTTTCTCCGCCGCGGTTTCCCTTGCCGTTGTTGTTGCGCTGGCCCAGGAAACGCTGAGCCAGTCGGCTCAACCGACGCCGACGGCTCCCGGTGCGCCGCCCGGCCTCACGCTCCTCTCCCGCGATGGCCGCCGCCCGCTTCCGATCGTGATGGTGTCGGATCAGGAGTTTATCGGACTCGACGATCTCGCCGCCGCGTTTCAGCTCGCCATCCACGAGGAATCCGGCGCGATCACCGTTTCGTACAAGGGCAAGACGATCATCCTTACCCCCGAACAGACGCTGGCGTCGGTCGCCGGGCGTCTCATCTCGCTGCCCGCTCCGCCCACCCGCAGCGGACGCCGATGGCTGGTGCCGGTCGAATTCATCGCCCGTGCGCTCGCGCCAATCTACGATGTGCGGCTCGAGCTGAGAAAGCCGGCGCATCTCGTCATCGTCGGCGATCTGCGTGTGCCGAGGCTGACGGTTAAATACGAGCCGGCCGGCGCGGCAGCGCGGCTGACGATCGATGCGATGCCGCGCGCGACGGGCACAGTGTCGCAGGACGGCGATCGGCTCACGGTGAAGTTCGACGCGGACGCGCTCGATGTTCCGGGTCAGCTGCTCCCGGCCCAGCCGGCGCAGAGCATCGTGCAGGCCGTTCGCGTCACCGACGCGACGACGGTCACGGTGGATCTCGGACCGCGGTTCGCCGGCTTCAAAGCCGCGAGCCAGCCGGTGGATCCCGTGATGCGCCTCGTCATCGATTTCGTCGCGCAGCCGACGGAGACCACTCCCACACAGCCGCCTGCCGCGCAGCCCCCTCCTGCGCCGCCCGAGTTGCCTCCTGCGTTCGCGCCGCCATCGTCGCCGATACGTACGATCACGATCGATCCCGGTCACGGCGGCGACGACGCGGGTGCGAAGGGCGCGAACGGGACGAAAGAAAAGGATGTTGCGCTTTCGGTCGGACACCGCGTGAAGGCCGTGATCGAAGCGCGGCTCGGCGTTCGCGTCCTGCTCACGCGGGACGACGACCGCAGCGTTCCGCTCGACGAGCGCACGGCAATCGCGAACAACAACAAGGCGGATCTGTTCATCAGCCTGCACGCGAACGCGTCGATGCGTCGATCGACGACAGGCGCCTCGATCATCTGCGCATCGTTCGACGCTCCGAGCGAGACGGCGGGCGCGGCGCACGCGGGCGAACGGCTCCCGACATTCGGCGGCGGACTGCGCGACATCGAGCTCGTGCCGTGGGATCTCGCGCAGACCCGCCATCTCGATCAATCGGTCGCGTTCGCGACGATCCTTGCCGAGTCGTTCAAGGGACACATCCCGCTGGGCGCTCATCCCGTTGACCGCGCCCCGATGCGGATTCTCGAACCGGCGAACATGCCCGCGGTCCTCGTCGAGATGGGATTTCTGACCAACGCCGATCAGGAGAAGCTCCTCGCCGGCGATGCGTTCCAGAACACGCTCGTCCAGGCGGTCTACGACAGCGTCGTCCGATTCAGGGACGTGCTCGCCGCGGGAGGCACGCGATGACCGCGCAGCGCATCGTCGTCTTCGTCGCGATGGTGCTCGCCGCGTTCGTCATCGGGTTTGCGAGCTACGCCGTGCCGCGCTGGCGCGGCGGACCGTCGACCCACGCCGTCGCCGCCGCGCGCCCGACGCCGCCGCCGCAGCCCGGGAGAAAGATCAAGGCCCGGCTGTTCTACATCAACGACGATGGCACTCGCCTCACGACGCTCGAGCGCGAGGTGCCCTACGCCGAAACAGCGGTGGACCAGGCGCGCGAGATCGTCGCAGCGCAAATCTTTCCGGTGGCCGAGCCGCTCGTGTCGGCGATTCCGCCCGGTACAACACTGCGCGCGCTGTTCCTCACCGATCGCGGCGACGCGTTCGTCGATTTGAGCAAGGACATCGTCGACGCGCATCCGGGCGGATCGATCAACGAGCTGCTGACGATCTACACGATCGTCAACGCGCTCACCGCGAACATGCCGGCAATTCACTCGGTGCAGGTCCTCGTCAACGGCAAGGAAGTCGAGACCATCGCCGGCCACGTCGACGTGCGGCGTCCACTCGAGAAGAATCTCGCGCTGGTACAATGACGACGCTTTCAGCCGATATTCACATGCGCACAGATGTCCGACCGGCAAACCAGTTGCGTGAGACGACGATCACGCCGAACTTCCTCACGCATCCCGAGGGATCGGTGCTCATCGAAGCAGGACGCACGCGCGTCATCTGCACGGCGAGCGTCGAAGACCGCGTGCCGCCGTTTCTGCGCAACACCGGCAAAGGCTGGGTGACGGCGGAGTACGGCATGCTGCCGCGCGCGACGAGCACGCGCTCGCAGCGCGAAGCGTCTGCGGGCAAAGTCGGCGGCCGCACGCAGGAAATCCAGCGGCTCATCGGCCGATCGCTCAGATCGGTGACGAATCTGACCGCGCTCGGCGAGCGGACGGTGTGGCTCGACTGCGATGTCATTCAGGCCGACGGTGGCACGCGAACGGCGTCGATCACCGGCGCGTTCGTGGCGCTGGCGCTCGCGCTCGAAAAAATGCGCGAGCGCGACCTCATTCGATCCATTCCGCTGTCGGACTACGTCGCCGCAATCAGCGTCGGCATCGTCGACGGCGAGCCGCTGCTCGATCTGGCCTATGAAGACGACAGCCGCGCCGAAGTGGACATGAACATCGTCAAGACCGGCGGCGGTCGATTCATCGAGGTGCAGGGCACGGCGGAAGCGATGCCGTTCGGCCGCGAGGCGTTGATCGCGCTGCTCGATCTCGCCGATGTCGGCATCAGGCAGCTGGTCGACAAACAGCGGGCGATCGTCGGACATCTCGTGACGAAGTAGCTGTCGGCCCGCCATGATCCTGCATCGCGCTACGCTTTCGACGCCGCTCGGTCCGATGCTGGCGCTCGCGTCAGACGATGCGCTGTGCGCGCTCGAGTTCACGGGACCGGGCAAACGACTCACGCGGCTGGATGAACGGAGGCGCCGCTGGTTCCCGTCGCACGACATCGTCGACGGGGAGAACGGCGCGATCCGATCGGCGCGCGCGTGGCTCACGGCCTATTTCGCCGGCGACACGGCTGACGCGAGCGATCTGCGCCTCGACATGTACGGCGCCGCGTTCGAGACGCGCGTCTGGCGCGCGCTGCTCGATATACCTGCCGGTCACACCACGAGCTACGGCACGATCGCGAAAAAGCTCGGCGCACCCGGCGCATCGCGCGCCGTCGGCGCCGCCAATGGCGCGAACCCGATCGCGATCATCGTCCCCTGCCATCGCGTCGTCGGATCGTCCGGATCGCTCGTCGGCTACGGCGGCGGCCTCGAACGCAAGACCTGGCTGCTCGATCACGAGCGCCGCTGGCGAACCGATAGTTTGTTCTGATGCTCAAGGCTCGTCCTTCGACAAGCTCAGGACGAGGGTTCCAGGAATCGAAGAAGCTCTGCGTTCTCAGCGTTCTCCCCGGTTAATGTCACCTTCGAGAAATGTGCGCAGCGCGCGGAATGCCTTGCCGCGATGGCTGACGGCCGATTTTTGTTCCGCCGTCGCCTCCGCGAGCGTGCGGTTGTACGGCGGATAGAAAAAGATCGGATCGTATCCGAAGCCGCCCGATCCTTTTGGTTCGCGCGCGATGCGTCCTTCGATCGTGCCGCGCGCCTCGAATACAACGCGTCCGTCGCGTGCGAGCGCGAGGGCGCAGACGAAGCGCGCCGGACTGTCGAGCGCGTGCTTCGCGCGAAGCGCGTCGTAGACCAGGGCGAACTTGCCCGGATAATCGAGTTCCGCTCCGCCGAATCGCGCCGACTGCACACCGGGCGCGCCGGCGAGTGCGTCGATCTCGAGACCCGAGTCCTCGGCGACCGTCAGCATCCCCGTGGCCCGCGCGTAGTACTCCGCCTTCGCGCGCGCGTTCTCGTCAAAGGTCCGTCCGGTTTCCTCCGGCGCGGCGATGGCCGGCCAACCCTCGAGCGTCGCGAGATCAATCGGAAGCCCGTTCAGGATCCGCCGGATCTCGACGAGCTTGTCCCGATTCGTCGTCGCGACCAAAAGCGTCGTCATTGGACAGAGGTATACCTTCGGTGAGCTGTGCGCTACCGAAGGTCTGGCCGCGGGCGGCGACCCGAAGGTCGGCCGCCCGGGAGAATATGGGAGGCGGTTCGGCCGGCTGGCTGACGGCTCAAAGGAAAGAATTTCTACCCAGCCGGCGGGCGGGATTCCTCCTAAAGAGGAAGTGGGTTACGCAGCGGCCACTCGCTTTCTCGGCTTGATGGCCGCCTTCACAGGCGCGGCATGTTCGACTCGCATGAACGCGCCGTCACGCGTACGAAACAGAAACTTCGCATCCACCAGGGCGCTCAGCAGCGCGACGCAGGAATCGGTGTCCAGATTCCACAGTCTCCGCGCCTGCGCTTCGGTCAATCGCAATCCGGGCATCTCGAGAAATTCACCCTGGACTCGCCGGAGCGTCTCTTCCGTCGCACGGATCTGCTCAGGCGTCATGTCGATCCCTCCGTCGGGTAGCTGTCTTTGCCAGGGATTTACGCTCACGGTTGAGCAACCGATATGCCACCGGGAATTTGGGCGCCCCAGAGTTCCTTCCGGGAACTCGACCCTCGGAAAACGGCCTGTTTTCGAAGCTGGGCTGTTTCGGGGGGTCGTACCCCGTCATTCCTTCGCGTCAGGGCACGTTCGCGCTGTGACGGCTCGTGTAGGAAAACCTTTCAGCCCAGCCGGACCGGTTCAGTGTCCCCGAAATTGCATCGCGAACGCTCTATGACTCACAGCTCCCGCTCTGACGGACTGAACAATCTGACGACGCACCGCGCGACCCAGAGCGTATGGGATCGGCGGGGATGGAACGGCACGCGCGAGCAGCTGGCGCTCACCCGACTGCTCGTCGGCATCGGCGGCGGCGCGCTCGCGGTGCAGGGCGTGCGGCAACGCACGGTCACCGGATCGCTGCTCGCGGGGCTCGGCGGCAGCCTCGCGTGGTGGGCGCTGACCGGCGAAGGCGATCTTTCCGAAGCGCGGCGCTGGTTCATGCGGGTCGTCGAGCCGTGGTGGCCGCGCCACGACGATCACATTCACGAAGCATCGTCCGAGTCGTTCCCCGCGAGCGACGCGCCGTCGTGGACGCCGACCACCGGGACCGGCGCGCGGCGCCACGCAGGAGTCCACTGATGCTGCGTGCGCTGCGAATCCCGATCGGCTGGGCCGACCTGCTGAAGCGAACGTACAACGAGACGGTGGCGGACAACTGCCTCGGCCTCGCGGCGCAGCTGGCGTACTACTTCTTCCTCGCGCTCTTTCCCGCGCTGCTCTTCGTCGTAGCGCTTCTCAGCTACGTTCCCGTGCAGGGATTGATGGACGCCATCAACTCGTCGCTCGCGCGGGTGGCGCCCACTGACGTCTTCAACATCATCAAAGATCAGATGCTGAAGATCGCCGAGGACAAGAACGGCGGGCTTCTCACGATCGGCATGATCGGCACGATCTGGAGCACGTCGTCGGGTGTGAGCGCGATCATCGACACGCTGAACCAGGCGTACGACGTCCAGGAAAGCCGGCCGTGGTGGAAAACGAAGCTCATCGCGGTCGGCCTGGCCATCGCGCTGGCCGTGTTCATCGTCCTGTCGTTCGCGCTCGTGCTGGTCGGACCAACCGCCGCCGAAAAAATTGCCGACTACGTACGCCTCGGCGCCGCGTTCGAGTGGACGTGGAAAATCCTTCAGTGGCCGGTCGTGTTCGCGCTCGTTTCGCTCGGCGTCGCGATGATCTATTACTTCGCGCCGGACGTGGAGCAGCAGTTCGTATGGATAACGCCGGGATCGATTTTCGCGACGATCCTGTGGGTGCTCATCTCACTCGGGTTCAAGTTCTACGTGGCGGACTTCGGCTCCTACAACGCGACGTATGGAACCATCGGCGGCATCATCGTCACCCTCACGTGGTTCTACGTGTCGGCGCTCGCCATTCTCGTCGGCGCGGAGCTGAACGCTGAAATCGAGCATGCCTCGCCGTATGGCAAGGATCCCGGCGAGAAAGTGATCGGCGAGAAGAAGAAGATCGGCATGCTCGCCGAGGAGGAGTACGAGGCGAAGAAAGCGGCCGGGGCACTGAAGCCGGCGATCGAGCGCGAGAACTGCGACGTCGACAAGGATCTCCTCCCCGCGCGTCCGGTCCGGGCGCGCACCCGCTTCAGCGACTGGGTGGTGGCCGCCGTCGCCCTCGGCGAAGCGGCGGCACTCGCCTATTCGAGACTGAAATCGCGGACGAGAGCGTGAGAACTGAGAACTTAGAACTGAGAACTTAGAACTTAGAACTTAGAACTTTTGATTTCGAGTTTGAGTTTCAGTTCTCAGTTCTCAGTTCTCAGTTCTCAGTTCTCAGTTCTCAGTTCTCAGTTCTCAGTTCTCAGTTCTCAGTTCGTGACCGATCAGCCTCCCGTCGTGAAACTGCCCACGGTGCCGCTCGCCTTCTTGAACGCGGCGGTCTTCGACACGATCTTCCAGTAGTACGTCGTATGCGGCGCGAGCACCACGGGGATCGTGTAGCTCTGGGTGACGCTCGACGACGTGCTCGGTCCGTAGTTCTTGTTCGATCGATACAGCGGCGGCGTCGGGCTCGTGCCGAAATAGATGTCGTAGTAGTGCGCCCAGGGACCGCCGTACCACACGAGGTTCACGGTCCGCGCGACGCCGGTTGCGAGGTTCGCCGGCGATCGGTACTTCGGCACATCGGGCGGCAGCGGCGTGAACGGCTTCGTCTCGATCGCGCCGATCGGGTTCGCGTTGTTCCACTTGCGACCGAACTGGTTGACGAACCAGTCGAAGATCCACAGCTTCGTCGATGAGAAATAGTTGTGTTCCTGCTGGGAGAGATCGGAGGGCGACGTCCAGTTCGACGATCCGAAGATGACGGTGCGCTGCCCGTGCAGGATCACGCTTTTCTGATGGTTGATCCCGGCGTGCGCCGGCACGCGCACCGGAATGCCCGCGTACCAGATTCGATCCACGTTCCACGCGTGCCACAGCTTCGCGGCAAGCCGGTACTCCTTCGTGTCGGTGAGCAGCCGCACCGGCACGCCGCGCGATTTCGCCGCGATGATCGCGTCCGAGTGCCGCCGATCCGTGATGCGGTACATGATGGCGTCGATGCCGCTGGTCTCGCTGTTGTAGAGCGCGACGGCGCGAGTGGCGTAGCTCTGGCCCGGTGGAAAGTTCAGCTCGGGATCTTGCGGGAAGATCGGAAACCGGCGCGCGAGCGGCGCCGTCACGTTCGCGTAGGTCTCGAAGTTCGACGTATCGATCCAGGACGAGTCGAACTTGGTGCACATCGTGTCGACGATCTCCGGATCGCTGGTGAAGTAGATCGACTCGTCGACGTAGTTCGTGTACGGCGACACCGGTAAAAACGCGTCGACGCTGTAGTTTGCGCCGCTGAACTCGACCACGCCCTGTCCGGCGAACAGCATCATCTTCCAGTGCAGGATGCCGCCGGCCACACGCATCCGCATCGGAATGCCGGCCGCCTGAAATCCCTCGAGCATCGTGACGTTGAGCGGATACGTGGGGTTCGCGCGCGGATCGACGAGCAGCCTTACGGGTACTCCCGCTCTCCACCTCGCGATGATGGCGTCCATGTACCGATGGTCTTCCATGAACCAGAAGGCAACGTCGATCCCCTGCGTCTCTTTATTAATGAGGTCGATGAGAACAGTTCTGCAGTTTTCGAACGATGGATCGCACAGCCGATCGAGCGCAGCCGCCCGCTGCGGCGTTGCGCACACCAGCGCGAACGCCGTGACGGTCGAGCCTATCCACAGTCGAGCCAGTCTCACGGGCACCTCCACGGCACATAGGGCCCGGTCGCGATGCCAGCATGATGCCGTGTTCGTTTTCGCACATACGCTCGACTTGCCCGCGGCGCCGCGTCGCAGGCGAAACGCTCTGGAAAAAACTGCGTCGCGGTTTTGAACAAGGAGGGGCGGCACGCCCGGCGGTACGTCCGCGACGGTCGGACCAATCCGACCGACGTACAAGTAGAATGGCCCCGTTGGCCATGGACACGCTTTTTCGCTTCCTTTTCAAATACCCGCCGCTGATGTTTCACCAGGGGGATCTCACCTGGGGGCTGTCGCGTCCCGTGATGCTCGTCGTCGCGGCTGTGCTCGGGCTCGCCGCGGTGGCGCTCCTCACCTATCGCGGGTTGAGCACCGTCGAAAAGGCGCGCGACCGCGCGGTTCTGATCGCGTTGCGCGTCGCGGCGCTCGTCGTGCTGTTCTTCTGCCTCCTGCGGCCGGCGCTGGTGCTGAAGGCGGCGGTGCCGCAGCAGAATTTCGTCGGTGTCCTCGTCGACGATTCGCGCAGCATGGCGATTGCGGACAGCGACGGGCAGCCGCGAAGCTCGTTCGTGCAGCAGCAGCTCGCGCCGAACGCGCGCCTGCTCGACGCGCTCTCGCAGCGCTTCGTCGTGCGTTTCTTCCGCTTCTCGTCTTCGGTCGATCGCGTCGCGTCGGCAAACGATCTGAAGTTCGGCGGCACGGCGACACGCCTCGGACAGGCGCTCGATCGCGCGCGCGACGAGCTCTCGGGTCTGCCGCTGGCCGGCCTCGTGATGGTGACCGATGGCGCGGATACGTCCGAAGCCGCGATCGATGAATCGCTCGCCAGCCTGAAAGCGCGATCGATTCCGGTGTTCACGCTCGGCGTCGGCCAGGAGCGCTTCGCGCGCGACGTGCAGGTGACGCGCGTCGAGACGCCGCGCGCGGTGTTGAAGGGCACGGCGCTCGTCGTCGACGTCGTGCTGTCGCAGACCGGCTACGGCGGACGCACCGTCCCGCTCACAGTGGAAGACGATGGCCGCATCGTCAGCACACAGGAAGTGAAGCTGCCGCCCGACGGCGAATCGTCGACGGTGAAAGCGCGCTTCACGGCGTCGGAAGCCGGCCCGCGTCTGTTCCGCTTCCGCGTCGCCGATCAACCCGACGAGCAGGTGACGCAGAACAACGCGCGCGACACGCTCATCGAGGTGCAGGATCGCAGAGAGAAGGTCCTCTACTTCGAAGGCGAGCCGCGCCCCGAGATGAAGTTCATCAAGCGCGCCGTACAGGACGACAAGAACCTCGTCGTGTCGGTGCTGCAGCGCACCGCGGAGAACAAGTACTACCGGATCGATCCGAGCAGCGCGAACGATCTCGTCGGCGGATTTCCCAGAACGCGCGAGGAGCTGTTCGCATACCGCGGCCTCATTCTCGGATCGGTCGAAGCGGCGTCCTTTACCCCCGAGCAATTGCGGATGATCGCCGACTTCGTCAGCAAGCGCGGCGGCGGGCTGCTGGTGCTCGGCGGCCGCCGATCGTTCGCCGAAGGCGGATGGAACGGCACGCCGGTCGGCGAAGTCCTGCCGGTGATTCCTGACGCAGCCAACCCGAAGTACCTGTCGATGCTCGACGTCCGCCCGACGCGGGCCGGCGCGCTCTTCCCGGTCACGCAGATCGCGGCGACCGACGATGCGTCGACGGCGAAGTGGAGCGAGATGCCGCAGGTGTCGACGGTGAATTCCGTTCATCAGGTGAAGCCGGGCGCGACGGTGCTGCTGTCGGCGACCGACAGCCGCCGGCAGGATCAGGTCGTGCTCGCGTTCCAGCGCTACGGCCGCGGCAAAGCGATCGCGATGCCGATTCAGGATTCGTGGCTCTGGAAGATGGACGTCAAGGTGCCGGTCACCGACACGACGCATGCGATGTTCTGGAGGCGGATGATCCGCTGGCTCGTCGACGGCGTGCCCGACCAGGTGAACGTCACGACGACCGCCGATCGCGTCGAGCCCGGCGAACCGGTGAAGCTTGCGGCGGAAGTGCTCGATGCGGCGTACACCGAGGTGAACGACAGCCGCGTCGTGGCGCGGATCACATCCCCCACCGGGAAAGTGAGCGAACTTCCGGTCGATTGGACCGTGACGCACGACGGCGACTATCGCGCCAGCTTCACGCCGGACGAACCGGGCGTCTACGACATCCGCGTGACTGCCGCGCGCGAACAGAAAGATCTCGGAAGCGCGGCGATGCACGTCCGCGTGTCGGCCGGCGACGCGGAGTACTTCGACGCGGCGATGCGCGCGCCGCTGCTGAAGCGCATCGCCGAAGAAACCGGCGGACGCTTCTTCACGCCCGCCAACGCCGCCGCGCTGCCCGAAGCCGTCAGCTACACCGGCCGCGGCGTCACGGTCGTCGAAGAGCGTGAGCTGTGGGACATGCCTGCCCTGCTCCTGGTGCTCGTCGCTCTCGTGAGCGCCGAGTGGGGATTCCGCCGGGCGCGAGGGCTTGCATGAACCCGACGCGGCAGTTAACCGCCGGGCACGCAGAGAACGCAGAGAAAACATCTACCCTGCGCTCTATGCGTGCTCTGCGGTTGTTCGTGGTGTTCGCGATGACCGCGCTGCCGCTCCAGGCATGGGCGCAGGACACCCACCTGCTCGTCATCACCGGCGTCGGCGGAGACGAGGAGCACACGAAGAATTTCCACAAATGGGCGTCGGCGATGATCGAGACCGCGAAGAAAAAGGACGGTCTCACCGACGCCAACATCACCTATCTCTCGGAGAAGCCCGAGCTCGACCCCGCGAACATCAAGGGCAAGTCGACGAAGGAAGGCGTCGAGAAGGCGTTCACCGATATCGCACAGCGTGCGCGTCCGAACGATGCCGTCTTCATCGTTCTGATTGGCCACGGCAGTTTCGATGGACATCAGGCGGCGTTCAACCTGCCCGGTCCCGATTTGACGCCGGCGGATTTCGCGCGGCTGCTTGGAACACTCGCAACACAGCGCGTCGCGTTCGTGAACACGGCGAGCTCGAGCGGCGCGTTCCTCCCGACGGTCGCCGGCGCGGGACGCGTGATCGTGACGGCCACCAAAACCGGCGGCGAGCGCAACGAAACGCGGTTCCCCGAATTCTTCGTCGAAGCGTTCAACGACGACGCCGCAGACCGGGATCGCAACGGCCGCGTCTCAATTGCGGAAGCGTTCGAGTACGCGAAAGCCAGAGTGACGAAAGCCTTCGAGCAGCAGGGACTCCTGATGACGGAGCACGCGGCGCTCGACGAAGGGCCCGGCACCGGTCTTGCGGCGTCGCTGTTCCTCGCGCCGCCGCAGGGCACGCTGAAAGTGGATACCAGCGACCCTGCCGTCCGCGCGCTCGCGGAACAGCGCGACGCCATCGAGAAGCAGATCGCGGCGCTCAAGCTGATGAAGCCGTCGATGGACGACACGAAGTACAACGCCCAGATGGAGAAGCTGCTGACCGATCTGGCGATGAAGACGAAAGAGATTCGGGATCGGCAGACGAAGAAGGACCGGGATCGATGAGGCGCGCGGCGACGCTCGCCCTGCTGCTCTCGATTGCGGCTGGAGCGGCGACCGTCGTCGCGCAGCGCCGCGGGTTCGGCGGCGGCGGCCGGTGGGGTCAGATCCCGATCGCACCGAACACGCCTTACGACGGACGCTTCACGTTCGTCCGCGTGCGATACGGACCCGACTACGGCTACGCCTCGCAGCGGCTGCCGTGGTCGCACGATTATCCGGCGGGCGAGCAGCACTTCATGAAGATACTGAACGAGCTGAGCTACCTGAACCCGCACACGGAGGAGACGAACATCCTCACGTTCGACGATCCCCAGCTGTTCAAGTATCCGATTGCGTACCTCTGCGAGCCGGGCGGCTGGACGCTGACCGACGAGGAAGCGGTGAGTCTGCGCGCGTACCTCCAGAAAGGCGGCTTCCTCATCGTCGACGACTTCCGGTTCCAGCACTGGAACAACTTCGAGCAGCAGCTGGCGCGCGTGCTGCCGGAGGCGCGCGTCTACGATCTCGACATCGCGAGCCCGATCTTCCACTCGTTCTTCGAGATCAAGACGCTCGACGTCCCGCAGTATTACGACCCGCCGCCGCCGATCTTCCGCGCCGTCTACGAAGACAACGATCCGTCGAAGCGGATCATGATGATGATCAACTACAACACGGACATCTCGGAGTATTGGGAGTGGTCCGACACCGGACTGAAGCCGATCGACGAATCGAACGAAGCGTATAAACTCGGCGTCAACTACATCATTTACGGGATGACGCACTAAGAGCGCGTTGCACAATCGACGTAGGGCGAGGATGAAAGCCTCGCCCTACAGATTCTGCAACCCGCTCAAAAAGGCGGGCATTCAGGAGCGCAGATGGACGCGAACACCGTCGATTTCGAATCGACAGACGACATTGCCCTTGCCGATCGGATGAACCAGGGGCGCAAGCAGATCATCGCCGAGCTGCAGAAGCGCATCGTCGGCCAGAGCGAGGTCGTGGAGCTCGTTCTGATGACGCTCTTCGTCGGCGGCAACAGCCTCATCGTCGGCGTGCCCGGCCTCGCGAAGACGCTGCTCATCGCGACGCTGGCGCAGGTGCTCGACCTGAACTTCAATCGCATCCAGTTCACGCCAGACCTGATGCCGTCGGACATCACCGGCACCGACATCATCAACGAGGATGCGTCGACCGGCCGCCGCCAGATGGTGTTTGCGCCGGGGCCGATCTTCGCGAACATCGTGCTCGCCGACGAGATCAACCGCACGCCGCCGAAGACGCAGGCGGCGCTGCTCGAGGCGATGCAGGAACACCGCGTGACGATCCAGGGACGCACCTACGCGCTCGACGAACCGTTCTTCGTGTTCGCCACACAGAATCCAATCGAGCTCGAGGGCACGTATCCCCTGCCCGAAGCGCAGCTCGATCGGTTCATGTTCCATATCGTCATCGAGCACCCGCCGGAAGACGAGGAGTTCGAGGTCGTGCGGGCGACGACGGCGATCATCGATCCGCATTTCCTGCGGCCGGTCAGCGGCGACGATCTCATTGCCTTCCAGCGGCTCGTCCGCCGCGTGCCGGTTGCGGAGCCGGTGATGCGCTACGCGCTGAACATCGTGCGCACGAGCCGCCCGAAGTCGAAGCACGCCCCGGAGTCGGTGAAGAAATACGTGGCGTTCGGCGCGAGCGTCCGTGCCGCGCAGTATCTCGTGCTCGGCGCCAAGGCGCGCGCGCTGACGAGCGGCCGCTATCACGTCAGCTTCGAGGACATCCGGTCGCTCGCGCATCCGGTGATGCGGCACCGCGTGCTGACGAACTTCCGCGCCGAGTCCGAAGGCATCACCTCGGATTCGATCATCGACGAGTTGCTGTCCGCGGTGGCGACGCCGAAGTCAGGTATGTAGATAACGCGAACGGCCGAGATCCCAAAGACCGCAGAGCCAGCTTTTCTCTGCGTTCTCTGCGCTCTCCGCGGTTAGATATCACGTAACGGACGATGTCAGAAACGCACTCCATCCCCGGCGCACGGTTCGTCGATCCGAAGATTCTGCAACGGGTCGGCAATCTCGAACTGCTCGCGCGCACGGTCGTGGAGGGATTCATCAACGGCTTGCACCGCGCGCCGTTCTTCGGGGCGTCGATCGACTTCGCCGAACATCGCGGCTACGTGCCGGGCGACGACATCCGGCGCGTCGACTGGCGCGTGTACGCGCGAACCGATCGCTATTACGTCAAGCAGTACGAAGCCGACACGAACACGAACGTGTCGATCCTGCTCGACGTGTCCCGATCGATGCAGTTCGCGAGCCGCGGTATTCCGAAGCTCGAATACGCCTGCTTCGTCGGCGCGTGCCTGTGCTATCTCGCGCAGCGCCAGCGCGACCGCGTCGGCATCATCACCTTCGACAACGACATCGTCTCGCACGTGCCGCCGTCGGCGAAGCACTTCAACGTCACGCTGCACACGCTCGATCGCGCGCGCGCCGAGCGGCCGGGCAACCTCGTCGCGACGCTGACGAAGATGGCCGAACACTTCAAGCGCCGCGGCATCCTCATTCTCCTCTCCGATTTCTACGAGGAGCCGGACGCGATCCTGGAGGCCATCAAGCCGCTGCGGTTCCTCGGCAACGACCTGATCGTGTTCCACGTGCTCGACCCCGCGGAGCTCGATTTCGGGTATGAGGACGCCTCCAGCTTCCAGGATCTCGAGACCGGCGAGCAGATTCCGGTGGTCCCCGAGTCGCTGCGCGCCGAATACCGATCGCTGATCCGCGCCCACCTCGATTCGCTGACGACGAAGTTTTCCGAGCACCGGATTGACTACACTGTGCTGAACACCGCCGAGCCGCTGGACCGCGCGCTCTTCAGCTATCTGTCCAGCCGCGAGCGATTGATGCGAGTTCGCTAATGGCGTTCCTCACACCAGCGTTTCTCATCGGCCTTGCCGCCCTTGCCGTGCCGGTGCTGGTGCACCTCATCCAGCGCGAGCGGAAGCGCGTCGTCGAATTTCCGTCGCTCATGTTCGTCCGGCGCATTCCGTATCAGTCCGTGCGGCGGCGGCGGATTCGTCATTGGGCGCTGCTGCTCCTTCGCGTTGCGGCGGTCGCGCTTCTCGTGCTCGCGTTCGCGCGGCCGTTCTTCAAGCGCAACGTGGCGGCGGCCGCGGCGACCGGCGGCGCGCGCGAGATCGTGGTGCTGCTCGATCAGTCCGCGAGCATGGGATACGGCGATCACTGGCAGCGGGCGCGCGATGCGGCGCGCTCGATCGTGCGCGGCCTCGGACGCGACGATCGCGCGACGCTCGTGCTGTTCTCGCGCAACGCCGAAGAGAACATGCGCGCCACTTCCGATCGCACGCGGCTCGAGGCCGCCATCAACACCGCGAAGGTCAGCTCCGGCGCGACGCGATACGGTCCCGCGCTGAAGCTCGCCGAGAGCATTCTGAGCCGCTCGAACATCAAGCGGCGCGAGGCGGTCCTGATCAGCGATTTTCAGAAGACCGGCTGGAGCGGATCCGAAGACGCGCACTTCCCCGACGGCATGGTGCTGACGACCACGTCGGTCGCGTCGAAGAATACGGCGAACCTGTCGGTACCGTCGGTGTCGTTCGGCCGCGCGTCGTTCTCGGGTCAGGAACGGATCACCGTCAACGCAGGACTCAGTAATAAAGGTGACGAGCCGGTCCGCGACGTGCCGGTGACGCTGACGGTCGACGGCCACGAGCTCGAGACGCTCCGCGCCGCCGTTGGGGCGCACGCATCGGCATCGGTCACGTTCGCGCCATTCACGCTCGCCGGTCCGAACGTTCGAGGCACCGTGCGCGCCGGCACCGATCCGCTGCCGGCCGACAATAACTTTCATTTCGTGCTGACGCCGAGCCAGCCGGTCTCGCTCGCCGTCGTCGACAGCGTCGATCGATCGGACGAGAGCCTGTTTCTCACGAAGGCGCTCTCGATCGGCGCCACGCCCGCGTTTCAGATCGAGACGACGTCAGCGTCGCGCGTCGTGCCGGCCACGTACGACAAGCGCTCGGTCGTCATCCTCAACGACACGCCGTTTCCGACCACGGGCGGCAGCGCGTTGAAGCGGCTCGTCGAGCACGGCAGCGGTCTGCTCGTCATCGCCGGCGATCACACGACGTGGCCGGCGACGGAAGCGGATCTCCTGCCGGGGCGTCTCGGCGCCGCGGTCGATCGCACGTCGGGTCGCAGCGGCTCGCTCGGATTTCTCGATTACAGCCATCCGGTGTTCGAAGTGTTCAAGGCGCCGCGCAGCGGCGACTTCTCTGCCGCGCACTTCTTCCGCTATCGATCGATTGAACCCGGACCCGCGGATCGCGTGCTCGCGCGCTACGACGATGGCGCCCCTGCGGCGATCGAACGCAAGGTCGGCCTTGGACGCGTGATCGCGTGGACGTCGCCGCTCGACGACACGTCGACCGATATCGCCGTCAAACCGGTGTATCTGCCGCTCGTCCATCAGCTCGTGAAGTACCTGGCGCACTACGAAGCGCCGACGTCGTGGTTCACCGTCGGGCAGGTACTCGATCTCTCGGCGCGGCTGCGGAATCGCGCCGCGCGCATCATCGTGTCGCCGTCGGGAGAACGCAGCACGCAATCGGGCAGCGGCGAAGGCGCCGAAGGTCTGCTCGAGCTGACCGATCAGGGTGTGTACGAGATTCGTCCGACTGGAACCGGCAACGGGCGGCCGGAAGCGATCGCCGTCAACCTCGATCCGGCGGAGTCCGACCTCGCGCCGCTCGATCCGAACGAGCTCGTCGCGAGCGTCACGGGCCACGCCACCTCGATGTTCGACGCGGCGCCTCCGGCGCAAGAGCTCACGCGCGAGGACGTCGAGCGGCGGCAAAGTCTGTGGTGGTACCTGATGCTGACCGGCGTGGTGCTGCTTGCCGTTGAAACGGTGATTTCGAACCGATTGTCGCGGAAAGAGAAATTTCTGTAGCGCGGTTCTTTCGAGCGCTGCAGGTGTAATCTGACTGAGGCGGGAGAACCATGGATCATCGCACCCAGCTCGTCGACGTGATCCGGAGCGTTCGCAATCGCTGGCGTCTGAGACTCGCGACGCGCGGCGCCCTCGTGGTGGTCGCCGGTACGCTGCTCGCGCTGCTGCTGTCCGCGTCAGGGCTCGAGTCGTTCCGCTTCAGCGCGACTGCCATCATCGCCTTCCGTGTCATCTCCGTCACCGTGTTCGCCGGTCTGCTGTTGTACGGACTCGTGTGGCCGCTGCGGCGACGAGTCACGGACGCGCAGGTCGCGCTCTATCTCGAAGAGTGCGACCCGACGCTCGAAGCGGCAATCATCAGCGCGGTCGAAGCGACCGCCAACGGCGGATCGCCCGATCACTCGCCGCGTCTCGTCGAAAAGCTGGTCGAGCAGGCGATCGAGCAGTGCCGCGCGCTCGAGCACGGCGCGTCGGTCGATCGCACGGCGATGAAGCGCCACGCCGTCGCGATGGCAATCGTCGCGGCAATCGCCGCGCTGATCGTCACGTTTGGTCCCGCGTACCTGCGTCACGGCCTGTCCGCACTGCTCGTCATCTCGCGCAGCGCGGAAGCGGCCAGCCCGTATCGCATCGAGGTGACGCCCGGCAGCGCCAAGGTGCCGCGCGGCGCCGATCAGGCGGTGCGCGCGAAACTCGTCGGCTTCACCGCGCGCGACGTCGTCGTCATGATGCACACGGCGCCCGAAGCGCCGTTCGAGCGCGTGCCGCTCCTGCCGTCGAACGCCACCGACGCCGCCGGAACGTTCGAGGGCATGCTGTTCCATCTCGAGAAGCCGACCGACTACTACGTCGAATCGAACGGTGTTCGCTCGCCGACATTCACGCTGTCCGTTGTCGATCTGCCAACCGTTGCGCAGCTCGATCTCGAATATCGATTCCCGGCGTACACAGGTCTGCCGCCGCGCAAGGTCGATGACGGCGGCGACGTTGCCGCGGTGCGCGGCACCGACGTGCTGCTTCACATCACGCCGACGATGAAGGCGCCGG
>Ga0075435_100000385_pt1 | contig 26933 bp, 35 predicted proteins | sample RhiMethybrSRZTD4_FD_75302 | JGI IMG/M metagenome (GOLD analysis project Ga0075435, IMG submission 75302) | Populus rhizosphere microbial communities from Tennessee, USA - Rhizosphere MetaG P. TD hybrid SRZTD4 | ecosystem: Host-associated > Plants > Roots > Rhizosphere > Soil | place: USA...
CCCTCTCCCCGCTGCGCGGGGAGAGGGTGCCGCGAAGCGGCGGGTGAGGGGCGCCAACCTCCCCGAGGTATCCTCGGAGCGCCATGGTGCACGCGCCGCCGCAGATTCGCTCGCACGCTCGGGAGATGCGGAAGGGACCGACGAGACCCGAGGACCGGCTGTGGTCATGGCTGCGGAACCGTCGTTTCGGTGATTACAAGTTCAGAAGGCAACATCCGACGTTCAGGCGCGATCCCGACAACATCAGCGGCATCGTTCAGTGGGCGATCGATCAACGGAAGTGAGGATGGCGCCCCTCACCCGGCGCCTGCGGCGCCACCCTCTCCCCGCGCAGCGGGGAGAGGGACCTCCGCGGTCGCTATCGGCTCGCCCGTCACCGTCCGCCAGGCGATCGCGGCCAGCACCACCACCGCCCCGGCGATCGCGTAGAGCGACGGGCGCTCGCCTAAGAACAAAAACACCCAGATCGGGTTCGAGACCGGCTCGAGCATGCCGGTCAGCGAGGCCTGGGTCGCGGTCACGTGCTCGAGGCCTTTCACGAAGAAAAAATACGCCAGGGCGATTTGGAAGATGCCGAGAAACGCGAGAACGAAGAACGACCGCGGCGTCAACGACAGATCCTTCGCCACGAACGGGAGCATCGCGGCGGCGCAGGCGAGGTTTCCCCACGTCACGGCGGCCTGCGCGGCGCGCTGCTCGCGGCGCAGCGAGAGGATCAGCGCGGCGAAGAAGACGCTGGAGATCAGGGCCATGACATTGCCGGCCATGCCGCGAGTCTCGAAGCGGCCGACGAAGAAGAGGGCCATGCCGCCGATGGCGGCGGCGATGGCCACGACGTCGCGGGCGCGCATCGGCTCCCGCACCACGATCGGCGAGAAGAGCAGCACCCAGATCACGCCGGCGTACTGCAGGAAAATCGCGTTCGCCGCGGTCGTCCACTTCGTGGCCACGACGAAGAACGTCAGGCAGGCGCCGTAGCTCACCACCGCGGCGAGAAACGCCGGCGTCGAGCGCCAGCGCCGGCCCCAGACGCGGCGGCCCAGGAAGAGCATCAGGGCGACGGCGGCGAAGAGCGAACGGTAGAACGTCACCTTCAGCGCCGAGTCCGCCACGGCCTTGATGCCGATGCCGCCGGTCGACCACAGCAGCGCCGCGATGACGACGTAGAGAATCCCGCGGCGCTGCCCGGTCATGGGGCGCGATTCTAGTTCGAGTAGAAGCTGCCGCTGCGGTCGAGCCGCGCGCGGATCTCGCTCTCCGCCGGCGGGCATCGGACCTGCGGCTCCTCCGGCGGCGGCACGGCCGCGGCGCACTCGCGCACCAGCTCGGCCAGCGTGTCGATCTCCAGCGGCTTGTGCAGCACCGCGCCGACGCGCGCATGGATGACCGGCTCCGACTCCATTCCCCGCACCACGACCAGGAACGTCTGGGCCTCGGGGTGCTCGGCCTCGAAACGACTGATGAACTCGGCAGCGCCGCCGTCGGGCAGATCGGCATCGAGGAGGATCAGCGCGTAGTCGCAGACCTCCGTCTTCTCCATCGCCTCGTCCGCCGTCATGGCCGTGTCGACGCCGAGGGGCTGGTGCCGCAGGACGGTGAACAACATCACCCGCAGCACATCGTTGTCTTCGATGATCAGGACTCGTGATTCGTTGCTCATGCAGGCGGAGAAAAGTCCAAAAGCTGTGCCATTTCAGTTGACGTCGCTGCGGCGCGGATGCTCACGGACGCGCTTGCTTTCCGGCGGCGGGCAGCCCTCCCGCTGGACGACGTCGGAGACGCTGGCGCAGGCCTGGACCATGTCGAGGAGCAGCTCCACGTCGAACGGCTTGCGCACCGTGCCGGCCACGACGTCGGCGCTCATGTCGCGAGACATCGTCCCGGCCGTGAGGACGATGGCCAGCGGCCGCTCCGCCCGCGGCAGCTTGCCCATCCAGTCGAGCACGTCCCAGCCGCTCTTGACCGGCATCATCAGGTCGACGAGCGCCACCGTGTAGCGGCAGCGCTCCATCATCTCGATGGCTTCTTCGCCGTTGCGGGCGCGGTCGACGGCGAAGCCGCGCCGCCGCAGCACGGTGAAGAGCAGCGTGCGGATGGCTTCGTCGTCGTCCACGACGAGAATGCGCTTCTCGTCCATTGCACAAGAAGTTGAGCAATTCCCGAGCCTTACTTCACGAGCGGACGCCGAGATTCTCGCGCTTCTCCGCGCGCGCGCCCGCGGCCGGCTGCGTCTCCGCGATGAGCTTCACCATCTCCCGATTGAACGCCGGCAGGTCGTCCGGCTTGCGGCTGCTGACCCACGCGCCGTCGCGGATGCACTCCTTGTCCTGCCACGTGGCGCCGGCGTTGCGCAGGTCGTCCTGCAGCGTCGGCCAGCTCGTGATCGTGCGCCCGCGCACGAGCCCGGCCGAGATCAGCAGCCACGGGCCGTGGCAGATGACGGCGACCGGCTTGCCGGCGCGGTCGATCTCCTGCACGAACTGCTGGGCCTTCTTCTCGATGCGCAGGGCGTCGGCGTTGATGACCCCGCCGGGCAGCATCACGGCGTCGAAGTCGCCGGCGTCGGCCTTCGATAGCGGCAGGTCGCACTTGAATTTGTCGGCCTTGTCGTGATGCTTGAAGCCCTGCACTTCGTCCTTCGGGGCGACGAGGACGCACGTCGCGCCCGCTTTCTCCAGCGCTTCGCGCGGGCTGGTCAGCTCGATCTGCTCGAATCCGTCGGTGACGATGATGGCCACACGTTTGCCTTTGAGATCGTTTGCCATGAGAGACCTCCTGGCGTGAAGGCATGCAAGATGCGGTCACTCGACCGTATTACTTGACGAGCTTCAGAATCTCCGCGAACTCGTCCGTGCCGGCCACGCCCAGCAGGTCGAACAACGCCATCTCCGTCGAGCTGAGCTTCGCGCCGTCGTTCGCCATGCGCTGCAGGGCGATCGCTTTGTTCTCGGCGCGGCGGGAGGAGACGGCGTCGGCGATGAGCGTGACATCGTAGCCGGCGGCGAGGAGGTCGGTCACGGTCTGGTAGACACAGACGTGCGTCTCCACGCCGGCGACGAGGATCTGCTTCTTGCGCAGCCGGCGCAGCTCGGCCTGGAACTCGCCGGCGCCGTTGGCGGAGAAGCAGTTCTTCTCGATCGGCGCGTAGCCGAAGGTCTCCTCGAGCGCGCGGCGGACGCGGGGCACGGTCGTGCCGAGTCCTTTGACGTACTGCTCGGTCAGGAGCGGCGGCACGTCGAGGATGTGGCAGCCGCGCACGAGGCGCTCGATGTTGGCCTCGACCTCGTCCGCGCCGTCGATCACCGGCATCAGCTTCTCCTGCACGTCGATGACGAGGAAGAGCGCGTCGTGGCGTTGGAAGTGGGGCATGGCGCGAACTTTATCCGATCGCGTGCAGCGGCGCTTCCCCGCCGAGGAACCGGGCCACGTCGGTGGCCGCGATTCTGGCCATGGCGCTGCGCGTCTCCTCGGTTGCCGATCCGATGTGGGGCAGCGCGACGACGTTCGGCAGTGCCAGCAGGCGCGGGCTGACGCGCGGCTCGTCCTCGTAGACGTCGAGGCCCGCGCCGCGGAGGCGGCCGCGCTCGAGGGCGTCGCAGAGCGCGGCCTCGTCGACGAGCTTGCCGCGCGCGGTGTTGATCAGAAACGCGCCGCGCTTCATCTTCGCCAGCGCGGCCGCGTCGATCAGATGCGTCGTCTCGGCGGTCAGCGGCGCGTGCAGCGAGACGACGTCCGACGTCGCCAGCAGCTCATCGAGCGGCTCGCCGCGGCGGACGCCGGCGACCTCCATGCCGAAGGCGCGGGCGCGAGCGGCGACGGCGCTTCCGATGCGGCCCATGCCGACGATGCCGAGGCGCTTGCCCTGGAGCGAGACGCCGAGGAGATGGAGCGGCTCCCAGATGCACCGGCCGGTGCGGCGGACCTCGTCGGCGCCTTCGAGCACGCGGCGCAGGACGGCGAGGATGAGAGCCATAGTCAGGTCCGCGGTGGCCTCGGTGAGTACGCCGGGCGTGTTCGTGACGACGATGCCGAGCTCGCGCGCGGCGGCGACGTCGACGTTGTTGTAGCCGACCGCGTAGTTCGCGACCATGCGCAGGTTGGGATTCGACGCCAGCACGCGCCGCGTCAGCGGGTCGGAGAGCAGTGTGATGGCCGCGTCGGCCTCGGAGAGGAGGGTGATGACGTCGTCCTCGGTGCGCTGGTGCTCGGTGGGGTGCTCGATGAGGTCGGCGACGGGCGCGAGGATGTCGCGGGCGATGGAGGGGTAGTGGGCGGTGAAAACAACCGTGTGTCTCATGGCCACAGAAATTCAGAACGCAGAATGCGAATGCAGAATGAAGAAAACGCAGCCCTTTCTCGATTCTGCATTCGCATTCTGCGTTCTTACTTCCGTGCCCGATTCAGCAGCCACCCAATCACGAACACCGCTCCTCCAACAAACAAAAGCCGCACCTCCAACTGCACATCATCGTGAAACATCCCATACGAAAACCCGATCGGCAGGATGACCAGGCCGGCGATCTGCAGAATGCGGCCGAGCGCGTTCATGGAATCTCGTCGACGGCGATCGTGATCACGCGGTCGCCTCGCTCGGTCTGGTCGACCACGTCGTTCATCCCCTCGGTGACGCGCCCGAAGATCGTGTAGCCGCCGTCGAGGTGCGGCTGCGGCGAGTGGGTGATGAAAAACTGCGAGCCGCCGGTGTCGGGGCCGGAGAGGGCCATCCCCACCGCGCCGCGCGTGTACTTCTGCAGGTTCATCTCGTCGCGGATGGCGTAGCCCGGGCCGCCCTCCATGTCGTTGCGCGGGTCGCCGCCCTGGACGACGAAGTTCGGCACGACGCGCATGAACGTCGTGTCGTTGAAGAAGCCGGCCCGGGCCAGCGTCGCGAAGTTCCACGCCGTCAGCGGGGCGTCCTGCGACATCAGGGCCACCAGGACGTTGCCGCGCACCATGTGGATCGTGGCCGTATGCGGCTCCCTCGACCACTGCACGATCTCCGCGTACTCCGCGGCGGGCTTGTCGATGGGCAGCGGCGTGTACCGCGGCCGTGGCTTGCCGAGCTGCTCGATCGTCTCGGCGGCGACGCGGCGGATGACCGGATCCTTGTCGCCGAGGAGCGGGCGCAGCTCGGCCTCGCCGAGGCCGCGCACGGCGGCCACGCGGGCGTCGTTCTGCTTGTCGCGGCGAGCGCGTTCTTCGGCGGCGACGAAGACGGCGGCGCGGTCGGGCGCCTTCGACTTCGCGAAGCGGTCGAGGGCGTAGCCGCGCACGACCGGATCGGCGTCGTCGAGCGCGGCGCGGACCATGGCCAGATGCGCGTCGACATCGTTGTCGGCGATGGTGTTGATCGCGTAAATGCGCACGAGCGGCGACGGATCGTTCGCCCAGCGTACGCGCATCTTCTCGGCGACGGCGCCGCCCGACTCGAGCACGCGCACCTTCGCCCAGTCGCTGAGCTCGGCGGGGAGCAGGGCGTCGTCGCCGAGGTTGCGGGCGATCGCGCCGGCGGCGATCTCGCGGTCCCAGCGCGAGCCGGACGTGGCGATGTCGAGCAGACGCTTGCGCGCGATCTCGTTCTTCGCCGCGTACCAGCCGAGCGTCTCCGTGGCCAGGGCGCGCACGCCGGGGTCGGGATCGTCGCTCAGGCCGACGATGCGCAGCGTGTCGCCGGCGAGCTCGGGCCGCTCGATGGCCTTCGGATCTTTCGCGGCGATGCGGCCGACGGCGACGACGGCATTCGTACGCACGATCGTCTGCGGATCGAGCAGCGCTTCGACCAGCGGCGCGAGCGACTCCGCGGAGGCGATGCCGCCGAGGGCGCGCGCGGCGTACGAGCGCGTGGGCGGATCGGGGTCGGTCAGTACGAGCTCGAGCTTCGCGCGCGACGGCGCGTAGGCGCGGCGCGCCAGGGCGTAGGCGGCCTCGCGGCGGATGGCGGGCGACGGCGACTCCAGCTCGCGCTCGGCGAGCGCCGAGGCCTCGTCGCTGCGAAAGCGGAAGAGGAAGCGGACGGCGCGCGCGTGCACGCCGGGACGGGCGTCGTTGAGCAGCGGCGCGTACGACGCCAGCGGCAGCGCCGGCGCGAGCTTCGACAGCGCCTCGACCGCCTCGGCGGCCACGTCGCCGTCGCCGTCGCTCGCGAACGTGAGCAGCGTCGGCGCGGCCGCGGCATCGCCGATCTGGCCGAGGGCGAAGGCCGCGGTCACGCGCACGGTGCGCTCGGCGTCGGCGGTGAGCGGCGCGAGCGCGGCGACGATCGGCGCGTGCTCGTTCGCGGGGCCGACGCGCGCCAGCATCAGCGCGGCGCGCGCGCGGTGCGTCGGGTTCTCGTGGTGCAGCCAGGCCTCGGCGAGCGGCGCGTCGTATTCGCGGCGGTCTTCGAGCATCAGCACGCGCGCCTCCTCGTCGACGGTGAGGCCGTACGGTCCCTTCGGCGGCTCCGGCGGGCCGGGGATCGTCGGCGTCGGGGCGACGCTGCAGGCGGCGGCGAGAACGACCGCGGCGAGGAGTTTGCGCACGAGGTGATGCTACATTTGATCCCGAGGGGATGCAGAACGATTACTTCGCCCGTCTCTGCGTGATCCTGTTCGAGGCGCACGACCTGCCGCCGGAGCCGGTGTCGTCGTTCGTCGAGACGGAGAGCGCCATGATCCCGATTCCGACGGAGACGGGGCCGGCGGTCGGCTACTACGTCGACGTCGGCTTTCGCTGCCATCCCGGCGACGTCGTCGACGTCATCGACTTCGCCGTCGACGACGGCGAGATCCACTGGGGGCGCAGCGAGTGGCACGAGACCCGGATCGACGCGCTGCCGCCCGCGGTGCGCCGGCGCATCGAGTTCGATCACGACGCCGTCTGGTACCGCGGCGAGCGCGAGTACTTCAGGCGCTGGTAGCGAGGTCGAGGACGTCGAAGGCCGCCTCGATCGCGCCGCCGAGGACCACGTGCCCGGCCAGGCCGCGGGCGTGCGTCTGCCACGGGAAGCGTTGCGGAGGCGGCGCCAGGCGCAACAGCGTGTTCGCCGCCTCGTCCATGATCAGCCAGAACGCCGCGCCGTAGGCGAGGCCGGAGCCGAGGCCGAGCTTGCGCGAGCGGTGGCGCAGCGCGCCGTAGAGCGCGCCGGCGCCGACGCCGAGGGACCAGTGCAGGGCCTGGCCGACGGCCTCCTGCTGCTCCTCGGGCGCGCCGAGCTTCTGCGCCGCCTTGACGAATGCGGTCTTGCCGCCGCGCGCGTTCTCCTCGCGCTGCTGCACGGCCTTCGGCTCGCGTTCGTAGACGAGCGTCGTGAGCTTGTCCATGAGGAACGTCCCGGCCGCGCCGGCGGCAGCGCCGAGGAGGAGGTCGAGTGGGAGTGGGCGTCGTGCCATCACTTCGGGTGGCGCACGACGCGTGCCTACAACTTAGAATCCTCAGCCGTGGCGCAACCTGCAATCGATTGCGACAAGCTTGCCCGCCGCTACGGGAGGCGGTGGGCGCTGGCGGACGTGACGTTTCAGCTCGCCGCGGGGCGGGTGATGATGGTCGCCGGGCGCAACGGCTCGGGGAAGTCGACGCTGTTCCGCGTGCTGTCGACTGCGATCCGTCCCGATCACGGCGCCGGCAAGGTCGGCGGCTACGACGTCGTCGACGAGCGCGAGGACGTGCGGCGGATCTCGGCGCTGCTCGCGCACCAGTCGTATCTGTACGAGTCGCTGAGCGCGAAGGAGAACCTCGACATCGTGGCCCGCTACCTCGGCCGCGACAACGAGGCCGAGGTGCTCGAGCGCGTCGGGCTGAGCGCGCGGGCGGACGATCCCGTCAGCACCTTCTCCGCCGGCATGCGCAAGCGCCTGTCGTTCGCGCGCGTGCTGCTGCAGAGGCCCGACGTCGTCTTCTTCGACGAGCCCTACGGCCAGCTCGACCCCGAGGGCTTCCGCCTCGTCGACGCTGTCGTGGGCGAGCTCAAGGCGCGCGGCGCCACCGTGCTCATCGCCACGCACCAGGTCGAGCACGTCGTCGGCTACGCCGACTGCTCGATCACGCTGGAGGCGGGGCGGGTGGTCGGGACGGAGGGGGCGCTGCTGTGATGACCGCAGCGACGGTAGGGGCGCACAGCGTGCGCCCGAGCCGCGGGGGCGCACGCTGTGCGCCCCTACCGCGATCAGAGGAGAACCGATGATCCACGCCCTCCGCAAAGAGTTCCTCCTCCAATGGCGCACCCGCGCCCAGCTCATGGCCGTCATCGTCTTCGGCGCCTCGGCGCTGCTCCTTTTCAGCTTCGCCGTCGGGCCGAACGCGCAGATGCTGCGGCAGTTCTCGGCCGGCTTCATGTGGCTCGGCCTGCTCCTCAGCTCCACCCTCACCCTCGCGGAGAGCTTCCACGCCGAGATGGAGAACCGCGCCCTCGAAGGGCTGATGCTCCTGCCCATGAGCCCGCGCGTCATCTACTACGGCAAGGCGCTGGCGAACTGGTTCCAGCTCGTGCTCCTCGGCTGCGCGCTCTTCCCGGTGATGGTCGTGCTGTACGACGCCGGGACGACCGACCTCCTCCGCCTCTTCCTCGTCATCGCCCTCGGCACGGCCGGCCTCTCCGCTCCCGGCACGCTCTACGCCGCGATGACCGCGCAGGTCCGCTCCAAGCAGACCCTGCTGCCGCTTCTTCTTTTTCCCCTGATCGTGCCGGCGCTTCTGGCCTCGGTGAAAGCAACGTCGTTAATCGTTCTCGGCGACCCGATGCAGCAGCTCGCGCCATGGATCAGGCTGCTCGCCGCGTTCGATGCAATTTATTGGTCGCTGTGCGGCCTTCTTTTTGGTCGAGTCGTCGAAGAATAGGTCGAGCTATGAATAAACGTGTGGTTCCGGGCATCGTGCTCCTCGCCATCGGCGCGTACTTCGGCTTCGTTGTAACGCTGGCGACGTTCAACGGCGTCGCCGGACTCGGCTTCGGGATTCCGACCGGGATCCAGGCCGCCATCGCGGCGACGTGCGCCGTCCTCGGAGCCCTCTACTTCCTCACCATCGACGACGTCGGCGACTCCACCGCCCCCGCCGCCTGGCTGGCCGGCGCGGGCGTGGTCTGCTTCGCCATCGGCAGCTACATCGGCCTCTTCGTCGCCCCGCCCGAGCAGTACATGGGCGAGGTGCAGCGCATCATGTACGTTCACGTCCCCAGCGCCTGGTGCGCTCTATTAGCGATGACGATCGCCTTCGCCAGCGCCATCCTCTTTCTCCTGCGCACCGACTGGAAGTGGGACGCGCGGATGGAGGGCTCGATCGAGGTCGGCGTCGTCCTGGCCTTTCTCCTCTGCTGCCAGGGGGCGATCTGGGCGAAGCCGACGTGGGGTGTGTGGTGGGACTGGGATCCGCGCCTGACCACGACCGCCGTCCTCCTCTTCGCCTTCCTCGGCATCCTGGCGCTGCGGCGCTTCGTCGACGACCCCGTCAAGCGCGGCATCTGGTCGGCCGTGGCCACGATCATCGCCTACGTCGACGTCCCCATCGTCTACTTCTCGGTGCGCTGGTGGAACTCGCTGCACCAGCAGCAGTCGAACCCCGGCACCGTGTCGAGGCAATTCTGGCTGCCGCTGCGCGCCAACGCCTTCGGCATCCTGTTTCTAATGGTCGCGTTCATCATGCTGCGCGCGCGGATCTCCGCGCTGCGCCTGAAGACGGAGCTGGCCCCGCCGCCGCTGGCGGAGGCGCAGCTCGGGGAGGCCGTATGAGCCAGGGTCTGGTCACGGGCGGCTGGAACTTCGTCATCGCTGCTTACGGAATTACGGCTGCGGTGCTGATAATCTACGGGGTGACGCTGGTCACACGGCTGCGTGAGGCCAAGTCCCGAGCGGCGGAGGAGCGCTGAGAACAATGGCTGACGTGAGCACAACTGCCAGGATGAAACGTAGCTCCCGCTGGTTCATGCTCGGCGCGTTTCTCGTCGCCGGCGCGGCCTTCGTGGTGATCGCCGCGAGCAGCATGAACAAGAATCTCGTCTACTACTGGACGCCGACGGACCTCGTCGCCAACGGCGACAAGGCCTACGGCGCCACGATCCGCCTCGGCGGCATGGTCTCGGCCGGCTCGATCACGAAAAACGCCGGCGTCTCCGGCGTCGAGTTCAACGTCCACGACGGCGCGAAGACGGTGCACGTCAAGTCCAGCGGCGTCCCCCCGCAGATGTTCCGCGAGAACATCGGCGTCGTGGTCGAGGGGACGATGGTCAAGGGCGGTTACTTCCAGTGCAACCGCCTCATGGTCTCGCACAGCAACGAATACCGCGCCCCGAAGTCGGGCCACCCGGTCGACAAGCAGGAGCTCGAGAAGTTGATGAAGAGCACGGAAGGGCTGGAGACCAAGTGACCGCGACCCTCGGACGTTTTCTCATCCTCGCCTCGGTGCTCGTGTCGACGACCGGGGCCATGATCTCCTTCGCCGCCGGACGCAAGCACGCGCCCGAGGGCGTGCGGTGGGCGCAGCGATTTGCGTACGCGTTCGCGGCGCTGATGATCCTGGCCACGCTGACGATGGAGTACGCGCTGCTGACGCACGACTTCTCCGTCAGCTACGTCGCGCACGTCGGCTCGCGCAGCGTCCCGACGTGGGTGACGATCGTGAGCCTCTGGTCGTCGCTGGAAGGATCGATCCTCTTCTGGGGCGCGGTCCTCGGCATCTACATCGCCGCGGCCACGTACCTCAACCGCGATCAGCACGCCGAGTACATGCCGTATGCGATCGGCACCTGGCTCGCCTGCGGCGCGTTCTTTAGCTTCCTCCTTTCTGGACCTGCGAATCCGTTCCTGACGGTGCCCGCGGCGGCCGACGGCCCCGGCCCGAACCCGCTGCTGCAGAACCATTACCTGATGGTCATCCACCCGCCGTTCCTCTACCTCGGCTACGTGGGGATGACGATCCCGTTCGGCTACGCCTGCGCGGCGCTGCTGCGCGGCCGGCTCGGCCTGAGCTTCCTCAAGCCGATGCGCGCGTCGCTCATGGTGCCGTGGATCTTCCTCACCTGCGCGATCATGCTCGGCGGCTGGTGGGCGTACGAGGTCCTCGGCTGGGGCGGCTACTGGGCGTGGGATCCGGTCGAGAACGCCTCGCTCTTGCCGTGGCTGACGGCGACGGCGGCGCTGCACTCGGCGATCGTCATGGAGCGCCGCGGCGTGCTGAAGGGCTGGACCGTCACGCTGATTCAGGCCAGCTTCCTCCTGACGATCCTCGGCACGTTCATGACGCGCTCGGGCGTCTTCAACTCCGTCCACTCCTTCACGCAGAGCGCCATCGGGCCGACGATCCTCGCGTTCCTCGCGGCGGTACTGATCTTCTCGATCGCGCTGCTGGCGACGCGCATCGACACGCTCGAAGCGGAAGGGCGCATCGACAGCGCAGCGAGCAAGGAAGGTGCCTTCCTCTTCAACAACCTGATCTTCGTGCTGCTGACGTTCACGGTGCTGATCGGCACGGTCTTCCCGCTCGTCGTCGAGGCGGTCAAAGGGAAGCAGATGAGCGTCGGCCGCCCGTACTTCGACGCGATGGTGGTCCCGGCCGGGACGGCGCTGCTCTTTCTCCTCGGCATCGGCCCGGCCCTGCCGTGGGGGCGCTCGTCGCGGCAGCAGATCCTGAAGGCGCTCCTTCCGCCGATCGCCACGGGCGGCGTGCTCATCGCCCTCGGCGCGGCCTTCGGCATTAGGAACGGCTGGACGCTGGCGACGATGTTCGTCGGCGGCTACGCGGCGCACGTGACGCTCGCCCAGATGTGGCAGCCGCTCGTGCAGCGCCTCCGCCGCGGCGACAGCTTCGGCAACGCCCTCGTCAACGGCCAGCTCCGCCGCGGCCGGCGCCGCTTCGGCTCGTACATCGTCCACTCCGGCGCGGTGATCGTGCTGATCGCCATCGCCGTCAGCAGCACGCAGCGCACGCAGCATGAGGTGAAGCTGACGAAGGGGCAGGCCACGACGATCGGCGCGTACACGCTGACGTTCACCGGCACCGAGGTACGGCAGGAGCCGAACCGCGAGGCGACGATCGCGAACTTCAACGTGGCCAAGAACGGCACGCCGGTGACGACGCTCGCGCCACGCATGAACCAGTACCCGCAGATGCGCGAGCCGATCGGCACGCCCGCGGTCTACTCGACCTTGAAGGGCGATCTCTACCTCTCCATCATGAACCTCGAAGGGGACACCGCCGGGGTCCTGGTGCTGTGGATGCCGATGGTCGGCTGGATCTGGTTCGCCGTGATCCTGATGGGCATCGGCGGTCTGGTGGCGCTGATCCCGTCGCGCGCCGTCATCGCCGTCGAGGCCAAGGACTCCGTCGCCGCTGCCGCCCCCGCACTGTCATGAACCGCATCGTCCTGATCTCCGGCATCGTCATCTTCGCGGCGCTCGTCGGCGTCCTCTTCCTGAACCTCGGCCACGATCCGTCGGCCATCGACTCGCCGCTCGTCGGCAAGCCCGCGCCGAGCTTCGCCCTCAAGGCCGTCGGCACCGGCGAGACCATCGACGTCGCCAGGCTCCGCGGCAAGCCCGCCATCATCAACTTCTGGGCGACGTGGTGCGGCCCGTGCTACCTGGAGCACCCCGTGCTCGTGCAGAACGCGCGCGTGCTCGGCAATCAGGTGCAGTTCGTCGGCGTCGTCTTCAACGACACGGAGCAGAAGATCCAGGCCTTCCTCGCCGACCGCGGCTCCGCCTACCCGACGCTGCTCGACGAGTCGGGCAAGACCGCCATCGCCTACGGCGTCGGCGGCGTGCCGGAGACGTTCTTCCTCGACAGGAACGGCAAGATCGTGGCGAAGTACACCGGGCCGATGAGCACCGAAGACATCCAGAAGAATCTGGCGAAGGCGATGAAATGATCTTCCTTTTCGTCCTCACCCTGCTGCAGGTCAAAGTTCCGGACATCGCCGAGGCGCCGAAGGGCTTGCCAGTCGCCGGGGCGATGCTCGATCAGCGCACGAACGAAGTGGCCTCGCTGCTGCGCTGCCCGGTGTGCCAGGGCCTCTCCGTCGCCGACTCGCCGTCGACGATGGCCCAGGACATGAAGCATCAGGTCCGCGAGCTCCTGGCGCGCGGCTACACGCAGGAGCAGATCCTGGCCTACTTCGAACGCTCCTACGGGCAGTTCGTCCTGCTCAAACCGAAATTTCAAGGCGTGTCGGCGATGGTGTGGCTGCTGCCGATCGCGGCGCTGATCTTCGGCGCGATTGTGGTCCTCTCGAAAGCCAAGCAGCTCGAGCAGGGTCCCGCCGAGGCGGCGCCCGCCGACGACCCCTACCTCGCCCGCGTCCGCGAATTGGTGGAGAAGCAATGAACATCGACTGGCTCAGCGCCGTCGGCATGCTCCTGGCCGGCCTCATCGTCGGCTTCATGTTCGTCTACTCGATGCGCCGCCGCGACGAGAAGAGCGACCTCGAACGGCGCGACCTCGAAGCGAAGCGCGACGCGCTGCTCGCCGCGCTGCGCGCCGGCGTCGACACGGCCGAGGAGCGCGCCAAGCTCGAGCGCGAAGCGGCCGAGGTGCTGCGCGCCCTCGACAAGAAGAAACCGGTCCGCGGCGCCGCCGCCCAGCCCGCCCCCGCGCCCGTCCCGGCGCGCGCGTCGTCGATCAAAGGCTTCGCCTGGGGCGCCGGCTCGGTGCTCGTCATCGTCGGCATCTTCTACTTCGTCTCCCAGTCGGCCAAACCGAAAGAGCAGATGCAGGCCTCGGCGATGGCGCCCGCCTCGGCTAGCCAGCAGCAACCGCCGCAATCCGATCCCGCCCTGCAGTCGCTCGAGCAGGCCGTGCAGAAGACTCCGACCGACCTCGGCCTGCGCACCGAGCTGGCCAAGGCCTACCTCGACCGCGAGGACATGATGCACACGTACGAGCAGACGCAGTACGTGCTGGAGCGCTCGCCGAAGGACGCGCGCGCGCTGACGTACCAGTCGATCGTGCGCATCGCCATGGGCCAGGTCGACTCGGCCCGGCAGATGCTCGACACGGCGACGAAGGGCGATCCCGATCTCGTCGACGCCTGGGTGGCCATGGCCTGGGCCGACACGATCCAGAGCAAGGACGCCGAGGCCCAGAAGGCGATCGACGAGGCCGCGAAACACCATCCCGACCAGAAGGAGCGCCTGGCCGCGCTGCTCGCGCGCATGCGCCAGGACCAGAAAGCGACCGCGGCCAAGCTACCGGCGAATCATCCCGCCGTCCCCCCGCCCGGCGAAGCCGCCGCGCCCGAATCCGCGCCCGCGCCCGCCGCCGGCGCCTCCGTCAAAGTCACCCTCCAGCTCGCCCCCGGCAAGACCATCCCGCCGAACGCGGTGATCTGGCTGATGGCCCGCGAGGCCGGCACGGCCAGCGGCCCGCCCCTGGCGGTGAAGCGCGTGCCGATCGGCGCGTTCCCGATGACCGTCGACTTCGGCGCCGCCGACTCGATGATGGGCCAGCCGCTGCCGGCCAAGATGCGCATCGACGCCCGCGTCGACACGCACGGCAACCCGATGGTGCACGACCCGAACGATCCCGCCGCGGCGCAGGACGGCGTCACCAGCGGCGCGAGCGTTACGCTGACGTTGAAGTAAGCGATTCGCGATTGGCGATTAGCGATTCGACCTCATCGCTAATCGCTGATCCCCAATCGTCATCGCCGGCGCGGGGCACCTGCCGATCTTGCACTTCTTTGAGTCCGGGCCGGATATGGAGGTCGTGCCGGTGGATCGAGTGCTGCGACGAAGCCGGCTCGAATCACATGCGGGCTGAGGCCGCCGGCGTGGTTCTTCTTCTGATCCGCTTGCAGGGCCTCCGGCGCGGATCTCACGGCCGTACCCGCGTAAAGACTCGACACGCCAATTAAGAACACGAAGCCTGCGCGAAGTTTATCGAAACAAATCTTGCAATCGAAGTAGTGCCGTTCAAATGCGTACTCTTCATTCTCGGTCATCTCGTCCAGGAGATACCGTTCCGCCGCCTCAGTTGCCATCGCCTCGCTGTGAGTCATCGCCTTCAAGTCCTATGCGCCATCCTCGTCGTCTAGCTCGAACATTTGATTCGCAGTAATCGATGCGTCGCCTGTGTGCCGCCGGGCCGCCCTCACCATGGCGGCGACGAACTCCAATGTCGGGTACGACGTTCCCCGTCTCACGAGATTGATGTGCCTGGTTGTGTAGCCAGACAGCTTCGCCAATGCGCCAGCACGTATCCGGTGTCTCCGGCAGAAACGGTCAAAACGCGTCGTCATCGTCGAGGGCAAACAAATCATTCGCCTTGCATCGATGGCCCATGGCATTGAGTGCTTTGATTAAGCGCCGTGCCGTTTGGACGGTCGGTGAGGCGGCGCCTTTTCGGTAACGCAGCAGTTGCGCACGGCTCAAACCTCGCGACTCCAGAGCGCTGGCGCGGACTTTGTGCTTGCGAAAGAACCGTTCCAACCGCGTTTTGACTGGAATTGCAGGCGCACCCATGGGGCCCCTTCCTGTTACTTATTCAGCAAGTGATCCTCACCCTCGGGATAGTCGTAAGCCGCGCGAAATGCTGGATCGTGCTGCAGCGTCTCGACCGTCTCCGGCTCGATGAGCAGGTGCAGTTCGTCCGCAACGTAATCCGCAATGTCCGTGCTCCGCACATCCAAAGAGCTTGTGCGCTGCAGCGCCGCCTGTAGCTCCAACGCGCGAACCACGTACAGCGGCAGCCGCCAACGCACCTCGGTCAGGTGCAAGTCAGGCGGGATCAGGCTTGCCTGCTTTCCAAGGATTCCGAGGAGTTGCGCGCGCGGCCACGCCTGGAGGAGCCAGAAAGCGACGTCCGCCCAGGCAATCCTGCTGTCCGGGAGAAGCGCCGCCTCTTCGCGCACGCGCGATAGGAGCGCGCGAGGCGGCCAGCCCAGCAGCCGTGCAGCCTCGGGGACGCTCAAGTCCCGTCGCTCCGTAAAGAAGCGGATCAGTGTCTTCCGGTCGGGCCGCAGGAGATTAACATCGGGCATTACGTCCTTTGTTGTACAGGCGCTTCCCTGAGTCCGAAACTCTCATTTCATGATCCCTTCGGCGTGCCGGCTCTCTCATTTCGTGATCCCGAGGTAGGAAATGGCGCGTCCCCGTCACTCCTTCTGGTGAAGAGAGATGCAGGACCCTCGACTCGAAGCAGAGCGGGCCACACCGCCGGGAGCGAACGCAGCCACGCCCGCGGCTCCGCCCGTGGAATTCGAGGAGGTTTACTTGCGGTACGCGTCGATGCTGCGAAAGATCGCGGTCCGGAAGTTCCGCATCCCCATCGCCGAGGCCGAGAGCCTCGTCCACGACGTCTTCGCCACGTACTTCATGCACGCCGCCTCGGTGCACGCCGTCGAGCCGTACCTCGTCGGGGCCATCTGCAACGCCTCGCGCTACTACCTGCGGAGGTCGGACGCGGCGGAGGCGCTCTTCTGTTCCGAGACGCCATGCATGGCGGTGCCGGACCGCGGACTACTGGATGAAATCGACCGGAAGCTTCTTCTGTCGCGGATGCTGGCCGGCGTCGGCTCGCGCTGCCGCGATCTGCTGCACCGTTACTACGTGAACGGCGAGACGACGAGCGCCATCGCCGGCGCCATCGAGTCGACGCCGGGGACGGTGCTGGTGTTCCTGCACAAGTGCCGCAAACGCGCGCTCGATGCATACCGCGCGATCTCGGGGAGGGTGTGATGGAGCACATCGCGGAGAGCGAGCTGGCGTTTTACGCGTTCGACCCCACGGCCGTGTCCGAGGAGCGGCGCCGGGCGATCGAAAGCCACATCGCGGATTGCGCGGTCTGCCGTACGGCGTACGAATTCTTCGCCGTGGCGGAGGAGGATTTGAGCGACGCCGATGTGTGGGAGCGGAATATGGGCTCGGCGACGCGCGAGTCGCTGATGGCTTACGCCGCGCGAATCGCCGAGGAGGATGAGGAGGCGGCGGAGCTTCTGAAACCGCTCTTCGATGCCCCCGCGCGAGTGGCCTGGGCGAATCTGCACCGGCAGAAGCGGTTTCTCAACGGTGGGGTGGTGCGGCAGTTGAATGCGCGAGCACTCGCGCTGCGCGAGAGCGAGCCGCTCGACGCGCTGACATTCGCGGATGCGGCCATTGCCATTGCCGAAGCGCTGCCGGACGACACATATCCGGCAAAAGCGATCTATGAGTTGCGCGGAAAAGCGTGGGAACACCGAGCCGTGGCGCAGACGGTGCTTGGCGACTTTGCCGCTGCTTACGACTCGCTCGCGCGCGCCGAGCGAGCGCACAAGAAACTTGCCTCACCAGCGTTCGGGCTGGCTGCGGTCTCACTGATCCGAGCGAGCGTTCATTACTGCCAGCAACAGTTTGCGGAAGCGGAGGCAATCGCCGAAAAAGCGGAGCGCGCGTACGCACATCTTGGAGACGACGAGCGGCGCATGAGTGCGCTATTTCTGCGGGGCGGCATCAGATTCGAAGCTTCTGATCTCTCTGGCGCCATCGTACTATTTCGCCAGGTTCTCGATTATGGCGAATCAACGAACAACTCCCGCTGGATCGCGCGTTCCTTGAACGCCCTTGGCAACTGCGAATCAGATCGTGGCAATCTCGGCGAGGCAAGCATGCACTTTCAGAAAGCATTGGCGCTTCTTCGCGAGATTGGTCCGGCAAATGAACGGATCTCGACACAGTGGGGAATCGCAAGGGTTCTTCTCCGGGCGGGCAAATGTCACGAGGCCATTCGTCGGCTTCGCGACGCAGCGGCGGAATTCGAAGCGCGCGGGATCGTCACTGACGCTGCACTTGTAAGTCTTGATATCGCGGACGGGTTACTTGCGCTCGACCAGACACACCAGATCGTCAATCTGGCAGCGCGCATGTTCCGCGTGTTTACAGATGCCGGCATGCTGACCGGAGCGCTCACCGCCTTGGCCTACATCAAAGAAGCGGCTGCGGCCGGGACGCTGACACCTGACGATCTGCAGTCTGTCCGCGTCTTTCTGCGGCAGGCCAAGCGACAGCCGGAGCTGCTCTTCGTCCGGCCACCTACGAGAAACCGTTAAGACCTTGGTGCTGTCGGTCACCCTCATTCGAGAGGGTACCCTCCCAATCGCCAGTAAATCGCTGGCCGAGGAGGGTTTATGCGACGTGTCGTTTGCCGTGCTATCACGATGTTAGCGGTTATTGCGGCGCTTGCCGTGCCTTTACCGGCATTTGCCGATGACCCGCTCATTCAGCCGCCCTTTCCGCATGCCATCTCTTCACCGGTGGGACACGCCACCTTCTGGCAGATCGTGCGCATCGTGCTGTTCAACACCTAGCGCGATCACTCTATCAAGCCGCCTACCGTGGCGGCCTCACAGCGGCGCGGTGGCTGACGCGACTGACGCGTGCCTCGGAGGGAGCGATGTGCAGCCGACGTGCCGCCGCGGGTTTTGGAGCCGCCCGAGGCGGCTCCGCCGCGGGCCTGCAGCCCGGCGGCTTTTGGCAGCTTGTGAGGATCGTTAGGCAGCACATGTTAAGCTGAAACTCCATGACCCCAGACATTTCGAGCGGTGTCGGCGCACCTCTTACCGGTGTACGTCTTGAGGAGTTCTCGGGTGTTGCGGAACTCCTTACGAAGACTGCCGTCGCTTTCGCAGGCGTGTCATACGTGATGGGGCTTCTCGTTATTAACCTGTACCTTCGCCAATTCGGCATCTACAGCCCAGGCGTTGTACGCGTTGAGTACGTTATGGCGGGAGCGCTCTGGGTGGTTCTAGCGGCATTTGGATATTTTCTGTACGCCATTACTCTGCAAGGGTGGCGACGTGCAGAAGAGCTTTGGAAGTCCCGTCCTGTGTGGGCGATTGTTAACCTTACCGGCGGGCTTCTTCTTGCGTTCGCGTTTGGTACCTATACGATTGCGTACCTCCGCTACCAATCCTTGGCGGCGCCAAGCCGCACAGATTTGGAAATCGTCATGATTGTGTTCGTAACACCGCTCGCGACGCTCGGGTTGCGCGATTTTAGTAAACGCGCATGGAGCGTCGCTCATGGTGAGGAGAAGAAGTGGCAGACGCCGCTGTGGGGTGAGGTGATGCGGCTCGGCATTTTTGTGTGGGCGTTGTCCTGGTATTCAACCAGCGCGTATGCCCAATTTCCTCCGATGTTCGGCGGCGGGCGTCCTGCGGTGGTAATCGTGCTGGTGAAGTCCGAAGCTATGCCTGTTTTCGGAAGTGCTCCAGTTCAACCTACTGCATTCCTCAGGAACTATGATTTGATACTGGACACGCCCGAATGGCTTGCTCTCGCCCCCCGGACGGCCACGACGGTCACGGATCGAAAGCGGCTCGCGATTCGAATACGCCGGGACGACGTTATCGCTATCATTTCACGCGACGATTCGCCGCCTTAACGTTTGCCCAACGCGATCAATCTAAGCTGCAAAAAGCCGCCTGCTATGCCTGCCTCACGCAGCCGCCGCAACTGACGAGTGATTCGGAGAAAGCGAGGTGCGGCTGCGTGACGCCGCGCAGGTGGAGCCGCCGAAGGCAGCCTCGCCGCCGAGCCAACGCCCGACGGCTTTTTGTCAGCAGAGGATCGTTAACCGGCCTGTCGTTTCACGCTGTGATCGACAATTACTATTGTTCTGTGATGCACTTATGCGGTTTATAACCGCTCGAAAGCGCCGCGTCACGGTCGTAAGCCATCGGCGACGGAATGCTAGCAACGTCGATGCAGCCTGGCGCATGGAAGAGCATGTGCGGGTAGTCGAGGTAAATCTTACCTGTGCCTCTAACACCCGATGGATCTGTCGATGTGGGTTCGCTCAGACGAAATTCCGTGTTGGCAGTAGCTGGGGAACCATGCTTGGCCGCTGCATTCATCGTACCGACCGCCGCGATGGTAAGCATGACGACTGCGGCAGAGACGGCCGCTAGAATCGCGACAGCAGGTATCGATGCGAAGGCCCACTTCACCATGAACACTACCATTGAGGTGAATGGCATGCGAATATCCGTCACGGTGACATTTTGAGGTTCCGGCATAGTGGCCTCCAGCGATGACCTTGGCGATCTACGGATAGTAGGTTAGCACTTCGACCCTACGACCAATTATAGCGGAGGACGCTGCGTCTCGACTTTCTCGGCAATGTGGCTTATTCGCGCGGGGAGTAGGTTGCCTGGAACAGCCAGGCAGCGAATGCTGCAGTGAAACCCGGAACTGCTTCCTCGAGATGCGGCATCTCCTTCACGGACAGCGGCGAGAGAAGATACCACTCGATGACGTCGTTGAGCTGGACGCGTTCGTCGTTTGTCATTGCCCCTTCATTCGCGATTTCTACGCGATGCTGTAGCGCGCGAATCGCAAACTCAGGCAACTCGACTGAGATGGTTCGCCGGCGAATCAAAGTGTCTCGAAGCCGTGGACGCATGCGGGCAAGATCCTTCATCTCGATACTCCAACAGTTTACTGTCTGTTCGTTACCGACAGTTTAGTGTCGAATTAGCCAGGGCGCAAGATGTCGGACAAAAAAACTCTTCGACTTCTGGGCGAGCGTATCCGGCAACACCGGAAGGAACGGTCGTTTTCGCAGGAGAAACTGGCTGAATTGGCGGAGATACACGTAAATCATCTTCGGCGAATCGAATTGGGCCAGGCTAACCCAACCTACCTCGTCCTCTTGCGGATTTCAGATGCGCTGAACGTATCACCGGAGCACCTTTTGCGGCCATAGCGTCGGTCCGGCTAACTCCTGACAGGAGCCGATGCGGCCGTACGTTGGCCCGCTGGCCGAGCCGGCTAAATCACCTTGAGACGCACGGCGTCACGCCGGCTGCAGTTGCTACCGCGGAATCTCCTCAGTCGCGGCAGCCGGCGCGCCGCTCTGCCGCCGGTACCTGAAGGCCGCTCGACTCAGGCAAAGAACGTTAGGTGCCGCCGCGGGTTTTGGAGCCGTCCGAGGCGGCTTTTGTCAGCTTGTGAGGCGACGTTAGGCGCCGAGGACGCGCCGGAGACGTGGCGATACGTTTGCGATAAGCCATTCACGCTCGTGACATTTAGCCAGATCAATCAACCCCCTGTCTGCCATGAGTTCGAGAATCTGCTCGACAAGCAAGAGGTTGTGACCTGTGACCGCCGCCACAACCTGATTTGTTTTGTGGCCGCCGTTAATGATTGCCGACGCGACAGAGTTGTAAATGTCTTCGTAGTTCGGCATTGTCGCCGACACACATCGAATGAAGCCGTGAGTTGTCACGGTGAAGTGCGGTGGTACCGGTGCCAGTACGCGCGATGCTTCCAAATCGTGTACTTCTGAAAGCACTGTCGCCGACTCGATAACCTGTTCGCGTGTCAAACCGACAGTTTCTCCTCGGGCGACGGCGTCGTCGGTCATGATGCCAAAACGATCGCTGTCTTCGAGAGCGAGATCACAGAAAATCTTCAGAACGGCTGAATCCTGAGGTGATCGACCGGGAATTGCGGTCTGATCTACGGCATACCGCGGCAGATCGCCAAGGGGCGGCTTGTTCTGAGCGCCGAATAGGGCAGAAACAACCTGGTCGACCGCCGTGCCGAACTGCGTAGAATCTGATACTGCTACCCAAACGGTATGCTTCAGCGGCGCGGGAACCTCAATTCCGTCAAGAACAACCGGTATGAGCCTCGTACCTTTCGTGATTTTCGCGACTACGCTCGCGTCAAGTTCCTCTCGTACCCACTTCTTCGTGACGCTCGTCGCCGAAAGTACGATGAGTACCGCATCAGCACGGCTGAGTCCTTCATCAAAGATCTTTTGAACGAGGCTATCGCCTGCCACGATCTCCCATTTGTCGAGCCACACATCGATCCCTCTCGCGCGGAGTGCTGTGGCAAATGGGATCACAAAGCGCACCTTGTCTTCGGTCGCATGACTTAAGAAAACTATCGGGTGGTTCATCCATGGGATAGTATCAAATTGTGAGAACAATTTGGCTGACCTTAAGCCGCTTACTGGCGTACGTCGCAATCGTGTTTGTTTTCGTCGGAAGCGCTATTTTGCGTGCCTAACGTGCCTTAGGCCGTCCACTCACGACGCCCCACAATTGTCCGGTGTCGATGCAGGCCCGAATGTTGCCGCTAGAAACCTCGTGGCCCAAGCTTCCGTCGCACGCGTCGTCTTGTTGAAAGTCGAAGCCCCACGGTAGAAGTTCGCTTGGACGCGAGCCGATCGCCAATCGTACTTCTCGGGCATGACGAGGCAATTGCTCGGAAGTCTGGCGCTCGCGCTCGCGATCTCACGGTGTGGATCGCCGACTGAGCCACGCAAACTTTACTACCCGAGTCTCGACGTTGGCTGTCTTCCCTCTGGTGCAGCCGTGCGGTGCACGGCGACACTGGACATCACTGATGTGACAAACCAGGCCACATGGCTTGCTTCTGGTGCTGCCGGGCAATTCTCTCGTCCCGGATTGTTTGTACCGTTCTCCCGTGGCGAGGTTGCTCTCTGGGCCCGGTATGAGGGCTTCGAAGCGTTTAAGTCCCAGTTTCTTGTTGATCCCAACTCGCCGGCGCAGCGATTATATTGGATTGCCGGCAGAGTCACGGACGCGACAACAGGTCAAGCCATATCAGGTGCTGAAATCCGCATGCTCGACGGCTATGCCGCGGGCAAAGTCGCCACCACCGATGCGTTCGGATCGTACAAGATCGAGCCGCTCCTAACTGGCGAAACGTTCACAATCCAAGCCGCGCGTAATGGTTACGTATCGTCTACGATCCGCTATCGTGTCGACTCCCCGATCGGACCACCCGACGGAAACTCGCCATTTCTTGATTTCAAGCTTCAACCAGGTCAAGCCGCATGCGCGGAGCCGCCGCGGGCGGCTCCAAGCCCGGCGGCGACAACAGTCATCCAGCGCGGGTCGAATTCGGACCCAGGCCCGAAATTCCTACCTCTTTTTTGCGTCCACGCAGGTAGGGACGCCGCCCACGCCGGCACTCCGCTTGTGAGAAGCGCCGGTGGCCGTCCCTGAACCGCCGCCCGTGTGCGCCGCGCCCTGAACCGAGGCCGGCCTCCGGCGGCTTCTCGCGAACGCTATGCCGCGACGAACAGACGCCTATTCGTACCTCGACCGCCAGCGCCTCGAGCGCGCCACCGCCCATTACCTCCGCGACTGCCGCCGCCGCCGAACCGCCGCTCGCGTCTCCGAGCTCGCCGCCTACCTCGGCCTCAGCGCCGAAGATTTCAGCCGCACGGTCTCGGCAATCGCCGGGTTGCCTCCCCGCGATTACCTGCGCGGAAAGCAGCTCGCCTACGCCGAGCAGCTCCTTCGGACCACTCCCCTGCCGAACGAAGAGATCGCCATTCTCGCCGGCTTCGGCACCGACGGGACGTTCTATCGCCTCTTCAAGGCCGCCCACGGTATGACGCCAGGAGCGTTTCGCGGGATCATGAAATGAGAGTACAAGTTCGACCCACCCTGCTGCGCCCCCGTCCTGCAGGGAATGTCCACACGGGTCTTCAAGCCTCCCTGGAAAAGGACGAATGGCGAAGCAATTCGATGTGATATCGGGTGATCTCCAGCCAATATCACAAGCGTGTCTTTTGAATTCTGCTGGACTCGCAGGAATGTCGTAACAATTCGACGCGACATCGGCTGAATGTCAGCAAATATCAATAAGACTTCTTGTGAATTCGGCTCGCCTCGCAGCGACGTCAATAAAAGTTGATGCAACATCGGCTGGACTCCAGCCGATATCAAAACAGTTGCTTGCGATATCGCGTAGACTCGCAGAAATGTCGCAACAAGATCAAGCAATGTTGCATCAATTCCAACCAAATACGCTTACTTGAGCAACATCGCCGAACAAGGCAGGGCTGTCGTTCGAGACACACTGCAGAATGAACAGTCGCTTGTGATAACGACTACTTTTCTTTGTGCGATTCACCTTGCCTCTCCGTGATCGCGCGCAATCTTGAACGTGACGAGGCCTTCTTAAGCCAGCGGATTCAGCTATTTGTGCACGTTCCTTGAAGAGATATCCCCTCAGTTATCTCCTGTCGATCATTTCGGTCTTACGCAGAGAAGAGAAGAGACGCCAGTGCCGATCATTCGCCGGCTCAAGGCCAGAGCCGTCGAATTGCTTTTTCAATTGTCGCGAGGACACGTCGTTCGCGCCAATTGTTCAACGAAAGGAGGTTCAAGGAATCGAACGGACGATACGGCGATCTGTCGGATACGGCAACAACAGATCGCCACATGCCCGCGCGTTGAGGCCACACGGCGCGGGTGCACGGTCGCGGCGGTGTTTTGTGTGCCGCCTGTGACCTTTACGAAAGGAGGGTTACGTACCCTCGGATAGGAAACTGTCATGTCCAACGTTCTGAATCACCCGCAAACAGCCGCAAACGACGATCCCACGCCCTCGCCCACGGTCACTCATTACCAGCAGGTCGCGTCGGAGGTGAACGGCGCCATCGAGACGGCGCTGGCCCAGATCGCGCCGCTCGAGGCGCCCCACCCGACGACGCGCGCGTTCGTTCGCGCCAATGCGGCGATCGACACCAACTTCATCGCCAGCGTGATCGCCGCCGTCGAAAACAACAAGGAACTGCAGGGAACGAAGTTCAACCTCGTCGAAGCGCGCGACGCGCTGCAGTTCGCCGAGGCCTTCCGCCCCATCCTCGACCGCATCACGATCCTCGCGCGCAATCTGAAGTTCACCATCGACGCGCGCAAGGCCAACGTGGCCGAGGACGCCCTGCACGTCTATGCCCTCGGGAAGCGCTATTCGAAAAACCCGAACAGCACCGTGCTGCCCGACGTGGAGATCATGCGGCGCGAGCTCGGGCGTACGTACCCGCACCCGCGCGAGAAGACGCCGACGCCGTCGATGGAAAAGGAGGTGGTCACGGAATAGGACCCGGTGAACGCGAACACGGCCGCGCGGGGGCGCGGCCGTGCACGACACGCTGACCAGGTTCACGGCTAGGGAACGAGGCTAAGTGTCATGTCGAACATACATCATTCCATCTGTTCTGTCATCCCACCGCACGTGCTCCGCAAAGTCGCGGAACGGGCCGACGACGAGGTCCTGCGCCAGCGCGCCGAGGCAACGCTCGACGCCATGCACGCCTTGGCGCTGCAGCGCGAACGCCGTCTCATCGGCACCGTCCCGACCAAGGTGGGCACGCGCAAGCGCCGCAACATCTACGACGCCCGCCACCGCCAGGAGCTTCCGGGAAAACTGGTGCGCGCCGAAGGCCAGCCCCGCGGCGCCGACATCGAAGTCAACGAAGCGTACGACGGCTCCGGCGCCACGTACGACTTCTTCTACCGCCTGTTCGGCCGGCGCTCCATCGACGACCGCGGCATGCGTCTCGACTCGAGCGTCCACTTCGGCTCCCGCTTCGACAACGCCATGTGGAACGGCCGCCAGATGATCTACGGCGACGGCGACGGGCGGCTCTTCAACCGCTTCACGTCGTCGCTCGACGTCATCGGGCACGAGCTCACGCACGGCGTCACGCAAAACACCGCCGGCCTCGGCTACCAGGGCCAGAACGGCGCACTGAATGAGCACATCTCCGACGCCTTCGGCATCATGGTCAAGCAGTACACGCTCGGCCAGACGGCCGCGGAGTCGGACTGGCTCATCGGCGCGGCGCTGCTCGGCCCAATGGTGCACGGCAAGGCGGTGCGCTCGATGGCGGCGCCCGGCACGGCCTACGACGATCCGATTCTTGGGCGCGATCCACAGCCCGCGCACATGCGCGATTACAACCACAGCTCCGTCGACAACGGTGGCGTCCACATCAACTCGGGCATCCCGAACCACGCGTTCTACCTCGCCGCAATGGCGATCGGCGGGAATGTGTGGGAGGTGCTCGGCGCGGTCTGGTACGTCGCCGTGACGTCGCGGCTCACCTCGGACGCGCAGTTCCATGACTTCGCGTATGCGACGGCGGCCGCCGCTGCCGCTCTGTTCGGGGCCGGCGGCCGGGCTTACCGCGCGGTCAAGGAGGCCTGGGGAGAGGTGGGCGTGCCGCTGTCGAAGGTGATCGCCGGCGAAACCCCGGCGCGCCGTGCCGCCAGACCGGCGCTTCGCTGGCGCCGCCGTCCTGCTCTTACAACCGCATTAGAAACCGTCAACAAATGAAAGGAGACACCATGAGCACGATTCCGCTCAACCACGATCAATCCGCACACTCCTCGTTCGACGCGATCGACGCCCATGTCAATCGCCTGCAGCTCGGCGCGACGCCAGGCCAGCCGGCAGCCGGCCAGAACCGCCTGGAACGCCTCCGGACGGTGTACGCCGGCGTCCGGCCGATTCTCGCGGCGCTGAGCGCCACGCCGTTCATCCCGAGCCGCTGGCGCGAGACGCTGCTCGTCTTCGTCGCGCTGCTCGACGAGATGACCGTGGCCGAACCGTCGGCCGTGATGGAGTGACGCCATGCCGACAACCATCCGTGTCCTGCAGATCGGCCGCGACGCCCGCACGGGCTGGCTCATTCCGGTGGCAGAAGCGCACCGCCGTCCGCGCACCACTGTCGTGGAGACAATCCGATATAGACCGCGTCCTTCGGGCCGCAGCCCGTGGCGACGCAAACGCCAAAGGAGGCAACAATGAACGCCCAATTGCAGGAGATCGCTGCCGCGACGACGTACGGCACGATCAATCAGTCAATCCGTTCGCTCGACTTCACTGAATTCGAGAGTCTCGCCGCAATCGGCGACACGTTCGTCAGCCGCTTACAACGGCTGACAAAGCTGTATGCCGCGGTCAAGCCGCTCCTCGCCGTGGTCAGCACGCTGCCGCTGCTGCCACAGTCGTGGCGCGCGGGACTCGCCTTGTTCCTCGCAACCCTCGACGCCGTAGCGTCGTCGCCGGAGATCGATCCCGATTTCAAAGCCGGTAAAGATCTCTAAACAATCGAGGCAGGGGCCCGCACGATCGGGCCCCTGCCTCTCATAATTCCCAATTGCCGCCAGATCTGACACTATTACGTGTCTAATCCATAACGCCATTCCATTTTTG
>Ga0075435_100000388_pt1 | contig 26867 bp, 30 predicted proteins | sample RhiMethybrSRZTD4_FD_75302 | JGI IMG/M metagenome (GOLD analysis project Ga0075435, IMG submission 75302) | Populus rhizosphere microbial communities from Tennessee, USA - Rhizosphere MetaG P. TD hybrid SRZTD4 | ecosystem: Host-associated > Plants > Roots > Rhizosphere > Soil | place: USA...
TCGGCAGGCTGACCGTGGACGCGGTGGTCGACTACATCCGGCTGCGCAGCGCCGAGTCGCAGCTCGCCGAAGCGGGCCTGCGGCACGAGGAGGATGTGTTCGCCTCGGTGCTCGACAGCTTCAAGAACCGCTGGGCCTGGCTCGCGGTGAACCTGGTGACCGCCTTCATCGCTTCGCGCGTGATCGGCGTATTCGAGCAATCGATCGCGCAGCTCGTCGCGCTCGCCACGCTGATGCCGATCGTCGCCGGGATCGGCGGCAATTCCGGCAACCAGACCATCACTTTGATCGTGCGAGCGCTCGCCCTCGGGCAGATCCAGGGGGCCTACTGGACGAAGCTCCTCGCCAAGGAGCTCGGCGTGGCGCTCCTGAACGGCGTGGTCTGGGGGACGCTCCTCGGCGCGATCGCCTATCTGCTCTATGGCCGGCTCGCGCTCGCCGCGGTGATGGCGCTCGCCATGACCCTCAACTTGATGCTCGCCGCGGCCGCGGGCGTTGCGATCCCCTGGCTGCGCGCCCGCGGCGGCCGCGACCCCGCGCCGGGCTCGTCGGTGCTAATCACGGCGGTCACCGACTCGGGCGGCTTCTTCATCTTCCTCGGGCTCGCTACGCTTTTCCTGGTTTGACAGTTGCGAAGGCTTCACGCGCTGCTTCGAGCGTGCGCTCGATCTCCGCCTTGCCGTGCGCACCCGAGACGAAGCCGGCCTCGTAGGCCGAGGGCGCAAGATAGACGCCGCGCTCGAGCATGGCGTGAAAGAAGCGGTTGAAGCGCTCCTTGTCGGATTGCATCACTTCGCCGAAGCTCGACGGCGGCGAGGCGCGGAAGTAGACCCCGAACATGCTGCCGATCGACTGCGCGCAGAAGGCGAGGTCCGCCTTCCTCGCCTCGGCGTTGAGTCCTTCCACGAGGCGCCGGGTGGTCGCTTCCAGTTTTTCGAAGAAGGTCTTTTCCTGAATCAACTTCAGTGTTGCGAGGCCGGCCGCCACGGCGACCGGGTTTCCCGACAGCGTGCCCGCCTGGTACACCGGGCCGAGCGGGGCGATCTTTTCCATGATCTCGCGCCGGCCGCCCACGGCGCCGACCGGCAGGCCGCCCCCGATCACCTTGCCGAGCGTGGTGAGGTCGGGGCGGATGCCGAAGCGCGCCTGCGCCCCTCCAAGGGCGACACGAAAACCGGTCATGACTTCGTCCAGGATCAGCACCGCGCCGTGGCGCGTGCATTGCTCGCGCAGCTTCTCGAGAAAGCCCGGCGCGGGCAGCACCAGGTTCATGTTTCCCGCGACCGGCTCGACGATGACGCCGGCGATATTCGCTCCCTCCCGGTCGAACAAGCCGCCGAGCTGGGAGAGATCGTTGTACTCGAGCACCACGGTGTGCGCGGCCGTGTCGGCAGGAACGCCCGCGGAGCTCGGGTTGCCGAAAGTGAGCGCGCCGGACCCCGCCTTGACGAGCAGCGAGTCGGCGTGGCCGTGATAGCAGCCTTCGAACTTGACGATCAGGCTCCGACCGGTGAAGCCGCGCGCGAGCCGCACCGCGGTCATGGTCGCCTCCGTGCCGGACGACACCAGGCGCACCATCTCCACCGAGGGAACCAGGCGGCACACCAGCTCCGCCAGCTCGATCTCGGCTTCCGTCGGAGCGCCGAAGGAGAGCGCTCGCGAAGCAGCTTCCTGCACCGCCTCGACCACCGCAGGATGAGAATGTCCCACGACCATGGGGCCCCACGACCCCAGGTAGTCGATGTAGCGGCGGCCTTCGGCGTCCCAGAGATAGGCGCCGGCGGCGCGCTCGAAGAAAGGCGGTGTGCCGCCGACGGCGCGGAAGGCGCGCACCGGCGAATTCACGCCCGCCGGGATGCGCCGCTGCGCGCGCTCGAAGAGTTCCTGGTTTTTCATGCGAAGAGCCTTTGGTATTGCGCGGCCCGGGCACGGATGTCGGGCGCGTCGAAAAGATCGGTCACCACCGCGAGCAGGTCCGCTCCCGCACCGAGCACGAGCGGCGCATTCTCCAGGGTAATGCCGCCGATCGCGCAGAGCGGCACGCCGAGCCGCGTCGCGAAAAGGGCGAGGGGGGCGCGCACGGCGGCGGGCTTGGTGGGCGACGCGAACACGCTGCCGAAGGCGACGTAGTCGGCACCGGCCTGGACCGCGCGGCACGCGAGCGCGGGGTCGTCGTAGCACGAAGCGCCGAGGATCCGGTCTCCAAGCCGACTACGCGCGGCGCCCAGGTCGCCGTCATCGCGGCCCAGATGCACGCCGTCCGCCTCGAGCTCGAGCGCGAGCTCGACGTCGTCGTTGACGATCAGCGGGACGCCGTGGCGCCGCGCGAGCGCGGCCACCGCGCGCGCCTCGACCAGGTCGCGCCGCTTGCGCCGGTACTGCAGCAGCGCGACACCGCCTTGGAGCGCAAGGCTGACCTTCTCCACGGCGTCGGACACCTCGGGTGTGATCGCGTACAGTCCGCGCAGCTTCACTTGCCCGCCCGCGTTTCGCGCGCCCAGAAGAACCGGTCCGGAATCAACTGGCCGGTGCCGGCGCGAAATGCGCTCGACAGCGCTTGCCAGGTGAACTCCTGCGCGTCGCGCACCGCCTCGGGCACGCCGAGGCCGTTCGCGAGCGCGGCGGCGATCGCCGAGGCGAGGGTGCAGCCGGAGCCGTGATAGCTTCCGGGCAGCCGCGGCCAGCGGTCTTCCCGCACCACGCCGCCCCGGTCGTAGAGGGTGTTGACGACGTCGTTGCCCGGCTCGTGCGTCCCCGTGACGAGCACGTACTCGGCGCCTCGCTCTACGAGGCGTTGCGCCGATTGGGCGAGCGACGACGCGTTCGCCAGGCGGAGCGCCTCGATGCTGTTCGGAGTCACCACGGTCGACTGGGGAACGATCAGCTCGCGCAGCGCCGCGATCGCATCCTCGGTCGCGAGCGCATCGCCGCGCCCCGAGGCGAGCACGGGGTCGAGCACCACGGGGATCTCCGCGTGCTCCGCGAGGATCGCGGCGACCGCCTGCACGTTGGCCGCGGAGCCGAGGAGGCCGAGCTTGATCGCGGCGACCCTTGTGTCGCCCAGTACCCGCTCGGCCTGCATGCGCACCCGCGCCGCGTCCACCGCGTCGAGCGAAGCGACTCCGTGCGTGTCCTGTACTGTGAGCGCGGTGACTACCGAAAGAGGATGGCATCCCATGCTCGCGAGCGTGAGCAGGTCGGCCTGTAGTCCAGCTCCGCCCGTCGGATCGCTGCCGGCGAACGTGAGCACGATCGGTGGGGGCGAAGACATGGGGTAATATTTCGGCCGGCCATTCTACTGCGGCGTATGGGGCCGTATTTTTTGCAGTATTTCCGGGGCGTTTCTGCCAGAGCATGACCACCGAAAATCAAGTCCAGTTCCGGACGTGGATGTGCCTCATCTGCGGATGGGTGTACGACGAGGCCGCGGGGCTGCCCGACGAAGGCATCGCCCCGGGTACGCGCTGGGAAGACGTGCCGATGAACTGGACCTGCCCGGAATGCGGCGCGCGCAAGGACGATTTCGAGATGATCGAGATCTAAACTTTACGGCGGCGCGGGGCTCTAACAGCCTCCATGCAGTAAAATCCAGGGTGGCCCGCGCATGTCCTCGATCAACCTGACGCATCACTTCCTGATCGCCATGCCCAGCATGGCGGACCCGTACTTCGCGAAGACCCTGACGTACATCTGCGAGCACAACGACCAGGGCGCGCTCGGCCTGGTGGTGAACCGCCCGATCGACATGACATTGCAGTCTCTCTTCGAGCGGCTGAGCCTCTCGCTCACCGACGGCGAGCGCGCCGAAGCGCCGGTCTATTTCGGGGGCCCGGTGCAGACCGACCGCGGGTTCGTGCTGCACGCGCCGGCCGGCAACTGGCAGTCGACGCTGCGCGTCGGGGCCCACATCGGCCTCACCACCTCGAAGGACATCCTCGAGGCGGTGGGCCGCGGCGACGGCCCGGAGCAGCTCCTGGTTACGCTGGGCTACGCGGGCTGGTCCGCGGGCCAGCTCGAGCACGAGCTGTCGCAGAACGCCTGGCTCACGGTCGAGGCGCGCGACGGCATCCTCTTCGACACGCCGGCCGAGGAGCGGCTGCCGGCGGCGATGGAGCTCCTCGGCCTCGACTTCGCGCGGCTGCAGGATGAAGCGGGACATGCCTGAGCGGCGCGGCCGCACCGTCCTCGCATTCGATTTCGGCCTCAAGCGCATTGGCATCGCCGTCGGCGAGCCCGAGCTTCGCACCGCCCATCCGCTGGGCGCGGTCACGCGCTTCGAAGAGGTCGAATCCCTCGTCGCGGAGTGGAAGCCGAGCCATCTCGTGGTCGGCCTGCCGGTGTCGGTCGCGGGCAAGCCGCATGCCATGACACGCGAGGCGGAGAATTTCGCCCGTCGCCTGGAGCGACGCTTCAAGCTGCCGGTGGCGCGCGTGGACGAGCGCTACTCTTCCACCGAAGCGCAGTCGCGGCTGCGAGGCACGACGACAAGCAAAGGCAAGGCAGCGAAAGGCGAGATCGACTCGGTGGCGGCGCAGCTTCTCCTGGAGCAGTACTTCGATGAAGCTGCCTGACGCCGAAGCGCTCTGCGCGCAGCTCACCGCCGAGCTGCGGCCGCGCATCGGGCCAAAGAGCGCCATGGTCGGCCTGTATACCGGCGGCGCGTGGCTCGCCGAACGGCTGCACGCCACCCTTTCTCTCAAGACGCCGCTGGCGTTGATGGACATCGCCTTCTACCGCGACGACTATGCGGCGCGCGGCCTCAAGCACGACCCCAAGCGCACCAAGATTCCATTCGACGTGAACGGCGCCGAGCTGCTGCTGGTCGACGACGTTCTCTACAGCGGCCGCACGGTGCGCGCGGCGATGAACGAGCTTTTCGACTACGGGCGGCCGGCGAGCATTTCGCTCGTGGTGCTCGCAGACCGCGGCGGGCGCCAGCTGCCGATTTGCGCCCAGCACGTCGGCGCCAGGGTGGAAGTGCCGGCGGGCATGCGCCTTACGCTCAAGCGCGCCGACGACGGGAAGCTCGCGCTCGCACTGGAGTCCGAGCGTGCAGCGTAATCCCCAGCTCAACGCCAACGGCGAGCTGCAGCACCTGCTTTCGATCGAGGGCCTGCCGCGCGAGATCCTGGTGCAGATCCTCGACACCGCCGAATCGTTCGCCGGCGTGACCGAGCGCGAGGTGAAGAAGGTGCCGCTGCTGCGCGGTAAGAGCGTGTTCAACCTCTTCTTCGAACCCTCCACGCGCACGCGCACCACGTTCGAGATCGCCGCCAAGCGCCTCTCCGCCGACGTCATCAACCTGAACATCGCCGTGTCGTCGGCGACCAAGGGCGAGTCGCTGCTCGACACCGTGGCGAACCTCTCCGCCATGCAGGCCGACATTTTCGTGGTGCGGCACGCCTCGTCCGGCGCGCCGTTCCTCATCGCGCGCCACGTCAAGCCGCACGAACACGTGGTCAACGCCGGCGACGGCCGCCACGCGCACCCGACGCAGGGGCTGCTCGACCTGTACACGATCCGCCACTACAAGAAGGACTTCACCCGGCTCGTGGTCGCGATCGTCGGCGACGTGCTGCACTCGCGCGTGGCGCGCTCGCTGATCCACGGCCTCACCACGCTCGGCGTGCCCGAAGTGCGCGTGATCGGCCCGCAGACGCTGCTGCCGCTCGGGGTCGAGGGGCTGGGCGTTCGCGTGTTCAACGACATGCGCGCCGGGCTCAAGGACTGCGACGTGGTAGTGATGCTGCGGCTGCAGAACGAGCGCATGCGCGGGGCGCTTCTGCCGTCGGCGCAGGAGTTCTTCAAGCACTACGGCCTCACGGAAGACAAGCTCGCGGCGGCGCGCGCGGACGCCATCGTCATGCACCCGGGACCCATGAACCGCGGGGTGGAGATCGATTCCACGGTCGCCGACGGCCCGCGCTCGGTGATCCTGCCCCAGGTGACCTTCGGCATCGCGGTCAGGATGGCGGTGATGAGCATCGTGGCGGGCAACTGATGCGCATCCACATCCGAGGCGCGCGCGTGATCGACCCGGCGAGCGGCAGGGACGGAGTCGCCGACGTCTATATAGCCGACGGCAGGATCGCCGAGGAATTCGCCCGGCCCGACCGCGTGATCGAGGCGAAAGGGCTGGTCCTGGCGCCGGGTTTCGTCGATCTGGCGGCGCGCCTGCGCGAGCCCGGGTTCGAGTACAAGGCCACGCTCGAGTCCGAGCTCGACGCGGCGCTCGCCGGCGGCGTGACCAGCCTGGCTTGTCCGCCGGACACCGACCCGCCGCTCGACGAGCCGGGGCTCGTCGACATGCTGCGCCGGCGCGCCCGGGCGCTGGCGCGCGCGCGGGTGCATCCGATTGGCGCGCTGACGCTCAAGCTCGAGGGGCAGGCGCTCACGGAGATGGGGCAGCTCACCGATGCAGGCTGCGTCGCTTTCTCGCAGGGAAACGCCGCCATGCCCGAAAGCCAGGTGCTGTGGCGCGCGCTCCAGTACGCGTCGACGTTCGGCTACAAGGTTTGGCTGCGCGCCGAGGATCCCGCGCTCGCGAAAGGCGGCGTGGCGCACGACGGCGAGATGGCGACGCGGCTCGGCCTGCCCGGAATTCCTCCCTTTGCGGAAACCATCGCGCTCGGTACGCTGATCGAGCTGGTGCGCGCAACAGGCGCGCGCGTTCACGTGTGCCGGCTGTCGAGCGCAGGCGCCATCGAGCTTGTGCGCAAGGCGAAGGCAGAGAAGCTTCCGTTGACCTGCGACGTGGCGATTCATCACCTGCACCTCTCGGAAATGGACCTCGGCTATTTCGACTCTCAATGCCGCCTCGAGCCGCCGCTGCGCAGCCAGCGCGATCGCGACGCGCTGTCGCGTGCCGCAGCCGAGGGCGTGGTCGACTGCCTCGTGTCCGACCACACGCCGGTCGACGAGGACGGCAAGCATCTGCCATTCGCGGAGGCCGAGCCGGGCGCAACCGGTCTGGAGCTCTTGCTGCCGCTCACGCTGAAGTGGGGCGAGGCGCACAAGCTGTCGCTCGCCGCGACGCTCTCGCGGATCACGACCGAGCCGGCCCGGATTCTCGGCCTCGACGCGACGCGCGTCGCGCCCGGCGCGCCGGCCGACCTTGCGATCTTCGACCCGCGGGCCGCGTTCCGCGTTTCCCCGCAGACGCTCAGGAGCCAGGGCAAGAACACGCCGTTTCTCGGCTACGAGCTCGCCGGCCGGGTGCGCTACACGCTGGTGGCAGGGAACGTCGTCTACGAGGCATGAAGCGCGCGCTTTCGTTGCTCGCGCTCCTCGCCGCGGCCTGCAGCAGCGCGCCTCCGGTCGCCCACAAGCAGGCGCCCGGCGAGCCCCAGGCGAAGGGCGGCGGCTACTACAAGGACGACGGCCCCGGAAGCGCGCCGCCGCCCAACCTGGGGCAGATTCCCGACGCGGAGCCGAAGGCCGAGCCGCCGCACCGCTACGCCAACCGGCCCTATAAGGTGTTCGGCACGGAATACGTACCGCTCGCCGACGCGCGGGGGTTCAAGCAGCGTGGCGTCGCGAGCTGGTACGGGCGGCGCTTTCACGGGCAGAAGACGGCGAGCGGCGAGCTCTACGACATGTACGCGATGACCGCTGCGCATCCGACGCTGCCGATCCCGAGCTATGTGCGGGTCACCAACCTCGCAAACGGCCGCAGCGTCGTGGTGCGCGTGAACGACCGCGGCCCGTTCCATTCGTCGCGCGTCATCGACCTGTCGTACGCCGCGGCGTACAGGCTCGGGTACATCCAGGCCGGCAGCACGCAGGTGGAGCTCGAGAGCGTCCAGCCCGCAGTCGCGCAGGCGGGCAGCGTCCAGCCCGCAGTCGAGCAGGCGGGCGGCGTGTACGTGCAAGTCGGTGCCTTCACTTCGCGCGAGAATGCCGAATCGCTGCAGGCGCGCGTCGCCCGCGAGCTCGGCTGGCTGCAGGAAAGCGCGCAGGTCCTCCTCAGCGCAAACCTGTGGCGCTTGCAAGTCGGCCCCTATCGCTCGCGCGAGGATGCGCGCTCGGTCGCCGATCGCATCGCCGGGGAGCTCGATCTCAAGACGCTCGTCGTGGTGCGGTAGCAGGCTAAATGAAAAAAATCGGGCTGCTGGCGTTTCTCCTGCCCGTTCTCGCCCAGGCCGTGGCGCCGCAGTCGCCCGTCATCGCGGGTCGCGCGTGGATCGTCGCGGACCTCTCGAGCGGCCAGGTGCTGCTCGCGGAAAGGCCCGACGAGCGGGTCGAGCCTGCGTCGCTCACCAAGCTCATGACCGCGTACGTGGTGTTCGAGGCGCTGCGCGACAGGAAGCTCGCGCTCGACCAGCAGGTGAACGTCTCGGATCGCGCCTGGCGCGTGCCCGGCTCGCGCATGTTCGTCCAGCCGCGCAAACCGGTGAGCGTGGACGACCTGATCCGCGGCATGGTGGTGCAATCGGGCAACGACGCGAGCATCGCCCTCGCCGAGGCGGCCGCGGGGACCGAGGAAGCGTTCGTGCAGCTGATGAATCGCGAAGCGGCGCGGATCGGCATGAAGAACACGAAGTTCGTGAATTCGACCGGCCTGCCCGATCCTCAGCATTACAGCACCGCGCAGGACCTTTATCTCCTCGCGGCGGCGCTGATCCACGACTTTCCCAAGGAATACGGCCAGTACTATTCGCAGCGCGAGTTCCGCTACAACAACATCGTCCAGGCGAACCGCAACCGGCTGCTGTGGCTCGATCCGAGCGTCGACGGCGTCAAGACCGGGCATACCGACGCCGCGGGCTACTGCCTGATCGCATCCTCCCACCGCGGCGGCCGCCGGATGCTGTCGGTCTTGCTCGGCTCCACTTCGGAAGCCACGCGCGCTCAGGAGTCGCAGAAGCTGCTCAACTGGGGCTTCCAGTTCTTCGACAGCGTGCGGCTGCATCCCGGGAACCAGCCGGTCAAGGCGATCGAGGTGTGGAAAGGCTCGAGCGGCGAGGTGAAGACCGGATTTCAGGCCGACGTGATCGTGACCGTGCCGAAGGGCGAGGCCGACAAGCTGAAGGCGGAACTGCTCACGCAACAGCCGCTCCTCGCGCCCGTCTCCCAGGGCCAGCGCGTCGGCACGCTGCGCGTGACGTTGGACGGCAAGCCCCTCGGCGAATATCCGGTCGTGGCGCTCGAGACGGTGGGCGTAGCCGGCATCTTCGGACGCGCCTGGGATACACTGCGCCTGTGGCTTAAGTAGCGGAGCACGCATGGTTTTTCTGAACGGCAGGCTGATCCCGCTCGAAGAGGCGAAGGTCCCGGTGCTCGATCGCGGCTTCATCTTCGGCGATGGCGTCTACGAGTTGATTCCGGTCTACTCGCGCGTGGCATTCCGGCTCGACGAGCACCTTGCCCGGCTGGAGCGCAGCCTTGCCGAAACCAGGATCCGCAACCCGCATACGCGCGCGCAGTGGCGCGAAATCATCTACCGGCTGGTCGACGCCCAGCCGTTCGAGGACCAGGGCGTGTATTTCCAGGTCACGCGCGGCGTGGCGAGGCGCGACCACGCGTTTCCGAAGGACGCCGAACCCACGGTGTTCGCGATGTCGAACCCGCTGGTCACGCCGGCGAGGGAAGCGGTGCAGAAAGGCGCGGCTGCCGTAACCGCGCAAGACAACCGCTGGCTGCGCTGCGACATCAAGTCGATCTCGCTCATCGGCAACTGCCTGCTGCGCCAGCTCTCCGTCGAGGCGGACGCGGCGGAAACCATCCTGTTCCGGGACGGAAAGCTCACCGAAGCCTCGTCTTCGAACGTCTTCGTAGTGAAGCGCGGCGCGCTCCTCTCGCCGCCGAAGACGAGCCTCATCCTGCCCGGCATCACGTACGACGTGGTGCTCGAGCTCGCGCGCAGCGCCGGCCTGCCGCTCGAGGTGCGCGACGTGACCGAGGCCGAGGTCCGCGGGGCCGACGAGATCTGGGTCACCTCGTCGTCGAAGGAAGTGCTGCCGATCGTGTCGCTCGACGGCGTGCCGGTCGGCGATGGGCGGCCGGGAGCGGTCTTTGCGCGCATGTACCAGCTCTATCAGGAGTTCAAGCAGAAGGTGATGCGCGCCGGAAAGCGGGAGGCGGTGTCCGCCTAGCGAGGCCGAGCGTGCCCGACTCGGTGCTCGCGTTTCCGTGCGATTTTCCGATCAAGGTGATGGGCAGGAAAGAACGCGGCTTCGCCCAGACCGTGACCGACATCGTGCTAAAGCACGTGCAGGACTTCGACCCGGCGACGGTGCAGATGCGCCCCAGCAGGCAAGGCAAGTACCTGAGCGTTACCTGCGTGGTGCGCGCCACTTCGCGCGACCAGCTCGACGCGCTCTATCGCGAGCTGTGCGACCACCCTTCCGTCGTGATGGTGCTGTGACCCTCGTCGATTCCATCGGCATCAAGCGCCTCGGCAGCGCCGCCTACCTGCCGACGCTCGCAGCGATGAAGGATTTCACCGCGAGGAGGAACGGCGAAACCGCGGATGAGCTGTGGCTGCTCGAGCATCCGCCGGTGTACACGCTGGGGCAGGGCGCGGACCACGCGCCGGTCGAGAATGGCATTCCTCTGGTCAGGGCCGATCGCGGCGGCGACATCACCTATCACGGCCCCGGCCAGCTCGTCGTCTACACGCTCGTCGACCTCGCCCGGCGCGGCATCAAGGTACGGCAGTTCGTGGCGCTCCTCGAGCAGGCGGTCATCGACCTGCTGGGTGGCCGTGGCGAGCGCAGGGTGGGCGCGCCCGGCGTCTACGTCGACGGCGCCAAGATCGCGGCGCTCGGCATTCGCGTTCGGCAAGGGCGCACCTACCATGGGCTCTCGCTCAATGTCGACATGGACCTTGCGCCCTTTTCCGTGATTGATCCCTGTGGTTACCCCGGCCTCGCCGTTACACAGACGAGGGACATCGGGATGAAGGAAACCCTTCCTGCGCTCGGCGAGCGCCTCGCTGCGCTCCTCGTGGAGAAAATCGAGCATGCGTGAGCCCGGCGTCAAGGAGAAAGGCGCGCGCAAGACCATCCGCATCGTCCCGCGCAATGTGCAAGGTGCGCCGTTGCCGAAGCCGCCCTGGATCCGGGTGCGCGCCGCGAGCCCCAATTCCCGCTTCTACGAGATCAAGGACGTTCTGCGCCGGCAGCAGCTGCACACGGTGTGCGAGGAAGCGTCCTGTCCGAACATCGCCGAATGCTTCGGCAAGGGCACGGCCACGTTCATGATCCTGGGCGACATCTGCACCCGCCGCTGCCCCTTCTGCGACGTGGCGCACGGTCGCCCGCTCGCTCCGGATGCGCAGGAGCCGCGCCACCTGGCCGAGACCATCGCCGCGCTGAAGCTCGCCTACGTGGTGATCACCAGCGTCGACCGCGACGACCTGAGGGACGGCGGCGCGCAGCATTTTGTCGACTGCATCGCGGCCGTAAGGCGCGAGTCCCCGCGCACGACGATCGAGATCCTCGTGCCGGACTTTCGCGGCCGCGTGGAGCGGGCGCTCGAGATTCTCGCCGCCGCCCCGCCCGACGTGCTGAACCACAACCTGGAGACCGTGCCCCGGCTCTACCGCAAAGCCCGACCGGGAGGCGACTACGCGCAGTCGCTTAAGCTTCTGCAGGCGTTCAAGCAGCGTCACCCTTCGGTGCCGACCAAGTCGGGGCTGATGGTCGGGCTCGGCGAGAACGACGATGAGATCCTGCGGGTGATGCGCGATTTGCGCGCGCACGGCGTCGACATGCTCACCATAGGGCAGTACCTGCAGCCCTCGCCGCACCACCTCGCGGTCGAGCGCTACGTCGAGCCACAGGTTTTCGCCGCTTTCGAGCGCGAGGCGGCCAGCCTGGGCTTCAAGCACGCCGCAGTCGGCGCTCTAGTACGCTCGTCGTACCACGCCGACCGCCAGGCACACGAAGCCGGCGTCGCCTGAGACCGACGCAGTTTTGTAGGCAGTAGTAGGCATTGGTAGCCTTCGGCGATGCGCCAGAGAGCGTAGAACCGGCTGGCTGGAGGAGCAGTTAACAGCCCCCTGACCCGTTCTTGCCTATGCTTGCCGAGTCGGAATCGGTGGCCGAGGGGAGCGCCGGTCATGAAGATGAACACGACGCTGGTGATCAATTCGAAGGGCGGCTCGGGGAAGACCACCCTCACGACCAACCTCGCCAGCTACTTCGCGGCGAACCGGATCCCGACCGCGATCATGGATTTCGACCCGCAAGGCTCGTCGCTCAACTGGCTGCGGCTTCGCGTCGATCTCGCGCCCAAGATCTACGGCGCCAATGCGGCGCCGCAAAAAACCGGCCTGCGCAGCATCGGCATGCACGTGCCTGAGGGGACGCGCCAACTCGTGATCGACGGGCCCGCTGGCGCGTCGGGCCTCCTCCTGCAGGAGATGGTCGCGCGCGCGCACTCCATCATCGTGCCGGTCCAGCCCTCGACGATCGACATCCACGCCACAGCGAACTTCGTACGCGATCTGCTCGTAATGGGGAAACTGCGAAGCCGCAACATCCGGCTGGCGGTGGTGGCCAACCGCGTGCGCCGCGCCTCGCCGGTGTACCAGCCGCTCGAGCGCTTCCTGAGCTCGCTCGGGCTGCCGTTCCTAGCCCGGCTCTCGGACTCCGAAATCTTCCTGCACGCCGCGGAGAGCGGCCTGGGTATCTTCGAGCTCGATCCCGCGCTTTCCGCGACCGAGCGCGCCCAGTTCATGCCGATCGTCGAGTGGGCAGACCCGGAGTTCAAGTCGCGCGGCGACAGCAAGGTGATCGGGCTCCCCCGGCCGGGCTGGTTCTCGAACAGCAGAACTGGATAATCCATAGCCGTGCGATGAGAAGCGCGGTCCTCGCCTGCTGCGTGTTCGCGCTCGTGCGAGCGGCGAGCGCGCACGCCCAGCTCGAAAGCATCACCAGCCGCGAGGCCACGGCGGCCCTGAAGGCGGCGCTCGAGAAAGGCTCGACCGCCGCGGTCGCGAATCTCGGCCGCACCGACGGCTTCTTCGGCAATCCGCAGGTGAAGATCCCGCTGCCCGAGTCGATGCAGCGCACCGAGAACCTGATGCGCCGCTTCGGGCTGGGGCGCTACGCGGACGAGCTGGTTCTCGGCATGAACCGCGCCGCGGAGGCCGCGGTGCCCGAGGCGAAGCAGCTCTTCGTCGATTCGGTCCGCAAGATGACCCTGCAGGACGCCAAGGGCATCCTCCAGGGCGGCGACACGGCCGGCACCGCGTATTTCCGCCGCACCACCGAGGCCGAGCTGCGCAAGCGCTTCCTGCCCATCGTGCGGCGCTCCACGGAGAAGGTCGGGCTGGTGCAGCAGTACGACGACTACGCCGAGAAAGTGGCGGCGCTCGGCCTGGTGAAGAAAGACGACGCCAATCTCGAACAGTACGTCACGCAGAAAACGCTCGACGGCCTTTTCCTCATGGTGGCCGAGGAGGAAAAGGCGATCCGCAAGGATCCCGTCGCCACCGGCACCGCGATCATCAAGAAGGTGTTCGGCGCGCTGCTTTAGTGGGCTTTGTCCCAGTTGTCGCCCACGCCGACTTCGACCACCAGCGGCACCTCCAGTTTGCCTAGCTCGCAGACCGCTTCCATCAGCTCCTTGACCTTGCTCTTCACCGTTTCGAGCTCCGCGACGGGGACTTCAAGCACGAGTTCGTCGTGCACCTGCATGATCAGCTTCGTCTTGAGTTCTGCCTCGTCGAGCCAACCTTGGACCGAGATCATCGCGAGCTTGATGAGGTCGGCGGCGGTGCCCTGCATCGGCGCGTTGATCGCGGCGCGCTCGGCCGCCTGGCGGCGCACGGGGGCGCCGCTTCGCAGCTCGGGCAGCCAGAGCCTGCGGCCGAACACGGTTTCGACGTAGCCGGTCTCGCGTGCCCGCTGGCGCGTTTCGTCCATGAAGCGCTTGGCGCCCGGATAGCGCGCGAAATAGCGGTCGATGTAGGTCTGCGCGGTGCCGCGCTCGATGCCGAGGTTCTGCGCCACGCCGAAGGACGACATGCCGTAGATCAGGCCGAAGTTGATCACCTTGGCGATGCGCCGCTGGTCGGAATCGACCTGGGACAGGGGCACGCCGAAGACTTCCGCCGCGGTGGCGCGGTGGATGTCCTCGCCCTCGGCGAACGCGCGCCTCAGGTTCTCGTCGCCCGACAGGTGCGCCATGATCCTGAGCTCGATCTGCGAGTAGTCGGCCGAGACGATCTTCGAGCCAGCCGGCGCGACGAAGCATTCGCGGATGCGCCGCCCGGCAGCCGTGCGGATGGGGATGTTCTGCAAATTGGGCTCGTTCGACGAGAGCCTGCCGGTCACCGCAGTGGTCTGCGAATACGTGGTGTGAACGCGGCCGGTGGACGGATTGACGCTCTTCGGCAGCTTGTCCGTGTACGTCGACTTCAGCTTCGAGAGCGTCCGGTGCTCGAGGATCAGCTTTGGCAGCGGATGGTCGAGCGCGAGCTCGGCGAGCGAATCCTCGTCGGTCGAAGGCTGCCCGGAGGGCGTCTTCTTCTTCACCGGCAGCTTCAGGCGGTCGAACAGGATCTCCTGGATCTGCTTGGGCGAGCCAAGGTTGAACGGCTGGCCCGCCGCATCGTACGCGCGGCGCTCCTTGTCGAGGATCTCCTTGCCCAGCTCGTGGCTCTGGAAGCCGAGCTTGTCCTTGTCGAGCAGCACGCCGTTGCGCTCCATGCGGAAGAGCACCGGCAATACGGGCATTTCGATGTTGCCGTACACAAAAGCGAGCTGCTTGTCCGCCTGGATCCTCGGGTACAGCAAGCTATGAAGCGCGAGCGAGCAGTCGGTTCTCTCGGCGGCGTACTCCGCGGCGCGGCTGATCTCGACCGCAGAGAAGGGGATGCGCCCCGCGCCCTTGCCGACGACTTCTTCGTAGCCGATGGTGGTCCACCCGCAATGGCGCTGGGCCAGACTGCCGAGGTCGTGCCGCTCATGGACCTCGAGGACGTAGGACTCGAGCAGCGTGTCGTGCACGCCGCCCTCGAGGCGGATGCCGGAGTTTGCGAGCACGTGCGAATCGAACTTCACGCTCTCGCCGACTTTCTTCCGCTCGGTGCTTCTCAGCCATGGCCGCAAGAGATGCAACGCTACTTCCGCTCTTACTTGGCCAGGCGTACCCGGGTAGTCGTGAGTGAGCGGCAGGTATACCGCCTCGTCGCCGAACGCGAACGACAAGCCGACCAGCTGCGCGGTCATCGGGTCATCGCCGACGGAAAGCGTATCGAAGCCAACGACATCGACAGCCTCAATCTTGAGGATCAGGTCCTTCAGCCCGTCCTCGTCGAGGATGGTGCGCCGGTTGCGTTTCTTGAGGTCGCTCGGGGGCGGCGCCTCGGGCAGAGGAACAGAACTCCCCGCGTTCTCGACCTCCTTCAGCCAAGCCTTGAACTCGTAGCGCCTGTAGAGCTGGCGCTGCTTGGCGAGGTCGGGCTTGCCGTCGCCGAGCGCGTGGAAGTCGAGCGGCAGCGCCACGTCGCGCTTGATGGTGAGAAGCTCTCGCGCCTTCGGCAGCCAGTCGGCCACCTTGCGCAGGTTCTCGCCGGCGAGACCGGTGATCTCGCCGGCGTGCTCGAGCACGCCCTCGAGCGACCCGTACTTCTCGATCCACTTGCACGCGGTCTTGGGTCCGACCTTGTCGACGCCGGGAATGTTGTCGATCGCGTCGCCGATCAGGCTGAGGTAGTCGAGGAACTTCTCCGGCGCAATGCCGAACTTCTTCTTCACGCCCTCGATGTCGAGCTTCTCGTTCGACATCGTGTTGACGAGCATGACGCGTTCGTCGACGAGCTGGGCGAAGTCCTTGTCGCCGGTGGAGATGACGGTGCGCCAGCCTTCGCGCTTCGCCTGCTCGGTGAGCGTGGCGATGACGTCGTCGGCCTCGACGCCGTCGACCGCCAGCACCGGCCAGCCGAGCGCCGCCACCGCCTCGCGCAGCGGCCCGACCTGCGCCGCGAGGTCGTCGGGCATCGGCGCGCGGTTCGCCTTGTACTCGGAATAGATTTCGTCGCGGAAGGTCCTGCCCTTGGCGTCGAACACGCAGGCGCGGGCCCCCGCCTTATAATCGACCGCGAGCTTGCGCAGCATGTTGAGCACGCCGTAGATCGCGCCGGTCGGCTCGCCTTTCGTGCTGCGCAGCTCGGGCAGCGCGTGGAACGCGCGATACAAGTAGGACGAACCGTCGACCAGCAGCAGCGTTTTTTCAGGATTTCCCGACACGATGAGAACCGACAAGCAACCGAAGCTGGCCGAGATGGCCCAAGAGGTCCCCGCACGCGAAGCCTGGCGGGTGTTCGGCATTATGGCAGAGTTCGTCGAGGCGACCGAGCGCACGGTCGGTATCCATCCGGCGGTCTCGGTGTTCGGCAGCGCGCGCGTGAAGCCCGGCACGCCGTACTGGAAGCTGGCCGAGGACACGGCGCGCCTGCTCTCCGACGCCGGGTTCTCGGTGGTGAGCGGCGGCGGACCCGGCCTCATGGAGGCGACCAACAAGGGCGCGTTCGAGGGCAACGGACTCGCCGTCGGCCTCAACATCGAGCTGCCGCGCGAGCAGTTCGGCAACCGCTACCAGAATATCAGCCTGAGCTTCCGCCATTTCTTCACCCGCAAGGTGATGTTCATGAAGGTGGCGACCGCCTTCATCGTGCTGCCCGGCGGCTACGGCACGCTGGACGAGCTGTTCGAGGCGCTCACCCTGGTGCAGACCGGCAAGACGCGCCAGATGCCGATCATCCTCGTGCACGAGCCGTTCTGGCGCGGGCTGCTCGAGTGGATGCGCGAGCGGCTCGCGGCCGAGGGGATGATCGATCTCCTCGAGCTCGATCTCCTGCAAGTGTGCAACCAGCCGCAGGAAGTGGTCGACGCGATCTTCGCTTTCTATGAAAAACGCGGCTTCGAGCCCTCGCCGCAGGAGAGAGAGGTGCTGCTGAACCTCTAGTAGAATCGGATGATGCGGCGACTACTCGCTACCGTGCTCGTGCTCGTCGCCTTCGCCGCCGCCGCCCAGAAGCCTCCGCCCGGCCTCGAGCCGCTTCCCGAGCCGCCGCCACCGCCACCGATGCCCGAAGGCTCGATCGACGAGCCGCGCGTGCAGATCCCGGTCCAGAAGGAAGACAAGGTCGAGCCGATCCGCCGGAGCGGACGAGTGATCGCGGTCAGGGTCACGCCGCCCGGCGGCAAGCCCTACTACCTCATCGACACCTCGGGCAACGGCAACTGGATGAAGCGCGACTCGCTCGACACGGGCCTCGCCGTGCCGATGTTTCCCATTCTCGAATTCGAGTAACTTGTCGGTTTACACGCCCGTCTCCGACGCCGAGCTGGCCGCATGGCTCGGCGCCTACTCGGTCGGGAAGCTGGTGTCGTGCGAGCCGATCAAGGCCGGCATCGAGAACACCAACTATTTCGTCACCACCACCCAGGGCCGCTACGTCCTGACGCTGTTCGAGCGGCTGCCGGCCGAAGAGCTGCCCTTCTACCTCAACCTCATGGCGCACCTCGCGCGCCACGGCATCCCGTGCCCGGCGCCCATCGCCGATCTCGCCGACCAGTATCTGCGCAGCCTGAATGGGAAGCCCGCAGCGCTCGTCACGCGATTGCCCGGGCGCTCGCTCGAAGGTCCCGGCGTCGAGGAGTGCGCCGAGCTCGGCGCGCTTCTCGGCAGGATGCACTTGGCGGCGCGCTCTTACTCCGCGTACCTCGAGAATCCGCGCGGCCCGCGCTGGTGGCGCTTCGCCGCGCGGGAAGTGCGTCCATTCCTCAATGAAAGGGAGATCCGCCTGCTCGAGGACGAGCTCGATTTCCAGGCGCAGCACCGCTTTCCCGACCTGCCGCGTGGACCGGTGCACGCCGATCTCTTCCGCGACAACGCGCTGTTCGACAACGGGCGCATCTCGGGCGTGATCGATTTCTACTTCGCCGGCGTCGACTGCCTGCTCTACGACGTGGCGGTATGCGCCAACGACTGGTGCCTCGCCGATCCGCGGGCCGATCGTCAGCTCGACGCGGCACGCACGCGAGCCCTGCTCGCGGCATGCCACGCGGTGCGCCCGTTCGGCGGGCTCGAACGCGCCGCCTGGCCGGCGATGCTGCGCGCCGCGGCGCTGCGCTTCTGGCTCTCCCGGCTCTATGACTTTCACCTGCCGCGCCCCGGGATGCTGGTGCACGCGCACGATCCGGAGCACTTCTGCGACATCCTCGAGCTGAGGGCGCGGTTGCCACCGGTCTGGCTGGACTGAAAGTGCAGGCTCGAATCGTCGGCGCGGTGCGCGGCGCCCGCTGGCTCGGCGAAGGCTGGCAGCTTTTCCGTCCAGCGCCGTTCGGCTGGCTTGCGCTTTCGTGCGTGTATCTCATCGGCACCAACGTCCTCGCGCTGATTCCGGTCGTCGGCATCATGGCGGCCCTCATCCTGGTGCCGCCGCTCACCGTCGGCATGATGGCGGCCGCGCGGGAAGCGTCGGCCGGCCGGGCGCCGCGTGTCGTCCTGCTGGCCGAAGGCCTGCGCACCGAAACCCGCGCCCAGCTGGTCCTCGGCGTGGTGTATCTCGCCTGCTCGATGCTGGTCTTCGCCGCCATGTCGGCCGCCGACCCCGCGGGCGCACTGCGCGAGTTGATGAGTGGGCAGGGCGCGTCCGGGGAAGCCGATCTCGACGCGCTCGCCCTGCCGCTCGCCGTATTCGTAGCTCTCTACCTTCCGGTCTCGATGATGTTCTGGTTCTCGCCGCCGCTCGTTGCCTGGCATGCCACCGGCGCGCCGCGGGCGCTTTTCTTCAGCCTCGTCGCGTGCCTGCTCAACTGGCGCGCCTTCCTCGCATACGGGGCGAGCGTGGTGCTCATGATGGTCGTGGTCCCTGGCCTGGTGCTGCTCGCGCTGCGCATTGTTTTCGCCGTGGACCTCCGGATGGCCGCGGTATCGCTGGTCTTCCCCTTCCTCCTCCTCATGCTGCCGACGCTCTTCGCGAGCTTCTACGTGAGCTATCGCGATGTCTTCGGCACCAAAGGGTGAAAGAAGTGTGAAAGTTGTCACGCCGCGCCCGGCGTGCCCATGGGGCTTCCCGCTTTCGCCCATGACACCGGCGCCGAAGGGGACTATATTTGTGCCGTAGCCCATAAAAAAAGCGAAAAAAACAGCGCTGTAGCGACGTGAGACTCCCGGAGCTCAATCCCAAGGCCAAGCCGCAATTCGTCGACGCTCACGCGTGCAAGGCGTGGCTGCAGAGCGTTGCGCTCGCCAACGTAACGGCGGCCCAGCAGGATTTGCTCGGCGAGCTCGAGGCGTTCAACAGTTTCCCGACTTCCGGGGCGAACCGGCTCGGCGTGCTCGAAACGCTGCGCGAGCCGGTCGGTTTCGTCCAGCTCGAGCAGGCCAAGCGCTTCACGAACCGCGCGTTGCCGTTGGCCGAGGCCGAATCGGCCGCGTTCCAGGACACGATCGAGCTCTGGGAGCAGATGCGCCTGGGCTACCTGCGCTGCCTGCAGGCAGCCGTCGAGGGAGATTCGGCCATGCGCTCGCAGGCGGCGCTGCTGGCACAGCGCCTCGCCGCCTACTCCGGCCTCAAGATGTTTCACTACTACCGCGCCTATCGCGAGGTACCGCCGCAGGACTGGAGGTCGCTCCACGAGGTCTACGCGATCGCCGACAAGCTCGGCGCGGCGGAAGAGGCGGTCAAGGACTACCAGAACCGCAGCATCCACGATTCCTCGCCCCGCATCGCGTATGCGCGCGCGTTGCTGATGGGTCTCGCCAATCCGCACGAGCTCGGGCAGCGCCAGCTCACCTTCGTCGCGTTTCTCCTCGAGCGCTGGGCGTCGAAGCTCGACGTCGTTCGCAAACCCGTCGCGGAGGCCGACGGCGTGGCGCCGTTGCTCGTCGATCTCGCGGGCGAGCGCCTCCCCGAGCGGGTCGCGGCCAGCACGCCGCTCCCCTCCGAGGCTCGGTACCTCGATACGCGCAAGCTGGCGAAAAGCCTGCGAAATCGCGTCGGGCTGTTGCGCAAGGGCGAATCTCCTTCGAAGCTGGCGCTGGGCGAGGATTGCGTCCAGCCCTCTTGCGAGCAAACCCTGGTGTTCCTGTTCCGGCAATGGTGCCAGGCGAGGTCGGAGCGGCCGCCCGCGGCGCGGGCGGCGACCCTGACCGCGCAGCTCACCAACGACATGGAAGCGATCCACCACTTCATGTCGGCCGGTTCGCAGCGTCGCCAGGTGGAGGCCCGGGAGCTGACCCAGCAGCAGCGCCAGGAGCTCGAAACGCTCGGACACATTCGCAGCGTGCACAACGAGCAGTTCACGAGCGAGCGCGGCTATGCGCTCGAGGACTGGAGGATCCTGGACGACAGCGCCACGGAGCTCCACCTGGTGCGGCCCGCGGGCGGCGGCGCCAAGCGCTACGCGCACGGCCAGCTCGTCGCGGTGCGTCCGCCGGACGCCTCCGGATTCATCCTCGGCCAGGTGCGCTGGCTGATCGGCGTGGTCAACGGCGACTTGCGCGCCGGAGTCAAGCTCATGCCGGGCATTGCCGCCGCCACTTCGGTGCGCGGCACCGGGCTGAACGACAAGAGCGAGCGTCCTACCTCCGCGCTGGCCCTCGGCGCCGTGGCCGCCGTCAAGTCGCCCCCGACGCTCGTGCTTCCGGCGGGCTGGTTCAAGCCCAAGCGCGTGCTCGAGGTGGTGGGCGAAAAGCCCTACCGGGTGCGGCTCACCGACGTCGTCGAGCGCGGCAGCGACTACGAGCGCGTCGCCTACGAAGCGGCCTGATCAGGCCGCTTCCTTCTCCTCCCCGGGAGGCAACACGCGTCCCGGCGGGAACACCGCGCGGAAGGTCGAGCCGCGGCCAAGCTCGCTCACGACGTCGAGCGCGGCCTGGTGCCGGGTCAGCGCGTGCTTCACGATCGCGAGGCCGAGCCCCGTGCCGCCGGTCTCCCGCGAGCGCCCGCTGTCCACGCGGTAGAACCGCTCGGTGAGGCGAGGGATGTGGCGCGCCTCGATGCCGATGCCCGAGTCGCTGACCGAGAACACGCCAGCGCCGTCGGCGAGTCGCCAGGCGAGGCGCAAGGTGCCGCCTTCCGGGGTGTAGCGCACGGCGTTCGAGACGAGGTTCGAAAGCGCGCTGTGCAGCTCGGCGGCGCTGCCCAGAAGGCGGCTATCGCCTTCGACCTCGCACTCCACGCGATGCCGGCCGGCCGACAGCGCGCGCGCTTCGTCCGCGAGGCGCTCGACGAAGGGGCGCACCTCGATGGGATGCTCCTCCGCGGGCGCCGCGCTCGACTCCAGCGCCGACAGCGTGAGCAGGTCCTCGACCAGGCGCTGCATGCGCTTCGCCTGCTCGGCCATCATCTCGAGGTAACGGCCGCGCTGGGCGGGGCTCATCGGCAACGACTCGTCCGAGAGCGTTTCGATGAAGCCCGACAGCACCGTCACCGGGGTCTTGAGCTCGTGCGAGACGTTGGCGACGAAATCCCGCCGCATGGTATCGATGCGCTCCTCGGCGGTGACGTCGCGCGAGTTGAGCAGCTTCTGCTCCTCCCCGAATTCGATCACGCGCACCGAGAGCGTCGTGTCGCGCGCGCGCAGCGCGAGCGGCTCGATGAAATCGCCCGCCGCCAGATAGGTGACGAAGCCAGGCTGGCGGATGAGGTTGACCACCGGCTGGCCCAGGTCGCGCCGCGCGTCGATGCCGAAGTGATGCGCGGCGGTCGGGTTGGCCCATTCGATGCGGTGCTCCCGATCGAGGATCACCACGCCGTCCTGAAGCGCACGCACTGCGGCGCGGAAGCGCGCGAGCGACTGGGCGAGGCTCTCCTGTTCGGCGTCACGGCGCCTGAGAAAGCGATGCAGCTCGGCGAGCGCCTCTTCCCAGACGCCGCGGCCGCGCGGCAGGGTATCGAGCTGCGGCCGGCGCAGCCAGGTGCGCAGCGCGGTCAGGTGGAGCTGGTGATAGGCGACGCGGATGACGAGCACGACCGCAATCGCGGCCAATGCGATGACTGCTACGCTCACGCCGGGTTGGCGGAGAAGCGGTACCCGGATCCCCGCACGGTCTCGATCAGGCGGTCGTGCCCGGAGGGCTCGAGCGCCTTCCTGAGCCGCCGGATGTGCACGTCGACGGTGCGCTCTTCCACGAAAACGTGATCGCCCCAGACCTGGTCGAGGAGCTGTGTCCGGGAATGCACACGCTCGGCGTGCGTCATCAGGAAGTGGAGCAGCCGGAACTCGCTCGGACCGAGCGCGAGAGGCCTCGGGCCGCCGAACACCCGGCGCGTGCCCGGATCCAGCCGCAGGCCCGAGATCTCGACCGGATCGTCGGTCATCTGCGGCGCCCGCCGCCTCAGGACCGCCTTGATTCGCGCGAGCAGCTCGCGCACCGAGAACGGCTTGGTGACGTAGTCGTCGGCGCCCGCCTCCAGTCCGGCGATCTTGTCGGCTTCGCCGCCGCGCGCGGTGAGCATGATGATCGGAATTTGCCGCGTGCGCTCCTCCTGCCGCAACTGGCGAGCGAGCGACACGCCCGACATTCCGGGCAGCATCCAGTCGATGAGCAGGAGGTCGGGGAGGGCATTGCGCACGATGCCGAGCGCACCCTCGGCATCGCCGGCGCGCATGACGTGGTGGCCGGCATGCTGCAGGTTGACCGCGATCAGCTCCTGGATCGCCGGTTCGTCTTCCACCACGAGAATGTTCGCGGCCATGGGGCAGGTGGCGGCCATTGTATGAACGGTTTGTGACCGACTTGTTTCAAGTCGGGCGGCTGTATCATCGCGCACCGATGCCGCCCGAGCGCGTCCCCACCCAGATCACCCTGCACCAGAAATCCCGGGTGCTCGAGATCGCGTTCTCCGACGGCCGTGGATTTCACCTGCCTTATGAGTACCTTAGGGTGTATTCGCCCTCGGCCGAGGTGCGCGGGCACGGCCCGGGGCAGGAGGTGCTGCAGACGGGTAAGCGCAACGTCGAGATCCGCGCGCTCGAAGCGGTGGGGTCATACGCGGTCCAGCCGCTCTTCTCGGATGGCCACAGCACCGGCATCTACGCCTGGGATTACCTCTACGAGCTGGGCGAGGAACAGGATCGGCTCTGGGCCGAGTACCTGAGGAAGCTCGAGGTCCAAGGCGGCTCTCGGGATAAGTAGACGCTCACTTTGAAAGACCAGACCGACTTCGGATACGAGCGCGTTCCCGAGGCCGACAAGGCACGGCGGGTGGGGGCGGTGTTCGACCGCGTGGCCGAGCGCTACGACCTCATGAACGATCTGATGTCGCTCGGCCTGCACCGCCTCTGGAAAGCGTTCGCGATCTCGGTCGCTCGTCCGCGCCCCGGGGAGCGAATCCTCGACGTTGCAACGGGCAGCGCGGATCTCGCAGCCGCGCTCGCGCGTCGCGTCATGCCGGGCGGCGAGGTCTGGCTAACCGACATCAACCGCAGGATGCTCGAGCGCGGCCGCGACCGGGTGCTCGACGAAGGGTTGCTCGCGCCGGCGGTGCAATGCGATGGCGAGCGCCTGCCGTTCGCTACGGGACATTTCGATTGCGTGACCGTCGCATTCGGCCTGCGCAACATGACGCACAAGGACCGTGCGCTGGCCGAGATGACGCGGGTGCTCAAGCCCGGCGGCAGGCTCGTGATCCTGGAGTTTTCCAAGGTGTGGAAACCGCTCGAGCGGGCGTACGATTTTTACTCGTTCCGAGTGCTCCCCTGGCTGGGCCGCCAGGTGGCCGGCGACGCGGCTGCCTACCGTTACCTCGCGGAATCGATCCGCATGCATCCGGACCAGGCGAGCCTCGCCGCTATGCTCGAAAGCGCGGGCCTGTCGCGGGTCGAAGTGTTCAATCTTGCGGCGGGAGTGGTGGCGGTCCATCGCGGGTACCGAATTTGATAGGATGAAAAGCAGGAGGTGTTGACATGACAAAAGGGTTAATCGGTTTCTGCGCTCTTGCTTTCTCCGCGCTGCTCGTCGTGCAGACCGCCGACGCTGCGCGCCTTGGCGGGGCGCGCAGCAGCGGCGTGCAAAGAAGCGTGCCGAAGACTCCGCCTGCGGCCACGCCGGCCAAGCCTGCGCAGGAGCAGGCGGCGCCCAACCAGGCTGCTCCGACGGCCCAGCCGCAACCTTCGGGGCTCGCCCGCTGGATGCCTGCGCTTGGCGGCCTCGCGCTTGGCGGCCTGCTTGGCTACCTCTTCGCGGGTAACGGCCTCGGCGGCATCCTGCTCCTCGTCCTGCTGGCTGTCGTGGCGGTGCTTGCCTTCCGCGCGCTGGCGCGGCGCGGCGCGCAGTCGCCGCAGCCGGTGCAATACGCGGGCATGGATCGTCAAACGACGCTGACTCCGCCGTCCGCACCCGCTCCCGGCGACGCCATGCCCACGGCGGCGCGGTTTCCCGCGGGCTTCGACGCCGCCTCGTTCCTGCGCGGCGCGAAGATGAACTTCGTGAAGCTGCAATTCGCGAACGATCAGGGCCGCCTCGAGGACATCCGCGAGTTCACGACGGACGAAATGTTCGAGGCGCTGGAGCGCGACATCCACGAGCGGCACGGCGCGGGGCAGCAGACCGACATCGAATCGCTCGACGCGCAGCTGGTCGATCTTGCCACCGAGGGCCCTCAGCACTGGGCGAGCGTGCGGTTTTCGGGTCGCGTGCGCGAGGTCCCGGGCGCGGTGCCGGTCGACTTTGCCGAGGTGTGGAACCTGGTGAAGCCGGCCGACGGCTCGAGCGGCTGGCTGCTCGCCGGCATCCAGCAAATGCACTGAGCGGCGGAGTCCGCGCCTTGCATTGAGCGACGAGCCCGCGCCCCGCAAGAAGGCCACCCTTGGGTGGCCTTTTTCATTCGCGTTCAATCGTCTGCTCGCGGCCGAGCCGTGGGCGCGCGCAAGACTCGCGCCCTTTGCGGGCGAGACGATCGAGCTGCGCGGACCGCCTTTTCCGCCGCTGCATTTCGTCATTCTTCCCGGCGGCACGCTGGAGGCGGGCGGCGGCAATCCCGCGCTCACCATAACCCTGACTCCGGAGGCGCTCGTGAGCCTCGCCCGCGGCCCGGAGCATTTTGCGCGTGCGCTCGAGGTTGCGGGCGATCCCAGGCTCGCCGCCGAGGTCAGCGCGCTGGCCCGCCACCTGCGCTGGGATGTCGAGGAGGACCTGTCGAAGCTCTTCGGCGACGTGGCGGCGCACCGCATCGCCGACACGGGGCGGTCGCTCGCGAGATGGCATGCGGACGCGGCGCGGCGCCTCGTCGACGCGCTCGCCGATTACGCGGTGGACGAGAAGCGCATGCTCATGGCGCGCCCGGAGGTGGATGAGTTCGCCGCCGCGGTCGCGCGCCTGCGCGATGCGCTCGAGCGCCTCGAGAAGCGGGTCGAACGGCTTGCGTAGGCTCGCGCGGCTGCTGCGCATCTTCTGGATCGGCCTGCGCTTCGGGCTGTACGAGTTCGTGCCGCGCTCCTCCAGGCGGCCGCGGCTGCACATTCGCGCCCGGCGACGCGGCGCGCCGCGCGGCCAGCGCCTGCGCGAGGCGCTCGAGACGCTGGGCCCCATCTACGTGAAGTTCGGCCAGGTGCTTTCGACGCGCCGGGACCTCGTTCCGCTCGACATCGCCGACGAGCTGGCGCGCCTGCAGGACCGGGTGCCGCCGTTCGCGCCCGAGCTCGCCGTCGCCGAGATCGAGCGCGCCCTGGGCGGTCGAATTCACGATGTATTCGGCACGTTCGAAAGCGAGGCCGTGGCGAGCGCCTCGATCGCCCAGGTGCACCTCGCCACCCTGCACGATGGACGCGAGGTCGCGGTCAAGGTTCTCAGGCCCGGCGTCGAAGCCGCGGTGGCGAGGGACCTCGCTCTGCTCGACACGGCGGCAGGCCTGGTCGAACGTCTGTGGGTCGACGGCCGGCGGCTGCGGCCGCGCGAGGTAGTGGCGGAATTCGCGCGTCATCTCGACGAGGAGCTCGACCTGATGGTCGAGGCGGCCAACGCCAGCCAGCTGCGCCGCAACTTCGAGGGCTCGGCGCTGCTCCTGGTGCCCGAAGTGCACTGGGACCTGTGCTCGCAGCGCGTCATGGTGATGGAGCGCATGCGCGGCACGCCGATCTCGCAGGTCCAGGCGATCCGGGAGAAGGGGGTCGATATTCCGGCGCTCGCGCGCGCCGGCGTGGAGATCTTCTTTACGCAGGTGTTCCGCGACGGGTTCTTCCACGCCGACATGCATCCGGGGAATATCCTGGTCGCGACCGAAGGCGAAGCGCGCGGGCGCTACATCGCGCTCGATTTCGGCATCATGGGGACGCTCACCGAGACCGACAAGAACTACCTGGCGCAGAACTTCCTCGCTTTCTTCAACCGCGACTACCGCCGCGTCGCGCAGGCGCACATCGACGCAGGCTGGGTGCCGGCGGAGACCCGCGTCGACGCCTTCGAGGCGGCCATCCGGGCGGTGTGCGAGCCGGTGTTCTCGCGGCCCTTGAAGGAAATCTATTTCGGCAAGCTGCTGCTGCGCCTGTTCCAGACCTCGCGGCGCTTCAACGTGCGGATCCAGCCGCAGCTCGTGATGCTGCAGAAGACGCTGCTCAACATCGAGGGACTCGGCCGCGAGCTCGATCCGGAACTCGATCTGTGGCGCACCGCCAAGCCCTATCTCGAGCGCTGGATGGGCGAGCAGATCGGCTGGCGCGGACTGGTGCGCAACCTCCGCCGCGAGGCGCCTTACTGGGCGAGCGCCCTGCCCGAGATTCCACGGCTCGTACACCGCGCGCTTTCCCAGGCTCGCAGCGCCGCGGATCGCACCACGGCGCTGCACGTCGCGCTCGAGCGCATCGCCGCCGAGCAGGCGCGGCGCAACCGCATCCTCACCGGTTTTCTCATGACCGCCGCCCTCGCGCTCGCCCTCCTCGTCTTCTCCCTCCTGTGAAAAA
>Ga0075435_100000390_pt1 | contig 26836 bp, 21 predicted proteins | sample RhiMethybrSRZTD4_FD_75302 | JGI IMG/M metagenome (GOLD analysis project Ga0075435, IMG submission 75302) | Populus rhizosphere microbial communities from Tennessee, USA - Rhizosphere MetaG P. TD hybrid SRZTD4 | ecosystem: Host-associated > Plants > Roots > Rhizosphere > Soil | place: USA...
CGGCGGCACGGCCCCCGATCACACGGGCAAGGGAACGATCAACCCCCTCGCGGCGATCGCCGCCGTCCAGATGATGCTCGTCGTGCTCGGGGAGGAGAAGGCGGCCGACCGCGTGCATGCGGGGATCGGGTTCGCGACGCAGCGCATGAAGAGCATGGGCGCGGGAGAGATGGGCTTCTCGACCTCGGAGGTCGGCGACCTGGTCGTCGAGGGGATCGACGCGTGAGCGACGCCGGACTCCCCGTCGAGCTGTACGACACGACGCTCCGCGACGGCGCGCAGCGGGCGGACCTCAGCTACTCGATCGACGACCGTCTCCGGATCCTGCACAAGCTCGATTCGGTCGGGTTCCCGTACGTCGAAGGCGGCTGGCCGGGCGCGAACCCGCGCGACACCGAGTTCTTCTCGATCGCCGTGAAGGAGCCGCTGCAGCGCGCCCAGCTCACAGCGTTCGGCATGACGCGGAAGGCGGGCGAGCGAGCGGAGTCGTCCCAGGTCCTGCGCGATCTGGTGGACGCGGGGACGGAGGTCGTGTGCCTGGTCGGCAAGTCCTGGGATCTCCACGTGACGCAGGCCCTGCGGACCGATCTGGACGAGGGCGTCGCGATGGTGCGCGACTCCGTGACGTTCCTGCGGTCGCAGGGTCGGCGGGTGTTCTTCGACGCGGAGCACTTCTTCGACGGCTACCTGGCCGATCCGGGCTTCGCGCTCCGCGTGCTGGCGGCGGCGGAGGACAGCGGGGCCGAACGCCTCGTCCTGTGCGACACGAACGGCGGCATGCTGCCCTTCGACATCGCGCGGATCGTGGCGGCGGTGCGCGAGCAGGTCCGGACACCGCTCGGGATCCACGTGCACAACGACGCCGGCTGCGCCGTCGCGAACTCGCTCATCGCGGTCGACGCCGGCGTCCTGCAGGTGCAGGGAACGATCAACGGGTACGGGGAGCGCACGGGCAACGCCGACCTGATCCCGATCGCTGCGGACCTCGTGCTGAAGATGGGGGCGACCTCGGCGCTGCCCGACGGCGCAGTCGAGCACCTCACCGAGCTCGCGCACTACGTAGCGGAGGTCGCGAACGTGGCGCCGGATTCGCACCAGCCGTACGCGGGCCGGCATGCCTTCACGCACAAGGCGGGGCTGCATACGAGCGGCGTGTCGAGGATCTCGCGCGCGTACGAACACATCGACCCGGAGACGGTCGGGAACCGGCGCGGGGTCGTCGCCTCTGACTACGCCGGGGGGTCGACGATCCGGATGAAGGCCGAGGAGCTCGGGGTCGAGCTCGACGAGATCGACATCCCGGCGGTCGTGGACGAGATCAAGCGACGCGAGGCGTCCGGGTACGCCTTCGACGTCGCCGAGGCGTCCCTCGATCTGCTGATGCGGCGGGCGTCCGGCTGGCGGCAGCCGTTCTTCGACGTGGACAGCTACCGCGTCCACGTCGAAGAGCGCGTCGCCGACGACGAGCCGCCGCTCGCCGAGGCCACCGTGAAGGTGCGGACGAAGGGCACGCGCCACATCGAGTCGGCCGAGGGCCAGGGTCCCGTCGGCGCCCTCGACAACGCGCTCCGCAAGGCACTCACGAACGACTACCCACTGCTCGACGCGATGGAGCTCGAGGACTTCCGCGTGCGGGTGCTCGACGAGAGCGTCGGGACCGGCGCCGTCGTCCGCGTGTTGATCGACATGTCGGACGGCGGACAGGCGTGGACCACCGTCGGGGTCTCGGAGAACATCATCGAGGCCTCCTGGGAGGCCCTCACGGACGCCTACCTCTACGGCATGCTCCACCCTCGTTCCTCCGAGGGCTGAAGCCGTGTCGGTGACCGTCCGCGGCGCGACCGCGGACGATGCCCGGTCGATCGCCGAGGTTCACGTCGCGTCGTGGCGATGGGCATACCGGGGTCAGGTCACCGACCGGATCCTTGACGAGCTCTCGGTCGACGAACGCGAGGCGATGTGGCGTCGATCGATCGCGGAGGGCAAGGGCCGGACCGCGGTCGCGATCGACCCTGCCGGCGACGTCATCGGGTTCGTCGAGACGGGCCCCGCCGGCGACGAGGACGCGGACGAGCGGACCGGAGAGGTCTACGCGATCTACGTGCTGGAAGACGCCGCCGGTTCGGGCATCGGGACGGCGCTCCTCCGACGAGGTGAGGACGACCTCCGATCGGACGGCTACCGGCGCGTGACGCTCTGGGTCCTCACATCCAACGTGCGTGCGCACCGGTTCTACGAGCGCAACGGGTGGGTGTTCGACGGCCGGAGAAGCACCTACCGCGTCGGCGACGTCGACCTGCCGATCCTGCGCTACGCCCGAGATCTCTCGCGGTAGGCTCCGCCCGACGAGGAGGGTCGCATGGGGCTCACCCTGCTGTGGCTGCTGATGCTCTTGGTCGTGATCGTCTCGATCGCGGCGATCGTCGACGCGGTCCGCCGGAGCGATCTCACCGGTGGCGCCAAGGCCCTGTGGGTCGTCGTGATCTTGATCCTGCCGCTGCTCGGCACGATCATCTACGTGATCGCTCGGCCTCGCGGTGGCGTGACGTACGGGCGCGAGCCCGGCTCCTGAGCGGCGTTAGGGCGTCGGGTCGCTCGCCTGCGTCCTCACGATCCGAACGATCCTGTCCTCGAGCGTCTTCGCCGTCCACTCGCTGAAGCCGTTCGACAGGATCGAGAACTCGACCCAGCGACCCGTCTCGAGACGGACCCAGCCGGACAGCGCGGACGCGTCGTGGAGGGTTCCCGTCTTCGCGCGGATCGGCACGCCGACGAGCCGGTCCTTCAGGGTGCCTTGACCCCCGGTCGCGAGGGACGCGCGTAAGGTCTTCCCCCACGGTGATCCGCCGGCGACCCAGAGCAGCTCGAGGATCCCTTTCGCGGTGGCGCGGTTCGCGTAGCTGAGCCCCGACGAGTCGTAGACCCTGAAGTCCTGGCCGCGGGCGTCGGTGAACCGGTCGATCGCCCGGGCGCCGGCGGCGATCGTCCCGCGGCCGAACTCGTCGAAGCCGAGGCGCTTCCCGAGCACCTCGGCCCAGAAGTTCCGCGACCACACGTCCATGTGCCGGATGATCGTTCGGAGGGGTTCCGAGGGGAGGGCGGCGATCCGGCGGAGGCCGCGCGGGATGCGGCCCATCGCCGGATCGCCGCGCACCGCCACGCCACGCCGCTCGAGCTGCCCGGTCAGGCGCTTCGCCGCTCGTCGTTCCGGATCGCGGATGTGAACGCCCTTCGAGGTGTTCTCGCGATACGTGAGCGCCGTCGGCAGCGGGATGTAGTCCGCGGGGAAGTAGTCCCTCCACCCCTTCGCCCACCAATCGCGTGCGAACGGCCCCGTGCCGCCGACCACGGAGCCGCGGATCAGGTGGACGCCTGCCGCGTCGATCTCCTTCGCGAGACGACCGATCTGCGGGCGATCGATCTCTGGGTCGCCGTGACCGACGATCCAGAGGTTGCCGCGGATCACGCCGTGACGCGGCCGGGAGGGCGCCTTCGCTTCGGTGCGGATCCGCTTCCACGACGCGTAGTGGTCGTAGAGCGCCATCGAGAGCAACAGCTTCTCGTTCGACGCCGGCGGCCGGCCGACCCAGCCCAGGTGCCCGTACCAGCGCTCGCCGTCGCGCCCGACGACGACGGACATCGGCCGGTCGCCGATCACCGCGTCGATGTGGTCCATCCACGCCGGCCGCGTCGAACCGCCCGGAGCGGGTGCGGTCGAGCGGACGGCCAGTGGGACGGCGATCGCTGCCGACGCCTGCGTCGCGACGAGCAACAGCACCGAGACGAGCGACGTTGCGAGCCGGCGGGCGCGGGCCACCGCGGGATGGTACCCGCCGCGTAGACTCCGCGGACCGAAGGGGGGAGCGAGTGAGGACGATCGACCGATCCCGGCTGGGTGGGCTCATGGAGCGTGAGCTCGGCCGGTTCCGTGAGCGCCACCCGCGCTCGAAGGAACTCTCGGAGGACGCGGAAGCGTCGCTGCTGTTCGGCGTCCCGATGAATTGGATGACGAGGTGGCCCGGCGACCACCCAGTCTTCGTCGATCGCGCGGAGGGAGCGCATTTCTGGGACGTCGACGGCAACGCGTTCGTCGATTTCTGCCTGGGCGATACCGGCGGTATGGCCGGTCACGCGCCGAAGATCTCGGTCGACGCGATCGCCGAGCAGGCGGGGCGCGGTATCACCTTGATGCTCCCGACGGAGGACGCCGCGTGGGTCGGACGAGAGATGGCGCGCCGGTTCGGGTTGCCGTTCTGGCAGTTCTGCCTGACGGCGACGGACGCGAACCGCTTCGCCATCCGCTGGGCGCGCCAGGTCACGGGCCGGTCGAAGATCGTCGTGCACAACTGGAACTACCACGGCTCGGTCGACGAGACGTTCGCCACGCTCGGCGCGGACGGATCCGTCGTCGCGCGCGAGGGGAACCTGGGCCCGCCGGTGCCCCTCGAGGAGACGACGCGGGTCGTCGAGATCAACGATCTGGACGCGCTGGAGCGAGAGCTCGCCCACGAGGACGTCGCGGTGTGCCTGTTCGAGCCGGCGCTCACGAACATCGGCATCGTGCTCCCGGAGCCTGGGTACCACGAGGCCGTCCGCGAGCTGTGCACGAGGTACGGCACCCTCCTGCTGATCGACGAGACGCACACGATCAGCGCCGGACCGGGTGGGTGCACCGCGGCGTGGAACCTGCAGCCCGACATCGTCACGATCGGGAAGACCCTCGGCGCCGGGATCCCGAGCGCGGCCTATGGCCTCACCGAAGAGCTTTCCCGGCGCGTCTACGCGAACACCGACTGGAAGAACGCGGACGTCGGCGGGATCGGCGGCACGCTCGCCGGCAACGCGCTGTCGCTCGCGGCGATGCGGGCGACGCTCGGCGAGGTCCTCACGGACGAAGCCTTCGAACGGATGATCGGGCTCGGCGAGCGGTTCGAGCAGGGGGTCCAGCAGACGATCGCGGGCCGGGAGCTCCCCTGGCACGTGGTCCGGTTGGGATGCCGCGTGGAGTACCTCTTCCGACCGGACCCCGCTCGGACCGGCATGGAGGCGGCCGCCGGCCAGGACGACGAGCTCGACCCGTTCATCCATCTGTCGCTCCTGAACCGAGGCGTCCTCATCACGCCGTTCCACAACATGGCGCTGATGTCGCCCGCGACCACCGCCGAGGACGTCGATCGGCACACCGAGGTGTTCGCGGACGTCGTCGACGAGCTGGTGGCCTGACGTGACCGCGGTCGCCCGCTTCCTGTTCATCACGATCGACGCGCAGGACGCGCGCAGGATCGCCGCGTTCTGGGGTGCCATGTTCGACTCGCCCATCGACGAAGAGCTCGACGACGGCCGGTACTTGGTGCTGAAGGACCGAGACGACCTCCCGGCGATCGCGATCCAGCGCGTCCCCGAGCCCAAGCACGGCAAGGTGCGGATCCACCTCGACCTCGGCGCGAAGGACCTCGAGGAGGCCACGGAGCGGATCGTCGCGCTCGGCGGCTCTTGGGACGGCGAAGACCGCACGCTCGATGACTTCGTGTGGCGGACGTTCGCCGACCCCGAGGGTCACGAGTTCGACGTGATCAAGACCCGGACCTAGCCTGCGGAAGCGATTTGCGCAGCTCCGGCCGCCTTCCCTACCATGCGCTGACCGGCAACCCGAGAGGAGCTCCCGATGCGTCGGCTCGTGACGTGGGCAGCGGCGGCGACGGTGGTGGTGTGCGCGACGGCCCCGGCGAGAGCGGACATCCCACCCGTGAAGGTGATCGACGAGCCGGGCGATCAGCAGCTCTCCGCGTCCGGGAACGGCACCTGGTACGTGTTCACGTCGGATTCCTCGGCGCATCCGAACCGGTACGACGCGTACGCGCAGCACGTCGACGGCACGAACCGCACGCGTCTGAACCCACAGGGGACGGCGGGGCACGCGGGGAACTTCGACCCGAGCGCGAACCGGGTGATCTACGACCAACGGTCGAGCACCACGCCATCGAACCTGTGGTTCTTCGATCTCGGCCTGCAGACGCGAAGCAGGGTTCCCGGCGTGAACACGAAGAAGTGGTACGAGTACGACGGACTCGTGGCCACCGGCTCCGTCTTGTTCGACCGCGATCACCGCATGGGCGGTGTGTGGTACACGGACCTCATCCTGTTCGACCGCGTCGCAGGGACGGGCACCGTGCTCGGGTCGTGGAAGGCCGGCAGGGTATTCGTGACGCCCGGCTCGGTCGGTGACACGACGGCGTCGTACGAGGTCGTCAAGGTCACGGCCCGCGCGATCACGATCAACGCCTTCGTCTACGACATCGGGGGAGGAACCCGCTCGAAGATCCCCGTTCCGGCCGGCCGGTTCGCGTACGCGCCGACGGTCGATGAAACGAACCGCGAGGTCTACTTCGTCCGCTCCGGGAAGGGCTGTGGCCGCAACGTGTCGCTCCGTCGCGTCACCCTCGACAACCTCGACGCGGCACAGGAGGTGCTGGCCTCGTTGCCGGACCGCGTCGACGCCGGGGGGCTGTCGCTCGCGCCGAATACGGGCGCCGGGAACACGGACCTCTTGTTCACCCGCTACAGCTGCCGGACGAACGCGGCGCACATCTTCTCGCTGCCGGGGGTCGCCCCCTAGCTCGATGGAGGCTCGTGGCGTTCATGGAACTCGTCCATGAACGCCGCGAGCGTCTCGACACCCTCGAGCGGCATCGCGTTGTAGATCGACGCCCGGATCCCGCCGACGCTGCGGTGGCCGCGCAGCTCCACCATGCCTCGCTCGGCGGCCTCCGATGCGAACGCTGCCTCGAGGTCCTCGGTCGGCAGCCGGAACGTCACGTTCATCACCGACCGTGAGCCCGCGTCGGCGTGGCCCCGGTAGAACGACGGCGCCGCGTCGATCCGCTCGTAGAGCAGGTCCGCCTTCCCCCGGTTGCGCGCCCCCATCTTCGCCAGCCCCCCGACGTCGTCGCGGAGCCACCGGGTCACGAGCATCACGACGTAGATCCCGAAGACGGGAGGCGTGTTGAACAAGGAGCGATGCTCGACGTAGGTGCGGTAGTCGAGGGTCGAGGGCAGCCCGTCGGGGATCAGCTCGAGCAGATCGTCGCGGACGATCACGACGGTGACGCCCGCGGGGCCGGCGTTCTTCTGCGCGCCCGCGTACAGGAGCCCGAATCGACCGACGTCGATCGGCCCCGCCAGGAAGTCGGACGAACCGTCGGCCACGAGCGGGGTGTCGTCGGGCACGATCGGCGTCGCGGGGTACTCGACGCCTTGGATCGTCTCGTTCGTCGTCACATGAACGTATGCGGCGCTCGGCGCAACAGCTTCGAGCAGCTCGTGCGGGTCCGGGACGCGGACGAACCGCTCCTCGGCGTCGGTCCACGCGATCCGGACGGTCCCTTCCTTCCTCGCCTCGGTGACGGCCTTGGCCCCCCACGATCCCGTGACGACGTGGTCGGCGGCCGCGTCGCTCCCTCGCAGCAGGTTCATGGGCACCATCGAGAACTGCATCGAGGCGCCGCCCTGGCTGAACAGCACGTGGTACCCGTCGGGGATCGCGAGGAGCTCACGGAGGTTCGCCTCGGCTTCGTCGATCACGGATGAGAACCAGGCACCGCGATGACTCACCTCGAGCGCGGAGGCACCGACCCCGGGGATCGATGGCAGGTCTCGGCGCACCTGTTCCAGGACAGGGATCGGGAGGATCCCCGGACCGGCGGCGAAGTTGAAGACGCGATCGGGCACGCCTCAGGCTAGCGGAGGGACCCTCCTCACCCGCGGGCGAGCGGACGGGTCAGGCAGGTGGGGCCGCCGTCGCCGTTCGTGCTGATCTCGACGCCGGCGTACGTCCGGACGTCGACGCCGGCGTCGTGCATCCGGCGGCTCGTCTCGGGGTTGCCCTCGAGGGCGAGCGCGATCCGCGGACCGAGCGCGAGCACGTTGCTCCCCATCGTGGCGAACTCGTCGTCGGGCACCTCCACGATCCCGATCCCGAGGTGTTCGAGGAGCCGCGCGAGCCGCACCGGCATCATCGCGAGGTAGGCGACAACGAGATCCCGGTCCAGCGGCGACAGGAACGACATCAGGTGGAGGCATTCGTCGGGGCCGTGGTGATGCGGCAGGTCGAACGCCTCGACGGCGATGCCTCTGGGCTCGAGGATCTTCCGGAGCTGCTCGACGCCGTCTTCGTTCGTGCGGTACCCGAGCCCGGCCGCGAGGGTCCGGTCGTTCAGGAAGACGAGGTCGCCGCCCTCGGCCACCCCAGGTGGCTCGAGGGCGGCGACCACCGGCACGCCCGCGGCCTCGAGATCCCTCGCGACCGCCTCGGGCTCGGCCCGGCGGTGCTCCTTCCCCGGTCGCAGCAGGACGACGCCGTCGTCCAGGACGAGCGTCGGGTCGTACGCGTAGATCGCGTCGGGGTCGCCGGGGACCGGCGTCGCGCCGACGACGACCTCCGCGCCGGAGGCTTCCAGCGCCTGCCGGAACGTCCGATGCTCGCGGTCCGCGGCGGACGGATCGGGAGCGCGGTGCCAGCCGTGGTCTCGCCACCGGACCAGATCGCCGGAGACCGGCGGCCGGACATACACGCGGCGGAGCGTGCCGTAACCGTTCATCGGAGCGACGCGAGGACCCGGCGCACGCTACTTCTTGTGTCGGTGGGCGAGGCCGTTCGCGCTCGCGTGCTTGGCGCTGTTCCCACGCTGCGCCCCGTGCTCGTGGGCGGCCGCACTGTTGCCCGGGCCCGCAGCGCCGCTCCCGCCAGAGGCCGCGTGCCCGGGCGGCCCTCCGAACGGGTTGTGCAGGTTCGACGCGCCGAACGTTGGGGTCACGCCGGCCGGCGTTCCGCCGCCGCCTGGAGTGCCGCCGCCCGTGTTGCCGCCGCGTGGAGTGCCGCCGCCGGGGGTTCCACCGCCGGCGGGGGTTCCGCCGCCGTGCGGTCCGCCGACCCCGCCGCTCGGGCTGGGGATCGTCGGGAACATCCCGTCGAGGGCCGTGATCACACCGGCCCTCCCGACGGATCCCAGCAGGGCGGCGCCCGGCGCGGGACCGGACGGAACTTGCGGGATCGTGCCGTTCGCCGAGATGACCTCCACACGCCCGTTGGTGCCGAGCGCGAGCGCGACGACCACCGCGCTCGCCGCGACCGCGCCGCCGAGAGCGATCATCCCGAGCCGCCGGTTCCATTCGGATCCCGCCGCTCCGGCGGCGGCCGCGGCGCGGTCGGCCGCCTCGGCCTCGTCCAGATCGATCGTGCTCGCCCACACCGCCGGCGGCAGGCTCACGCGAGCGAGCGGGACGACCTGCGCCAGCTCCTCGTCGTCCGCGGCCTCTTCATCGTCCGCCGGCTCTTCCGGGCGGAACCGGCGCTGCAGCTCGGTGACGCTCGGGCGCTCCTCCGGGAGGCCCCCGCGTTCGTCGATGCGTTCACGGAGCGTCGCGGGATCCTTCCGGACGCGGTCGACCCACTCGGGCTTCGAGATCGTCTCGAAGGTCCCCGAGATCGGCCCGACCGCCCTTGCGACGGCCGGCCCGAGCGCACGCAGGACCTCGTTCGGCTCGACCCGGGCGTCGCCACCGATCGGGACGACGGCGCCGGGCCATACGAGGATCACCTTCGACTCCGGAGAGACGTCGTGCGTCATCTGGACGGCCGTCGCGCCGATCCCGTCGTCGAGGACCACGACGTCGGGTCGGTGCTCGGCCAGAACCCTGGCGAGCTCGCCGGCGCTGGAAGCCTGGGCGACGACCTGATAGCCCTCAGATTGCAGGACGAAGCGGAGGAAGCCCATGCGAGCGGATCTTCCCTCGCCCACCACGATCCGGACCCGGTGTTGGCTCATCTCCCCCCTCGAGCACATGACCGGCCCGGGGCGAACCCCGAACGAGGCGTAGCGTACCCCCAGGGCCTCCCCCGAACCACGTCCGGAAGTCGGCAGAAGGTTGCCCGACCGAAGCGAGGGCCGTAGGCCGATAGACTCGACCCCCGGATGGCTGACGTGACGCTCGCGTGGACGGGCGACCGCCTCCAGTTCGTCGGGTCGACCACGTACGGCGGAACCCTGCTCGTCGGAGGGAACGAGGACGGGCCCGGCGCGAAACCTTCCGACCTGGTCCCGCTCTCGCTCGCCGCGTGCACCGCGTACGACGTCGTCGAGATCCTGCGGAAGCAGCGTCAGGATCTCCGAGGGATGGAGGTGACGATCCGGTCCACCCAGGACCCTGATCCGCCGTGGACGTTCCGCGCGATGCACCTGCGGTTCGTGCTGACCGGGACCGTCGATCCCAAGAAGGCCGAGAAGGCGATCGCGCTCGCTGAGTCGAAGTACTGCGCGACCGCGGCGACGCTCCGCCCGGTCGTGGACATCACCCACGAGGTGGAGGTCGTGCCGGCGACCTGAGCGGTGGGACACTGCACGTGATGCGTCGCGACGCGTTCCGTTCCTTGCTCTCCGAGCGACCGATGCTCGCCGACGGCGGGATGGGGACGTCGCTGATCGCCCGCGGCGTCGCCGTGGACGCGTGCATGGAGGAGCTCAACGTGCGGGCGCCGGCGCGCGTGGTAGAGATCCACACGGGGTTCGTCGGCGCCGGCGCCCGCCTCCTGCTCACGAACACGTTCGGGGCGAACCGCTATCGGCTCGAGCGTTTCGGGCTCGCCGACGGGGTCGCCGAGCTCGTCGGCGGATCGATGGGGCCGCTCGGCGTCCGGCTCCAGCCGTACGGGCGCGTGCGCCCGGAGGACGCGTTCGCCGCGTACCTCGAGCAGGCCGAGGCCCTGGTCGGAGCCGGCGCCGACCTGCTCGTGATCGAGACGCAGACCGACCTCCGCGAGATGGAGGAGGCCATCCGGGCCGCCCGCGAGGTCGCTGCGGAGGACGCCGTCGTCGCGACCGCGACGTTCACCCGTGACGACCGAACGCTCCTGGGCTCCACGCCGGAAGAGGTCGCGTCCTCGCTCGTCGAGCTCCGCGTCGACGCGATCGGCGTGAACTGCGGCGAAGGTCCGGCCCAGGTGCTGCGGGTCGTCCGCGCGATGCGGCCCGCGGCCGCATCGGCGAACATCCCGCTCGTCGCCCGCCCGAACGCGGGCGGGCCGACCGAGATCGCCGGCCGCTTCGTGTACCCGGCCACGCCCGAGTACTTCGGCGAGATCGCGGAGGCGCTCCTCGACGAAGGCGTCGCGGTGATCGGCGGATGCTGCGGGACCGGACCGGCGCACACGGCCGCGATCGCGGCCGCCGTCCGCGATCGCGCCCCCCACGCGCGGATCGAGTTGCCCGACGACGACCACGGCGAGCGACTCCTCGACGTCGTCACGCTCACGCCGCCGACGAAGCTCGAGGCGAAGCTCGCGACGGGCCACTTCGTCGTCACGGTGGAGATGGAGCCGCCTCGCTCGTTCAACGCCGCGAGGCTGGTGGCCGCCGCCGAGACCCTGCGTGAGGCCGGCGCGGATACGATCGACGTGGCCGACTCGCCGATGGCGAAGATGCGGATGAGCGCCTGGGCGGCCTGCCGGCTGATCCACGAGCAAGCCGACGTGGAGACGGTGCTCCACTTCCCGACGCGCGGCCGGAACCTGTTGCGTCTGCAGGGCGACCTGCTCGGCGCGCACGCGCTCGGGATCCGCAACATCTTCGTGTGCGTCGGGGATCCCGTGACGATCGGCGACTACCCCCACGGCTCCGACAACGTCGACGTCACCGCGACCGGTTTGCTGGCGATGATCACCGACGCGTTCAACGCCGGCGTCGACCGCTCCGGGACCTCGATCGGTGCGCCGACGGCGTTCTTCCCGGGGGCGGCCGCGGCCCCGAACGCCCCCGACCTGGATCACGAGGTCCGCCTGCTCGCGCGGAAGGTCGAAGCAGGCGCGCGGTTCGTCCTCACGCAGCCGATCTACTCGGTGGAGCCGCTCGCGGCGCTCAGGGAGGCCTACGAGAAGCTCACCGACGAGCCCTTCACGACCCCGGTGCTCGCGGGCGTGCTTCCGCTGGTGTCCTCTCGACACGCAGGCTTCCTCCACAACGAGGTGCCCGGGATCGAGATCCCCGAGCCGGCTCGGGACCGGATGCGGCGAGCGGGCGACGACCCCGAGGCGGCGTGGGACGAGGGTCGTTCCATGGCGATCGAGCTCGTCGCGTCGCTCCGCGCCGCCGACGTCGCCGGCGTCTACGTGATGCCGCAGTTCGGTCGGTACGACCGCGCGGCCGAGGTCGTCGAGGCCGCTCGGGGACCGGCTACGATGTGAGCACCGAGCCTTCCATCGAAGCCGGATCACGTACCGAACCGGGAACCGCTGTGTCCGAGACCGCCGAGCAGACGCACGCCCTGCACCCCGTCCTCGACGCTCTCTTCACCCGGATCCAGGTCGAGACCCCCGCCGGCCGCCGCGACGCGGTCGCGGCCTTCGCGAAGGCATTCTTGCGTCGTCTCTCCGACGAGGACCTGGAGGAGTACGGCGCGGACGCGCTCTTCGCGATCACGACGTCCGCGTTCCGGTTCGTCGACGAGCGCGGGAACCATCCCTCGATCGTCCGGGTCTTCTCGCCACCCCGTGACGACGGGTACGGGGCCGCCGGCACGATCATCGAGACGAACACCGACGACTCGCCGTTCCTCGTCGACTCCATCGTGGAGGAGCTGGCCGCCCGCGAGCTCCGGGTGAAGCTGCTCCTGCATCCGGTGATCGGCACCGCGCGGGACGAGGAAGGCCGGATCGAGCGGGTGTTGTCGGGTCGCGACGCGGCGCACCGCGAGTCCGTGATGCACGTCGAGCTCGAGCGACGGCTGGAGGAGCGGCAGCGGGCGGAGCTGGAGAAGCGGATCCGGGAGATCCTCCACGACGTCCGCCTCGTCGTCCGCGACTTCGAGCCGATGCAGGATCGCGTGCGCCACATGATGGAGCTCGCGAGGCTCGCGACCGTCCGGTACTCCCCACAGGAGGTCGGCGAGACCGTCGATTTCCTCGACTGGCTCCTCCAGCTCAACTTCGTGATGCTCGGGTACCGGGAGTACGACCTCCTCGACCTGCCGGAGGGCCGTGCGATCAAGGCGACGGAGGGGTCGGGCCTCGGGATCCTCTCCGACGTCGGCCGGAGCACCTTCGCGGAGGTGACGCCGCTCGACTCGCTCGCGACGTACATCCGACAGCGGATCGAGGACGGCGATCTGCTCGTGATCTCGAAGACGCGCGCGTACTCCACGGTTCACCGCCGCGCGCGGATGGACTACGTCGGCGTCCGCAAGGTCTCCCCGGACGGCCGCATCACCGGCGAGGCGAGGCTGATCGGCCTGTTCACCTCGAAGGCGTACATGGAACCCGCGACGAAGACGCCGCTGCTCCACCACAAGCTCGAGCAGATCCTCGCCGCCGAGGACCTGATCCCGGGATCGCACGACTACAAGGCGGTCGTGGAGCTCTTCGGGGCGTTCCCGAAGGACGAGCTGTTCCAAGGCTCCGCGGAGGAGCTCCGTCGCCTCGTGGTCGGCCTGCTGCAGCTCGAGGAGCACGCCGGGATCCGTGTCCTCGTGCGGAAGGATCTTTTCGGGCGTCAGGTCTCGATCGTCGTCGCCCTGCCGCGCGAGCGGTTCAGCGCCGCGCTCCGGAAGCGGCTCCAGGACATGTTCATGGAGCGGTTCCACGGCGTGACCGTCGACTATCACCTGTCGTTGGGCGAGACGGAGTCGGCGAAGATCTTCTTCACGGTCCACGTCGAGCCCGGCGTCCAGATCCCGGAGATCCCGTACGAGGAGCTGGAGGCCGACGTCGAGCGGGTCGCTCGCACGTGGGACGACGATCTCCTCGACGCGCTCACCGAGCGGCTGGGCGAGGAGCGGGGCGCCGCCCTCGCCGCCGAGTACGGGCCCCGGTTCCCGGACTACTACAAGACCGCCGACTCGGATTGGGCCCTCGTCGTCGACGACGTCATGAAGCTCGAGGAGCTCGAGTCCTCACCCGACGGGTTCGTCGTGGGGATCGGCAACGAGGCCGCGGGCGAGCGGCTCACGCGCGTGCGCCTCTACAAGACCGGCGGGAAGGTCGACCTGTCCGCGTTCATGCCGCTGCTCGAGTCGCTCGGCCTCCGCGTGGTCGAAGAGGTGCCCGTCCATCTGGGCGGGGAGGGCAAGGTCTTCATCCACGACTTCGGGGTGCTCGACGGACGCGGCGCGGTGCTGGATCTGGAGGGCGTCGCCGAGAAGGTCCGGGAAGCGCTCGTGTCGATGTGGCGGGGCGAGGCCGAGGTCGACTCGTTGAACCGGCTCGTGATCGTCGCGGACCTCACCTGGCACCAGGTGCAGATCCTCCGGGCGTATCGCAAGTATCGGATGCGCGTCTCGACCCGTTTCACCGAGGAGTACCGCAACGACGCGATGGCCGCGCACCCGCACATCTCCGCGCGCCTCGTCGAGCTCTTCGAAGCTCGGTTCGACCCCTCGCGTGAGGTGTCGGACGAGGACGTGAAGGCGATCAAGCAGCAGGTGCTGGACGACCTCACCCAGGTGACGTCGCTCGATCAGGACCTGATCCTCCGCTCGCTCCTCGGAACGATCCAGGCGACGGTCCGGACGAACGTGTACCGGCCGGAGCGGACGGCGTCCGCCTTCAAGCTCCGATCTGCTGACGTGCCGGAGATGCCGAAGCCGTTCCCGCTGTTCGAGGTCTTCGTGTACTCGCCGCAGATGGAGGCGATCCACCTGCGCGGCGGGCTCGTCTCCCGCGGTGGGATCAGGTGGTCGGATCGGAAGGAGGACTACCGCACCGAGGTCCTCGGGCTCATGAAGGCGCAGAAGGTGAAGAACGCGATCATCGTGCCGGACGGCTCGAAGGGTGGGTTCATCCTCAAGCGACAGCCGGCCACCCCGCCGGAGCTGAAGGCAGAGGTCCTCGCCCAGTACGTGACGTTCATGGAGGGGCTGCTCGATCTGACCGACAACCTCGTGCACGGTGACGTGGTGCATCCGGAACGCGTCCGTGTGCTCGACGGTCCCGATCCGTACCTCGTCGTCGCGGCGGACAAGGGGACGGCGACGTTCTCGGACACCGCGAACGCGGTGAGCGAGCGCTACGGGTTCTGGCTGGGCGACGCGTTCGCGAGCGGCGGCTCGACGGGTTTCGATCACAAGGCGCTCGGGATCACGGCGCGCGGCGCCTGGGAGTCGGTGAAGCGGCATTTCCGTCAGCTCGCTGTGGACGTGCTCCGTGACGGCTTCACGACGGTGGGGATCGGGGACATGTCGGGCGACGTGTTCGGCAACGGGCTGCTCTACACGGACACGATCCGGCTCCTCGCGGCGTTCGACCACCGTCACGTCTTCCTCGATCCCGACCCCGATCCGAAGACCTCCTTCGCCGAACGTCAGCGCCTGTTCCTCATGCCCACCTCCTCGTGGGCCGACTACGACCGCTCGGTCCTCTCCGCGGGCGGGGACGTGATCGATCGCGCCGCCAAGAGCGTCCGCCCCTCGGCGGAGGCCCGTCAGGCGCTCGGCATCCCGGCGGACGCGCCGGCCGAGATGACGCCGAGCGACCTGATCCGGTGGGTGCTCCGCGCCCCCGTCGACCTGCTGTGGAACGGCGGGATCGGGACGTACGTGAAGGCATCCAAGGAGACACACGCCGAGGTCGGCGATCGTGCGAACGACGGCCTGCGCGTGAACGGGCGGGACCTCCGCGCCCGCGTCGTCGGGGAAGGCGGGAACCTCGGGTTCACCCAACGGGGACGCATCGAGTACGCGCTCGCCGGCGGGCGGATCAACACCGACTTCATCGACAACTCCGCAGGCGTGGACACCTCGGACCACGAGGTCAACTGGAAGATCCTGCTGGGGCTCGCGGTCGCTCGCGGAGAACTGACGCTCGACGAACGCAACGCCCTCCTCGAGGCGTGCGCGATCGACGTGGTGGAGCACGTGCTCTACGACAACTACCTCCAGGCGCAGATCCTGTCGCAGGAGGAAGAGGTCTCGGCCCAGCGGATCGAGGCGTACGAGGATCTGATGCAGCAGCTCGAGGCCGAAGGTGAGCTCGACCGCGAGGTCGAGTTCCTGCCGACGTCCGACGAGATGGCGGATCGCCGGGCGAACGGGCAGGGCCTCACGCGGCCCGAGCTCTCGGTGCTGCTGGCGTACTCGAAGCGCTCCGTCTTCGGGGCGCTGCTCGCGAGCGACCTGCGCGACAGCGACTACCTCGCGACCGACCTGGCGGCCTACTTCCCGTCGAAGATCGTCGAGCGGTTCGGGCACCTCCTCGCGGAACATCCGCTGCGTCGCGAGATCATCGCCACGATCGCGTCGAACGATGTCGTCAACTCCCAGGGGATCACGTTCGTGTCGCGGATGGTCGTCGAGACGGGCGCCCACCGGGCGGACGTGGTCCGGGCGTTCCGGATCGCGCGCGACGTGACGGGCGCGGTCGAGCGCTGGGACGAGGTCGAGCGGCTCGACGGCGTGATCGATCCGAAGCTGCAGAATGAGCTGCTGTCGGGCGTCGACTGGCTCGTCGAGGCGACGTCACGCTGGTACCTGGTGCAGGCCGCGGGCGAGCGGTTGTCCGACGCGGTCGGGACGGCCCGGGACGCGTTCGCCGAGCTCGCGGATCGGATCGAGCAGATCGGTCCCGACGCCTGGCGGCAGGAGCACGAGGCGATCGCGGACGAGCTGGTCGCGAAGGGGGTCCCCGCCGAGCTCGCGCGGAGGACCGCGTTCCAAGGGGAGCTCGTCCACGCGCCGGACATCATCGCCGTCTCGCACGTGACGGGAAGGTCGCCGATCGAGGTGGCGAGGGGGTTCTTCCTGCTCGGCGAGCGGCTGCAGCTCGACTGGCTCGAGAACCAGCTCGAAGAGCTCCGCGCGGGCAGCCGCTGGCAGCGGTGGGCGCGCCAATCGATGGAGGACGACCTGTTCGGGCTCCGGCGCACGCTCTGCGAGCGTGCGCTGGAGACGGCGGGCGGGGCGCCGATCGACGAGGCGATCGACGGCTTCCTCGCGGCTCGCTCGGAAGCCGTCGATCGCCTCCAACGCTTCCTGCGCACGCTCGGGATGGAAGGGGTGACCGATCTCTCGCAGCTGACGGTCGCGTTGCGACAGATCCGCGCCGTCGCCGGATGACGGCCGGCAGCCGGCTCACGCCCCGGGAGGCGCTCGAGCCCATCTCGCCTCGAGCCCGCGCGGCGGGCATCACGGTCGGTGCTTCGCTGCTCGCCTCCGGGCTGTTCGTGGTGTGGGCGGCGTGGCACGCGCTCCGGTGCGGCCTCGCGGGCACGGCCGGGCAGACGATCTGCAGCCGCGCGATGGGCCTCGGCGGGTTGCTCTCCCTGCTCGGGCTCGCGCTCGCAGCCGCGGGTGCGGGGATCCTCTGGCGCACCGGCCGCCGGCTCGTCGACCCCGAGGGCCCGTCGGGCTGGATCGCGGGTGAGGGCCTGACGGTCGCGCTCGCCGGCATCCTGATCGCCCTGCTGATCCCGGCTCACCATTGCCCCGCGGGGTACGAGATGACGCAGGTGTTCCACGCGTGCCGCGCGCTCTCGACGCAGCAGGTCCCACAGCTGATCCTCCACCCCCCGAGCTGGATCGCCTGGAGGCTCGGCATCGCCGGTGCCGCGACCGTCGCGGGCGTCGTGGTCGCCCGGTGGCGAGGGCTCCCGTGGCCGGTCGCGACGATCGTGACCGCGGGGACGGTGGCGGCGGCGACGCTGCTGCTGGCCGATCGGTCCGTCGGGCTACCGGCGATCTGACCTAGTCGGACGCGGTCCAGGCGGCCGCGCCTTCGACCACCGTCGCGATGCGACCGAACGCCTCGCCGAAGTGCGTCGGCGCGACGATGACGCCCGCGTCGACGACCTCGGCCAGCAGCGCGCGGCGCGTGGCCTCCGCGCCGGCGTGGTCGTCGTCCGAGCCCGCCCACCACTCCGGATGCGCGATCTGGACCGGATGGTTCCACGTGTCGGCCGAGAGCAGGACCCGTCCGCCGTCGCTCTGGATCCAGACGACCTGGTGGCCGGGCGTGTGCCCCGGCGCGTGCTGCAGCGTGATCGCGTCGGTGAGGCGATGGTCGCCGTCGATCGCGTCGAGGAGGCCGAGCTGCGAGAGCGGCTCGACGAGCGTCGCCCACGTGGGGTTCTCGCCCTGGCTCGCCGCGGTCCGCTCCCACTCGACGTCGGCGCGCTGGATCACGTACCGGGCGCGGGGGAACGCGGGGGTCCCGTCGGCCAGCAAGACCCCGCCGATGTGGTCGCCGTGCGAATGGCTGATCACGACGGTGTCGACATCGTCCGGGCCGGCGTCCACCTCGGCGAGGCTCGCGCGCGTCGTTCCGACCGTCGGGCTCCACTCCATCGCCGGCGACGTCTCGGGTCCGATCCCGGTATCGAGCAGCACGACGCCGCCCGGATGCCGGATCAGCCAGGAGCGAACGCGGAGCCGCCACCTCCCGTCCTCGACCCAGATGCTCGGGTACGAGGTCCGCGCGGCCTCGAGCTCCTCGGGCGGCGCACCGGGGAACGCCTCGGCCATCGGCTCGTCCGGGATGTCCACGTCGAGGAGCGCCGAGATCTCGACGGCCCCGACCTTCATGGTCTCGTGCGGCACGGCGCGGACCCTACCACCGGTGTACCCTCGGCCGGCGTCGATCCGGGAACGGTCGGGGAACGAAGGAAGAACGGCATGGGCTCGGCGAGACGGATCACGGCCGCGGTCGCGCTCGCGTTGCTGTGCACCGCGTGCATCAAGGTCGACGCAGCGCTCCGCCTCCACACCGACGACACGGTCGACGGCTCCATGACGTACGCCGTCAGCAAGGACCTCCTGGCGTTGTCGGGTCAGTCCGCGGACGACCTGTTCAACCAGGTCGCGAGCGGCGCGCCGTTGCCGTCGGGGGTCGCGTACCGGACGACCGACTATTCGGACGACACGTTCGAGGGCAAGACGCTCACCTTCAGCGGGGTGAACGTCGCCGAGTTCCGGCAGGGGAACATCGGCGGTCAAACGCTCTCGATCCAGCGGGTCGGCGACACCTTCCAGGTGAGCGGCCTGGTCGACCTCACGAAGACCACGACGGGTCAGCTCCAGCCCGGCGCGCAGCAGCTCGCGAAGGACATGCAGCTGCGGCTGGCGATCACCTTCCCCGGACCCGTCCAGCAACACACGGGCGGCGTGGTGGTCGGCAACACGATCACCTGGACGCCGACCTACGGCACGAAGACGGAGATCCGTGCCACGGGCAGCGCGCTCGGGGACCCCTCGGGCGATCCCGTGCTCTGGATCACGATCGGGGCGGTCGTCGCCGTCCTCATCGTGGCCGCGTTCGTTGCCTTCCGGCGCCGACGCCCGCGGACGCCCGACGCACCACTGGCGGAGCCCGCGCGCGGCCCGGCGGCGTGACGGGGTCAGAACACCGCCGTCTCGACGAGGAGGTCCCCCTCGTCGAAGCGTGAGGGCCGAAGCGGGTGGACGTCGAAGGTCTCCGACCGGCCGGTCATCACGAGCTCGGCGACCGCCCGGCCGGCGGCGGGGGCGTGCATCACGCCGTGCCCGCCGAAACCGACGCAGTGGAAGAGGCCGGACACGCGCGGATCCTCGCCGACGATCGCGTGGTGGTCGGGCGTCTCCGGGTAGAGGCCGGCCCAGCACCGCGACGGATCGATCGGAAGGTCGAGGACGAACGGGAACCGGTTCGGCAGGCGTGACGCGAGCGCCGGGAGGAAGGCGGGGTCGACCGATGTCTCGCGGCCCGGAGGGTCGTCTGGATCCGAGTACGCGACGATCCAGCCGCCGGCGGGCTCACGCCGGACCAGGACGCCCGTATCGACGTCGACCGTCATCGGCGTGAGCCCGCCGGCGGCGCCGGCGCCGTCCATCACGTGCGCGAGGTTCCGTCGGACCGGCTCGACCGGGACGTCGGATCCTGCGAGCTCCGCGATCGCCTTCGCATCCGCTCCCGCGGCGTTCACGACGACATCCGCTCGAACGTCACCCTCATCGAGTCCGACGACGAAGCCCTTGCCGATGGCGCCGACCGGCGCATCCGTGCGGATCGTCGCGCCGAGCCGGCGTGCGTCCGCAGCCGATGCCGCGACGACTCCCGCCGGGTCGAGGAACCCGTCGCGCCGGTGGAAGGCCCCGCCTCGGATCTCCTCGGGTCGGACGAACGGCGCGCGAGCCACGACGTCGTCGGGTCCGAGCCACTCGGTCGGGACCCCGAGCTGGTGCTGAACGTCGATCGCCTCACGCAGCGCGTGTTCGCGCTCGGGCGTGCCCGCGATCAGCAGGTAGCCCGTCTGATGGAACGCGATGCGATCGTCCTCGCGCGCGAGCTCCTCGAACGCGTCGATCGAGAAGCGGGAGAAGGCGACGTTCGCCGGGGTGGTGAACTGCGCGCGGACGCCGCCGTTCGCGCGAGCGGATGACCCTCGTCCCACGGCCTCGCCTGCTTCGAGCACCGTGACGGTCGCGCCGGCACGGGCGAGCTCCCGGGCGCAGGAGAGTCCGATCACGCCGCCACCGACGACCGCGACCGACGTGGACATGGCCGCACGCTAGCCCAGCCGGCCGCCGGCGAGCCGTGATCAGCGGCGGAAGAGCCCCTTGCGCTTCTGGTCGCCCTCGGAGCTAGCGACGAACGCGTCGGCGATCGGCTGTGCGGGAGCGGGTGCGACGGGCTCCGACGGCGCCGATCCGATGGGCGGAGCCTCCTCCCTGATGTCGTCGGGAACGGACGAAGCGTCCTCCGGCTCGTCGACGGTGTTGGTTGCTGGTCCTTCCCCGGCGGGCTCCCGTTCGATCGGTCCTTCCTCGGGAGCCACGTCCACGGTTCCGGCAGAGGCCGGCGGCTCGATATCGCCCTCGACGAGCGGGTCCGCGTCGGCCGTCACCGCCGTCGTGTGCGCATCTTCCGCGCTCAGCTGCCGGAAGATCGCGGCGGCCTGAGCCGTCGCGCCCTTCCGGTCGAGGAGCCGGAACGCGCGTCGTTCGAACGGTCCGGCCTCGGCCGGACGGCCGGAGAGGCGCAGCACCTCCGCCAGATGGAGCAACGCGTTCGCGCGGAGGTCGGTCGAGTCGGTCTGCTCCGCGAGCGAGACGGCCTGCCGGCCCAGGAGGTCGGCGGTCTCCGCGTCGCCCATCCGGACGAGCGCGCGGGCGCGCGCGGTGCGCCACCCGACGCGGGCGGCGGGATCCGTCCCCCACGTCTCGGCGACGTCGGCGAGCGCGATCGCTTCGTCCACCCGATCCTCGGTGGCGAGGACGAGGTTCGCCCACGACGCGGCGATGCGTGCGCGGAGCCGGTCGTCGCGCGCCAGCGCGGCGGCGGCGAGCGCCCGTTGGATCGGGGGCTCGGCGGCGTGGAACTCGCCGGCGAGCCACCAGATCACGCCCGAGCGGTGGAGCGCGACCGCCAGCTCTGCGTCGGCGACGAGCGATCCGACGCCGGTGATCGTCGCATCGATCAGGCCCCGCGCCTCGTCGGTCCGGCCCCGGCGAGCGAGGAGCACCGCGTGCACGCCGGCGAGGTCATGCTCGGCGAGCGGGTATCCGGCCGCGGCGTCGCGGAGCTCGGCGCTCCGCTCGAGCGCCTCCTCGACGGGCGTCGGCCCGTCGAGGAGCGCGCGGCCCGCGCCGCGCAGCGCCGCCGCCGCGTCGGCGGGACGCTCCGCGGCGCGCGCCAGCTCCGCGGCTTCGAGGAAGTCTTCGAACGTAGCCGCCGCGTGACCGCGAGCCGCGTGCACCTGGCCTCGGAGGGCCGCGGCGCGCGAACGCCCCCAGGGATCGCCGAGATCGGCGAACCGCTCGTACGCCTCGTCCGCCACGACCCGCGCGGTCTCCAGCATGGCTCGGTCGACGGCGGCGCGGATGCTGGCCCGGAGGACCCGCACGTGATGATCGACCGCGTCACCCGGAACGGCCACCGTCGCGGCGATCGCATCGTCGATCGCGGCTTCGCTCTCGGCCACCCGAGCGGTCGCGGACACGTGCCACGCCGTCAGGAACGCGAGCTCCGCACGGCGCGGATCGTCGGTCGGCAGCATCCGGGAGGCCCGTCGTTCGAGCGAAGCCGCTCCGTCGCCGTCGCCGTGGTCCGCCGCGCGACCCGCCGCCGACACCAACAGGTCGACGGCCTGGGCGCGGTCCTCGTCCGAGGCCGCATCGCCCGCAAGGATCACCGCATCGGCGAACCGCGATCCGACCGCGGCGGCGTGGCGCCACCGACGCGTCCCGGCAGCGTCCAGCTCCCGGCGAGCGAGCCGGCTCAGGAGGTCGGCGGCGGCCGGCGTTGCGCCGGCCGCAGCCTCCCGCACCGATCCATGGCTCCACCGGAACCGTCCGCCGCCGTCGGCGACGAGGAGTCCCATCGCCGTCAGCGTCGCGAGATGTCCGTCGACGTCCTCGCGGTCGATCGTGTCGCGTTCCACAACGGCGCCGCCCGCCGCCGCGAGTGCGGCGGTCGTCCGAACGTCGTCGGGGAGTCGTTCCAGTCGCTCTGCGACGACGTCGCGAACGTTCGCCGCGCCCAGCACGGACAGCTCGTCGGCGGTCGTCCACCGACCGTCTTCGAGCACGAGCGAGGACCGCTCGACCAGGGCGGCGACGCCCTGCTCGAGCAGCAGCGGCGAGCCGCCGTAGCTCGTCACGATCGACGTGACGACGGCGGGGTCGGGCCCGACGAGCTTCGAGGCGACGATCGCCCGCGACGATGCGTCGTCGAGCGCACCCACGACGATCGTGTCCGGAACCCCGACCGGCTCGAACCGTGCGGTGCAGACGATCAGGAGGGGCGTCCGCTCGAGCGCCCGAGCGACGTCGGCGAGGAACGCACCGAACCCGAACGCTGCCAGATCCACGTCGTCGACGACGAGGATCGACGGCCCGAGCACCGCGGCCTCGATCAGCGCGCGGACGGCCCAGCGCGTCTCGTCCGCGAGCGCCTCGCCGCCGTCGATCGCCACGATGTGGGCGACCCGCCGCAGGATGCGGTCCGCGTCCGGCATATCTGCGAGCAGCCGCTCGAGTCGCGAGCGCACCTCGTCCGGCTCGTCCCACGCGGAGACGCCGGCGAAGACCTCGACGAGTGGAGCGAGCGGCCACGCGCCCCCGTCGACATCCGGTCCGCACGTGAGGTCGAACACCTTCGCGTCGTCGACCGATCCGGCGAACGTTCTCGCGAGGCGGCTCGTGCCCGAGCCCGGTTCGCCGACGACCGCGACGCAGGCGGCGCGTGCGTCCGCACGCACCTCGTCGAACAACGTCCGGAGTTGCGCGAGCTCCGCCTCACGGCCGACGAACGGCGCATCCGCGGCCGGCTCAGCTTCGTGCCCCTCGGATCGATCCGCGTCCACGGCCGCGAGGTCGCGCATCCCTCGGAGCCAGATCGCCCCCGAGACGCCTCCGACCGGATCCACCACGGCGGCGCCCTCGGTGAGCGGCGGGATCGCCTCGCTCGCCACGATCGTGCCCGCTTCGGCCAACGCGCCGAGCTCTGCCGAACGATCGATCAGGTCCTGCCAGATCGCGTCTTGGTCCGAGCGCTCGGTGACCTCGGAGGCGTCGATCCCCAGCTTCGCGGAGGGGCACCGCTGGGCCGCGTCCAACGCGGCCCTCGCGGCGACCGCCGCCGCGTCCTCACGCGGGGGGAACAGCGCCACGAGCGTCGCCGGCGAGCGCGAGACGCCCTCGAAGACGGCCCCGAGTGATCCGAAGAGCGCGCCGACCTCGCTCAGGACCTCGTATGCGGTCAAGCCGTCGATCGCGGTGGCGACGGCCGCGAACACCGGCGGGCCCGGAACGCGCTGGTGGACGAGGGCGGTGCCGCAGAACGCGCAGAAGGCCGCCTCGGGCTGGGAGTGGCGCCCGCACGCGGAGCACGCCGGAGACCTCGTCGCCGCCTCGTCGATCCGTTCGCCGGCGTACGGGGTCCCGAGATCGCTACTCATCAGCCGCGGCCCCCTGGATGACCAGGTCGCCGGCGGGCTCGGCCTCGAGGGCGAGCGCGAAGTCGTGCGGGTTCGTGGCGACCGCGCGGGCGTCCGCCTCGGCGACGAGCCCCTCGCGGACGAGCGCGATCAGGGACCGGTCGAACGTCTGCATGCCGTCGTACGCGCTCTCGGCGATCACCTCCGCGAGTGTCCCTGTCTGTTCTGGGTCCAGGATCCGGTCGTACACACGTCCGGTGTTCACCATCACCTCGACAGCGGGAACGCGACCGAGTCCGTCGGAGCGCTCGAGCAGCCGCTGGGAGACGACCCCTCGGAGTGCGCCGCCGAGCGACACCCGCGCCTGCGGCTGCTGCGCGGGCGGGAACAGCTCGACGATGCGCGAGATCGTCTCCGTCGCGTCGATCGTGTGGAGCGTCGACAAGACGAGGTGCCCGGTCTGCGCGGCCTGGATCGCGGCGAGCGCCGCCTCCTGGTCGCGGATCTCGCCGAGGAAGATCACGTCCGGGTCCTGGCGGAGCGCCTGCCGCAGGGCCGACGCGTACGAGTCGGTGTCGCGTCCGATCTCGCGCTGGCGGATCACCGACATGTTGTCGGTGTGCACGACCTCGATGGGGTCCTCGATCGTGATGATGTGCGCACGACGCGTCCGGTTGATGAATCCGATCACGGCCGAGATCGTCGTGGTCTTGCCCGACCCGGTCGGACCCGTGACGAGGACGAGGCCGCGACGGGTCTCGGCGAGCGTGCCGATCACGTCCGGGAGATGGAGCTCTACGAACGTGAGGTCCTCCGGGCTCACCCACCGGATCGCGAGCCCGACCGTGTCCGATTCTCGGAGGACGTTCACGCGGAACCGGCCGACGCCGTCCAGCGTGTAGGCGAAGTCCGCCTCCTTCGTTCGCGCGAACTCCTCCGCCTTGTGCGTGGGCATGAGGGCGTCCGCGGCCGCGCGGGTGTCCGCGGCGGACAGCGTAGGGAACGGCGCAGGGAGCAGCTCTCCGTCGACGCGGATGAACGGGACGTTGCCTGCCTTCAGGTGGACGTCGCTCGCCCGCCGCTCCACCGCGTAGCGAAGCAGTTCGCCTGGATCCATGGACGGATGCCCTTCCCGGGAGGTTCCTTCCCGGAAGGCTTCGGCCCTTCGGGGGACGCGGTTGAGCGGCGGCCCAGGTCCGACGACGAGGGGATGTTCTACGCCTTGGGCTGCAGGCGGTCCTCGATCTCCCAGGCGTGGTCGAGCGCGTGCCACGCCGTGCGGGGAACGAAGTACCTCGGGGTCCAGAGCTTCCCGCTCCTCGGGACCCATTCGGGCGGTTCTCCGCGCGCACGGGCGCGCAGGACCCTCACGATCGTCGGCCGTGGGTCCGTCCTTCGGTGTCCGGGCGCCGAGCGGGGACAGGTAGCCGCTCTCGGCCTCGGCGACGTGGACGACGATCGTGTCGACATCGCGCCCGCCGCCCCGGGGTCCCTTCGCGAGCTCCCGGCCCTCGGCCGCGGCGGCCGCCCGGTCGAACGCGCGTCAGCACGCGTCCAGGATCGCGATCTGCCGCTCGGCGTCGCGCCCCTCGAAGCTGCGGCGGTCCGCCCGCGGCGCGATCGCGGGCGCACCGACGTCGGTGGTCGCGTCCCCCTCGAGGCGTTCGCGCACGCGGACCCGCGCTGGGGCGCGGCGGCGACTCGAACCCGAGCCGCCGCCGCGCCACGACCTTCGCGTATCGGGTGCGTACGCGAGCAGTGCTTCGATCGCGGTGTCGTCCGTCTTCGCACTTCGACACCAGCCCGGCCACTCGATCGCACCGGCGAAGACGCGCTTCGATCCGGTTTCGACGTAGACCGCTTCCGTCACGCCTCGCTCGGCTCCGAGATGCGGTCGCGGCCGAACACGGAGCTCTCGATCACCCAGAAGAGTGCGAACAGAGCGAAGCCGATCGCGCCGACCGTTGGCGACGCGACCGAGATGATCGTCAACGCGAGGTACGTCCACGGTCCGAAGACGAACGTGCGCGAGATGCCGCGGACGACGCGCGGATCCGCGTCCTCGCGGAGGAGCCTGCCACCGCGCACCGCGTAGAACCAGACGATGTTGAACACGACGGCTGTGAGCGTCAGCGTGATCCCGTACAGCACGGTCGCGGCCTGGGCATCATCGAACGTTCCGCCGATGTGCTCCGCGACGAGCTCGGTCGGGAACGGGATGAACGCCACGATCATCAGGAACACGATGGTGATCATCAGGAACGTCCGATCCGCGCGTGCGATCTGCCGCATGACGTTGTGGTGGTTCAGCCAGATGATCCCCATCGTGATGAAGCTCACGGTGTACGCCACGTAGGAGGGCCATGCGTGGAGGATCTGGCACGAAAGAGCGGGGCATCGGCTCGGGTCGACGCGCACGTTCAGGATCAGCAACGTCGCGGCGATCGCGAAGACGCCGTCCGCGAACGTCTCGAGCCGGCTCGTGCCCATACGGCACCGAGGCTACCCCTCGTCACCCTCGCCGCCACGGCCGGCCGCGCGCGTCCCGCGGTGGGAGGCTGGCTCCGTGCCGACGAACGCCGATCTCGCTGAGCTGCTGTGGACCGCGTCGCGTGACGAAGCGGATCACCGCCGGCGCGCGCTCGAGCGGGCGTCGCGCGCGTCTCGCTTCTGGCCTGTGGAGGCGCGGGACCTCGCGGCGTCCGGGCGGCCGCTGACGGATCTCCGAGCGGTCGGGCCGTGGGTGGCTGAGCGGATCGCCTCCTGGCTGGAGGATCCGCCAGATGCCGCGCAGCCCGACGAGATGCGGCGAGGCTTCCTGACGTACGCCGAGGTCCGGCGCGTGCTCGATGCCGACCCCGCCTGGGAAGCGACCGCGCACGCGGACCTGCAGATGCACACGACCGACAGCGACGGCGGCCTGCCGCTCCGGGAGATGATCGAGGCTG
>Ga0075435_100000392_pt1 | contig 26819 bp, 20 predicted proteins | sample RhiMethybrSRZTD4_FD_75302 | JGI IMG/M metagenome (GOLD analysis project Ga0075435, IMG submission 75302) | Populus rhizosphere microbial communities from Tennessee, USA - Rhizosphere MetaG P. TD hybrid SRZTD4 | ecosystem: Host-associated > Plants > Roots > Rhizosphere > Soil | place: USA...
TGCTGACGATGACCGGCGTCGATCTCACGGCGGCGCTGATCGACCTGCTGCATCACGACGACGCCGATCTGCGCATCCAGGCGGCGCTCGCGCTCGGTACGCAGCAGGACCCGGCGGCCGCCGACGCACTGCTCACCGCGCTCGACGATCCCGACGTGAACGTCCGCTTTCATGCGATCGAGGCGCTCGGCAAGCTGGGCCCGGCGGCGGCGGTCGATCGGCTCGCGGCGATTGCCGAGTCGAACGATTTCTTTCTCGCGTTTCCGGCGCTCGACGCGCTGGCGCGGATCAACGACCCGTCGGTTGCGCCGCGGGTCGTGCCGCTGCTCGACGACGCGCTGGTCGGCGATCAGGCGGCGGAGGTGCTCGGACACATCGGCGACGAAGACGCGGTTGTTCCGCTGGTCCGCGCGCTCGACCGGCCCGACGCGTCCGTCGTGACCATCGTCGAGGCGCTCGCCGGCATTGGCCGCCGAGACCGCGAGACGCTCGGCGTTGACGGCCAGATCGAGGACCTGGTGCGCCGCGCGATGTCGGCCTCCGGCGCCCAGCGGATCATCGATGCGGCGGCGAAGACCTCAGATTCCTCGCTCAAGAGCCTCGTCACCGTCCTCGGCTGGCTGCGTGGGCCCGCCGTCGAACGAACCTTGACGCACCTGCTTGGCGCGTCATCGGTGCACCAGGAGCTGATCGAAGCGATCGTCCGGTTTGGATCGCCGATGGTCGATCGGTTGATCGAGCAGGTGCACGACCCCGATCTCGCAACGCGACGGGCTGCAGTGATCGCGCTCGGCCACATCGGCGACGTGCGCGCGGTACCGGCGCTCGTCGAGGTGATCGCGGAGGACGATCGCGATCTGCTCGGGCCGGCCGCCGGCGCGCTGGCGCGGCTGGGCGACGCGCGCGCGTTCGAGCCGCTGGTCGGCCTGCTTGGCGACGCCGATCTGGCGATCCGCCACGCGGCGATTGGGGCGCTGAACTCGATCGGCCACGCCGGCATGGCGGCGCGCATGCGCACGCTGCTCGACGCACCCGACGCGCACGTTCGGGAATCGGCGGTGAAGATCGCCGGGTACTTCGGCTACCGCGAGTGCGCGGAAGGGCTCATCGCCCGGTGCCATGATCCCGACGAGGCGGTTCGTGCCGCGGCACTCGAGCATGTCGCCTACCTCGACGACCCTCGCGTGTTGCCGCTCCTCGTCGAGGCGCTCGATCGCGACACGCCACGTGCGCGTGCGGCGGCGGTGCAGGCGCTCGCGCATGTGTCGTCGGCGGAGGTGCTCGCCGTGCTGCGCCGCGCGAGCGCGGACGCTGATCCGTGGGTGCGGTACTTCAGCGTGACGAGCCTCGGACGCCAGGTCGATCGCGGGTCGCTGCCGATTCTGCAGCGCGCCGCCGAGCACGATGCGCATCAGCCGGTGCGGATCGCCGCCGTCGAGGCGATCGGCGCGATTGGCGGCGACGCGGCCGCCGATCTGCTCGCTGGCCTGACCGATACGCCCGTCGACGAAGTGTCGATTGCGGCAATTACCGCGCTCGGTCAGACCGAGTCGTCGCACGCGCTCGAACCGCTGCGGCGCGCGCTGACCGGCGGCAAGATTGCGCAGCGCGCCGCCGCCGCCGCCGCGCTGGCGCGCTGGGGTCAGGAACCGACCGTCGAACTGCTGCAGTGGGCCGCGGCCGGCGACGACGATCCGGCAGTGGTCCAATCGGCGATTGCCGGGTTGAGCCGGATCGGCGGCGGCACGTCACCCGTCGCGCCGCAGGCGATCGCCGCGCTGGCTGCGGTCGGCGGCGATCCGGCGCGCCGCGCCGAGGCGGTCGCGGCGTTGGCGCGCGTCCCGGCGTCGGCGATCCCACGCGTCGGCGAAGCGCTGTCGTCGCGCGATCCGCACGTGCGGCACGCGGTGGTCGAAGCGCTCGGCCGCCTGTCGCATCCAGTGGCCTCGGCGTACCTACGGTCGGCGCTCGAGGACAGCGAGCCGACGGTGCGGCAGCATGCGGTGGTCGTCCTCGCTCGGCTCGGATCGCGCGGGGTTGCGCGATCGTTCGCAGAAATGGCGCGCAACGATCCGTCCGACGGCGTGCGACGCGCCGCCGATGCGGCGCTGCGCCGCGGCGGCATCGATCGCGATCCCGCCGGCGACGCCGGGGCCGGCGCATGATTCGCGTCGACGACAACACGCTCGGCGTCCCGCCGACTGGCCTCGACGTCCTGCGCGAGCTGGTTCACGAGCGAACCGGCCTTTTCTTCGACGCGCGGCGCACCGACACCCTCGCCGAACGCCTGGCGCCGGTGGTCGTGGGCCGTGGCTTCCGCTCGTTTCTCGATCTCTACTATCTGCTCAAGTACGACGAGGCCGCGGCAATGCCGGCGTGGCGCGAGGTGTTCGATGCGCTGGCCGTGCCCGAAACCTACTTCTGGCGCGAGATCGACCAGATCAAGGCGATTGTCTGCCGTGTCATCCCGGAACTCGTGCGCCGCGCGCACGGCGACGCGGTGCGGATCTGGAGCGTCCCGTGCGCGAGCGGCGAGGAGCCGCTGACGATCGCGATGGCGCTCGAAGAGGCCGGCTGGTTCGAGCGCGCGGCGATTGAAATCCACGGCAGCGACGCCAGCCCGGCGGCGATCGCTCGGGCACGCACCGGACGCTACCGGCCGCGATCGATGCGGGCGCTGCCGCCGCATCTCGTCGAGAAGTACTTCTCGCAGGCCGACGGCACGTTCGTCCCAGCTCCCTCGCTGCACCGGCGTGTCGTCTCGTGGACGACGGTGAATCTCCTCGCCGCGGACGAAGTCGTGTCCTTCGCGCGCAGCCCGGTAGTGTTCTGCCGCAATGCATTCATCTACTTTTCATCACAGGCGATCCGCCGCGTGGTCGACACCTTTGCCTCGGCGATGCCGACGCCCGGGTATTTGTGTGTCGGCGCATCCGAGTCGCTGCTCAGCGTGACCACGAGATTCACGCTCGAAGAAATCGACGGCGCGTTCGTCTACGTGAAGCAAGGATTTGATGCCTGAAATCATACGAGTCCTCGTCGTCGACGACTCGGCCTACGTCCGCAAGGTGATCCGGCAGATGCTGTCGCGCAGTCCGTTCATCGACGTGATCGGCGCCGCGCGTGACGGCAAGGAAGCGCTCGAGATGACGGCGGCGCTCCAGCCCGATGTCATTACCTGCGATCTGATCATGCCGGAGCTCGACGGTATCGGGTTCATCCGCGAACAGATGCAGCGGCGCCCGGTGTCGATTGTCGTCGTCAGCATCGCCAGCGAATCGGGAGAGCTGGTGCTGTCGGCGCTCGATGCGGGCGCGGTGGATTTCGTACAGAAGCCGACGGCGCTCGCCACCGACCGGCTCCTCGAGATTGCCGACGACCTGATCGGCAAGGTGAAAGCGGCCGCCGGGGCACGGCCGATCGCGGCGCGGCCGGCGACTGTGGCCACCGCGTCGCGCAACGTGGCCACGAACAGTTTTGACGTGGTGGTAATCGGCATTTCCACCGGCGGGCCGCAGGCGCTGAAGGCGCTCATTCCGAAACTGCCGAGCGAGTTCCCGGTGCCGATCGCGATTGTTCTGCACATGCCCGTTGGCTACACTGAGCTGTACGCCCGGAAGCTCGACGAGCAGTCGCAGCTCACCGTCGTCGAGGCGCGCGGCGGCGAGTCCGTCCAGGCCGGCCACGTCTACATTGCGCCGGCCGGCCGGCATCTCACGCTGCGTCGTAACGCGGCGGGGCAAGTGACCACGCACCTCGACGTGCGGCCGATCGACACTCCGTACAGACCGTCGGTTGACGCGTTGTTTCATTCGGCCGCCGAGGTCTACGGGTCGCGAGTGCTGGGAATCGTGATGACGGGTATGGGCTCGGACGGACGCGAAGGCGCCGCCTGGATCAAGGCCAAAGGAGGAACGGTGCTCACCGAGGCGGAGCAGACCTGCGTCGTATACGGGATGCCGCGATCGATTGTCGAGGCCGGGCTCAGCGACGGCGCCGTGGCGCTCGATCGCATGGTCGACACGCTGCTCGAACGGGTATGACTGCGAAGATTCTGCTCGTCGACGATTCCGGACTGGCGCGGCGCAGCATGCGCGCCATCCTCGAGCCGGCCGGCTACGAGGTGGTCGAGGCCGACGACGGCATGAGCGCGCTCGAGCGCTACTTCCTCGAGAAGCCGGATCTGGTGCTGCTCGACCTCGTGATGCGCGGCATGAACGGGCTTGACGTGCTCTCCAAGCTCCATGAACTCGACGGCGATGCGCGCGTCGTGGTTGTGTCGGCCGATATTCAGGATTCGTCGCGCGAGATGGCCGAAAGCGGCGGTGCCAGCGGCTTCGTCACCAAGCCGGTGGAGCGGGCCGCGATCTTGAAGGTGATTGCCGACGTGCTGGGAGCGAACGCGTAATGCAACTCACCGCCGCCCAACAGGACGCGCTGGTGGAACTGCTCAACATCGGCTTCGGCCGTGCTGCGGCGTCGTTGTCGCAGCTCACCGGCCACCGTGTCCTGCTCGACGTGCCGCAGGTCTCGCTGCACGAGGTAGGTGAGGTCGGCGACGCGCTCGAGCGCATGGTGACCGGCCACGTCGCCAGCGTTCACCAGATCTTCACTGGTCCGGTTGGTGGCGATGCGCTGCTGATCCTCGACGAATCTGGGGCGGCAATCCTGAAGGAACTGCTGACCAACGAGCCGGCCCTGCCGTTGTCGATCGATGCTTCGGCGCGCGAAGTGATCACCGAGGTCGGCAACATCCTCCTCAACGCCTGCCTCGGCACCTTCGGCAATCTGCTCAAGGTGCAGGTCTCGTTTTCGGTGCCGCACCTGAGCATTGCCAACGTCGCCGGCCTGCTCGAGTCGCTGCTGATCAGTCATCAAGGCATTCGCTACGCATTGATTGTGCACGCTGGCTTCCGCCTTCGCGACACGCAGGTCACCGGCTATCTGATGATCGTGCTGAGCGTCGCCTCGCTCGACCGGCTGATCCGCGCCGTCGAAGACTGGGAGAGCGCGCAACGCTAGCCATGTCGCCGACCGTGAAGCCGGACACCTTGTCCGCGGCCGCCCAGCGCTGGTTTGCGGAGCTCGACGATCGCGGCGTGTTCATCACCGACGATCAACTGATCATCCGCCGGTGGAACCCGTGGCTGGCGGCGCAGACCGGCCGCCGCGCCGAGGAGATGGTCGGCCACCCGCTGTTCGAGCTGTATCCGGCGCTCGTCGAGCGTGGCGTCGACCGCTACTACCGCGACGCGCTCGGCGGCGAAGTCCGGATCCTGTCGGAGCGCTTCCACAAATTCCTGCTGCCCATCACCCGCAACTTTCACGGCGCCGGCGTCACCGAGATGGCGCAGACGGCGCGCATCGAACCGCTCACCCACAACGGCGCGATCGTCGGCACCATCACCCTGATCGAAGACGTCACCGAACGGGTGATCGCGGAGCGCGAACTGCGCAACCACATCGCGGCGTCGGAACAGGCGCGGTCGGTCGCCGAAGAAGCGTCGCGGCTGAAGGACGAGTTCCTCGCCACGCTGTCACACGAGATCCGGACGCCGCTCAACGCGGTGATCGGCTGGACGCGAATCCTCCGCACGCAGCCGGCGATCCGGTCGCAGGCGCACGCCCTCGAAGTGATCGAGCGCAACGCGATCTCGCAGATGCGCCTGGTCGAAGATCTGCTCGACATGGCGCGGATCATCAGCGGCAAGCTGCGGCTGAACATCGAGACGATCGGCATCGCCGACGTCGCCAGGGCGGCCGTCGACGTGGTCGCACCGGCTGCCGCGGCGAAGCAGATCGCCGTCGACGTCTCGGTCGACGACGAGCTGCCGCTGGTCAGCGGCGACGCCGACCGTCTGCAGCAGGTGGTCTGGAACCTGCTCTCGAACGCGGTGAAATTCACCGAAGCGGGCGGCGCCATTCGTCTGCAGATCAAACGCGACGATGGCAAGGTGCGGCTCTCGGTCCGCGACACCGGGCAGGGCATTTCGCCCGAGTTCCTGCCGTACGTGTTCGATCGGTTCCGGCAGGCCGATTCGTCAGCGAGCCGGCGCCACGGCGGCCTCGGCCTTGGCCTCGCGCTGGTCCGGCAGATCGTCGAGCTCCACGGCGGCAGTGTTGGCGCCGAGAGCGGCGGCGTTCGCAAAGGCGCGACCTTCTGGGTGGTGCTCCCGGCCATGCTGGAACTCGGCGCGCAGCCCGCTGCCACGGTGTCCGAGTCGAAACAGCCGGTTACGCTCAAAGGCGTGTCGGTCCTGATCGTCGACGACGAGACCGACGCGCGTGAATTGCTCGTCGCCATGCTCGAGGACTACGGCGCCGAGGTCCGAGCGGTCGCGTCGGCGGAGGCCGCGATCGCCGCGCTCAACGGCGATAGCTTCTGTCCGCATGTGCTCGTCTCGGACGTCGGCATGCCCGGCACCGACGGCTTCGCGCTGCTGCGCGAAATCCGCACCATGCCCGCTGCGCGGCTGCGCAACCTGCCGGCGATCGCGGTGACCGCTTACGCGAACCCCGACGATCGCGTCCGCGCGCTGGTGGCCGGCTACCAGAACCACATTCCCAAGCCGGTCGACGCGAACGCGCTCGCGGCCGCGATCGCGCACCTGGTCGCCGGTCCCGCAACGCACCGTTAGCTTCGAATCGTTCAGCTCGACGTGGCGTTCACGTTGCACGGTTATACGTGTCGGCCCACGCGTGCCGACATAAGGAGGAAGGCATGCTTATCTTCTGGCTCGCCGCCGCACTCGCAGCGCAAACCACGAGTGCCACACCTCAGCCGCAGACGTCGCCCAAAGCGCCGGAGAAGATCACGATTACCGGCTGTGTCGAGCGCGCGGATCAAGTGGCGTCGCCGGGCGCCAGCTCGCTGGGGACGACAGTCGATAGCCTGAGCTTCGTTCTTCGCGACATGCCGCCGTCCGGGACTGCCGGAACGACCGGCGTGACAGGGAATACCGCGAGCGACAAGGGCTATCGGCTGGACGCCGACGTCGCGAAGCTGAACCCGCACGTCGGGCACAAGGTGGAGATCACCGGCTACGTCGACGCGCCGGCCGCCACCAACGGCGCCGCCAACTCGGTGAACGGTCCGAAGGTGAAGGTCGAGACGATCAAGATGATTGCGGAAACCTGCGGGCGGTAGGGGAACGCCAATCGGCGCGAGGTCCGATTGGCGCCTATTCGATCTGCCAGTCCTGCAGTGGCTGCGGCCCCGGCTTGATCCCCTCGAGGTCGGGGTCGACGCCGTCGCCGCGCGAGGAGGGCGTGTTCGCTTTCTGCGCGGCGGCCTCCTGGCGCTTCGCCTGTTTTTCTTTCTGGCGCTCCTGCCGCTGCCGTTCGCGCTGACGCTTTTGCTGTGATGGCCGTGACTTGTTCACGCCCCGATTGTACGACGAGTCAGGCGTCCTGTCATAATGATCCGTGCCGTTCACGACCTTCGGTCTCCATCCCGACCTGCTCAAAGGCCTCAAAGACCTCGGCTTCACGCGTCCCACCGCGATCCAGGCCGACGCGATCCCGCCGGCGCTCGAAGGAAAGGACTTGCTCGCATGCGCAATGACCGGCAGCGGCAAGACTGCCGCGTTCCTGCTGCCGATTCTTCATCGCCTCATCGATAAGCCGCGCGGCACGACGCGCGCGCTGGTGTTGACGCCGACGCGGGAACTGGCCGCTCAAATCGTCGAAGACCTGGATGACCTGGCGGTCCATACGCCAATCACCGCGGCGTCCGTGTTCGGCGGCGTCGGGATGGCGCCGCAGGAGCACGCGTTTCGCAGCGGCGTCGACGTCATCGTCGGCACACCGGGCCGTCTGCTCGATCACTTCACGAAGCCTTACGCGAAACTGGCGGGCCTCCAGTATCTCGTCCTCGACGAAGCGGACCGGATGCTGGACATGGGGTTTCTTCCCGACATCCGCCGCGTCCTGCGTCATCTGCCGCCGCGGCGCCAGACGCTGTTCTTCAGCGCCACCATGCCGGCGCCGATCGCGCAGTTGTCGCGCGAGATGCTGAAGCATCCGGCGACGATCAATCTCGAACGCCGGTCGACGCCCGCGGTCGGCATCACGCACGCGGTCTATCCAGTGGCCCAGCACCTGAAGCCGGCGTTGCTGCTCGAACTGCTGAACGGCAGCGAGATGCACGATGCGCTCGTCTTCACGCGGACCAAGCATCGCGCCAACCGCCTGGCGCGGCATCTTGCGCAACGCGGCGTCGAGGTCGAGCGGATTCACGGCGACCGATCGCAGGCGCAGCGAACCGAGGCGCTGGCCGGGTTCAAGAGCGGCAAGTATCGCGTGCTGGTTGCGACCGACATCGCCGCGCGCGGCATCGACGTCACCGCGCTTGGCCACGTCGTGAACTTCGATGTGCCGCACGTCGCCGAGGACTACATCCATCGCGTCGGCCGCACCGCCCGCGCCGATGCCACCGGTGCGGCGTTCACGCTCGTCGCGCCGGAGGAGGAAGAGGATCTCCGTGGCATCGAGCGCGCGATCAACCAGCGGCTGCCGCGGGTGACGCTGCCCGATTTCGACTACGCGGCGCGGCCTGAAGCGCCGCCGCGCCCGCAGGGCGGACCGCGTGGAGGCCAACCCGTGCATCATCGCGGCAGCGGCCGCGGCGGTCACGGCTCGCAGCCGTCGCACGATCCGCGGCGGCGCCGTCCGCAGGGCGGACGATGGCCGTCGCGCGGCCGGGACCGCAGGGGATCGTCATGATCCTCGGGCCTGCCTATCCTGCGGCGCGGCTGGTCGCGCCGAAGGTGGTCGATCACTTCGTGCGGCACAGCCGCGACGCGATTGGGCGCAGCGACGGCCCGGTCGCGCCGCTGCCCGATGCCGCGACGATCGAAGCGTTGATCGACGCGGCCTTCTGGGCCAGCCTCCGGCGCGAAGAGACCTACGTCCCGAAGATCTCGCTGGCCTACGTCCCGCCAGACATTGCACCGCACCCGCTGCTGTTCGAGCGGCCGCTGTCTTTGTCGGCGGCGGCGCTGGTGAAGGTGGCGCCGGCAGTCGAACGCGCCGGGATTCATCTCGGCGTCTGGCGCGACGCGGCGCCGACGAGCGGCGAGGCGCTGTCGGTATGGGGCACGATCCGCACGATTCCGACGCTGAGCGTTGTCGTCGAAGTGGCGGCGCCGGGACTGCTGGTGGTGAAGCACCATCGCGGCGAGGCGGGGAAATTCATCAACGTCGCCGTGCTCGAAGGCGATCGCGTGAAGGTGATCGACGAGCAGGCGTCGAGCCTCCCCGACTGCCCGCCGCTGCTCAGCTCGCTGCTCGGGTTCGATTCACCGGCCTCGTGGGACAACGGCGTCGATTCGGTGAACATTCTCGTGCAACTCGCCGTCTCGATGCGCGCCCACGGCCGCGGCGGTGTGTTGTTGATGGTGCCGCCGGGCAGCGACGTGTGGCAGGACTCGATCGTGCGGCCGATTCCCTATGCGGTTGCGCCGGCGTTCGCGGAGCTCGCGGTGCTGAACCGCGAGCCGCAGGAATTGCGGCAAACGCGGGCCTGGCGTGAAGCGGTGTACTACACCGTGCAGGCGATTGCCGGCCTGACGGCGGTCGACGGCGCGACGGTGATGACGAGCGATTACGAGCTGGTGGCCTTCGGCGCAAAGATCGCGCGCCGCAAAGGATCGCCGCAGGTCGAACAGATCACCGTGACCGAGCCGATCGAGGGGGACGAAGCGCAGGCGCTGCATCCGACGCAGCTGGGTGGCACGCGTCATCTGTCGGCGGCGCAGTTCGTCCACGACCAGCGCGACGCGATCGCGCTGGTTGCGTCGCAGGACGGACGGTTCACGGTATTCGCGTGGTCACCGTGCGAGTCGATGGTCCACGCGCACCGCGTCGAGACGCTACTGCTCTGATTTGCGCGCTCGCGCCGCCTCCGCGTCCGCCTTTGCCGCCTCGTCGATTGCCGTGCGAACCGCGCGCAGGTGATCCTGATAGGTCGCCTCGCGTCCGTTCAACGCGACCGCGCGCTCCAGTTCCGAAGCTGCCAGCGACAGCCGTCCGGCCTTGAAGGCAATCCAGCCCAGCGTGTCGTGCGCGTCGGCGTCGTTCGGCAGCCGCGACGCCGCCGTCTGCGCGAGTTCGAGGGCGCGCGACACCTGGGCGTCGTCGCTGGCGTAAATCCGCGCCAGGTTGTTCGCTGCGACCGGATCGATCGGGTCGAGCGCGAGCGCCTGTTCGTAGGCCGCTCTGGCTTCTTTCGGGTGATTTGCCGCTTCGAGGACGATGCCGAGCGCGGTGCGGGCTGGCGCGACGTCGCCGTGGCGAGCGATGTACTGCTCGAGCGTGCGCTGCGCGGCGGCGAGATCGCCGCGGCCGGCATAGAGGTTTGCCAGCATCGTGTGGGACTCGAACGATCCGCCGCTGTCGCCGATGGCCCGCGTCAGGTACCGTTCCGCCGCCGACGCGTCGCCTTCGGATACCGACGTGCGTGCCGCCAGCAGCAGTGCGTCACCGCTGTCCGGCGTCAACGTCAGCGCGCGTGTCACCTGCGCACGGGCGTCGTGGACATCGCCGTCGGTGAGCGCGAGCGAGCCGAGCAGCACGGCCGGCTCCGGTGCAGACGGATCCGAGGCCTCAAGACGCCGCAGTTCGGTGCGGGCGCGGTCGATCTGCCGGTCGGCGAGGAGCGCGCGGGCGAGCGTCAGCCGCGCGTCGAAGTCGTCGCCGGCCGCTTCGGCGAGCGCGATCGCATCGCCGGGATGGCCGGACGCCAGCTTGACGCGCGCCAGTTGCAGCGACGCCGCGGGCGCCCACTTCGGCTCGCGGACGACGACGCGGAATGCGCTTTCGGCGTTGCTGTAATGGCCGCGTTCCAGCTCGGTCGAGCCGACGATGTACTGAGCGACGACCTGCGACGGATCGAGTTCAACGGCGGCGCGCGCCGACGCGAGCGCTTCGTCGGTCTTGTGTTCGGCCTGGAGAATCTGGGCGTTCAGCGTCCACGCTTCCGCCGAGGGGCGCTTCTTCATGACGCGATCGAGAATCTTGTGCGCGTCGGCCGGCGATTTGGTGTGGAACGCGACCGCGGCCAGCCGCACACGCGCATCGGTCGCCATCGGACCTGACGTCACCGGGTCGAGCACGCGGTGGGCGTCGTCGTACCGCTCGGCGTCGAGATAGTAATCGGCGAGCGCCAGCGTCGACCTGAGCGTCTGGTTCGGCTGCGCCGCGGCCGCCCGCAGGTAGCCCTCGGCCTCGCGATCACGGCCAGTCGTCACGTAGAAGGCGGCGAGCGCGCGGTTGGCCGCTTCGCTGGCGCCATTGGCGGCGACGGCTGCCTTGTATTCGGTTTCCGCATCGGCAGTGCGTCCGCTTGCCGACAGGAAATTGGCGAGCGCGATCCGCGCTTCAACCGACTGCGGGGCGTGCGCGACGCCGGCTCGGAAAGCCGCTTCGGCGCCGGCGCGATCGCCGGTCGCCCGGCGGATCTCGCCGAGCGCGGCGTAAACCTGCGGCGCCGGATCGTTGGCGATCGCGGCGTCGAGCTGCGCCAGCGCTTCCTCGGTGCGATTCATCTTCGCGAGCGCGCGGCTGGCGAGCACCGCGGCGCCGGTATCCCGTTCGCTGCGCTCGAGCGCCTGCTCGGCGCGAACCAGCGCCTCGCTGTAGCGTCCGGCCGACAGCAGCAGGCGTCCGGCCTCGACGCGCGAGTGGGTGTCGGCCTGATCGAGATCGATGGCGGTGCAATAGGCGCGATAGGCCTCTTCGCCGCTGCCTTGCGCGGCGTAGGCGTCGCCGAGTTTTCGATAGATCTCGGGCCATTTCGGCTGCTTCTTCGCCGCGTTTCGATACTCGATGATTGCCGCCGCGGCGCGCCCGTCGCGCAGGTACTCGTCGCCGCGGATCATCGCGGCGGTCGCCGCCTGCTCGCGGCTGGCGCAGCCGGCGGCGAGCATGACGACGGCGACGACGGAGAACACTCGAGCCCGCATGATCAGCTCCAGAGGTGCGAGAGAAACGGCAGCAGGTCGCGCACGAAGGCGACACCCTGCTGCTCGGCGGCGTCGACCGACACCGCGTCGCGTCCGACCGGCACCACGATGCGCACCAGCGCGGCATCGGTGCGATGAAAACGGAGGCTGTCGTGCAGCAGCCACAGCTTGCTCGCCACTTCGCCGGAGAGCATGCGGCCGTGCACGGCATACCAGTAGAGAACGAGCGCGCGATCGAGATTCTTGCTGACGATCATCCGGCGGACGCGCCCGGCGCCATCGCCGCCGGCGCCGGGCAGCCCGATCGTCGACACGTCCAGCGGTTCCCAGCCGCTGCCTGGCAGGCAGTGCAGCGGCGAGTGGATGCTGACGCCCGGGCGCTGCTCGGCGTAGTAGGCGATGTACAGGCCGAGCGGTGCGGCGGCCTGCGCCGAAAGGTAGCTGCGATTGAGATAGCCGTCGGCCGCAAGAATGCGCTCCGACTCCTCGTCGAGGGCGCCGGCATCGCGTCCGCTCCATGCGCCGATTGCCAACGGCAGCGCGTCGAGATCAGCGGCCGGACGCTGCGCCGCCGTCCGCGCGGCGCGGGCCAGCGCGCCGGCGCCGAGGATCAGCACAATCGCGACGAAGGCGCGCGCGCGTCGGGTCATGCCGCCGCCGCTCCTTCGAGGGCCGGCGGCACCGCGCGATCCGGCGCGATGATCCGTTGAATCGCGATCAGCACGACGGCCGATGCCGCGAAGGTGAGCCATCCGCTGAGCGTGTGCCACGCGCCGGAGGCCATGCGCGGGCCCCAGGCTTCGCAGGCGAGACCGATCCCGGCGATGCGGAAGCCGTTCATCACGATCGCGACTGGAATCGCTGCCGCAACCATCGCTACGCGCGCAAGGCGCGAATGACCGGGCGTCGCCCACGCCAGCAGCACCGCAATCGCGGTGAGCGAGACCAGCGAGCGCAGCCCGCTGCACGCTTCGGCGACCTGGAGTGTCGTCGACGGCAGCTCCAGCACGTTGCCGTCGCGGAAAACGGCCACGCCTGCAGTGACGAGCGTGCTTTCCGCAATCTGCGAGGCGGTGAACTGCAGCGGCAGTGTCACCGCGTTCACGATCAGCGCCGGCAGCGGCACCGCCATCAGCACGAACGCGAGCGGCGCGGCGAGCACGCGGACGACGGCTGCGCCGGCGACGAACCACAGCGTGCCGGTGAGCACGGCAACCAGCGAAAGGCGAGTGAGAAACACGTCGGCGCCGAGCTGTCCGGCAAGGAAGAGCAGGAGGCCGGCGCCGAATATGAAAGCGCCAGCGCTGCGGTGGGTGGGTGGTTCGGCGCAGGCGCGCGCCACGCGATCACGACGTTGCCACGCGACCGCGGCAGCGACGGCGGCGAGCACGACCCCGTACGATGCATCCGGGCTCGAGAGCCATTCGCGGCCGAGCCCGGCAAGCGTCTCCGCGTACAACCACGCGAGCGCCAGCGCGAGGAGCACGCCCATCGATCAGATCACGCGGCGCCGTCGAAGTTCACCGGCCAGCACGAGCAGGCCGGTGCCGATGAGCAGCAGCGATGCGGGTTCTGGCGTTGCTGACGTTCCGCCACCGGACGATCCGGATCCCCCCGGTCCGCCAGGATCGAGCGAGCCTCCCGGAGGCGGAGGCTGGAACGGATCCGCCGGCCCGGTCTCGAATCCTGTAAAGGGGTTGGTCGGCGTCACGACGGTCGCGACTGGCGCGGCTAGCGGCGGCGCTGCCGGTCCGGGCACGCCGCGGCGCGGCGGCTTCGGGGCCGGACGCGCTGCCTTGGGCTGCGAAGTCCGCGCGGCTTGCGGCGGCGCGGAGGCGGCGACCGGTTCTGTGGTGCGGTGTGCCAGCGTCATCAACCGCCACAATCCGCCCATGGCAACGTCAGGCCCGCCGACCTCCGACGAACCGTACCGATGGAGGTCGGCACCCTTGCCCCACGGCGTCCAGGGCCGGCGTGCATCGCCGGGCTGGCTGCGTCTCGCGCCGCCGCCGGCGGCGTCCCCGTAAGCCGGACCCGGAATCGCGCTCGAGTTCGCCGCCGGGTACTGGTTGCGGCGCAGCCCCTCGGCGGCGCCAGAGGTTCCGACGGCGGCAGGTGTGGCGTTCAGCGCCATGTCGTAATGTTCAGGTGCGGCGCAGAAGAGGCACGCGTTGGGCGGCGCGTACCGGTCCCACATCGCAGCCGCGGCGGCGGCGATGCCCAGGATGACCACCACCATTGCTCCGCGGCGTATAGCGGTACTACTCAGGTGAACCACAGTCGTGTACCTCGCGGGCATCACCGTGCAGGTAGGTTGCCAAACGCACGAGGTTTTTATGAGGCTCGTGAAGTCGTTGACCTGGAACAAGATAGCGATCGTTTCGCGAGGGCTGCGAAGAGCCTGCTGGGCGACCCGCGCGCATCGAGTGGAAGCCGTGTGGAGTTCCTGAGTCGTTGGCTTCCTACGCGGTCCCGGCGACCTTGCTCAAAAGCTGAAAAACACCAGCAGATCAATTCCGGCGCGCTCGATGCGGCGGAACGGCGATCGCACGCTCAGCGACTGCGCGTCGGAGTACGTCGCGCGGAGGCGGAACAGCCGTGAAATCGCGTATTCGATGGTCGCCTCGTCGTACGGTTCCTGCCCGAACTGGCGGCTGAAGCGTGCAACCAGCCCCGGAGCGATCTCCTCGCCGACGGTCACCTTCGGACCCGTTCCGTAGTCGCCGCCGGTCTCGAGCTCGAGAATATCGAGGCCGACTTCGCTCTGCACCGCGCTCAGGACCTGTCCAGCAAGGAAACCAGCCGCGAGTGTCCCGGCGCGAACGAGCAGCTGCTGCTGCTGCGGCCCGGTGAGCTGATTGGTCGACGTGTTGAAGATGATCAACGAGAGCACGTCCGATTCGTCCAGCGGCGGCGTGCTCGCCAGGCGCAGTTCCGGCTGCCGCATCGGCCCGAACAGGCTGACGCGCGCCTCGACGCCCTGGATGATGCGGGTCACGGTGATGTAGATCTCAGGGTTCAGGTCGCCGCGGAAGTTGATCGAGCTGGCGGGCACGACGTCGAACCGTCGTCCCTGGAATGCGTAGGTGCCGTTGATCGAATCGAACGAGCCGGTGACCGACAACGCCTCGCCGGGATCTTTGTAAAGATACAGGTCGCCGCGCACGCGCAGGTTGATATCGCCGATGCCGATCGGCGTCCCCGCCGAGACCTGGACGTTCTCGCCAGTGAGATGCAGTGTGTCCGGGACGTGCAGCGCGATGTCCAGGCCAAGCCGATCCCACGGGTTCAGCGCCGCGATCGGATCGACGTCGGCAATCGAGGTTTCCTCGGTCGAGTACGGCTGGAACAGCGTCCGCGCCAGGATCTCGTCGACGCGGGTCGTGCCGGCAGTGATGGTGAGGTCGCCGGCTATGCGCGGCGACTCGAACCGGCCGCGCAGCTGCAGCGCCGCATCGACCTGGATGCGTCCCAGTTCGTTGCGCATGACTTCGAAGCGGCGCGCCGTCGCGTCGATCGCCACGTCGCCGACGTGCAGCTCGTGGGTGCCGAGGCTGCCGTGCACGTCGAGCGGGTGGCCGTCGCCGTCTTCGACGTGCAACATCTCGACGGCGATCCGGTCGGGCGCCAGGCCGAACTGCGCACGCACATTTCGATACGAGGATCCGGTGGAGGTGACGACGAACGCCGCGTCGTCGACGTCGAACGTGCCGTCGGCGTGCGGATCGCGGCTGGTGCCGACAGCCTTGATGTCGAACCGGGCCTTCCCGGTGACATTGTGAACGACGCTGGTCAGCCCCTCCAGCAGACCGAGGTCGATCGTGCTCGACTTGATCGCGAGATCGATCGGCTGCTCCTCGAGCTCCCGGTTGAAGACGCCGAGCGGCAGCTTGCCGTTCACCGTCAGCCAGACGCCAGGCGATTGATCGAGGCGCGCATCGATCTCGGCGATCTGGCCCGAGGTGGAGAAGCGGGCCTGCAGCCGCTCGTAGCGGACGCGCTCGACACGGCCGTTGTCGATCGTCACCGTGCCGCTGGCTTGCGGCAGCTCGCGGGTCCCGCGGACGGTCACCTGCGCGTTGACCGCGCCGCCGAACCGTGTCGGCCGATCGAACGCGGTTTGCAACGTTTCGAGGAACACCCGGTCGGCCGTCACGCGCAAGTCGCCGGTGCCGTCGCGCCGCCACGAACCCGAGATGCCGATGCGTTGCGCGCCGTTCGGATCGGCGAATTCGACCGGCGTGATCGCGAACCCGTCGTTGTTCCAGGACACCACCGGCGCCGCACGCTCGTCCTGGGTATCCACCGACGGCGCCGATGGCGCCTGCAGTCGCCACGTCGCGCCGCCGAGCGCGACGGTCAGGTCGAGAATCGACGCTTCAGGCTGGCCCGGGTGGAGCACCACCGTGCCGGCAAGCTGACCGCGCACGCCCTCGGCTCTGGTCAGGCCCAGATCGAAAGCGATCCGATCCCCGTCGTAGGTGGTGGTGCCGGTGACTTCCTGCAGCGCCTGGCCCAAGACGCTGAGGAACTCGCCGTGTCCTTCGATCTTCGCGGACGCACGCGCCGTGTCGCTCGTCGGGATGGTCGCGTCGTAATGCACGGTGGTGGTGAGGGCCGAGACGTCGAACGCGTCGAGGCGCATGATCGTCGCATCACCCACAGCATGCAGCGCCGACCCCGGACCGGTGACGCGTCCGGTTGTCGCGACGATGCCCTGCATGTCGCGGCCGGTCGCCTCGCGCAACTGTGCGAGGTCGGCGCGCGTGAAATCGTAGGAGAAGTCCGACGAGGCGCCTTCGACGAGCGCGATCTGCCCGCTGCCACGGCCCTCGAGCGCCGGACCGGCGAGTTGAAGATCGCGGATCGTCAGCATCGAATCGCGCAGGACCGCCGCAACCTGTCCGCGATCGATCCGGTAGCCGCGCACCTCCGATCCGTCCGTCGTCAGCGTGCCGTCAACGTCGTAGTCGGTGAGCGTCGTCGTCCGCGTGAGCAGGTCGCGAACGGTGACGGCGACTCTTCCGGTGCCGGTGAGCGAGGCGGCAAACCGCGGATCGGCAAACGGCACCGCCGGATCGACACGCTGGAGGCGGCCATCGTACGAGGCTTGCAGCGTCCCGCGATCGATCGCGATCGAGACCTCGGCATCTTCGAGCCGGCCGTTGAAGAGATCGGCGCGCGCGAGGTGACCGCCGCCGGTGAGGGTCACGTTGGCGCCGGAACCGCTGCCGTCGACGCGAAAGTGTCCCGACAAGGTGCCGGCGTATCGCGGATCGCGCAGCCAGGCGATGTCGAGCCCCTCTCCGAAGTGGTTCAAATCGATGCGGCTGACCTCGCCGTCGCCGTTGTAGCGAAAGGGCTTCTGCAGTGTGTCGATCGTTCCCACCGTGCCTGCGCCAACGGTGGCGCCGAGAAACTGCGAGTCGGCGAACGTCGCGTGGCCGACGATGTACGGCTGGCTGAACCGGCCGGTCACGTCGTAGTCGAACGTCAGCAGGCTGTCGACGTGCGGCACCGGCACGTCGGTGGGTACGCGCCGCAGATCGATCGCCGCGGTCCGCCCCTGGAAGTGATACTCGTACGGCTCGTCGAGGTTGATCGAGCCGCCGCGCAGCGTGACGTTCGCGCCGTAGGCGACGGCGCTCGCCTCGGCGATCAACACGGCCGTCGACGTGATCTGACCGCGCGCGCGCACGGCGTCGCCGGCGTAGTCCATGTACATCGCGTGCGGGCCGTTGAAGGTGTAGGAACCGCGCGGGAAGTGGATGCCGAGTTGCAGCGCGAGGTCGAACGTGACGTGGCCGGTGATGTCGGAGGGCCGGTCCGGGCGGTTCATCCAGCGCGCGAGATCGAGCCGAGTGAGATCGACGGCGCCTTTGCCGCGCCAACCGGGAACCGATGAATCGAGCGTGAGGTGGCCGGCGACATCGCCGCCGGTCCCGGCGAGCTTCAGGTCCGTTTCGATCGCGTTGGTCGGGCCTTTGAGCGCGGTGTCGAGCGACGACTCGACGGCGATGTTCTTCAGGCCGCGCAGGACACCCGACCACTCCTGGAAGGCGAAGCGCGGCGCGCGCACGCGCAGATCAAGCAGCGTCGGCACGCCTTCGCGAACCGGTTTGATGGTGCCGTCGAGCGTGAAGTGCGAGCGCGCCGTCCGCACCGAGAACGATTCGAAGAACCAGCCGTTTGGCCCGCGTCCGAAGCGACCGCTCAGCGGGTTCACCGAAAGCTCCGGCGCGCGGCCGATCCAGGAGACGCGCTGGAAGTCGAGCGTCCATCGCACGGGCACGTAGGAGAACGAGAAGGCGGCGTTCAGCGCCTCGAAGTCGGTCGGCACGTGCGCGGCGCCGAAGTCGAGCGGATCGTGCAGCAGCACGCGGCCGTCGACGACTTCGATCGATTGAATCGCGATCGGCCGGCCCGGTCCGGTGCGCTCCTGTTCCTTCGACTCGCGCTTGACGAGCGCGCCGAGATCCCAGCGGCCGTCCGGCAGCCGGGCGCCTTCGACGTGAGGACGAACGAGCCGGACGCGGCGGATGACGGTGCCGCGATCGATCAGCTCCCGGATGCTGTAGCTGAGGGAGACCTCATCGACATGAATCAGGGTGCGGCCGTCGCGCATCAGGGTGATGTCGCCGAGTTGCAGGCCGCGGAAGATCGACCCCTCGAGCCGGCCGATTGTCAGCGACGCGGTGAGGTACTCGTTCGCCTGGCGGACGATCAGATTGCGGATCTGGTTCTTCGCCCACCCGGTTTCGACCGCGGCCATGCCGAGCGCCACGAGCACCAGGACCAATGCGATGAGACCGACGATCCCCCTGACGAGCCGTGTCGAAATCCGTCGAATTCGTCGAAGCCGGGCCACCTCCTAAGAAGCTTATCAATGCCCGTGCCCGTTGTTGCGCCTGGCTCTCGATGTCGGGCGTGGTCTGTGAGTGGCTAGCTCGAGTGGCAGTAGGTGCGGACGAGCGAGAGCAGCCGGTCGAAGTCGAGCGGCTTTTTCAGGAAGGCGGTCGCGTCGAGGTTCGAGGCACGGTTCTGATCGAGCGCCGACAGCACGATCACCGGCACCGGCGCGAGCGCCGGGTCGGCCTGTTGCTGCCGCCGGAATTCCCATCCGTCCATCACCGGCATCATCAGATCGAGCAGGATCACGTCCGGCGCGGAAGCTTCGTGGAGATACTCGAGCGCCTCGCGGCCATTGGCGACGGTCGCAGTCTGAAATCCCTCGAGCGTGAGGAGTTGCGCCATCATCTCGCGCAGATCCTCGTCGTCTTCCACAATCAGCACCGGACAGTGCTTCACTAGTCGCGCCATCATGTAAGCTCTACGGGCCGTCGCCGATACTTATCGGTCATCCAGCCGGGCGATTATATAGTCCGCCCCCCATTACTCATGCGAAAGGTTTCGATTCACGACGTCGGCATCGGCGTGTTGGGAGCGGCGCTGTTGTTCGTCGTGCTGTTCTGGCGTCTGGGTGTGCCGACCTTCTGGGATCCCGACGAAGCCCACTATGCCGAGACGTCGCGCGAGATGATCGCGACCGGCGACTGGTGGGCCCCACATTTCAACGAGCAGCCGTTTTTCGACAAACCCGTCCTGTTTCACCAGTTGCAGGCGGCGGCGATGCGCAGCATCAGCGACCCTGAACTTGGCGCGCGTGCGGTGCCGGCGCTCGCCGCGCTCGGGCTGGTCGCGGTGACCTACTGGTTCGCAGCGGTTCTGATCTCGCGCGACGTCGCAGCGGTTGCGGCGCTGATGGTTGCGGCCAACCCGGGCCTGTTCGCGCTGTCGCGCTACGCGATTCTCGACACGCTGTTCACGCTGTTCACATTTGGGGGCGCCGCGATCCTCGCGGTCGCGGCGCTGCGGGACCGGCCGCGCCTGCAGTGGGTCGGATATGTTGCCCTCGCCCTCGGTGTCCTGGTGAAGGGACCGATCGCGCTCGTCCTCGCGGCGTTGACGATGCTCGTGCTCATCGCGGCGTCCGCTGATCTCCGCCGGCGTCTTCTCGCGCTGAACTGGTTCGCCGGCCTGCTGCTCATCGTCGTGGTGTCGTTGCCCTGGTTTGGCTACATGTACCTGCGTTTCCGCCAGGACTTCGTCAACGGCTACGTGCTGGACGAAAACCTGCGGCTGTTCGCGGCGAGCCGCTTCGCGAACCAGCCGGGATTCTGGTTCTACTTTCAGATCCTGGCCACCGGGCTGCTGCCGTGGACCGGCTTGCTCATTGGCCGGATGATCGACGACCTGCGGTGCGTGTGGCGCGGCGAGCGGGTCGATCACGTCGAGACGATGCTGTGGGCGTGGACGCTGGTGATCGTCGGCTTCTTCACCGCGTCGACTTTCAAGCTCGATCATTACGTATTCCCGGCCGCGCCGGCGCTGTGCATTCTGTGCGCTCGCGCGTGGACCGACGTCCGGCTGCACCACCGCGATCCGTCGACCGCGGCGTCCCGCCTGGGGCTGTATCTCATCGGCCCGTTTCTGGTGGCCGTCGGGCTCGGTTGCGGGTACTTCGTGATCGCACGGCTCGCACTGCCACGTGAGGCATTGATCGTGCCGATCGCCGTGACGATCGCCGGCGGGACACTGACGGCGCTCGCCAACGTGCGCGGCCTGCTACCGCCGCGTGTGCCGTGGCTGGTGACCGCCGCGCTGCTCGTCACCTACGCCGGGATCATCGCCTTCGTCTTGCCCGCGCTCGAGCAGCGGAAAGTGGTGCCGCAGATGGCCGAATGGGTTGCTGCGCATGCGCGACCGACCGATCACATGTGCAGCTTCCGGATGAACCGATGGGCGCCGGCCTACCGCTTCTATGTCGGACGCCACGTACACGTGTTCGAGGAACCGGCCGAGGCCGTGGCGTTCTTCAAGCGAGCTGAGCCCTTCTACTGCGTAATGCGCCACAACGCCTACGAGGAGTTCGTCGCGCAGGGCGCGAAGCTCCACGTCGTGCTCGAGCGTGAAGGCATGGCGGTCACCTCCGGCCGCGCGCTGTTCCGCGCACCGCAGCCGCCGGCGCGGTACGTCGTCGTCACGCAGGCGCAGTAAGATCGGCGGATGCGACGACTTGTACGAGCTTCATGCGTTCTGCTCCTGCTCGCGACCGGGGCGGTCGAGGCGCAGCGCGGTGGCGACGCCCCGCCGGCCGAAAGCGCCGGTCCGTTTGGCGCGCTGCGCTGGCGCAGCCTGGGGCCGCCGCGCGGCGGCCGATCGCTCGGCGTCGCCGGCAGTGTCGCACGGCCGTACGAGTACTACATGGGCGCAACCGGCGGCGGGTTGTGGAAGACGAGCGACGGCGGCGTGACCTGGCGCGCGGTCACCGATGGGCACATCCATAGTTCGTCGGTCAGCGCCGTCGCCGTCGCGCCGTCGAACCCCGACGTCGTCTACATCGGCACAGGGGAGCCCGACATCCGCGGCAACATCATCCAGGGCGACGGCGCCTACAAGACCATCGACGGCGGCAAGACGTGGACGCACAGCGGCCTCGCCGAGACGCAGAACATCTCGCGAATTCGCGTCGATCCCGCCAATCCCGATGTCGTCTACGTCGCCGCGTTCGGGCATCATGCGGCACCGAATCCGGAGCGCGGCGTCTTCCGATCGAAAGACGGCGGCAAGACGTGGGACAAAGTGCTGTTCCGCGACGACAAGACCGGCGCGATCGAAATCGTCCTCGACCCGAACAACCCGCAGGTGATCTACGCCGCGTTGTGGGAGGCGTACCGGAATTCGTGGGAGATGTCGAGCGGCGGACCCGGCAGCGGCATTTTCAAGTCGACCGACGGCGGCGATCACTGGACCGAGATCTCGCGGAACCCGGGCCTGCCGAAGGCGATGCTCGGCAAGATCGGGTTGAGCGTGTCGGGCGCCGATTCCAACCGCGTCTACGCGCAGATCGAAGCCGAAGACGGCGGCTTCTTTCGGAGCGACGACGCCGGCGCGACGTGGACGAAGGTGACCGATCGCCGCGATCTGCGGCAGCGTGCGTTCTATTACACGCGTGTCTTCGCCGATCCGAAGACCAGGGACACCGTCTACGAGTTGAACGTCAACTTCCACAAGTCGACCGACGGCGGCAAGACGTGGACGACGCTGCGGCCGCCGCACGGCGACAACCACGACATGTGGATCGCGGCCGACGATCCGAAGCGGATGATCGAAGCCAACGACGGCGGCGCGAACGTGTCGGTGAGCGGCGGCGACACGTGGACGGCGGAGACGATGCCGACGGCGCAGTTCTACCACGTGATCACGACCAAACATGTCCCGTATCACGTCTGCGGCGCGCAGCAGGACAACAGCACCGCCTGCGTCTCGAGTCAGCCGCCGCAGGGCGGCCCCGGCGGATCCGGCGGCGGCGCGGATCAGGTGTTCTACTCGGTGGGCGGCGGCGAGAGCGGCTACATCGCGAGCGATCCGCGGACGCCGGATGTCTACTACGCCGGCAGCTACGGCGGCCTGATCACGCGCCTCGATCGCCGCACCGGCCAGGAACGGGAAATCAATCCATACCCCGACAATCCGATGGGCTATGCGTCGGCGGACATCGCCGAGCGTTTCCAGTGGACCTTTCCGATCGTCATCGCGCCAACCGATCCAAACGTGATCTATGTCGGCTCGCAGCACGTCTGGAAGTCCACCAACGAAGGGCAAAGCTGGACCAAGATCAGCCCGGATCTCACGCGTCACGATCCGAAGACCATGGGCGCCTCGGGCGGTCCGATCACCAAGGACAACACCGGCGTCGAGACCTACGCGACCGTGTTCACCATCGCGCCGTCGGCGAAGGACGGCAACGTGGTCTGGGCCGGATCCGACGACGGCTACGTCCACGTGACGCGCAACGGCGGCACCAACTGGAAGAACGTGACGCCGAAAGGCGTCGGTGACTACGCGCGCATCAGCCTGATCGAAGCGTCACCCTTCCGCGCTGGAACCGCGTACGTCGCCGCCAATCGCTATCAGCAGGACGACTTCAAGCCGTACGTCTTCCGCACCGACGACTACGGTGACACCTGGACGCCAATCACCGCCGGCGTCGAGCCGAACGACTTCGCGCGCGCGATTCGCGAGGACACCAAGCGCGAAAAGCTGCTCTACCTCGGCACCGAACACGGCGTCTACGTGTCGTTCGACGCCGGCGCGAAATGGGAGTCGCTGCGGCAGAACCTGCCCGACACGCCGGTCCACGACATCGCGGTGGAAGATCGCGACCTCGTCATCGCGACGCACGGCCGCGGGTTCTACGTGATGGACAACATCGCGGCGCTGCGCCAGGGCGGCCTCCAGACGACGGAGAATCTGCATCTCTACACGCCGGAAGACGCGCTGCGCGGTCTCGATCGCAATATCGCCGTCGACTACTACCTGAAGCAGCCGGCGCAGAAAGTCACGATGTCGTTCGTCGACGCACAGGGCAAAGTGATCCGCACCTTCACCGGCACGCCGGCCGACGCGGACCGCAAGCCGCCGCAAGCCGGCGACGACGACGGCGGCTTCCGCCGTCCGCCGGAGCCGCATCCGGCGGTCACGGCCGGCCTGCACCGACTCACCTGGGACCTTCGCTATCCGGGCGCCACCGAGTTCCCGGGCTTGATCATGTGGGCGGCGAACTCGCGCGGCCCGATCGCGCCGCCGGGAACCTACCAGGTGCGCATCGACGCGGACGGACAGACCGCGTCGCAATCATTTGCCATCCGCCGCGAGCCGCACGTCCTCAAGGACGTTTCCGATCAGGACCTGCGCGAGCAGTTCGACCTCGCGATCAAAGTGCGCGACAAAGCGAGCCAGGCCAACGAGGCGGTGCTGCTGATTCGCGGCATCAAGCAGCAGATTACCGATCGGCGAAGCAAGGTGAAGGACCCGGCCGCGACGCGCGCGCTCGACGACTTCGAGAAGCAATTGAGCGGGATCGAGGAGGAGATCTACCAGGTCCGGCTGCAGAGCAGCCAGGACCCGCTGAACTTCCCGATCAAGTTGAACAACAAGATCGCCGCGCTGCAGGGCGTGATCGAAAGCGCGGACGTGAAGCCAACCGAGCAGGCCTACTCCGTCTTCCGCACGCTGTCCAACTCGCTCGACGAACATCTCGGCCGGCTCGACACGGCGACCAAGACACGGATGCCATCGGTGAACCAGCTGCTGCAAAGGCAAAAGGTCGATGCCATCAAGGCCGAGCCGTTGAAGAACGAAGCAGCTGCGACGGCTTCGACGCCGCAGTGATCGGTACAAGGCAGGGAGGCGGGAGGGCAGGAAGGCAGGGATTCAAGGCAGGAAGGTGGCAAGGTAGAAAGGCAAGGGAGGAAGGGAGGAAGGGAGGAAGGTAGGGCAGTGCGAGAAGGCAGGAAATGCGCACTGCGACGTGTTTGCGCCGGGCAGTGGCTGCGATCTTTTGCTGTTGGTCAGGGGTTTTTCCCAATGTTTTCTGAAGGCACATCATCTGCAGCCGGTCCGCGCTATGAATCGATGGCGCGAAGAGATGAAAGTGCGGACGCACAGGTTTTGGGTCGACGTGTTGCAGCTGCTGGACACGATTCCCGATGGATCGAAGACGCGGCGGTTGAAGGATCAACTCGCGGGCGCCGCATCCGGTCTCGATCTGAACTGGCGAGCGGCGTGTCGAGCGCGGACGCACAGAGAATTCACGGCGAAGGTCGGCACGGTGCTAGAGGAAGCCGATGAAGCCGAAGGCTGCCTCGACACGATCTGGGATGCGCGTCTCAACGTCACCGACGACGCGAAGCGTCTGCGCGGGGAATCAAAGGAGCTGCGAGCGATCTTCGCAAAGACGTCGTTGACCGCGCAGCAGAACGAGAACGCGTCCCAAAAGCAGCGCAAGCGACCCCCGCTGGCGTGACTTCCTACCTTCCTGCCTTCCGTTTCTGCCTTGCTGCCTTCTGCCTTGAACTTCTGCCTTCCCGCCTTGCCGCCTTCCTGCCTTGCCAGTATCATCCCCCGTGCTCATCGCCCGCAGGTTCGTGATCGCCGGCCGCGTGCAGGGCGTCGGCTTTCGCTGGTTCGCCGAGTCGGCCGCGGCGCGTGAAGGCCTGCACGGCTGGATCCGTAACCTGCCGGACGGCCGCGTCGAGGCGCAGGCCGAAGGCGACGCCGAGGCGCTCGAGCGCTTCGAGCGGGCGCTGCGGCAGGGACCAGCGTCGGCGCGCGTCGAGACGGTCGACGTTGACACCGTGATGCCCACCGGCCGCACCACCGGATTCTCAGTCAGCTGACCATGGATGATCTCAAAGCCAAGATTCGCCACGTCCCCGATTTTCCCAAAGCCGGCATCCTGTTCTACGACATCACCACGCTGCTGCAGGACGCCGCCGGCCTGCGTGCCGCGATCGACAGCCTGTCGATGCCCTTCAAGGATCAGGGCGTCGATCTGGTCGTCGGGATCGAGAGCCGGGGTTTTATTTTCGGCGCCGCCGTCGCCGATCGGATCGGCGCCGGCTTCTCGCCGGTGCGCAAACCGGGCAAGCTGCCGTCGGCCTGCGTCCGCACGACCTACGATCTCGAGTACGGATCGGACACGCTCGAGATGCACGAGGATGCGGTCGCGCGAGGGCAGCGGGTTCTCATCGTCGACGATTTGCTGGCAACCGGCGGCACCGCGCGCGCCACGACCGACATGGTGAAGCGCCTCGGCGGCCAGGTGCACGCGCTCGCGTTCCTGATCGAGCTGGTCGCGCTGAACGGCCGTGCCCGCCTCGAAGGCGAAACGGTGCATTCCGTGCTCAAGTACTAGGTGATCCTCCTCGCCTCATTGATTGTTGCGGGCGCGGTCGCGTGGAGCGCCATGCAGCTCGTCGCGGAGCTGCGTGCGGCGCGAGAGGCGCGTGCCGCGGCGCGGACCCTGTCGCTCATTCAACTGTTCGCGCCGGCGATTGCCGCCGCGCAGCAGGATCCGCGCATGTACCTGGTGTGGCAGCCGATCGCGAAGCTGGCGCGGCAGCTGCTGCCGGCCGAGGCTGCGGCGATCGATCGCGCTGCCGGCGCGACATTCCCGTTCAGCGCCGCCGACCTGCAGGCCGCGCACGCGCAGTGGACCACCGAGTGGCTGGCGTGGGAACGCGCGCACGACGCTGAGTACAAATTGAAGGCGACCGTGGCCGCGGCCGAACTGGCCGCGTCGGGCAACTCCGACGTGGCGCGCGGCAAGCTCGATGCGGTGGAGAACGAGAAGCTCGATCGCTACCAGCGCCGCTATGCCGAGTACGTCCGCGTCGCGAAGGCGCTGCAGGCGCTGCAGGCGTGACGATTTTTCCCGCAGCTACACGATTCTCAAAACGTACTCCTTAGATCCTCTCCGCTAACCCGCGCACGATCTGAGGTCGCGGGCGTGTTCCAGGCGTGCTCGATTTCGCGGCACTGTTGCGAAACGGAGCACCGACGGAAATCCGGCAGAAATTCCAATTCGTTATCGCGTCGGCCGCGATTGCAGCCTTGTGCCGTGTGCATTTGCGGTACGAGGGTGCAGCGATGTGCAGCGACGCCGAATCGACGAAACCCGCTGGCATTGAACACTTTAGTAAGTGTTGGCGTGGCCATCTTATCTTGGCCGTGCACTTGCTCTTGAGGCGCACTAACGTCCAAACATGTCTTTCGTGTCTCTGACGCATATGAAAAACAATTACAGGATCGTCGCGGTCGTCGGCATCTTCTGCGTTTCCGGGTTGAGTCTTCGTGGCGCGCCGCGCGACCATCGGGCGCATCTCTCCGACGATCTTCTCAGCCACGTCGGGCGGAAGACGTCGGCGCGCGCCCGCGTGCTGGTGCACGGCGACGCGGCGACGATTGATGCGCTCGCTGCCCGCTATCACCTGCAGGTCCTCCGCCGCCTCG